>Ga0196962_10000032_pt1 | contig 164342 bp, 118 predicted proteins | sample S3v_20metaG_FD_183186 | JGI IMG/M metagenome (GOLD analysis project Ga0196962, IMG submission 183186) | Soil microbial communities from Anza Borrego desert, Southern California, United States - S3+v_20 | ecosystem: Environmental > Terrestrial > Soil > Desert | place: USA: California...
AGGCGTAGTTGAGTGTGAGCTGCTTGTAGTGCAGGCGCACCAGCGTGCGCGTCGTGCCCGAGGTCAATCCGGGGGCAGTGATCGCGGTCAGCAGGTTGTTGGCGTCGTAGTGGAAGGTGACGACGCGGCCCAGGGTGTCGGTGACGGTCTGGATGCGCGGCCCGGCGTTGCCGACGTAGGTGATGGTGATGGAGTTGCCGTTGGCGTCCGTGATGCGCGACGGGTAGAGGTGCCCCGCGCCCTGCACCCCGTATTCGACATAAGTCCCGTTCGGGTGCTTGGCCCACCCGTGAGTGGGCGCGCCGCCGATCCCCGAGTGGTAGTAATAGTCTATGAACGTCCCGTCGGTGGTGTGGCCGACGAAGTCCGTGTAGTTCTGGTTCGGCCCGAAAGTGATCGTCCCCGTGTAAGAATGGCGCGTGCCGTCCGGGTCGACGATCATCCCGCCGTTGTAAACGCCCATCGCCAGCATCTTGCCGAAGCCCAGGTTCCAGCCCGGCGCGGGCCAGCCCTTGTCTATGTCGTAGCTGATCTCGGAGTTCGCCTTGTTCCACAGGCGGGAGTTGTAGGCCAGGTTGAGTGAGAGGTTCAGGCCGCGGCCGGGGAGATCGAGCACGGGCGCGGCGAGCTGGAAGTTGCCGCTGCCGGCCCCGCCGTCGGCAGGTCCGCCCGGCGGGTCGCCGACCTGGTTGCCGGGATCGTCCGCAGACCAGTAGTTGCCGTTGTCGTAATAGGATTCGACCGGCAGGGGGAGCGGAGCAGCGGGGGCGGCGCTGGAAGGCGCGTGGCTTAATGAAGCTTTGGCGAACTTGGAGGGGCGGGCCGAATGCGCGAGCGCGCCCTGCTGTTCAGCGCCTTTCGTCTTGGGCGCTGACGCGACTGCCGGCTGGTCGCGCGTCGAGACCTGTCTGGTCGCCGGCGCGCCTTGATTCTTCTGCTCCGGCCTGCGCCGCTCGCCTTCCGTCACCGTGACGGTGACCTGCGTCTGCTGCCCGCCGGCCTCGGCCGTGACGGCGTAAGTGCCCGCAACCTGCGCCTTGAAGTCGCCGCGTCTGGAGACGTGCGCCGGGCGGTCGCGCCCCACGTCGCGCCCGCTCCATTTGAAGCGGACGCCCCCCACGGGTGAGTCCTGGTAGTCGTAGGCCACCGCGGCGAAGGTCACCGGCTGCCCCTCTTGAACGGTCACGTCGCCCGGATAAATCTGTATGCGCGAGACCTGCGTGTCGCGCTCGTCCTGCCCTTCCTGATTGAGCGGCGTCGGCCTGTAGTCGCCCGTCGCCCACTCGGTGACTTTCGCGCTCACCCCGCTCGAATTAAGCCAGAACAGGAAACTGGTCTTCCACTCCGAAGCCAGGCCGACCACGACCTGGGGGGCCGCCGGCATCGTGGGGCAAAGTATCGCCAGCACCAGCGCGACGCTGACCGCCCGATTCAATCCACGCCGGAGCGTTTTGGCGAAACATCTCGAACGGAAGATTCTTCGGCTGTGCATTGACTTCAGCCCGTGAATGAGTTGCTGGCCTTTGACGATGGGGAACAAGGGAAGGTGGGAAACGCGCATGGTTAGAAAATTATCTCCGTGAATAAATGATGAGGATGCCCCGGCGCATGACGAGCCCTGAGGAGAGTGAGCGAGTCGCTCTCCAGGCGTAGTAAGGGCAGAGTACGAGGGGACATCTCTATAAACTTACTTTCTTGACGTGTTGAGTGTGAGAGTGGCGGCGGGGTGAGTCCCTGCGCCGGCAGCCTCGTGAAAACGAAACGCGGACTCTACGGCAATGCTTACCAGTTTGTCAAATCCGCGCGGCGCAATCACGCATGTCCCACGCTTCGGCAGGCTCTGTCGCAAAAAAAAGTTCTCGTCTATGCTCAGGCCAAGTTCGAGGGCGGCAGCCAGGTCTGTGACCGAACCGCCGCCGCCGAGCACTCGATCAGGCAGGCCGTCAGAAGGGCAGTGTTGCAAAAAAAATCGGGGTCCAACCCTGCCGTTAAAGATGCACCTCGTCGGCGCGGCTGCCGCTTACGGGGAAACGATGTTGACGACGTCGAACTCCAGCAGGTCGTAATCGCTCCTACGTCTCGGCGGTGAGAAAGCTGGGAAAGGGCCTCCTTAACAGCCCTCGCGGGGGTGTGCCGCGGGAAGCCTCTAAGCCTAAGTAAAAGCGTCGGGTAACTGAATAGTTCCTGTTGACCGTGAGAAGGGTTTAGTCCATGATTCCGGGCGTCCCGGCCCCTAAAACCGGCTCAGAGGGGAAAGGCTTCCACGACGCCTGATAAAAATTGACGGCCCCCGCGGAAGGAGTTCAGTGTTTCGCCCTTAGAAGGAAATCTCATGACGACAAGAATCGCCCTCGCCTCGCTGCTGCTAATCTTTTCCTTCAGCCCCTCGCGGGCACAGAGTCAGGCCCCAACGCCTTCGCAGCCGCCTTTCGGTGAAAGTGAGTTCACGGCCCGGGACGAAGCTGCCCTGCGCCTCTTCAAGGCCGCCAACAACGCCTTCGCCGCCGGCAACTACACCGAAGCCATTCAGCTCTACGACGAGTGCCTCAAGCTGGTGTCAGACCACCCGGCCGTCTGGTCCAACAAGGCCGGCGCGCACATCCTGCGCGGCATCACGGCTCGCAACGCCGCCGTCTTCACCAAGGACGCCGTCGCCCGCAAGCAAGGGATCGAGAAGGCCCGCGAGGACTTCCGCGAAGGGGCCGCGGCCTCGGACAAGGCGGTCGAGTTCCTGAACAGAGCCCCGGCCCCGGAGGAGCCCGCCCTGCAAGCCAGCCACGAGGCGCACAAACTGATCGCGCTGCGCGGACGCGCCGAATCACTGCGGCTGATGGCCGCCTACGTCGACCAGTCCTACGCCACGCCCGCCGCGGAGGCCTTCGAGGACTACATCCGCGCCGAGACCGATGAGGGGCGCAGGCGCGAGGCGCAGCTCAGCTCGGGCCAGATGCTGCTGATGTCCAACAAGTTCATCGAGTCGGCCGGCGAGTACCAGAAGCTCATCGACCAGAACCCGGACGACGCCGAGGCCCTGGCCGGCGCCGGCGTGGCCCTCATCGATTACGGGTTCGTCACCAACGACCAGGCCCAATTGGAGCGCGGGATTGAGTACCTCCGGCGATTCGCCGAGAAGGCCCCGCCGACGCACAGGTTGAAGGGCTCGGCCGAGGAGGCTCTGGCTTACCTCAGGCAGCGGCCGCCGTCGCCCACGCTCGATTCGCCGGCGGTGCCGAGGGCCGGCGTCAAGGGCAAGGTCATTCCGCCGGGGCAGCCCGCGGAAGGGGCGCAGCCGCCGGTCGCCTCCGGCGTTATCAACGGGAAGGCCGTGAGCCTGCCGCGCCCGCCCTACCCGCTGATCGCCAGGTTCGCCCACGCGCAGGGCACGGTCCCCGTGCAAGTGCTGATCGACGAGAAGGGGGGAGTCGTGGAGGCGAGGGCCGTCGCCGGGCACCCACTGCTGCGGGCAGTCGCGGTCGCCACGGCCATGCGGGCGAAGTTCACGCCGACCCTGCTCGCGGGGCGACCCGTCAAGGTGACGGGCATCGTCACCTACAACTTCGTCGCGCAGTGAGGATTCAGGCGGGGAAGGAGCAAGGAGAGCTTTGAGACCCGACCGGCACCTCACGGAGGCAAGGCCGAGGGACGAAATCGCCGCCGAACGGTTTGACCCACGATCTGCCACTCCCTTCGTCAATAAGTCTGTCTCGGAGGAAACCAGGAGGGTCTACCGCAGAGCGGTGGGGGCTGGAGAAGAAGAAGGCCGCGCTTCAGAAGAACATCCTGGAAGAACTGCTCAAGCCCAAAGGCAATTAACCAGTCTCCTGGCCCTAAAGCGCTGTGGGGCGCGAGCCGTGCAAGTGGCTCGCGCCCCACAGCGCTTTCCTTATGATGAACCCTTCCCGGTCCAAAAAATTTCCCACGCACGGTCGGATGCGGCTCAGGGGAGGTTGACGACAATCGGGCCGCCGACGACGCCCCCCTCAGGGGTACGCCTCTGGATGTCGGAGAGTTTGCCGCCGCTCAACTCGCCTATGGGGCGAATCGTCATCTGCTTCCCGTCCACGGTGACGAGCAGGAAGTGGTGTGCCGCGGCCCAGGAGATGGTGTGGGCATCGTCGAACTCGTCCGGGGTTTTGGTCCTGACCTGACCGGCCCCGCCCGTCACCATATATTTAACGCCCTTCCACTCGCTTTCCTGGTACTGGTGCTCGTGACCGCTGAGGACCACGCGCACGCCGGCCTTCTCGAACTGCTCGACGAGAGTCTCCATCCCCGGCGTGTTGTGGTGTGCGGGGCCGGCGCAGAACGGCGGGTGATGGCAGAAGGGGATGAGCCAGGAGGGCGACGCGCCCCCGTTCGCCTCCGGGAGTGCGGCCTTGAGAAACTCCTTGTGCTTCGGGTGCTCGAAGAGCCGCTTATCCCTGTCGAAGAGGGTGGGCTCCTTTGACGTGTCTATGCAGATGAACTCCACGTCCGAGCCGAAGCGGAAGCGGTAGAACAGGCCGGGGTCCACCGACGCGCGGCCCGCAGCCTCCTCGCCCGCAATGCGCTCGTTAACGTAGAAGTTATCAACGAGCTGTGAGCGGTCGTCCCTGGACTCGGTTTCGGCGGCGTCGTGGTTGCCGATGGCCGGGTAAGACGGCACGCGGTTGATGACGTAGCGGTAGGGCTGATAGTAGGTGAAGTACCAGTCGTCATCCTCGTCGCCGGTGTCGCCGCCGATGGGCAGGCCGAGGAAGCCGCCGGTGCGGTAGATGTTATCGCCGGTCGTCAGCAGCAGCCGGACGTTGTGCTCGTCAACGGCCTTTTCGAGCGCCTCGGCAATCTGGCGCTGGCGGCGGTCTTCTTTGTCCGCCTTGATCCCGACGCCGAAGTCGCCGATGACGGCGAAGGTGAAGGGGCTGGGCGTGGGCTTGGTCGGGTCCGGGTACGTGCGGAAGCGGTTCCGGTAACTCTTGTTCTTCGGCCCGAGTCCCATCTCGCCGCCCACCCTCTCCCAGTTGCGGCGCGGACCTTGCGCCCACTCTTCGTCGTTAACGAGCACGCGGTATGTGTACTCGGTGTCCGGCGCGAGCCCCGTGACCCAGCAGTGGTTGGCCTGTGAAGTGAAGGCGGTCGTGACGACGTTCCCCGCCAGGTCCATCACCTCGACCTTGGCATTGCCGTAGGGCTTCGACTTGGCACCGATGGAATCCGCTCGCGGCGGGTGGACGTTCTTGAGGTCGTCGTCGTCCACGAGTTTGAACTCCTGGCCGGAATTTTTGACTCTGAAGTAAAAGGCTCCCCACGAGATGAGCGCTGACTTATGCGTCAGACCGGCGAGTGTGAGAAAAGGTTCGGAATAGTAATCTGGCATAAAATCCTCTCTCTCTTTTGTAAGTGGCCGCCAAACGGCGCGGCGTCGGGGCCTGGACAGTCCGGGCGTCGGCCTTAGTCGCCCACGCCCAGGTTGATAATCTTCAGGTCACCACCGTCCTCCACCGTCTGAACGATGAAGACGCCTTGCTCGACCGTGTAGATGTTGCGCGGGTCGGCCTCGCCGCTTTCGCCGGCGGTGGCCTCCACGCGGTAGGGGTTTTCGTGCTGGCTGTTGATGCTCCTGGTGTTGGCCCTGAGGATGTCTTGGCGTCCCGCGCCGAGGCGCTCGCGATACCAGTCCGCCGAGCGGGCCAGGGTCGCCAGGTATTGTCCGAGGTCGGCGTGCGTGTCGACCCCCGGGTCTTCGGCCTCGCCCCCACCGTCGGGGCTCCTGAACTGCGGCATGGAGCGGAACTCCTTTTCCATCTCTTCGGGCGGCTCCTGCGACCGCTCGCCGAGGGCGACGGCCCCGAGGAACTCCGTCTCCAGCTCGAACAAGTTGTGGAGGTAGAAGAAGTCCATCACGCGCTTGTAGACCAGGACGAGGCTCTCTTCCGGGAGCGAGTCCACCAAACCTTCTTCGAGGCCCACGCCCGTGAAGAAGCCCGTCGCCTTAATGTGCGTGATGGCTCCGGGCGCGAACATCTCCTCGAACAAGCCGTCGAGCGTGCGCGTGACGCGGAACCGTTCGGCGAAGGCGTCGCTGACAGATTTGGCCCGGGCGATTACCTCAAGTTGGGTGGCGGCGTCCGGCGCGCCCTCCGCCTCCGAGAAAAGAATGGCCTCGTTCGTCGGGCCGAGGAGGGCGTCCTGCATGGTGATGGGCACAGGGCCGTACCTGCCCACGTGCCGCGTGAGGTGGGGCGTGCCCCCGTCGAAGGAGCGGATGTCGGAGTTCTCCTTCGTGTTGTGCCCTGTGTCCCAGAGGCTCCTGTAGTCCACGTCGCTGTCGAAGCGGCGTAGGTCACGCGTCAGGGAGAATTGCCCGTTGGGCTCCTTCCAGAAATTTCGCTCGCGCCTGCTGACGGAGTATTCGCCGTGGCCGCTCCCGATGATTGAATACTTGAACGTGTCCTTGATTCGCTGGCCGCCGCCGTCTGCGAATTGCCCGTAGAGCCTGAAGTTTTGGCTCGGCTGGTCGCCGTTGATGTTGGTCACGACCGTCACCAGGTCGATAACGCCTCGCTTCTCCCAGAGACTCGTGACGCCGATGAAGGTCGTCAGGCGGCTGAGGTTAAGCAGACGGTCAGAGCCGGGCGGTCTGTTCGCGTTGGCGGCTTCGGCGGATTCGTTCCATAAGCCGCGCGCGAAACCGGCGGGGTCGCCCCCGGCGTCGCCGAAGTTGGCTCTGACGAAGGTGATGAAAACCCTCTGCTGTTGCGCAGTCAATCTGTCCCAATCGCCGACGAAAAATCGCGGGGCGGAGAGGGTTAGGGAATTGCCGTTCATGTCTGGCTTTCTCTCCTTCGAAAGAATCTTTTAGCGTTAGGCGGCCATACGCGTTTCCCCGAATCGCGTCAACGAATTAGGGCAGCCGCCGCCAAGCCTGACACGGTCTTGCCGCCGGGACGAAAACAGATAACTTCACTTTAGTATGCAGTTATTCGGAAAAGTGTTTCGCCAGATGTTCGCGTACCCGATGAGGGGTCATACTCAAGACGGGTAGTGGGCCAATTCGGCAAAGCAGCTCCAATCTTCCTCCACCGCGCAGGCCGCCCGATGAAATGCTTTGGGCCAAAACGGCATTAACATTGAGAGGCCGGTAACTCGGACAATTATCGGTCCTCGTTAACTTTGAAATTGACCCACTACCACCGCCCCGCGCTTCCCTGGGTGGACGGGGCTGCGCCAGGACCGCGGCAACAACGGGTACTGCGTCATGTCACTCAGGGCTGACGGCTCGGTCGGCCTCAGGTACGTTGACTGGACGGCCCGCGTGCGTTGCGAGGCTGCGCTGTCGCGGACTGCGGACAATCGGCTGGAGGTCGCCTCGGTCAATGAGAAACCTTTCTAAGAGGAGCCAAGATGAGAATCACGCCTAACCCGCTGCTGAAGTTCGAGACCGATCAGGACGAGTTGACCGAGTCACTCTCGGCGGCCCTCTTCGTCGGCGAGAGCCTGTGGGTCGCCTCGGACGAGTTGACCTCCGTCGAGCGCCTCTCGACGAGCGACGACCAGACTTTTCAGAACCACGTCTCATTCCCCCTCGAAGGCTTGCTCGACCTCCCGGCCACCGGGACCACATTCGATAAGGAAATAGACATCGAGGGGCTCGACGTCCGCGACTCGCACCTCTGGCTCGTCGGCTCGCACAGCATCAAACGCAAGAAGGTGGAGAGCGACGACAAGGACGACGACGCGAAGCTGATCAAAAAGTTGTCGAAGACGGAAGCCGAGGGCAACCGCTACATCCTCGCGCGTATACCTCTCATCAAGGGCGGCGCTGCGGGCGAATTGGAACTGCCGGACCCTGACGGCGACACGAAAGGGGTCCGCCTGGAGGGCGACCTCCGCCGCAACGCCTTGACCGACGCGCTCAGGCAGGCCGAGGGAGGGAAGGGCGACCCACACCTGGGGAAATTCCTGGACATCCCGGGGAAGGACAACGGCCTCGACATCGAAGGGCTGGCGGTCGGTGAGGAGAAAGTGTTCCTGGGCCTGCGCGGCCCAGTGCTGCGTGGGTGGGCCGTCGTTCTGGAACTGTCGGTGGACACGAGCGACCCCGCGCAGCTGGCCCTGAAGAATTTGGGCCAGGACGGACGGCCGTACCGAAAACACTTTCTGGACCTGGCGGGACTAGGCGTCCGCGACTTGTGCCTGCACGGGGATGACCTGCTCGTCCTGGCGGGGCCGACCATGAACCTGGACGGCCCGGCGGCTATTTACCGCTGGAAGAATGCGGTCAAGGCCGGGCAGGACAGTCTGGTTCGGAGTACGCAGTTAACACGCCTGCTGGAAATCCCCTTCGGCCAGGGGACCGATCACCCGGAAGGCTTCACGATTGTTCCCGCCGGGGAGCAGCCCCGCCAGATTCTGGTCGTTTACGACAGCCCGAGCGAGCGCCGGAAAGTTGGACCGGGGCAAGTCCAAATGGATGTCTTTGACATTCCCGCCGCGTGACGAGGCAGCCGATTCCGCCGCTGCCGGAAACTCGTTCGGCAATCTCTACGAGGTTGGAGTCGGCTCGTCGGCCGGCGCGATGACTCTTTGTATGTCCGGGTGGTTGGCGAAGGCCGTGACGGCCCCTTCGATTTTCGGCCTCAGCGAAGTATTACCCAGTTCCAGATCGATGACGGCGTAGGCGTTCGCCAGCAGCTCGACGGCCGTCTCCGTGGCCGGCGACTCGGACTCTGTGGCTACCGACGCAACTTCCGAGGCCGCCAGGAAGCCCAAAGTGGACGGGGCCACGAAATCTTCCGCGGGGGATAAGGGTGATTCCCCAGGGGAAGGGGCGGCCAGCCGAAACCCCGCCCTGGCGACGCCGGTCAAGAATTGACGATACACGTCCAGGCTGTTGTCAATGCTCCCGGTGATTCCCATCTCGTCCATTGCGAGGTCCAGCGCCCCCCTGGTCTCATTGCCGAAGATTCCATCCCGCCCGACAGGGTGGCCCAGAACAAAAGTCAGCGCGTTCTGCAAGAAGAAGGTCGCGGTCATCGAGCTGCGGTTGAACCCAGGGCTGGTGTCGGAGATGTGGAAGTGGTCGCGGTGCGCGGCGTTGAAGTTGTAGTTGAGCACCTGGCCGAAGTGCATTCTGATGATGGCCTCGATGGCGAAATACAGGGGCCTGTTCCCGCCCTGGAAACCGTCGTGCAGGGTGACGAACGGCTTGTCGCGCCAGAAAATGCCGTCCAGGTCCAACGCGCGGCCGTCGTTGTGAAAGCTGTTGGGTTTGGGGACCCACGCCCCGGCCGTGGTGATGACTTCCGCCCTGCCGAAAGGCGACAGCTCCCATATCTGGGCGAAGCAGGCGTCCAGTTTCGATTCAAAGGAGCTGGTCGCGAAGAAAGTAAACCCGCCGCCGCCTCTGGTCCCGTAATCTAGTTCGTTGCGGCGGTCGTAATGAACTGGGACGCCGCCGCCCAGCGTCGTGAAAGAGTTATTCGGTCTGGTCATCTCGCGCCTCCATAAAATTTACAGGTTGAAAGTGAAGCCTCTCATAGCAGAGACTGTAATTCGGCGGGCGTGAACCCGCGCGGCGGCGGAGCCGGCAGCGGCTCCACGCCCGCCGCCAGGAACAACTCCGCAGGGGACTCGCCCGTTTCGTCCAGATGCCCCTCGCCGCCCTCCAGCTTGCCGTACACGTAGCGGTTGAAGACCGGCCCGAGCGACGCACCCGTCTGCTGTTCCAGGAACGCCTGGAACAGCGGGGTGGTGATCAAACGGCGCTGCCTTTCGCCGAACAATCTCGCCAGGACTGGACGCAGCCCGCCCGGGCTGAAGAGCAGGTCCAACTCGCTGAGCAGCAAAGAACCCATCGCGTAGGACTCCGAGGGCGTGTGCCTGCGGTAGGGGGAGAATCCCGCCAGATTAACCGGCGGGCGCGGGGGCGCGGCGGAGGCTCGCGGGTAGCCGCGGTCCCGCCACCGCGCGATGGCTTCGTCTATCCAGCCGGCGTTGCCGTTGGCCGGCATCACGCCCCTGGCGAACCAGGAATGAGTAAGCTCATGGCCGAGCGCCGCGCGGCTCGTCATAGTGGCCCCCGCGTACTCCATCCCGCCGCCGACGCTGCCCGTGCAGTAGATGAGCAGCGCCTCGTGCGCGTACGGGCCGTAGGTCTGCTCCAACTCTTGCAGGAAGACAGCCGCATCCTCCAGCGCCCCGCCCACCAGCGCCGCGTCCTCCCCGTAGGCCGTCACCTGAATCTCCTGCTGCGCCCCTGCGAAGCCCGCCGAGCGGACGGACAAGTCGCGGTCCGTCAGGTGCAGGTAGCAGGAAGAGGAGGTGAAGTATTCCGGGAACGTGACGTGCCAGGCGTCGCCCCCGTCCTGCACCGACTGCCCGTTCGTAAAGAGCCTGTGGGCGTGGCCGCTCCCCGAGACACGAACCTCCATCCTCATCGGGACCTGGTCGAATTCCAGGTTCGCAGGGGCGTGCCGTTCCAGGTAGCCGCGCTGCTCCAGGTCCGTCATAAACAGGCCCAGCCGGACGCCCCCGCCCCCGAACTGGACGGTCGCTTCCCGCAGCGGGTACTCGATCTCCAACTCGTGCGGCTCGCCCGCCGAGAGTTCCTCGTCCAGCATCCGCAGGGGCGTGTTTTCGTCCGGCGGCAGGACCAGCCGCAGGCGCTCCGGCGGCAGCGACTGACCGTCCAGGGACAGCCGCGACGGTCTGGACACGAGGTCGAGGAGCGGACGGCCGGGCTGCGGAAGGGTGAAGCGCAGACGCCCCCGCCCGGCCGCGCGCTCGTGCGCGACGTCGGCCTCGAAGACCAGGTCGAGGCCGGCCGCCTCGATGGGGACTGCCGGGTTGCCGGCGACCACGAAGGGCGGGGGCGCTTCGCTGCTGAACTCGCCGAGCCAACTCCCCGGCAGTGGGCCGTCTTCCATTTGAATACCCTCCCTCGGCCGCGCCCGCGCTAGCGCCAGATGGTGTCGAGCAGGGCCGCGAGGTTGGAGGCGGCCGCGCCCATCCGAGCCGAGACTATCGGCGAACAGCGTTGCCTGTAAGCCGCCTCGCCCTCCCAATCCACAGGGTAGTCGCCTTCATCGCTCGGACTGAATCCGACGATCCGCAGGCTCCTGTATGCCTCCCTCGCAGCCTCCAGCGAAGCGTTTGCCCAGCCGATAACGCGGCCCTCGACATCTGTCTCGTCTTCGGCCGGGGCCGGAGCCGGGGCGGCGACCAGCGCCCGGACGAGCGGCTCGTCGGACTCCGCGTTAATCGGGTCCGGGACGAAGTCCGGGCCGAGCTGGCTGTCCCAGAACTTGTGCAAACTCGTCCCGATGGGCAGTCGCAGCTCGTTGCCACCCAGGTCGCTCGGCAGCCCGACGACTTCGTCCGGGTCGACGACCAGCCGGGCCTGGCTCGTCGCCGCGTTCGCGATGAATCCGCAGCCGACGTGCACCGGCTGGTGCACGTCGCCGGCGAGGTGTGTCAGCCAGCGGAGCGCGATGATCTCCTCGAAGCGGGCGCGCGGGCCGGGACTCCGCAGCGCCTCGACGCAGCGCAGGATGATCTGGACCACGTCATCGCGGCGGGTGAACTCTGGATACCGCTCGCGGTCGTAGCCGTCCAGGCCGAGAGGCAGGTTCACGTAGTGCCAGGCGGAGAAGCCCCGGTTGCTCGCCAGGAAGCGCTCGGTCGCGGGGTCGCGCGGGCGGTCACTTGAACGCAGCCTGTCCGCCCACCGCGCCGCCTCGCCCAGAGAACCGTCGCCGCCCTCGTCCAGGATGCGCGTAATCTCGTCGCGCGCTCTCTGCGACTGAAGCCGCTCCATCGCCGCCGTCGCGATGGCGGCGTGACGCCGCATCCCCCACGACGCCTGGCCGGCCGCTTCGTCAGATTCGAAGAGCCCCTCCACATCCGAGACGGACGCGGCCTCCTCCTCCGCAGGTGAAGCCAAATCCCCGACCTCGACCTGAAAGGTCAGGTTCTTGATTCGGACGTTCTTCGGCAGTTGCTGGACGAGGCCCAGCAGTTGAAGCAACTGCTCCGACGACGCGGGCCGCGCCCCCCGCGCCGCCGGACTTTCGGCCGCCCCGTCCGGGGGCTGCTCGCTCTCGGCGGGGACGGGGAAGACGCTTCGCAGCCCGAGGTTGTTGTCGTTGGGGACCAGCCGCCACTCGGGAACGGCCTCGCCGGTCGTGAAGTGGTCCACGTTGCTGGCGTCTCCGTCAGCGGAGACGACCATCAGGAGGCTGTCATGCCCCAGGGCGTCCGCGTTGGGAACCCAGGCGAACGGCCCGACGACCTTCTCCTCTGTGCCGCGCGCGGCCAGCGTGCCCGCGAGCAGCTCCTGCGTGGTGAGGGGCAGAAAGTCTTCGGGCCAGACAGTCCCCCCGCCCGGCCTGTGGTGGAAGCCGCGGACCCGCACGTTCTGGGCCGTCCGCGTGCCGCGATTCTTGATGCGGACGTAGGCGTAATTGGTGACGCCGGCCCCGGGCTCCTGGTGCGCGCCGACGCCGTCGGCGGCCCTACGGTTCCAGACGGACGGGTTGTTCCAGTATTGGGCCGTGTACTGGTACTCGCCGCCGCGGCCGTCGTCTATAAAAACGTCAACGTCGGGCGGCTCGCCCTCTCTCATGACGGGCGTCGGCGCGCCCTGGGCCTGGTAGAGGCCCTGCTTTTCGAACGACCAGCGGATGACCTTGTTGTAGGCCCCGCCGAAGACGCCCTCGCTCGTCCAGTTGAGTAGGTCCACGGCCATCAGCGCGTTAGCAAAGCTGATGGGGTCGGTTGGATTCGTGGCCGGAGTCAGGGTGCTGATCGCGCGGAGGATGAGGTACATCGTCACCCGCGAGGCAAATCGCCTCTGAGTCAGGTCGGCTGAGTCGCCGCCGATGGAGCGGTAGAGGCGGAAGAGCGTGGTGCTGAGTATCTGCTCGGCCTGGTAGCCAAAACGATCAACCAGCGTGAAGGGCCCGTATTTGGGGCCGCCCCAGGCCCACCCCGCCGAGACGGCCCGGTTGAACTCGCGGTCGTTCTCCGGGTTCCAGGGCGCATACCTGAAGCGTAGCTGCGGGTGATTGCGTAGCATGGAATCGGGGTCGTGCAGAATCGCGGAAAGACTGTCCCCGGCGCTGTGGGCGAACCCGAAGTTGGCCGTGCCCACGTGCTCGTACAGAATCCCGTGGCCGCCCAGCTCGTGCAGGTGAACGCGAGAGTCGCAGGCCCTGCCGATGGGGCCGTCGGCGGTGTTGTTATCGTTCAGACCGTAGCACGCGTGGCCGATGCCCCCCGCGCCGTTGCCGACACAATGCGCGTTGATAGAATTCCCCAGGCCGCGGTGATCGATAGGCACGGGGAAGGAGGTGTTGTTGAAAAAAGTGGTGATCGGGAAGCCCAGGCTCTCGACGAGAGCGAAGAAACGGTCCGTGTGGTAGTAGGCGTTGACCGCGGCGAACTCGTCTGTACGCACGTCATAGTCGAACCTGCTGTTGGCCGGCGTCGTGGGCGGGACGACGCTCGGCAGCTCAATATTAGTCACCACGGCGAAGCGCCCCCGCAGCGATTGCACGCCGTTCACAGGCGCGTCCAGGTTCGGCAAGTCTAAAGAGACGCGGAAGGGGTTCAGGACGTTGTTGTCCCGGTTGGGGCCGTTCGCCGGATTACCCGTGCTGGTGATCGGGTCGCGGGCGAAGACCATCCCGACATCCCCGGAGACGAGTGGTTCGAGGAGGAGCACGGAGTCCGTCTGCACGTCTATCAGGGCGCGCCAATTGAGCGCCCCGTATTCCGGCGTGCTCAGCGAGAAAGTGACCTCCGACACTAAACGCCATTCGCCATCCTTGACGGATGGGTCCACCGGCGGCAGAGACAACGTAGGCATGATATACGTCTCGGCCTCCACGTTGTCTCCGGGCGTCTCTTTCATGGTCTCCGGGGCCACGCCCGCGCTCATCTGCTTGGGGAGCCTTTTGCTCTCGTCGTAGCAGTAGACGAAGAACCTTCCGCGAATCGCTTGCGCGTCATCTTCGGGCGCGTTCTCGTCTGCGTCCCGGCCGAGCACCCTTCGCACGAAGAAAGCCGTCGCGGGCTGCCCGGCAGACTCCGCGGGCGACGCAGTTTCCAGGCCCAGCACGCGGAGTTTCTGCTCCGCCGCGGCCAGCACGAAAAGCTTCCGATGCTGCTCGATCTTATCGGGCGAGGGCAGGCGTGCGTTGATCCCACGCTCGCTGGTGTCGGTGGCCGTGACGACGCGGTTGGGGTTGTGCTTGACCGTCAGCGTAATCGCCGCGCGCCACACAGGGGCGTTCAGGTACGTCTGGTTGAAGATGAAGGTGGAGGCGTCGAAGAGCTCCTTCTGGGCTCCCAGGCGGTATTCGACGCCCTGCTCCCGCGGCTCCATGAAAGAGACTTTCTGCTGCGGGGCCCGCAACTCGTCCTCCGCCAGCCCCAGCACGCCGGACATCTGGCGCAGGAATTCTATTGCCGCCAGCAGCGGGCTTTCCTGGCTCGACTTCCACGGCTCCTCTAAATAATTGATCTGCCGCACACGCTCGCTGTCGTCGACGGTGAGCTGGGCCTTCAACCTATTGTCGGACACTTCTCTCATCGCTTACTCCTCGCTCTGGATTCGAACGCGTCTCGTGAACAAAGCCCCCGGCGCAGGTGACGAAAGAGAAGCGGCCCCGCGACGAGGGGACTCCGCGGGCCCGGCGCGTCCGGGCGACTTCCGTCACTGCAAGAGAGACTTAAGCCAACGATTGGCAAGCAGCTAAGGACAGATAGTTTTGTCTAAAAGCCATGACGGCCGGGGAGTTCTCACGCTGTGCGCTGGCGACATGCCCTGCCGTCTCCTGGTTCCGTGCAGTGATGAAGGAAAAACAGCGGCCTCTCACAAGCAGGCGGGCAGGGAACTTTCGGAAAGCAGCGACCTTTTATATGAGTCGGAACTATTCGTTAATGACTTCACAGGCCGGCCGCTTACCCCTTTGCGGGCCGTGAGCCGCGGCCCGATTCCAAACCCGGTCTGGCTTTTCCCGCGCTTGCTCTTCCCATAGATAGATGTAGTTCGGAGGCAAAACATTTCATCAGCCAGCGGGGAGTTGCAGTGGCAGGTTGTGGACCGCAGCAAGGCGGATGGCTGGAAACGCGAGCGAGTACATTCGGGGATGCACACAGGCCGGGCGATTTCCCTTCCATACAGGGGGCACTAATGATATCCTCTGCGCCGCTCTGAAAGGTCAAGCTGGCTAGGCCGCTCCGACATCAAGGTCGGAACTCTTACTTGCGACGGTTTTTTAAGTCGAACCAATTCTCACCAATCAGATTTCACAATCGAGTTTGCGTGATTCGTCGCAAAAGATTCCTTAGTAAATCCATCCCACTGCCAGGAGAAAACCATGCCTGAAAGTAGCTTCACCCACCCGTTGTTCGGTGACGTCACGTTTCGGACGGTGAGTCCCGTCTGGAAGCGGGGCGATAGGATTGTATTTACAAGCGGGTTCGACTTAAATGACGTGACCCGCGTTTTTGTGCCACAACTTGAGAACGTCGAAGGCTCCAACGCGGGGAGGCTGCGCGTACACAAGCGGGCCCACGAACAGCTCCTGGCGGTCTTCAGAATGATTGAGGCCAGGGGGCAGCTCCACTTCATTAAATCGTGCGCGGGGACGCTCAATGCCCGCCTGCGGAAGCCCACCAACGGAGCCCTGAGTAAGAACCCGTCCAATCATGCCTTCGGAACCGCCATCGACCTGAACGAAAATGACCCCGGCTTCGGCGACTCCGTCGCGCCCGTCGCGCCCGTCTTCGAGGCCTTCGGATTCAGGTGGGGAAAGTCGTTCAACGACCCCATGCATTTTGAGGTCAAGAAGTTTCTCAGTCACGAGGAAGTGGAGGCCAGACTACTGATGAAATATATCGCCACGAAACAGCACGTCTTTAACCGCGGGATCCCGTCCGACGATTTCCTGGACCAACTCGTCGCCTGGGGCAAGCAGGCGCCCGACGAGATATTCGAGCGCAACGAATTCAGCGACATCTACTCAAGTGTGAAGAACACCCTCGGCCCCTGGAGGGACCTCAAGCACCGCCGGGCGGTCATGCTGGAAGTGATGCGCGTCCTCGCGGGCTTCGAGTCGTCCTGGGATTGGGACGCAGACGTGGACCTCAACAACCCGACTTCGGTGACGCCGGAGACCAAAGAGGCGGGTGCCTGGCAGGTGAGCGCGAACTCTATGAACTTCGGGCAGGAACTCAAAGACCTCGTGCTCGCCAAGGTCGGCTCGCTCGAAGGAGAGGCTTTCCGAACGGCCATGAAAGAGAACCACACCCTGGCGATGGAGTACGTCGCGCGGCTGCTGCGCCGCACCACACAACACCACGGGCCGGTCAAGAGGCACGAAATCGACCCGTGGCTGCGCCGCGACGCGGTCGATGAGTTTGAAGGGATGCTGCTGTTATAGCGGCGCAATGGCTGTTCACTCGCCGTTGCCAGCTCGCGGGACGGGCGCCGCGCCCGTCCCGCGAGCTGGATTAACCGCCTTTAGTTCCTGTCGTTGCTGTTCCGGTGCCCGAGCAGCAGGCGTTTGAGGAGCTTGAGCCGCTGAAACGTGCAGTCCAGTTGATCGAGCGGCATCGCGATGTCGTGTTCGAAAAGACGCCCAAACTCTAGCCCATCCCCATCGCGTTGACGACGCCCGCAGCCCAGCACTATCAGGGCCAAAGCTTGGTCAACGATGCGCTCTGCAATATCCTCCACGGCATCATCGCAAGCACACCGAGTTATTGACGCCTTTACGTCCCGGGCCCGACCAACCCGCGCGAAGACCTCAGCGAGCGGTGGGATGACCACCCGGAGCGATACCTTGTTCGCTACCGAGTCGGATTTAATCCGCCGCCTGCATTCTCCGTTAATCAGTGTGCGACTCTGCGAAACATTTTGCCGCGAAGTGTCATTACAAATAGCAGGCATGATTCGGGGGCGGTAAAGAGTCGGGGCTGTCTGGATTGAAGCCGACTTGAGGAAAGAACCCTATTAAGGTTGACGTCTCCAAAGATTTTTGGCCGTTTAGAAGCGCGATAGTATAGTGCACGCCCCCAACAAGCTGGCGAGTCGCAAACAGCCCTAAACTGCCCCCGCGACCGAAGGGCGGTGGGGCCGCCGCCCGGAGAAGACGAGATGGATCACTTCGCCACCCAACCGCAATTCAACACCCTTTCACTGCCCGAGTTGCTCCGGGCCCGCGACCAATTCCACCCGCACCTGATGCACAAGGCGAACGTCGTGGGGACGGCGGTGGGCCGTTACCTTATCCGCAAGGATGACTCTTTCCCGTCCAAGTCCGGGCGCGGGGGCGAGCAGCCGCGCCGGGAGGGACCGAAGCCGCCGCGCACGCTCGAAAACTCGGAAGTCCGCGACTACTCCTGGCCGTGCGTGTTGGTCTTCGTCTCGAAGTGGGTCGACGAGGATGAGTTCCGCAGCGGGGGCAGGTCGTCGCCGGCCGACTTCGTGCCGAAGACCATCTACCTGGAGGACGGGCTGAGCGTGCCCGTCTGCGTCGTCCTCGCCCCGCCGGTCAAAAGCGCGCCGCCCGCGCTCGCCCCCGGCGAACTCAAGTTCCCTGCGTCGGGGCTTTCGGGCGGCTACCCGATTATGGCGCGCGTTCAGGGTGCCGAACGCGTCGCGTCCATCGGGTGCCTGCTCACGGACGGCCACAAGGTCTACGCGCTGACGAATCGCCACGTGGCGGGCGAGCCGGGCGGGCAGTTGACGACGCTGGCCGGGGGGAGGGAAGTGCCGGTCGGGCGCAGCTCCGCGAAGCAGCTCGGGCGTCTGCCCTTCGCGGAGGTCTACCGCCCGTGGCCCGGCCGCGACGTTTACGTGAACATGGACGTGGGGCTCGTCGAGCTGGAGGACCAGACCGTCTGGAGCCCGGCCGTCCACGGCATCGGCCGACTCGGGCCTCTGGCTGACCTGAGCGTCTACAACCTGACGCTCGGCTTGATAGGCTGCCCCGTCCGCGCACACGGGTGCGCGAGCGGCCGCATGTTCGGGCGCGTCGCGGCCCTCTTCTACCGCTACAAGTCCGTGGGCGGCTTCGAGTACGTCGCGGACTTCCTCATCGGCTCGCGCGACAACGAGCCGCTGCGGACCCGGCCGGGCGATTCCGGGTCCATCTGGGTCGTCGAGACCGGGGAGGCCGAGCGCGACCTGATGCCGCTCGCCGTCCAGTGGGGCGGCGCGGTCTTTTCCGGCGGGGCCGCCCCGCTCCCGTTCGCCCTCGCCACCAACCTCAGCAACGTGTGCCGCGAGCTGGAGGTCGAACTCTTCAGGGCGCGCGACCTCGCGCGGTTCGAGTACTGGGGGCCGGTCGGCCACTACTCCATCGCGGCGTTCGCGTGCGAGCAGGTCGCCTCCGGGAAGCTGAAGCGGTTGATGCTGGAGAACCGCCGCCGCGTCAGCTTCGAGCCGGACCAGATCACGCCCTCCGTCAACGACCTCTCGCCCGAGAGCTTCGTCCCACTCGCCAACGTCCCGGACGTGGTCTGGAAAACGCGTTTCGGGCAGACGCCGTACGGCCGCGCCTCCTGGGAGAACCCGAACCACTACGCCGACCTGGACTACGCGCCGGGCGGCGTGGCGTCGCTCGACGAACTGACGCCGACGGCCGCCTCTCTGAGGACGGCGACGTGGCGCGAGTATTACGACGCGGTGGGCTGGACGAGGACCAGTGAAAGGGGGCTGCTGCCGTTCCGCGTCTGGCAGATTTATAAGCAGATGGTCGGGTACGTCGCCGCGCGCGATTTGCCGCGCTACGTCGCGGCCGCCGGCGTGCTCGCCCACTACATCGGCGACGCCTGCCAGCCGCTGCACGGGACTTACCTGACCGACGGCGACCCGTTCCGCTTCCCGAACGGCAACCCGTCGGCCCAGATGCTCGGGCTCGGGCAGGGCTACGGCGGCGGCGTTCATTTCGCCTACGAGTCGCTGATGCCCACCGAGAACGTCGAAGCCCTCAGGCAGGGGCTCGCCGGCACGCTCGGCCCGAGCCACCAGATGGACCTGGTGACGGGCTGGCGCAACGCAGCCTTCGCCGCCGTCGAGCTGATGCGGCGCGCGCGCTCGCTAATCCCCCCGATGGATCTCGTCCAAGCCTACGCGGACTTGAAGAATAACGGCCAGGCGTGGAGGGCCCCGACCGTACTCTGGACTCAGTTCGGCGCGCAATCCGTCCAGGTGATGGCGGACGGCTACCGCACTCTCGCCATGCTCTGGGACAGCGCGTGGGCGGAAGGGAACGGTGACGACATCCCCAGCGCCCAACTGGTGAGGTTCAGCAGGGAAACCATCTCCGGCATTTACGAAGACCCTGACTTCGTCCCGTCGCGCACGCTCGACAACGTAGACCCGTACCTGTAGACGGGTCGCGTCCGCGCCGCGCGCCTTACTGTTTGATAATCGCCTGCGAGGACGGCCGTCATTCTTAACGCAGCCGACTTCCGCATCCTCAGGACGACCGAGATGGACGCTTGCGACAAGCCCGCGGCCCCACCGCCCAAGCGGAAACGCAAGCCCCGGGACCAGCGAAATAGGCGCGAGCAGGCGAGGGTGCCGCTCAGCGCCTATGCTGGTGCCGCTCAGGGCCTATGCGGTTCTAACTTTCCACACTCCGGGCGAGCGCGGTGCGTCATCCCCACCGACCGTCGCGAGGCTGACCCGGATGTTCTTTCCGTTCATGCCCATCTCCTCATTCGTGCTCCGGCGTGACTCATTAAAATGTGAGAGTCCCTTCGGCCCCCGTCGTCGGGTTCACCACCGTGGCGATGGCCTGTGGCGCGGGGATTCCGATCTGGGGGCGGCGTCCGAAGACGTTCTGTTCGGCTTCCTCGCGGAAGGCGGGCAGGAGCTTCGCGCGTGCGCTTTCCAACTTCGCCAGCGGCTCGGAAGATTTCCAGTACTTGATGTCCGACCTGTGCTTCGAGATGATTGAGCGGTTCAGGACAACTATCTCGGCAACCAGCTCACGCCATTTGATGAGTCGCTGCTTTCGCTGAAGCAGGTCGTAGTACGGCTTCAGGGCGGCCCCCGCGCAGAACAACCTAAAGACCGGCACCAGGCAGAGTCCCTCGCGGGTGATGTAGCTCTCGAAGGTGTCGCCCTTTTCGGGGAGTGGGAGCAGCTTCCAAATCACGTCTCCGGTCGCGTTCATCATGCCCTCTGTTTCCAGACGGCTGATTTCCGAAGTGATGTACTCGTACTTTCTACCGTACTCGTCCTGCTCTTTGTTCAACGCCGCGATGGAGTCCTCGTTCTGCTTGATGTTGCGCGCCGCTTCCCGCGGAAGCTCTCTGATCTGTTGCGAGATGCGTTGGTATTCGTTCTTCCCGGAGCCGGCCTTCTCGCGGACCCAGTCAACCGTCGCGCAGGGGGAGGGAAGCGCTTCATTGAATGACTTGAGTTGCTCGAGGCACCCGAAGACCTGCGACAGTTCGTGGTTGGGGTAATTTGCCTGTAGCTCGGAAATCCAGCGGGGTCTAACTTCGGGGGAGTTTTGGTGTAAGACGATGAGCGCCACTAACGCGTCCGGGTTACGAGCCGCGTTGTGCGAGGAGGTCGCGTGCTGCACCGCCCGCTCGTAGTTCTTCGAGTCCACGTCCATCCTGACGAGGCTGAGCCACAGCACTGACGCCGAGCCGCCCTCACCGGCTTGTTCCAGAAGTGACGCCGCCTCCTCGGCCTCCTCGTAAGAGGTGCCGGCGACGTGCGTCGCGAGGGCCCAGCGTGTTACGGGGGCGACCAGCGACTTGGGCGAGTGGCGCGCCGCGAAGAATAGTACGGCCTGCGCGGGTCGCCGCCAGTACCTCGGCGAGTCTGCGTCCCAGAAGCCCAAACCGGCCAGGATGGCCGCCGCCAGGGCCAGGGACCCGGCGACGGCGACTAAGAGTCTCTTTCTTCTAGTGTCTACGACCCTGCTCAGGGTCTCGCGGATTTTACTTCTCATTACTTGGTCTCCCGGTGCGAGGGTTTCTCTTCAAAGCCCATGCACCTCCTTTTGTGGCGCGGCCCCAAAGCCGGCGGGGGAATCCGCGGCCGGTTGACGGGCTGCGTTCGGGCGGTGCCGCTTAAGTGAGCGCCCGCCCGCGCCAGCAAAATAGAAACTCCTGTGCCGGAAAGAAAATTTCGAGACTCCCGAAAGCGACTACTAAAGGCCGAAGACGCAACGGGTTAGTTTGCAGTAATGAAATCCGAGGTGAAAAATTCAGGGCGAAATCCGATTTTTTGGATTGAGGTTCTCCATTTCGGATGAGGGATGACGAGGCGGCAACTGCCGCCTCCTACGCGCCGGGCGTCCGTCTACTTGGTGTCCTTCTGCTGAGTCCCATGGCTTCGGGGCCTGACCCTTTCGTCCGGCGTTGTGGGCAGTTCTCTCATCCTCATGAGCTTTTCAATCAGCTCCTTCTTGTCGATCAAATCATTGGTCTTATGCTGGCTGTACCCAAGCTTCCGGCGCATATACTTGCCGAGCAGTATCCTCCACTGCTCCGGGCTGAAACTGTTACCGTCCTGCGACGCGACGAATTGCTTCATCGTCACGTCGAGTAAGAATTCGGACAGTTTCTTGGCCCAGTCCTTATACCTCAACCCCTCGCTGGATTTGATGACAAGAACCGGGCCGCCGATCTTATCCTTCCTGCGCAGCTCGCGGGCCATCCCCTTCAGGTACGCGTGCTCCACCTGGCCCTCCAATTTTCTCCACTGCTCGAAGTAATCGTAAGCCAGAATTTCCGTGTTCCGATTCAGCAGGCAGAGCCTGGCTAAGCGCAGGTAGCAGGCCGCGTCCAGCCTGGCGTTCTCGCCGCCGTTTTCTTTCAGCGCCTGCCTCAAGGCTTTCAGGGCCTCGTCGAAGTCTTCGTAAAAATCCTCGTGCCTTTTCTGTCGGAACTCGACGAGGTCTGTGTACACCGAACCCAGGGCCGCCCACGCCTCGCTTTTCAAGGGGGCCGTGCCCTGGCTCGCGCTCACGTCTCTCGCCTGCATCGCCACCTCTTTCGCCGCCATCAAATCCTGTTGCAGCTCAGACTTCTGCGACGTCCTCCCCTGCGAGCGGAAGTGTGCCCGCAGGAAGTAACTCTTGTAGATCAGGGCGTCGCCGAGCAGATGAGGGTTCTTATAAGTGTTACGGTCCTTGTAGACTCCGGCGTACCCGATGGCCTCGTCCAGCAGTCTCATCGCCCTGTCGAACGCGCTGTTGAAGTCCTGCGGCGAAAGCTTCGCTTTGTAATACAGGGCCAGGGCCAGTTGCACGCCTGTGCGGTGAGTGTAGCGGCTGCCCGGCACCAGGCCCTCCAGCGTGCGGTAACAATCCTCCAGCCCCGCGACCACCTCGTCGATGACCTTCTCCTCCGAGCTGTGCGCGGCCCGTTTGCAGGCCCAGTACCAAACGTCCACGTACGCCAGATAGACGCGGCCGGAATTTTGGGCCAGCGTCGCCCGCGCCAGGGTGAGGGCTTCGAGCGCGCGCGTCACCTGACTGGTGAGGAACGAGAGGTAGCCGTCGCCGAACGCCGTCACGAGCGCGGCGCGGCGCAGGGTGACAGAGGTTTTCTCCCTCAACTCTTCCCGCTTGGTTTCGTCGTCGCGCAACAACTCTTCCTTCTGCCGCAGGCGGTTGACGTAAGCCTCGGCGCTCTGCCTGAACGCGACGCGGCTCTTGGCGTAAGAGCCTTGGGCCATCAGGATGCGACCTTTGAGGTAAAGCGTAAGCCCTATGAGGCCGAAGCTCTGGCGCTCTATCTCGTGCTGACGCGGCAACTCCTCGACCACGTACTTCTGAATTTTCCCCAGCAGCTTCAAGGCCTGCCTGTAGGCCGACTCCCCGTGCTGCCGGTAATAGTAATTCGCGCCGAAGAGGGCCGCGATAAGCAGGTCCTTGATAACTTTGGTCTGCTCATCCTTGCGGGCGAACGGGCGGTCGCCATTCAACTCATCCGCCCAACGCTCCATGTCCTTCGGTCGCGGGGAGGAATCGAAACGCTCGGACATTTCGTCGAAGTATTCCTCTAACTTCGGGGGCACTCTGGTCGCATAGTCGCACGCCTCGTAGACGAGGCTCCTGCTCCTCAGAAGCAGCACGCCATGCTCCTCGGATACGTTCGGGCAATTCTGCTTCAGGTATTCGATGAGCCTGTAGAAATTTTCAACCGCCTTGCGGAAGCTGATCTCGCCCTCGGCCGCCTCGTCCTCCTCGGCCTTCAGCTCGTAAAAGAGAGTCCCAGGTAACGGGAGCCACGTGCGTACATAGCTGACTTTGTCTTCGAACCCTCCCAGGCGATACCGCCTTCGTAAACAGGCGTGATTTTTCACCAGACAATTCACCAGGTGTTCGTTATCAGTGTTCATCTTCCGCTCCTGTGCCGTGGGCCAGAATGTGATTGTTCGCGGCGCGGTCAGCTACTTCGAGGCGGTCAAGTGACGTTGAGGTAAAGCCTGCCCCGCTCAGGGGTGAATAAGAATTAAACCGGCCTACAGTATGTACACGGATGAAAGTAAATCAAGAAATATATTTGGACACGGCAATTCTCGCGGGTCCGATAATCTCAGTCTAAATGGGCTCTCCCGCGCTTTTGGTGCTGTTAGCGCAGTTCTCATCCGGTTGACTTTCTATTTTCATTAAGCCGTATGCATCACCCGCGCCCGTACATAAGCCTCTTGACCAGCTTCAGCCGGTGAACCTGCCTCTCCACCTGGCCGCTGCTCCACTCATTCTCCAGCGCCGCCCGCAAGGGCCGAAGGCGAGGCCACGGCTTCAGCTATAGCGGGACGTGAGGCGGTTCATGTAATTACTTGCGACAAATACGCGCGCGAGGCCACTTACTTGAGATTCTACTTTGAGGAGGTCACAGGATTGAGAAGATCAATCGTGACGGCTGCCGCCGCGCTGCTCTCTTTATTTTCCCTTCCCACGCAGCCGGCCCAGGCGAGACAGGCCGCGGGATCGAAGCCTCTGGCCTTCACTCACGTGACCGTGATTGACGCGACCGGCGCGCCGGCCAGGCCCGACATGACCGTGGTCATCTCCGGCGGACGCATCACCGCGCTCGGGAACAGCCGGAAGGTCAGAGTGCCGAAAGGCGCCGAGGTGGTCGACGCCGCGGGCAAGTTTCTGATCCCGGGTTTGTGGGACATGCGCGTCCACGAGTGGAACAAGGAAGTTTTCTTCCCGCTCTTCATCGCGAACGGCGTCACCGGCGTCCGCGACATGTTCTCGCCGCTCCCACAGATCAAACAGTGGCGCGCGGAGATCGCGGCCGGCACGACCACGGGTCCGCGCATAGTCGCGGCCGGCATCTTCGTGGACGGGCCGTACCCCTTCTGCGCGCCCTGTACGATTGCGGTCGGCAACGCCGACGAAGGAAGGAAAGCGGTCCTCAAGGTCAAGGAGATGGGGGCGGACTTCATCAAGGTTTACAGCATGCTCCCGCGTGACGCCTACTTCGCGATTGCCGAAGAGGCGAAGCGACAGAACATGGTCTTCGCCGGACACGTGCCCGAATCCGTCAGCGCATCGGAGGCTTCCGACGCCGGGCAAAAGAGCATCGAGCATCTGTCGGGAGTGATCGTGACGTGCTCCGCGAAAGAGGAAGAGCTAAGGAGGGAGAACGAGGCGCGACTCCGCGCGGAGGGTATTCGCGGGGACACGGCGATGCTCGAACAGGCCGCGGCGCTCGATACCTTCGACGAGAAGAAAGCCTCCGCCCTCTTCGCCCGCTTCGTCAAAAACGGGACGTGGATGAGTCCCACGCTCTCCGTGCTGCGGGCCGCGGCGCTCAGCGACGAGGCGAGCTTCCGCAACGATCCGCGACTGAAGTACGTCCCCGATTTCCTGAAGAAGCAATGGGCCGACGGTTACGGCTGGAAGGGGCGGACCGTGGAGGATAACGCGCGGGCCCGGAGGGTCTTTCAAAAGCAGCTTGAGGTGGTTGGGATGATGAGGCGCGCGGGCGTTCGCTTCATCGCCGGCTCGGACACGGCCAACCCCTACATCTTTCCCGGGTTCAGCCTGCACGAAGAGTTGGCTTTGCTGGTGCAGGCGGGCTTCACGCCGATGCAGGCGCTGCAAGCGGCGACGCGCGACGCGGCACAATACCTCGGCCTGCTCGATTCCCTGGGGACGGTTGAGAAAGGCAAGATGGCCGATCTGGTTTTGCTCGGCGCCAACCCGCTCGCCGAGATCGGCAACACGACGAAGATCGACGGCGTGGTGGTGCGGGGACGGTTTCTCAATCGGGGGCGTCTAGACACCTTGCTGCGAGACGCCGAAGGCCATGCCGCGAAGAATTAGAGGTGGTTGCGACCGCTAAATGAATTTGGCCCAGATTAAATTCACCGTGCGGCGAGGGGCCGCGCGTCTAAAATTATTTCCTCACGCAGCCTGATAGAGTTAATCTGACGCATCCGGTAAAAGCCGCCTACAGTCTGGGACTATGGTCACTGGTTTCCTGATGGTAATCGGTCAGTTTCGGGCTAAATCATTCGAGAGGAATTCTATGAACAAGTTTCTCGCATCGCTGGCGCTCGCGCTAGCCTGCGCGTTCACCGCCGCCGCCCGGCCGCTCGGGCAGGACGCCGCGCCTATCACGGTCGTCATAGACGCTGACACGGCCAACGAGATCGACGACCTCTACGCGATTGTGCGCGCTCTGCTGGAGCCGCGGTTCCGCGTCGTCGGGCTCTCGTCGGCGCAGTGGAACCACCGGCACTCGCCGCCCGACACAGTCCTGCGCAGCCAAGCAATCAACCAGGACCTGCTGAGGCTGATGAAGCGCACGGACATCCCCGTGCCCCTCGGAACTGAGATGAGCATGGGCAAGCCGTGGGGCGGGACCGAGCCGAGCGATTCGGCCGCGGCGCAGTTCATCATCCGCGCTGCGAGGGCGATGCCCCGCGGAGAGAAGCTCCGTGTGGTGAGCCTGGGCGCGACGACGAACCTCGCCTCGGCCATCGCCCTTGCGCCCGACATCGTCCCGAAGCTCGCCTGCTACGTGCTGGCCGGCAGGTACTACGCGGACCGCCGCGTGTGGGACAAGGACGAGTTCAACGTCCGCAACGACCTCAACGCGACTAACTTCCTCTTCAACGCCGAGGGGCTCGAACTCCACGTCATGCCGATCAACATCCTCTTGGAGTTCAAATTCGAGCAGAAGGCGACGGTCGAAGGGCTCACGGGTAAGGGCGAGGTGTGGGACTACCTCGCGAACCGTTGGCTGTCGTTCGCGCCCGGCCACGGCCAGTGGATCATGTGGGACTTGGCGCTGGTCCAAGCGCTGGCGCGGCCGGAACTCGCGACCGAGAGCGAAGTCAACCCGCCGCCCGAGAACGCGCAGCGGAAAATCTTCGCCTACACCCGCGTCGATGTCGCCGGCATGCGGGCTGACTGGTGGGAGGTAGCGCGGCGCGCGCAGGGTCGCCAGTAAGCTTGAGGGTAGGTGCCGCGGAACTTGCGGGAAATACGTCCATCGTTATTGAAAGCCGAAGAGCGCCCCGGTTCACAGAAGCCGATGCGCTTTCTGTCGGCTTAGCGGTCGGCGGCCGAGAGATAAGCTCTTAATGCGTTACTGAGATTTGGGACATCGTAAGATTCACCCGCACTTTTGATGACGAGAGATTTTAGCGGCAGGCTACAGTAGGATTATGTTAGCGCTTCAAGTCCGCCGTCCAGTTCAGGACGACCGTTACGGGCGCGGGGACGTTCTCTTCAACGAGCGCGTTGATGAGGAAGCGCCGGCCGTCGGCTGCGGCGTCGTAGGGGGAGTCGCCGCTGATCGAGCCGACTCGGGGCTCGAAGAGCGGCTCTGGGACGCCAGCCTCGAACGTGTCTGAACTCCCGTCGACTTCGACCGCCATCAGTTTCCCGTCCGCCGAGAGGTAGAACAGCTCGCGCCCGTCGCGTCGCCATCGGGGCGAGGCCCCGCCGCCGTTCGAGACCTGCCACTTGCCGCCCGAAGCCGGGAAGCTCTGTACGTAGACCTCATACTTCCCGGACTCATCCGAGATGTATGCGATCCAACGCCCGTCGGGCGAGAAGCGCCCACCCGCTTCCTGAAAGTCCGTCCGCGCGAAAGGCTCAGGCCGCCGCTCCCCGAAAAGCGGCAGCACCCACAGGTCGAAGCTTTGCCGGCTCATGGCGTTATAGAGGACGTGGCGCCCGTCCGGCGACCAGTCGTTGGCAAGCTTCGCGTCCTCCGTCTTGAGGAGGAGCTCCTCACCGCCCGCGCCGCTCGAAAGCTTCTGGTAGAGGTTCGGCAGGCCCTCCCTCATCGAGGAGAAGACGACGCGGCCGCCGTCGGGCGACCAGACGGCGTCGCCGTCGTTCGCCGGGTCGAACGTCAGGCGCGAGGTGGTGCCGCGCGCGAGCTCCATCAGCCAGACGTCGCTGGCCCCGTTTTCCGTGTCGAGGCGTTGGAACGCGAGGCGCTTGCCGTCGGGCGAGAGGCGGATGTCCGAGTAGTGCCCGGCCGCGCCGACCGTGTCGAGTTGTCTGCCCGCGCGGTCGAACCAGACGAGCCGCGTGTCCGCCACCGCGGCGCTGGGGCGGTAGAGGAGCGTGCCCGTCTCCGAGACGGAGAAGTGCGCCCGCGCGTTGCCGAGTGTGAAGCCGATCTGTTTGATGACGGGGACGGCCTCGCCCGTCAGCTCCAGCCTGTCGGCGTCGAAGGGCCGCGCCACCAGGGTGCCCTCATGCGCGTAGAGCAGGTAGCCCGGCGGCGCGTAAGCCACGCTCGACTCGACGTTGAGCAGCAGGCGGGTCTGCTTCGAGTCGAGCGAGCCGAGGAAGATCGCGCTCTGCTCCCGCGGCGAGGAGCCGGCGACGTACAGGAAGTGGCGGCCGTCGGGCAGGAAGTGTGGCCACGCGTGGACGTATTCGTTGCGCGACTTGTCGAGCGTGATCAGGGGCTCGGGCGTGCCGCCGGCGGCGGGGATGCGGTAGAGGCCCTCCGTGGCGCTACGGGAGAAGACGATGACCCCGTCGCGATTCCACGCTCCGCCCACGCTGACCGCGTCAGACAGCGTCTGCACCTGCCCGCCCGAGACGTCAAGCTTCTTGAGCTTCCCCGTGGCGATAAAACCTATGGAGCGGCCGTCCGGCGACCAGAAAGGCTGGCTGCCGGCTTCGGTCCCGGCCAACTGCTGCGCGTCGAGCGCGTCGAGCGGCCGCAGCCAGAGGCTCTGTCTCCCGACAGCGTCCCTGACAACCAGAACCACGCGGCGGCCGTCGGGCGAGATCAGGGGGGCGCCAACGATCTCCCCCTCCCCCGGCGGAGCTATAAGGAAGCGCGCCGCGGCGGCCGGCGCTTCCTGCGGCGCGCGCCGCAGAGAGGGAAGAACGAGGGCCAGCGATGCCGCCACCAGGGCCGCGCCCGCCACGCCCCACGCGATGAGCTCGCGGCGTCTGACGCCACGGCCCGCGAGTGCGTGCGTCGCGGTCGCCTGCTCGCCCGAGACGGCGGTCGCGCCCGACAGTACTTCGAGGGCGAAGGCGAGGTCGTTGGCGGAGTGAAACCGCGCCGCCGGGTTCTTCTCCAGGCAGTGCAGCACGAGCCGTTCGAGCGCGGGTGAAACCGCGCTGTTCGACTCGGAGAGATCGGGCGGGTCTTCCTTCAGGATGGCACTCAGGGTGTCCGCCCCCGACTCGCCGCGAAAGGCGCGGTGCCCCGCGAGCATCTCGTAGAGGACGGCGCCGAACGAGAAGATGTCGGCGCGGTGATCCACCTTCTGCCCGCGCACCTGCTCCGGCGCCATGTAGCCGACAGTCCCCATCACCGCGCCCGCGTCTGTGTCAAAGCGCCGCGTCGGGATCTCCGTCTGGGACTGTTGCCCGTTCCCTTGCGTCAGCTTCGCCAGCCCGAAGTCCAGAATCTTCGCGCGCCCGTCAGAAGTGATGAAGATGTTTTCGGGCTTGAGGTCGCGGTGCACGATTCCGCGCTCGTGCGCGGCGGCGAGGCCCCGCGCGATCTGCGATGCGTAGTCGACAGCCTTGCGCTGCGAGAGCGGCGCGCCCCGCAGCTTCTCGCGCAGCGTCTCGCCTTCGAGCAACTCGGAGACGACGAAGGGCGCGCCGTCATGCTGCCCGACGTCGTGGACGGCGAGGACGTTCGGGTGGTTGAGCGCGCCGGCGGCGCACGCCTCCTGCTCGAAGCGTGCGAGGCGCTCGGCGTCTGCCGAGAACTGCGCGGGCAGCACTTTGATCGCCACGTCGCGCCCGATCTTCGGGTCGCGCGCGAGATAGACCTCGCCCATCCCGCCCTCGCCGAGCAGGGAGCGGATTTCGTAGCGGCCGAGGCGGGTGTTAGGGGAAAGAACCATGCGCGAAAGTCACAGAACGCTGCCAGCAGGTTGCACAAGAATCTGTTATCAAGGTGCGAAAAGTCAACAAATCTCTCCTGCAACGTCAGCCTGTCGTAATCTTGATTATCGGACCCTGACGGTCTGACATAAAGACGCACATGCCGGATGAAGATTTAAGCCTTGGAGGCTTCCCTTCAATAAACAGGGCGACGTACTGCGCCGCGACCTGGGCTCAGGATGAGGTTGTTAACTCGTGCGCGGAGCGTTGTGTGATACGGCCGGCAGCGGTCAAAGTCGCCCGCGGGGTGTATGATGCCGAACGATTCGGTAATTTATCGCCGCCCGCCGTGTCAGGCCGCAGCCGTACTGAAGGAGACATACCGCCGCGGGATAACTCGGCGCAAGCGTCTGTGGCCCAATGAGCGTTATGCTTCTACCCGTAGCGACACTATGAGAAGAAACCCATTTGCCACGTTACTGATGCTGCTCGCGGTGTGCGGGGCGGCGTGGGCGCAGGATCGGCCCGCGGAGGCGACGAGGTATCCGAACGAGTTGCTCGGGTTCAAGCTCTACGCCGGGGGTAATTGGAAATCTCTTGAGCCCGGGGCGTCTATTGAGGCGGATGTCGAACGGGTGCTCGGTAAGCCCTCACCCGTCTTCATCCCTTACGACGACGACTGGCAGGTCGCCGTCACTTACTACGGCGTCCCCCCCGAAGACGTCCCCTGGGGCGAATTCATGAAGGGGACGGTCGAGAGCATCAGCTTCTACCCCCGCAAGCGCATCTCCCTCTCGCGGGCCGCCTTCCCGAAGGCGTTCAAATACGGGGCTCTTTATGTCAGCAGCAGGCCCGCCCCTTACATGAGTTACGCGGACGGGAGCGGGCTGACTTACTTCATCTATACCGGCGACTCGAAGGACGGCGCGGTCCGCAAGGGCGACCTGAGGGAGATAAGGTACGGCGTCCCGCGGGAGAAGCGCGAGGCGGACAAGAATCGTTAGCGGGACAAAGGCGAAGCATAGGGACTCATTCAACCGGAACGGAATGAGCCTGTCTCTCATCGAGAAGTTGGATTCTCTTCGCCGATACTTCCCGCCCGGTTAATTCGGGCGTTATGCTGCTTTTCTAAGTTATGAGTGATCGAACTAACTCGCGCGAGTTAGAGGGCCAACCCCGTACCGACGACGTGCCCGTGACTCGAAGCCATGAACCATACCTCGTCCCGCGCGATAGACCGCGCTGCACCAATCGTCGCGATCCTCGCGACCGCAATCATGGCGGCCGTCTCGCTCAAGAGCTTGTGGCCCCCGACGGCGCCCGGCGGCGGCCCGGCGAGCTTCTCGGCCGAGCGCGCGATGGCGCACGTCGAGGCGCTCGCGGCCAGGCCGAGGCCTGCGGGCTCGGCGGCGCACCGCGCCGCCCGGGAGTACATCGTGACGGCGCTGCGCGAGAGGGCCGGACTCGAGGCCGAGGTCCGCAGCGCCGCGGCGACGAGCACACGTTACGGCGTGCCGTACGACGCGGCGCGCGTGCACAACGTCGTCGCTACGATCCGGGGGACCGACCCGTCGCGCCGGATCGTCCTCATGGCTCACTACGACACCGTGCTCACGAGCCCCGGCGCGGGTGACGACGCGGCCGGCGTCGCCACACTCCTCGAAGCGGGCCGAGCGCTCGCCGTCGAGTACGGCGGCGCGCCCGAAGTGACGCTGCTCTTCACCGACGCAGAGGAGGTCGGCGCCCTCGGTGCCGAGGCGTTCCTCGCGTCCGGCGGCCTCGACCCGGGGCGGACGACGGTGCTCAATTTCGACGCGCGGGGCAATGAAGGGCCGTGCGCGCTCATCGAGACGGCGGGGGACGAGGGCAGGCTCGTGCGGACCCTGGAGCGCTCGGGCGCGCCGGTCGCGGCGGCGTCGCTCGCGCCGACGCTCGCGCGGCTCCACGGTGTCGGGACAGACTTCCGCCCGTTCCGCGAGGCGGGCGCGGGCGGGTTGAATTTCGCGATTGTCGACGGCGTCGCGCGCTACCACACGCCGGCCGATACGCCGTCGGCGCTCGACCGGGAGAGCGTTCAGCGACAGGGCGAAGCGGCCGTCGCTCTCGTACGCGCGCTCGGCGACGGCACCGACGAAGGCTCCGGCGCCGTGTCCTACTTCACGGCGCCGTGGGCCGGCCTCGTCGTCTACCCGCGGTTCCTTGACTTCGTCGCGGCGGCGCTGGCGACTGTGCTCGTCGCGTTCTGGGTCGTGTCGGCGGTCAGGCGCGGAGACTCGTCCTGGGCCGGGCTCGGGGCGTCTGGGCTCGCCGCGGTCGCGGCCGTGATGCTGGCGGCGGTCGCGTGCTACGCCGGGTGGTGGCTCGTGCGCGCGCTCGGGGCGGGGCCGGCGCCCGGGCTGGCGGATCCGTACGAGCCGAACCCGTACCGGTTCGCCGCCATCCTGCTCGCGGCGGGGACGGCACTCGGCGTTGCACGCGCCGCGCGGCAAATAGGCGTGACGGCGCCAACCGGCCTCCCAGTCATCGCCGTCGCCGTGCTCTGGGGGCTCGTACTCTGGCTCCCCGGAGCGGCATATCTCCTCTCAGTCCCGATGCCGTTCGTTGCGCTGCATGCGGTCGCGTCGGGCGGCAGCCGCGGCGCGCCGGTAGCGCGAGCCCTCGGCGCCGCAGCCGCGTCACTCCCGGTCGTACTCGTCTGGGCCCAGGTCCCATACGTCCTGCTCGCGGGGCTACGGCTCTCGGCGGCCTGGGCGGCCGGCGCGGTCGCGGCGTTCGCCGTGCTTCTCTGCGCGTCGGTGTTCGAACGGGCGCGCTTCGCGGTCGACGGCCGCGTCGCGGCGGTGCTGGTCGCGCTGGCGGCCGTCGCGGCGGGTGTTGGAGTCTCGCGCGCCGGCGCTTCGACCGAGACGCCGCGCCCCGTCTCGGTCGCCTATGCGCTCGACGCGGACGCCGGTCGCGCCTTCTGGGTCTCGGACCGCAAGACCGCGGGCGAACCAGAGGATACGATTTTCGCGAACGCGCTGCCGCTCGAAGCGCTCCCACGGTTCCTCGGCGAAGACGACGCGCTCGCGCGGGCCGCGGCGGCGGATGCGCTTGTGGTTCCCGGGCCGGAGGTCGCACTCGTCGGCGAGGCGGCCGGGGACGGGCGTCGCGATCTGACCGTCCGTGTGAGATCACGCCGGGGGGCGCCGTGGCTCCACGTGTTCGTCGAAACGGGCAAAGTCATCGGCGCGGCGGTGGACGGCACTGCGTTCGAGAACAGGGCCGGCGGCGCTGGCGCGGCCGAAGGCGCCGTCTGGGGGTTCCGACACATCGGCGCTGGCGACGAGGGCTTCGAGTTGAAGCTCGTCGTCGACCCGGCGGGCGGCCCGGTGCGGATCACGGTCGTCGACCAGTCCCCAGGGATCGAGAACCCGGTCGCGGCGCGGCTCGGGCCCGACGCGATGTACGCCCGCTCGTGGGTCGCGGGCACGACGCTCGTGCGGCGCTCGTATTCGTTCTGAAGCCACGTGCCAGAACGGCGCGCTGGCGCTCATAGCGGCGGCGTTCGGGAGAGGACCTCATACCGATGGGAATGAGCATCTGGCAAATCATCAGGCGGTTAACACCCTTCGTCAGACCATACAGCCGTTGGGTCGCTCTATCCCTGGCGCTGACCCTCATAGGGGCCCTGGCGGCCCAGGTCAACCCCGTGGTATTGCGGTACACGGTGGACACCATCGAGCGACTCATGAGGGAAGGCAGGACCGCTTCACAGGGGGCCTCGCTCCTCATGCTAATCAGCGCCGTCCTGCTCGGCAAAGAACTCGTCAACATGGGAGTGAGGTACGGGCAGAATCTGTTCGGCGAGAAAATCCGTGTCAACGTGTCGAGCCGCCTCGCGCAATTCGCCGTCGAAAAAATCCTCACCTACCGCCTCTCCTTTTACACTGACTCCGACAACCAGACAGGCATCCTCCAGACGCGCATAGACCGCGGGGCGGAGAGTCTGACCAAGCTCGTGCAGAGCGCGTTCATAGACATCCTGCCACTTTTCGCCAGCGCGCTTCTGGCGCTCGTCATCATGTTCCTGGCGAACGTCTACGTCGGCCTGGTCGCGTCGGCCGTCATGCCCGTCTATTTTCTGCTGAGTCACAGGCAGGCTTCGATGCTCAAGGGCGCGCGCCGCGGCCTGCGCGCCCTGCGCGAGCAGAAGAACAACGGGCTCCACACCATCATCGAGTCAATCGTCGTCATCAAGTCGTTCGTCCGCGAGGAGTACGAAAAAGAGAAACAGCTTCGGCTCCAGCAGAACCTCGTGGACGCGCAACTGAAGCAGAGGCGGACGAACTTCATCTTCGACGGGTTGAAGACCTTCGTCGAGCAGATCGGCGTCGTGCTGATCATCATTCTGACGGCTTACCTGGTCCTCGGGGGCTGGATGTCAATCGGCGCGATCATGTTCCACATCATGCTGTTCGGTAACGTCTCCGCGCCGATCAGGCAGTTGCACAGAATCTACGACGAGATGAACGACGCCCTGACCTACGCCGAAGGCTACTTCCAGATTCTGGACGCCGACGACCAGATCGAGTCGGCCGGCGAACTGGACGTGTCGCGACTGCGCGGCGCTTTCGAGTTGGTGGACGTGAGCTTCACTTACCCGAACGGCACGCAGGCCCTGCACCACGTCAACATGAAAATCCCGCCCGGCCGGACGGTCGCCTTCGTCGGCCTCTCGGGGGCCGGGAAGTCCACGCTCCTCAACCTCCTGACGAGGTTCTACGCGCCCACGAGCGGGAAGATTCTGCTCGACGGCAAAGAGCTTTCCGAATACAAGACCGATTTGCTGCGCCGGAAAATCGGCCTGGTGCTGCAAAAGAACCACATTTTCAAAGGCACGATTGAGGAGAACATTCGCTACGGCAAGATCAACGCGTCGTCCGCGGAAGTCGTCGAGGCCGCCCGCAAGGCTTACCTGCACGACCAGATCGAACAACTCCCGAACAAGTACGAGTCCGAGGCGCACCTGCTCTCCGGCGGGCAGCAGCAGCGCATCGCCATCGCGCGGCTGTTCCTCAAGGACCCGCCCGTCATCTTCCTGGACGAGCCGACGGCGAGCCTCGACGCGGTCGCGACCGAGCAGATTAAGAACAGCCTGGACGCCATCAAGGAGGACCGCACCACGGTCGTCATCTCGCACAGCATTTCGCAAATCATCGACTCATCGACGCCGACATCTCGCACAGCATTTCGCAAAATCTTCGTGCTCAAGGAGGGGCGCGTCGTGGAGCACGGCACGCACGACGAGTTGTACGAGAGGGACGGGACTTACCGCGAAATATTCGACGCCTCGGCCCGGAGCCTGAACTTAGATAAAATATCCAGGACCCTGGGCGCGGAAGCGGCCCCGGATTTAGCGCATTAAGGCTCACCCGCTCGACTAAAAAAACTATGAGACTTATCCAGGCCATCATACTAACTGCTTCGCTAATAACAGTCGCTTGCACCCCCGCGCGCGTTCCCTTCTCGGCGATACCCATCCCGCCGGCGGCCGAGTTGGCGAAACTGGAAGGCCCGGAGGAGGTGCCGATTGATTTAACCCAGGGCGATATTTATGAAGCCGTGCGAGAGAGTCACGGGAAGCCGCGGATAGAAATCTACGCCCTACCTGCCGAGACGGATTGGGCCAAGGTCGCACAGTTTTATGCGGAGCAGTTGAACGGCAAGGACTGGCAGACTGAGCCGAGGTTCTCAAGGAAGAAGGGCTACTACGAAATGACGGGCTGGAGCAGGGGCGGGAGATTTGACCGGCAGGCATTAATCGTCGCGTTCCTGGGGAAGCCGGAAGGGGCGCGTAGAAATTATTTATTGGTCGCGCTGGCGCCTCTGGAGGATAACTAACATAATTCGCGAGGCGCAGGGCCGAATTATTCGGCCGTCGCGCTCGAAAGAGCAAGCCTCAAATAAGTAAGATGATGACGCCGTTTACTCTGGTCCGTTGCCCGCGCCCGTGAGCTGTGGTACTGTTGAGCATCGTCGAGGGCGCTCCTTCCCGGCCCGGAATATTCCGGGAGTCCTTATTACAATTACATTCAATCGTCGGCTGGCCCCGCAGGATGCGCCCAACACCTCCGGCCCGTTAGCGCCCGGCACAGAACACTACAAAACGCGATTCAAGCCAGCTAAGTCCGAATAGTCCGAAGTAATCAAATGCACCGCCCATTCTATTTCCAGAAGCCCTCCCTTGTCGTTTCAGCCGTCGTCTTCGTCGCCTTCGCGGTGATGTGGCTGTCGAGCGCGACGGGCGAAGCCGCGGAATGCCTGACCCCGACGTTCACGGCCGCGCCCGCCGCCCCTGTCAGCGGCAACCCCTCGGCCGTCGCCGTCGCCGACTTTAACGGCGACCTCAAGAATGACCTGGCGGTCGCCAATCAAACGTCCAACAGCGTGGCCATCCTCCTGGGCGCGGGCGGCGGCAGTTTCGGCGCGCCCACGTATGTCACGGTAGGGAGCACGCCGCGCGCCGTCGCCGTCGGGAACCTTAACGCGGACGCCTTCCCGGATGTGGCGGTGACGAACTACGCCTCGAACTCCGTCTCGGTCTTGATAGGGACCGGCGCGGGCACCTTCGTCAAAGGGACGGACGTGCGCGTCGGCGCGGGGCCGCGCGGTGTCGGCGTGGCCGACTTCGACAAGGACGGGAAGGGCGACCTGGTGGTGGCGAACCAGGGGTCTAACAGCATCAGCGTGTTGAAGGGCCTCGGCACGGGCGCCTTCAACGCCGCGGTCAACTACGCGAGCGGCACGGGCCCGACGGCCGTCGCCGTCGCGGACATGAACGGGGACGGCAACAAGGACTTCGTCGTCACGAACGAAGGCTTTATAACGGCCACGATCTTTATCAACTCGGGGACGGGGACGTTCCCGTCCGCGGTCTACACCAGCAGCCTGGGGACCGAACCCCGCGCCGTGGCCGTGGCGGATTTCGACAACGACGGCTGGCAAGACCTGGCGGTCGTCAACCGCAACTCGAACCAACTCAGAATCCAGCCCATCAAGCCTCCCCCCGTCCCGACCATCCCCTTTATGACGGACAATCCCGTGGCGACAACCATCGGACAAAACCCCGTCGCGGTCGTGGCCGGCGACTTCAACGGCGACGGCAACGCCGACGTCGCCGTCTCTTACGAGAACGGCACGAAGGTTTCCAGGCTCCTGGGCGGAGGCAATTACAGGTTCGGCGGGATTGCTGACTACCAGGTCGGGTCGAACCCGCTCGGCCTTGCGCTCGGCGACTTCAACGGCGACGGCAAGCCGGACCTGGTGACGGCCAACAACGCGGCGAACAGCGCCTCGATCCTGCTCAATACTTCGTGCGACCCGCCGCCCCCGCCGCCGCCTTCCCCGACGCCGACGCCGTCGCCGACTCCCAGGCCCACGCCGCCCCCGCCGGGCCCCGACGGACTGATCGCCTTCGCCAGCTTCGTCCCGGACCAGCAGTACGAAATCTTCGTGATGACTTCCGACGGCAAATACCCCACGAGGCTGACCTACAACTCCGACAACAGCACGGGCGAGATGCCGCCCGAGTCGGACTTCCCCGCGTGGTCGCCCGACGGCAGCAGCATCGCTTTCCGCATCTTCAGCATCGAGCAGAACATCAGCGGCCTCTACTTGATTGACGCCGACGGCTCTAACCAGAGGCCGCTCACGCACGGGTACGCCGAGCACCCCACCTGGTCGCCCGACGGCAACCGAATCGCCTTCATCTCCCAGAGCCCGACCACCTTCAAGTTCGACATACACGTGGTCAACTCCGACGGCACAGGCGAGACGAACATTACCAACGACGCGGAGCAGGACAACGCCCCGGCGTGGTCGCCCGACGGCTCGAAGATAGCCTTCATGCGCGTCGTGCCGGGAGGGACGTTCAATATTTTCACCATCAACCCGGACGGCAGCGGCCTTAAGAATTTGACCGGCAGCACGCAGCCCGAGAGGTTCCCCGCCTGGTCGCCCGACGGCTCGAAGATAGCCTTCAGCAGGGGCAACCAGATTTTCGTCATGAACGCCGACGGCAGCAACGCGGGGCCGCTCCCGACCAATGCCTTCGGCTGGCAGCCGACGTGGTCGCCCGACGGCTCGAAAATAGTTTTCCTCGTCGGCGGCTCGGACAGTGGCGAGCTGTACGTGATGAACGCCGACGGCTCGGACCAGAGGCCGCTGACGAACGCCCCGGCCGCCGCGCTCAAAGAAGCCTACCCGAGCTTCGCGGCGAGCGCCCTGGCGGCTGACGCGAGCAAGCAGCCCAACTGGCAGCGAAATCCGCCACAGGCCGTCTTCGTCAACGACGTCAAAATCAGGGAGGGCAATGCGGGGACGGCCAACGCGGTCTTCACCGTCAAACTGTCGCAGGCTAACAGCAAGGTCGTGACGGTCAACTACGCGACGGCCAACAGCACGGCCGGCAGCACGAGCGACTACGCCGCTGCCGGCGGCACACTCACATTTAACCCAGGCGTCACCAGCAAAACGGTCTTGGTGAAGGTCAACGGCGATTTGAACATCGAGCCGGACGAAAAGTTTTTCCTCAACCTGAAGAGTCCCACCAACGCCGCGATGGGCGACGCACAGGGGGTGGGGACCATCATCAACGACGACTTCGCCGGCACCTTACAGTTCAGCGCCTCGGCCTACACCGTGTCGGAGGCCGCGGCCAGCTCCACCATCACAGTCACGCGCACGGGGGGCAGTCTCGGGGCCGTCACCGTCGCTTACGCGACCAGCAACGGGACGGCGAGCGCCACCAGCGACTACGCCTCGGCCACGGGCACACTCACGTTCGCCCCCGGCGACACTGCGCCCAAGACTTTCACCGTGACGATAAAAAACGACCTGCTGGACGAGGCTAACGAGATTATCAACCTCAGGCTCGGCAGCCCGACGGGCGGGGCAAAGTTGGGGGCGCGTAGCGTGGCGGCGCTGTCAATCGTGGACGACGACACGCCGCCGAGTATCACCGTAACGAACGCCAGTGTGGCGGAGCCGGACACAGGCGTCCGCGGGGCCGTCTTCTACATCAGGCTCTCCCGCGCGAGCGGCCGCCCAGTCACCGTGAAGTACGCCACCGCCAACGGCACGACCAGCGCGGCGGCTGCGGGCACGGACTACACGGCAGTAGCTTTGACCACGCTGACGTTCACGCCGGGACAGACCGCGAAGATCATCAACGTGCAGGTCAAGGGCGACACTGTGAAGGAACTCAACGAGACGTTCTTCGTCAACCTGAGCGCGGCCACCAACGCCGCCATCGCCGACGGACAGGGCCTCGGGACAATCGTGAATGACGACTGAGGTTTTATCACCCGCCCTCAGATGATTCGAGCGGCAGTTCTCTTCCCGAGTCTTCGCCGCCCGAGTCATCTGGACCCGCGGGCCAATCGCACTGGTTTCGACCAGGCGGCACTGGACGGCGTGAAGAGAGTAGCAAGGCCCTAACATTAGTTCGGGACGCGACCCTTCACCGCGTTGGCCCGTGCGCCGTAGGTGATGCGGCCGGTGTCATCCGCCGGCAGGCGCGCTCGCATCCGCGCTTTGAGGAGCGCGAGGTTCTCGGGCGACATCGTTGCGAGCTGCGGGCCGACGCTCGGCCCCCCCAGGACGGTCGCCCAGTAGTCGTCGAAATCAGCGAACGTCCGCCGCACGGTGATCTCCCGCGTTTCGACCGAATCCAAGCCCGCACCAATCCACAAGTCCCGCATCGCGTCCATCCGGGACGCGTCAGGGCTCGGCGGCACCGGGACCGCGACGCCCAGCCCGCGCATTTCAGCCTGCAACGCCTCGTAAGGAAAACCGCCGCCGACCATGTCCCACGCATAGGCCGTGACGGTGCCGCCGGGGCGGACCACCCGCGCCATTTCGGCAACACCTTTGGCCGGGTCTGGAACGAAGAAGATGACGAGCGGCATGACGGCCGCGTCGAACGTGTCGTCGGGGAAAGGCTGCGCCATCGCGTCGCCCCGGCGGAACTGTGCGACGCGAGACGCGGGCCGCGCGCGGGCGTAGGCGAGTTGCCCCTCGGACGGGTCTATCCCCTGGACCGAGAGTGGCGCACACCGCTCGACGAGCATCTCGGTGAAAGCGCCGTTGCCGCAGCCGACGTCTAGCCACCGCAAGCCTGATTCCGGCGCGAGCCAGTCGAGGAAAGCTTCGCCCGCGAGCTGGCTCCACTTGCCCATGTATCGTTCGTAGGCGGCCCCGTCGTCGAAGCGGATTTGGTCTGTCACCGTTAGTGTTTCCCTCCGGTCTGGCTGCCCGAGAAAAGTGTTGCTAGACCGCGGCGTCTCGCGCCGCATGACGCCCGGATTGACCGGGCGGTTAAGATTGCATCAGGCATTCAATCCCCGCGAATGAAAAGCGCGCTGATTCCGCTCCCGTTGCACGAGTCGTTGGACCGCCCCCGGATTATACCATCCGACCCGCCGCTTGTTTTCCCGGGCCTCAACGCCCGAGACTCGACTCCCTCGCGGATGAGAAGCGTCGCCTAACTTTCCGATTAGGCCCGACGCGTAATCAGCGCCCGAGTCCGGGGATTATTTGAATCTTGAAGATGACCGCGAAGCAGGATGATGTTATAGATGTGATGCTATCAGCTTCGGCGAGGGCCACGACGCGGGGTGTCAGACAGGGGTCGAGGCTACAATTGAAAAAGGTGTGTTATATCAGGCACATGGTTTCACTTCCAAAAATCCGGCGCTCATTACTTCTCCCGTCTCTCTTCTGCCTCATGTTTTTGTCCTGTGACAGAGGGCCGGCCCCGCCCGGCGGGGAGGTGGCCGAGCACATGACGGCTTTCGACGGGGGCAAGTTCGACGCCTCGGGCGTCGCCGGCGTGCCGGGGGCGGACGGGGTCCTTTTCGTCGACAACGGGCGGGAGGGGCAAGTCTTCTGGATGAGCCTCGACGGCAGCGGCAGGCAAGTCGGCGCGATTAAACCGGTCGACCTCGGCGTCAGCATCGAAGACATCGAGGGCATCACCACGGACGGGACATATTTCTACGTCGTCAGCTCGCAGTCCAGGCCGAAAGCCATCGAGAAAGACGGGCTCGTCAGGTTCAAGTTCGACGCGCGGACTCAGAGGGCCGAAGGGGTCGAGTCGCTCGGCGGGCTCAAGAATTTTCTGGTGGAGAGCGTGGCCGAACTCCGCTCGGAGGGCGAGCGAATGGGTAAAGACGGCGGCCTCAACATCGAAGGGCTCGCCTGGGACGCGCGGCGCAATCGCCTGCTACTGGGCCTGCGCTCGCCCGTCGTCGACGGACACGCCCTGCTCGTGCCGCTCAGGCTGCGGGACGCGCGGGGCGCCTTCTCCACCGGGAACCTGGAAGTGGAGGGCTCGAAGGCGATTCGCCTGCCCCTGAGGGGGGTCGGCGTCCGTGGCATCGAATACGACGGGCGGGCGAAAGTATTCCGGGTAATCAGCGGGGCGACGGAAGACCAGGGCCAGACGGATTTCGGGCTCTGGGAGTGGAACGGGGACGAATTGCAGCCCGCCGTGACGGAGACGAAAAGGTTCGACAACGACTTGAAGCCGGAGGGGGTGGCGAGGGTGTCGGCCGGCGGACGCGATTTTATTTTCATCGTCTGCGACGCGAGCGGCTACACGATTATCAATTAGCGGCAGGCCGCCTTTATTCTTTGCCCTGACTGGAGGAGATAAAGGTTTGCGGATTTTGCTGGTCGAGGATGAGCCGGACGCCGCCAGGATGCTCGCCAAGGGACTCCGCGAGGAAGCGTACGCCGTGGACGTCGCCGGGGACGGCGAGCGGGCGCTTGAGCAGACGTACATCAACGATTACGACCTGATCATCCTCGACGTCATGCTTCCGGGCAAGGACGGCTTCGAGGTCTGCCGCGAATTGCGGGCGGCGGGTTCGGCCGCACCCGTCCTGATGCTCACGGCCCGCGACGCGGTCGAGGACAGAATCGTCGGGCTCGACTCGGGGGCCGACGATTACCTGTCGAAGCCCTTCGACTTCGAAGAGTTGCTCGCCCGCGTGCGCGCGTTGCTGCGCAGAAAGCCCGCTCTGTATCCTGAAATCATCAACGTCGCGGACCTATCCATCGACACTCGGGCCCGGCGCGCGCGGCGCGGGGGCAAAGACATTGACCTCACCGCCAAGGAATACGCGCTGTTGGAATACCTGTCACGGCGCGCCGGCGAGGTGGTCGGACGCGCCGACATCGCCGAGCACGTCTGGGACAACTCCTACGACCCCTTCTCGAAGGTCATAGAGGTCTTCATCCAGCGCCTGCGCCGCAAGATTGACGAGGGCCGCGGGCTGAAGCTGATTCGCACGCGGCGCGGCGAAGGCTACGTGCTGACTGCGAAGGGGGCGGGCGCGGATGATTAACACGCTCAGGGGGCGGCTGACGCTCTGGTACGTGAGCGCGCTCGCGCTGATCCTCGCCACGTTCGGCGTTGCCGTTTACGTCATGCTGTCGCGCGCGCTGCACAGGCGCGTGGACGAGGCCCTGCGCTCGACCCTCGAAATCTCCATCACCTCGCTCACGCACGACACGCAGGAAGGCCAGTCGAGCCAGAGCGCCGCGCAGAGCACGGCCGCCGAGCTCTCCCACCCGCAGCAGGCGATGATGATCTTCGACGGCGAGGGGCGGCTGCTCGCCGAGCACCCTTACGAGGAGGACTTACACATACGCCTGCCCGACCTGGCCGCGATACCCGGCGACGAGGTCTACCTCTACACCGTGACGGAGCAGCGTGGCGCGGACGACCGCCACCGCCTCGCCGTGCGTCGGGTCAGAATCCCGCCGGCGAACACCCCGTACATCATCCTCGCCAGCCAGCCGCTCGAAGCGGTCGAGGAGGAGCTCGAATCGCTCCGCGAAATACTCTACTTCGCCGCGCCGGCGGCGCTGCTCCTGGCGGGCCTCGGCGGCTGGTTCCTGGCCCGCCAGGGACTCGCGCCCGTGGCCGCCATGGCGAAGAGCGCGCGCCGGATCGGGGCCGGGGGGCCAGACAGACAACTGCCGGTCGCGGACCCGCGCGACGAGCTGGGCCAACTCGCCACCGCCTTCAACGAGCTGCTCGCGCGCCTCAACGCGGCCTTCGACGAGCAGCGCCGGTTCATGGCCGACGCCTCGCACGAGCTGCGCACCCCGCTCTCCGTGATGAGCACGGCCGCCGGCGTGACCCTGAAGAAAGGACACCGCGCTGAGGAGGAGTACCGTGAGGCGCTACAGATGATGGCCGAGCAGACCCGCCGGCTCTCCCGCATCGTGCAGGACATGTTCACGCTGGCGCGCGCCGACGCGGGCCGCTACCCGCTGCGCAAGCAGCCACTCTACCTGAACGACTTGCTCGAAGAAGTGTCACGCGCCGGCGAAATGCTAGCCTCCGGCAAGGGACTGACCATCGAGCTTTCCAACCTGCCGGAGTCTGCCTACCACGGCGACGAGGACCTCCTGCGCCAGATGGTCTTAAACCTGGTGGATAACGCCGTCAAGTTCACGCCCCCCGGCGGCAGCGTCAGACTCGGTCTGGAGCGCGGCGACGGCGAATACCTGCTCTCGGTCTCGGACACGGGACCCGGCATCACCGCCGAGGCGCGCGCACACCTCTTCGAGCGGTTTTACCGCGAAGACAAAGCGCGCTCGCGCGCGGGGGACGGCGGCGCGGGACTCGGGCTCGCCATCGCCCGCTGGATCGCCGAGGCCCACGACGGCGAACTCTTTCTGGCCGGCTCAGGCGGCGCGGCCGGCGCGACCTTCACCGTCCGGCTCCCCCTTCCACACGCATAACCGGCCGCCCGCTCAACAGTTCAGGCGTTTACCGTGCGTTTACCGAGGTTTTGATAAGCTTCGGCGTGATGGGATTTCTGTGATTAAGGGGCGAAGTTTTATGAGTTACAGGGTGAAGATGATTCTGCCGCTCGTCGGCATGTTCTTGCTGGGTTGCGTGGTGGTCTTTGCGGTGAGGAGGGAGAGCCGCGAAATCAAGCAGCCGCTCCCGCAGTCTCTGGACGATCTGGCGTCGGTCAGGGTAATCGAGGTCAAGGATGCCGGCGGGCAGACCGTCCTCGGCGGCAACTTAACCGTGGTTACAGAGAAGAACGGGCACGTCGAGGGGGAGGCGGCCTTAGCCGCGACGGGCGTTGACGCCGACGCCGCAGGCAAGGTCGAGGTCGAAGTCTCCACGAAGAAGGACGGGAGCGTGGGCAAGGAGCTGGAGGTGGAGGTCCGCAACCTCGCCCCCGGCACGAGCTACAACTTGTTCGTGGACGGGAAGCAGGCGGCCGTCTTCACGACCGACCCGCGCGGCGCGGCGGAGTTGGAGATGACGAACCGCCCTTCGAGCTGAAAATAGCGCCGCAGTCTTGAAGTGTACTTCGCAGAGAGGGTATGGCTATGCGCAGACGTCAAGGGGTCCGCAACTTGAAGGGTCGTCAGGGGACTCTCATTTTAATCCTAACGCTCACGCTGGCCGCGTGGGCGCTGCTGCTACGCCCGTCGCACGCTGACACTTCTGGAAGCTCCACCCACGTGGAGTCGGCCGTGCCGAAGACGGCCTTCGTGGGCGGCCACTTCGAGGCGTCCGGGGTGGCCCACGTCCCCGGCACGGACGGCGTGCTCTTCGTAGACGACGGCCGCCCCGACGAAATCTTCTGGATGAAGCTCGGGCAGGAGCGCAAACAGTCGGGCGCGATTCAGGCGGTCAGGCTCGGCGCGAGCGTCATAGACCTCGAAGGCATCACGACCGACGGGAGTTACTTCTACGTCGTCGGCTCGCAGTCGAAGTCTGTTGGCGGCGACCTCACGGGGCTCGTGCGCTTCCGGTTCGACGCTGAAGGCCGGCGAGTCTCGAACACGGAGTCGGTTTCCGGGCTGAAACGCTTTCTCGCGGAGAACGTGGCGGAGCTGCGCGGGATGGAGAACAGGAAGTACAAGGACGGCGGCATCAACGTGGAGGGCATCGCCTGGGACGCGCGCAATCGTCGGCTCCTGCTCGGCCTGCGCTCTCCTGTCGCGGACGGGCAGGCGCTCGTCGTGCCCGTGCGGCTGCGCGACCCGCAAGGCGCGTTCTCCGTCGCTAACCTCGAAGTGGAGGGCGGGAAGGCCATCAGGCTGCCGCTCGGCGGCGCGGGCATCAGGAGCATCGAGTACGACGACCGCGCCAAAGCGTTCCGCGTCATCACGGGCGCGGGACCGAACTCCGAGAAGCTGGACTTCAGACTTCTGGAATGGGACGGCGACGCGACGAGCCCCGTGCTGCGCGAGGTCGGCACGTTCGACCGCAAGCTCAAGCCCGAAGGCATCACGCGAGTCTCTTCGGGCGGAGGAGACTTCGCCTTCATAGTCTTCGACACGAGCGGCTACACGGCGACGGACTAGGGAGTCGTCCAGGCCGCCCGAGGTTTCCCTCCCGCGCAACCCCAACTTACGTCCGGGTCAGCGCAGGAGGAATTTCACATGCGCACGCTAGGTCGTACATCTCTTCTTAGACTCCCGGCGGCAATCTTCATCCTGCTGCTTCTGACCACCTTCGCGGCCGCGCAGGCGGACGTGCCTGAAAATGCTGACCTGCCCAGATTCCACCGGGTGAGCGAGAGGCTATTCCGCGGCGGCCAGCCCCGCCCGGGCGGCCTCCGGCGCTTGGCCGAACTCGGGATCAACACCATCATCAACCTGCGCGGCGAGGGCCGCCGCACGCGCTCGGACGAAGCTGAGGCTCGGTCGCTGGGGCTGAGTTACTTCAACGTGCCGCTGCCCGCGTGGGGCCGTCCCGACGACGTGCGCGTGCGGCGCATACTCGAAATCATTTCCGCGCCGGAGAGCGGGCCAGTCTTCGTCCACTGCAAAGACGGGGTGGATCGCACGGGTACAATCGTGGCGCTCTTCCGCATCGGCCGGGAAGGGTGGACGTCGCGTGCCGCGCTCGCCGAGGCCGACCGCCGCGGTATGCGCAAGGTTCAATACTGGATGCGCGACTACGTCGAGGATTACGGGCGTCGTCTCCGCGGGTCAGGCGCTGAAGCCGCGGCTCAACATCAAATGGGCGACGACGATCTGGGCGACCGCATCGGGGCCGGCGTGCGAATCGCGGAGAGGAAGACATTCAGGGCGCGGAAGGTCGGGGCGCGTCTTTTACGCAGGTCGCCGGGCGCGATAAGCGGCTTCCTGGGTGGAATTTTTTAACCGCCGGAGTGACTCGACACCGAAGTAAAAATCTCTTCACGGGAAAGCCTTACGCGGCCCTCGCGAGGCGCGTCGGCCACGCCCTCAGATACCTCCTCACGCAGTTCTTCCCCTCGCTCGGGTGGCTCCTCTCGCTCGGGCTGGTCGCGGCGGCGTGCACTCTGTTGCTCTTTTACGGGCTGGCCGAGGAGGTGTACGAAGGCGACACCCGGCAGTTCGATGAGTCGGCACTGGAATTCATCAACAGGTTCGCCTCACCGCGCCTGACTTCCTTCATGCGCGCCGTGACTTATCTCGGCTCGGTTACATTTTTGACGGGCGCAGGCGTCTGTGCCGTGCTCGCTTTCGTAGCGGGCCGGTGGCGGCGCGCAATCATCACCCTCCTTGTGACTATGGCCGGGGCGGCGCTGCTCAACGTCGCGCTTAAACTAATGTTCCGGCGCGAGAGGCCGGAGCCCTTCTTCGACACGCCGCTGCCGGAGTCCTACAGCTTCCCGAGCGGCCACGCGCTGCTCTCGTTCTGCTTCTACGGGGTCATCGCCGCCACGATAACCGCGCGCGTTAAAGGAATCAGACCGCGAGCATGCGTCTGGGCCGGCGCGGCCCTGCTGGTCGCACTCATCGGCTTCTCCCGCATTTACCTCGGCGTCCACTACCCGAGCGACGTGGCGGCCGGGTACGCGGCGGGGTTCGTCTGGGTGATGGTCATAGCGTCCGCCGACCGGGTAATGGAAGCGCGCTTTCGACAATAAAACCGAATTATGTGTTTATATACCGTATTACTTTACGGCGAGCGGCGGCTTGCTGAAAAATTCCGGGTCGTTACTGTTGGAGAGAACTGTCGATGGATATATTCTGGGAGGAACTAACCTCGGGGCTGCCGGATGCGAGGCAGCTCGCGCACTTGATTATCCGGCTCGTGGCCGCCACGCTGCTCGGCGCGTTGGTCGGGCTCCAGCGGGAGCGGGCCGGCAAGCCTGCGGGGCTGCGCACACATATTTTGGTCACGCTCGGCACGGCCGTCTTCGTGATGGCCTGCTCCGGCGTGGGCATGTCTCTGGACGGGCTGTCCAGGGTCATCCAGGGGATCGTGACCGGCATCGGGTTCATCGGGGCCGGCTCCATCCTCAAGCTGAACGACGAGCGCGAGGTGCAGGGGCTGACGACGGCCGCCGGCGTCTGGATGACGGCGGCCATCGGCGTCGCCGTCGGGTTAGGTAGTTTGGGTGTTGCGCTGCTGAGCACATTATTTACCGTGGTGATTCTCGCCCTGGCCGGGCTCAATGAATCACGCGCAAAGAAGAAGCGCCCGTTGAATTCCGTGGCCGAAGGCGGCTAAAGGGCAGGCGGTATGCCGGTAAGGCGGGGCGCAAACCAACAACTTCATTGGCCTTGCATTAATATTCATGCGTGATGAATAAATGCCCGTGAATGATGTAATCCGCCTGAATATTTGTGCAAAGCCGAGCAGCACCGGGCTGAAATGAACATGGCGAAGCCGCCCTTAATGTTACTCGTCGCCATCATCTTGGCCGCCGCCGCGCACGGCCGGCAGATGCCCAGGCCCGAGCGTGAGTTCCGCGCCGCGTGGGTCGCGACGGTCGACAACATAGACTTCCCGACCCGCAAGGCTCTCACGGCGGAGCAGCAGAAGGCCGAACTTATACAGGCTCTGGAGCTAGCCAAATCTCTAAGGCTCAACGCGGTAATCTTTCAGGTCCGCCCGCAGTGCGACGCCCTCTACAAGTCTGACATAGAGCCCTGGTCAGAGTTCCTCACAGGCGAGATGGGCAAGGCACAGTCTTTCGACCCGCTGGAGTTTCTGGTCGCAGAGGCGCACAGGCGCGGCGTGCTGGTCCACGCCTGGTTCAACCCGTACCGCGCGCTGCACCCCGCGGCGAAGACTGTGTCCGAAGGTCACGTCTCGAAGCGCCGCCCTGACCTGGTCAGGCGGTACGGAAACTACCTCTGGCTCGACCCGAGTGACCCGGAGGTGCAGAGGTACAGCCTGGGCGTGGTCAGGGACGTGGTCAGGAGGTACGACGTAGACGGCGTCCACTTCGACGATTACTTCTACCCCTACCCGGAAAGGGACGCCGCCGGCGCACGAATCGAATTCCCGGACGACGCCAACTGGCAGAAGTACAAAAGCCGCGGCGGAAAACTCTCGCGCGGCGACTGGCGCAGGAGTAACGTCGACGACTTCATCGCGGCCGTCGGGCGCGAGGTCAGGCGAATCAAGCCGTGGGTCATGTACGGCGTGTCGCCCTTCGGCACCTGGCGGCCGGACCCGTCGAAAGGAATCTCGGGCTTCGACGCCTACGCGGAACTCTACGCCGACGCCCGTAAGTGGCTGCGCGACGGCACGGTCGACTACCTCGCGCCGCAGCTCTACTGGGAGACGGCGCGCAAGGGCCAGTCGTTTCCCGTGCTGCTCGACTGGTGGAAGTCGCAGAACAGTCAGGGCCGCCACATCTGGGTCGGGGTGGCACCCTACCGTATCGGCTCGAACGAGAACTTCACCGCCCGTGAGATCGCGAATCAGATCAGGCTGACGCGCGCCTCGCCGCTGACGCGCGGCGTCATCCACTTCAGCCTCAAGCCTCTCCGCAACGACCTGGGCGGGGTTCAGAAGGTGTTGCGCGATGAGGTCTACGCGAGGGACGCGCTGGTCCCCAGGTCGCCCTGGGTGAAGGCGACGAGACTTCTCTCCCCCAGGGTGAAGGTCTCGCGCGGCGAAGGCTTCGTCCGCGCCGTCTGGACCGAGCGCGGGCCCGGCAAGGCGTTCTGGTTCGTCGTTTACGTCGAAGACGGAAGCGGGTGGCATTACTCCGTCCTGCCGGCGGCGGAAAAGTCTGTCTCACTTTCCGCCGGCAGAAGAGTCAGGAAGGTGCTGGTGACGGCCGTCGACAGGCTGGGGAATGAATCGCCCGTGAGTAAGTGACCGTCGGAGAATTGAGCGCAGGGGGCCGAGGCGTATGATGAAGGGGGCGGCCGATGTAAAGGCGCGCGGCTGGGGAGTGCCGGGCGTGGCCGCAAGACGCGGGCCGCCGCGCAAACGCCCTGAGGGAGGCACCAGAATGATCGTCCGATGTTCGAAGCGCGCCGCGATTCTACTCATCATTTCGGCGCTCTGGCTCGGCTGCGGCAGGCATGATGGACCTGAGCCGCAGGTTAACAACGCTTCTCAGGGCGCGGGGGATGGAGCGCAAGCCGGGAATATGCCTGATCGCGCAAAGCCGCGGGGGATTGTTCCATACGCGGGAGCCCTACAGGAGAAGCCTGTCATCCACGAGCCGAACGCCGAATATCTACTGGTCTACTGGCGCGACTTCAAGCCGACGGCGGACGCGCCCCTCACCAAAGAGTCCGTCCTGGCCGCCATCGAAAAGCGACTCAACCGCCCCCTCTCAACCGACAAGCCACAGGTCGCAATCCGCTTCAACGCCACGGGCCACGCCAAAAACGGGCCGCTGCCGGATTGGTTCAAGCCCGAGTGGCGGGCCCCGCCGCTGTGCAATACCGCGGCGGACCAGCAGCTCCCGGCGTGGACCGACCCGGAGCAACTGGCCGCGCACGCCGAGTTGGTCAAGGCCCTCGCCTCGGCCCTCGACGGCCACCCCCGTGTAGCCTGGGTCGAGCCGGGCAGTTACGGCTTCTGGGGCGAAGGGCATATTGACGGGGCCCCGGCGGGTTGCGTCCCTAGAATCGAAACGCGCGAGGCGCTGGCCCGCCCGTGGGTCGAGAACTTCCGCCGCACGCCGCTGTCGGTGACGATGAATTGGATGCGCAACACGGACGACCCCGCGCACCGGCTCAGGACCATCTGGGGCAGCGCCGCCTCAATCGGGCTGCGCTTCGACTGCCTCGGATTCTGGCACGACCAGTACGGGTCCGTGGTCGAGGCCATGGACGCGGCGCATCTTTCAGGGTGGACGGGGCCGTGGGGCGGCGAGTTCTGCTGGGGGGAGGACGGCGCGCGGTGGGCCATGGGCTCCGACAAGTTCGCCAACGGAGATATTCTCGGCAACGCGCCGCCAGCCGTTCTGAAGATGAAAGGCGACGAGAGGCGGAAGCGTGTCCTGGATGTCGTGCGCCATTGCGGCTGGTCGTATCTCGCCGGGGCGGGCGGGACACTATTGGAGAAAGAGTTAGAGAACGGAAAACTGGCGAAGGAGTTGGAGGGCGCGATGACCGGCGCGCCGCGTGACCTGCGGAAGTGCGCCGAGGCGCTGAGAGCCGGGCACAAGTGAGGGCGGGCGGCCGTGCGCCGGGGAAGGGCCTGGAGAATGAGTGCTTCACCCGACAACGTCCGTGGGCGAGAGCCTATCGATAGGCCGTAGTCGTCGCCGCAGGCCGGCTGTACCTGCGCTACACCCGGGTTTGACATATATCTCACATATGACATGTGGTCTTCGGGAACCGGGTCCTGCTCACTCTCTTTTCAGCCCCACTGGAATCCGCCAGACTGCCTGAAGTCCACAGCTCAAATTCCAGGGGGGCCGAACATGAAACATCTCTATCAGCGGACTCTTATCCTTCTCGCCGTCTGCGCGCTGGCGGGTGCCGCGGCGCTGGCGGCGACCACCACCGGGCGGGTGACTTTCAACCGCGCCGTGACGGTCAACGGGACGCCCGTCGAGGCCGGCATCTACAAGGTCAGGTTCGACGACGCCACGGGCGAGTTCACAGTCCTCGACGGCAAGAAGGTCGTGGCCAGGGTGACGGCCCGGCTGGAGAAGCTGCCGGCCGAGACGCAGAGCTCGTACTCGCTGAGGGCCGAGGGCGGGGGCAGCGCCCTGGTTAGCATCGTCATTGCCCGTACTCGCCGAGAATTTAGAAGTTGATCTGGCGGCCGCCAATCAGCAGTACCGCAGGCGGCTGCTACGGCAGGCTTGCACGAACAGCAGGCGGGTCAAGAGCAGGAGCGGACAGATGATAATGCCGCGGTCGGCGAAGCTAGTGATGGTTCGCGGCGGGCGGTAACGCGGGCGCGTTAGTCATGCCTCTCCTGCGCCCACACCTTATACATCCCCTGATGGGTCAGGCGGGCTGCGGCCCGCTGCGCCGACGCCGAGCCAACGCCCTTCAAGACGCCGCCGTTCATGGGCCTCCGGTCGTCGGCCTGCCCCCCGACGCACCATTCGTTCAATTGTCCCCAACGCGCGGCGTTGAACTGGCCCGGCGCAGGCGAGTTGATATTCGACTTAACGTCGATAGGAGCGGGGCTTGGCCCGAGTTTAGAGGCAGGCGCTTCAAAAGGCTCACTCTTTCCGAGCCCGAGGAAGAAGAGGAACATCAGGCAGGCGGCGACGGCTGCCAACAGGGCCGCGCCCGCGGCCAACCATAAATGGTGTTCTCCGCCTTGCGCGTCCAGTTGGCCGTCCGCATTTCGGGAGGCGACGAACAGGTACAACTGTCGGCTCGCGGCCAGCGCCATCACCATCGTGGCGACCGACGCCGCCACGAACTTCGTTGTGCTCGGCTTAATGTACTGCATGGTTTGCTCCGTCCTTTGCTCTCCCATCAATTGCTTGTCCCCGCGTAGTCATTCTCGCCTTCTCCACGAGGCTCTCGAATCAGGAGGTGATGTGAAGCTCTTCCGCCTTATTGATCCGACGGAAGATGCCCGCAAACGCGCACAGGCAGGTCAGAGCGGCCGCTCCGATAGCCAGCCATAAATGAAGCGTTCCTCCTTGAGCTTCCAGAAAACCTTGCGAATCTTTGAACGCGACGAAGAGGTAGAACTGCCAGGTCGCAATCACAGCCATCAGTAGACCGACCGTCCATAACAGGCTATTACTTAAATTTTTCATGTTAGACCTCCAATGTTTTTGTGCCGTAAAGCTATGGCCTAGCCGAGCAGCGACTATTCATCTACGCTTGAGCGAAAACACGCCCCCAGCCCGTCCCGGCGCAGGTCAGGCACGAGTTAATCTCGTTGCGCCGGCCGCTGCCTCCGCACTGGCGGCACGGCCCGGCCGGCTGTGCGACAGAGACTTTGCCTTTCCCGCCGCAGACCAGGCACGAGATGACGTGGCCCAGCGAGATGGCACGCGTCCCAGTCCCTGAGCACCACGCGCATGTTTGCGCCGCAATATTGACCTGTGCCAGGCTCATCTCTCACTGCCTTTCGGGCGCTGCGGCAGCCTGGGATCAGCTTCGTCTGTAGACTTTGTCATAACCGTTCTCCTTCAAGTTAACCTTGAGTTTTTGCCCACTCCGAGACCTTGCGCATGGGCTTACATGCCCATTGCCCCGCCCATCCCCCCGGACTTATCATCTTCCTGGATTTCGGAGATGAGGGCTTCAGTCGTCAGCATCAAGCCCGCAATCGAAGCTGCATTCTGAAGCGCGCAACGCGTGACCTTCGCCGGGTCAATAATCCCTGCGGCGACTAGGTCTTCAAACTTATCGGTCGCCGCGTTGTAGCCGAAGTTGGCGTTCTTTTCGGCGCGAACTTTCTCGACGATCACCGCGCCTTCTTTGCCCGCATTCTGTGCTATCTGGCGTAACGGCTCTTCGAGCGCCCGCTTGACGATAGTGACGCCGATCTGCTCGTCCACGTCGCCGGCCGCTTTGCCGTTTTCGTCGGGCTCATAGATTTTGAATTTGTCGAGCGACCGGCCTGCGCGAATCAGCGCCACGCCGCCGCCCGGCACGATGCCTTCCTCAACCGCCGCGCGGGTCGCGTGCATGGCGTCCTCGACGCGCGCCTTCTTCTCTTTCAGCTCCGTCTCTGTGGCCGCGCCGACTTTAATGACGGCGACACCGCCTACGAGTTTCGCCAGCCGCTCTTGCAGCTTCTCGCGGTCGTAATCCGACGAGGCGTCTTCAATCTGTGCTTTGAGAGTTTTCACGCGGCCTTGCAATTCGTCTGCGTTGCCCGCCCCGTCGATGATCGTCGTGCTGTCCTTGTCAATCGTCACCTTCTTGGCGCTTCCCAAATCTTCGAGCTTGACGCTCTCAAGCTTGACGCCGAGGTCTTCGCTAATGACTTTACCGCCCGTCAGAACGGCGAGGTCATCGAGCATGGCCCGGCGTCTGTCCCCGAAGCCTGGGGCCTTGACCGCCGCGACGTGTATTGTGCCGCGCAGTTTATTCACCACGAGGGTCGCGAGCGCTTCGCCTTCGACATCTTCCGCAATGATCAGCATCGGCTTGCCCTGCTTGGCGGCCTGCTCCAGCACGGGCAGGATGTCTCGCATCGAAGAGATCTTCTTCTCGCTAATGAGAATGACCGGATTTTCAAGAACCGCCTCCATGCCTTCCGGGTCGGTCACGAAGTAAGGTGAAAGATAGCCGCGGTCGAACTGCAGCCCCTCGACGAACTCTAGCGTCGTCTCCATCGTCTGCGAGTCTTCGACCGTGATGACGCCGTCCTTACCGACCTTGTTCATCGCCTCCGCGATCAACTCGCCGATGGTCGCGTCGCCATTGGCCGAGATCGTGCCGACCTGCGCGATCATCTCGCCTTTGACCGGTTTCGCCATTTTCTTGATCTCTGCGGTCGCACGCTCGACCGCTTTGTCTATGCCGCGCTTCAAGGCCATGGGGTTCGCGCCAGCCGCGACGGTCTTCACCCCTTCGCGGAAAATCGCCTGCGCGAGCACGGTCGCGGTGGTCGTGCCGTCGCCGGCCACGTCCGAAGTCTTCGAGGCGACTTCCTTGACCATCTGTGCGCCCATGTTCTCCATCGAATCTTTGAGTTCGATCTCGTTCGCCACCGTGACGCCGTCTTTGGTGATGGTCGGGCTGCCGAATTTCTTATCAAGCACGACGTTGCGCCCGCGCGGGCCGAGCGTGATTTTCACGGCGTCGGCGAGCTGGTTGACGCCGCGCAAAATTGCCGCGCGCGATTCCCCGCCCTGAGTTATCTGTTTTGCCATAATGTTTCTCTCTTACCCGAATCTAAATTTCCTGAGTGACTACCCACGTGGATGTCAGTCCTTCGTCGTCCGAAGAGCTACTTGCCGCGCTTCTTGCCGCCGCCACCGGTTGAACTGGCGGCTGCGCCCGCGCGGCTGATGATTCCTAGAATCTCGTCCTCGCGCATGATCAGTAGCTCTTCACCGTCGAGCTTGATTTCAGAACTGGTGTACTTGCCGAATAAGACGCGGTCGCCGGTCTTAACATCCAGAGCCTGTCGCGTGCCGTCCTTCCTGTATTTGCCAAGACCTGCGGCGATCACTTCGCCTTCCTGCGGCTTCTCCCTGGCCGAGTCGGGAATGATGAGGCCCCCGCGAATTTGCTCGCCTTCCTCAATACGCTTCACGATCACGCGGTCATGTAATGGCCTGATGTTTGTCGTCATAACTTACTTCAATCTCCCGTTAAGGTTTTCCTACCAATTAAAGAATGTATTTCATGATGAGCTTCTTAAGCCCCCTGATCTGCCGGCGTTCGCTCCGCCGGCTCGCGCATGAGCAAGGCGAGCTGCGCGCGGTCAATCGACTGGCCGTGGCGCGGTTTGGTGGACGACCCGTTCGCCAGCCAAAAGTAGGCGTTGGTCACCCTGCCTATCGGGTCGAGATCGTCGAGCGCGCGCTCGTCGAAGACGACGGGTTTGAAGAGCAGCATCCCCCAGTTACGCTCACGCGCCTGCGCGGCTTCGCGGCTGCTGCCAAACACCGGCATACGCAGACGTCCCTGCTCCTCGAAGGCGAACCAGTCGCCGTTGGCGCGTCGCATGGCGTACAAATTACTCATCTCAAACCCTCTCTTAATTCCCTAACCAAACCCGTGTCCAGCAAGTGATACGGAGTTCGTCCTTTTCAAAAATGAGGCTCATTGAAGTGTGTCCTCAAGAGCGTCGTGCGTAGGCTCAGCGAGGCCCGAGGCAGGGCTCTTGAAGCTGTCGAGGGCCGCCGACTCGTTTTCGTAAATATCGAAGACAGTCAGGAGCCTCGTGTTCATCATCAGTTCACGGACTCTGCGTGTCAGGTGAAGGAACTTAATCTGCCCGCCCTTCTTGTTCACGGTATTGTGACTGGCAAGAAGATCACCCAGCCCGTTCGCGTCGGTGCTGGCGACGCCCGAGAGGTTCAAAAGAATCTGATTCCGTCCCTCATCGAGCAGGCGGCCAATGGTATCGGTCAACGCGGCACCGCTGCCCGCGGTTCTCAGTTGGCCGTCCATGTCCAGAACGGCTACGTTTCCGATGCGACGCTCTTTGATATTAAAGTTCGCCATCGTGAATTCTCCTCGCCTGTCCGCCAGCGTAGCTGGAAGCCTGGTGCCACCCAGGCTTCAGGGCGGTGCTGCGAGAGGGGCAGAGGAATGTCTGCCCCTCTCAAAATCAGAAGCTCTATTCGCCTCAGACAGCCTGAGCGGCGATCTTGTGGACCGTCGAATTGGAGACCACTGCCGTCCCCACTCGCGGAGTCCCTTCAACCACTTTCGACAGCGTCTTCAACACCAGCGGATAGCCTGCGGCGTCGTAAGCCGCCGCGTCCTCTTTCGTGTCCCAGAAGCTGTTGGCTACGGCTTCGGAGTTGTCCGTGGAGATGTAGGTGATCTCGTCGCGGAACCCTTTCTGCTTGCGCAGCAGCGGGAGAACCTCTTTCTCGATGGTGCGGGTAAACTCGGAGGCGGAATCTGCTTTGAGCTGCATGATGACGTGACGTGTAAACATTGATTAGCTCCTTAACTGGTTGGGCTGCGAGCTTCAGTTGATCCGGAGGATTCCGGAGGAGCTGAGAAGAGAGTAAGCGGACTCGGTTCTGTACGACCTTACGCTAGACAAATGTGTATGTCAAGTGTAGGATATATTTCATAGGTGATATATCTCAGGTACGATAATAATAATTATCAGAAAAACCGAGGCGGACATTGATTGAGATTCGAGTCGATGAGTTATTAGCGCAGCGCGGGCGGACTTTTTACTGGCTGGCGAAGGAGACCGGCATCAGCCACTCGACGCTCTGGCGGTTGAAGAAGGGCAGGGCGGTGGGCATCAATTTCGCCACGCTGGAGGGGATCTGCCGGATGCTAACTTGTCAACCGGGCGACGTGTTGAGGCTCGCCGGCGAGAAGGGGACGGGTAAGGGACGGGGGCGAGAAGTGAGCATGAAAGTGGTTAGGACCCCGGCAAGAAAATGAGGGGCGGATCGAGAGGGCCGGCTTACTTGAGCAAGCGGTCGTGCTCGTCCTTAACTACCTGGCAGCATTCGCAGGCTGACTGTTCCAGTTCCCCGCGGTCGAGGATTTGGATGCGGCCCCGCTTGTAGCTGATTCCCCCTTACCTCGCAACCGGCCGGCGGCAAGTGGCCGCTACTAGCAAGGGGCATGGGAGGGGTGAAGTTCGACTGGAGCGGAACTTCGCCTTTTACTTTCTCACCCAATGCTCGATAATCAAACTTAAGTATGGATACATTCACTGATCAGAATTTTAAGGAATTATGCGACGTGGTGAAGGGCATCTACACGGACCCCGCGCACGTCGCCGCGATGGGCTGGGACGCGGACACGCCCGTGCACCACATCGAGGGGGCTGTGATAGCCGAGATACATTCCAGGATGGAAGAGTTCGTCGGTGGGAGAATAGAGGTCGCGGAGAGGATTCGCGCGGAGCACATCCCGCCGGAGTCCATGGCCGAGTCTCACACGCGGCGGCGCAGGGAAGAGATCATTAATTTTATGAGGAAGCACCGCAGCGAAGGGCTCTCACACCCGGACGCGATCCTTGACCAAACGGTCCAGGCAGTGCTTGACGACAGGCGGCGGCAGGCGTAGCGCCACCAACTCGTGTCCGAGCCGCGTGTAGCACCTTACACGGCATCCTTACAACATTCCCGTTTCAAGGAGTAAGAGATTAAAGAAATGAGCGCCGCTCAGTACACATACGAGGCCACGTGGTCGGAAGAGGACCGGGCTTTCATCGCCCGCGTCAAGGAGTTTCCGTCGTTAGAGTCCCACGGGGATAGCCGCGGAGGCAGCATTCGTGCGCTCAAAAGCGTGATAGCTGCTGTAGTCAATGACTTGATCGAAAGCGGCGAAGAGGTCCCGACGCAAGCTGGTGTGAAGAAGCGCAGCTAGCGATGCCGCCGTAACAGGACTGATAGTCATCAGGTTTCGGACACCAATACAGTGTTGCGGCGTTTTCACCTGTCCGCTCCCGCTCTTGTGCTTGGCGGCCTACTCTTAACAATCATTGCCGCTTGCAATTTAATGCTACACCTGACGGAAATAAAGTTAATAATGTTATCGGGACGTTCTTGCGATATTAAGCCGCCGGAGAAATAAGGGGCGATGGCAAACAGACCTTACAACTAACCTACTGTCCACCGCATCGGAGTTGTTAGTTATTCCTTCTCTCGCGCATCATCGGTGATGCGCCCTGCCGCCTGAAAATGGCGTCGGCGTTTGGGTTGTTCGAGAGCGGGCCGATCTTAACCCCGGAAGCCGCTCCTTGAGAGCACACGAACACGAGCCTTCTGCCGCTACCGTTTCGCCGAAGCCACTTCTATTCGAAGCTTCTTTTGATACTCCCTATCGGGGAGAGGTACACATCTATGACTATGAAACTTTACGTCGGCAACCTCGCATACCAGACTTCGGGCGACGACCTGCAACAGCTCTTCGCGCAGGCGGGCACGGTCGAGACGGCTTCGGTCGTCGAGGACCGCGACACGGGACGCTCGCGCGGCTTCGGCTTCGTCGAAATGTCTTCGAAGGAAGAGGGCGAGGCGGCCATCCAGCAGTTCAACGGCCATGAGGTCGGCGGGCGCGCGTTGAACGTCAACGCAGCCAAGCCCCGCGAGAATCGCTATAATGGCGGCGGCAGCAACAGTCGCTCCTAATCAGCCGGTCGCCTCTACCGGCGACTCTCTGACACGAAGCCTCCGGCGCGAGTATTTCGCCGGAGGCTTTTACATTATACCCGCGGGCAAGTGATCATCCTCGACCGGCGCGGGCTGGAGGCGACCGCCTCTGAGTGCTGTGGTGTAGTCAAAGAAGAGTACGAGCGTTGCGCGCGCCTCGTAGCTCCTCCCCCGGCGTTGAGCCCCAGACTCTTCCTGCGGCGGCGGCCTGGAAGAATAAACGAGTAGCACGCGGCCGCCCAGGCTTGTCTTGTGAGGGGAACCGCCGGATGATAGTTTGAGGCTCAATGGATACAGAAGGCCGTAAGGTTAAGCCCTCAATCTGGAAGCTGGGCGGGCTGACGTGGCGGGAGTTGGGCAAGCGCCTGTGGGTCGAAATTCTTGAGAGCGATCTCTTCACCCGCGCCGCCGCCCTGTCCTTCTATTTTCTTCTAGCGCTCTTCCCGCTGCTCCTCTTCCTGACGGCGCTCCTCGGTTATTTCGCGGACTCGGGGACCGAACTGCGCGAGAACCTGCACAGCTATCTCGGCGGGGTCGTGCCGCGCTCGGCCTCGGAACTCATTTACACGACCGTCAGCGAGATCAACAAAGGCGCCGGGGGCGCCAAACTCTCGTTCGGATTAATAGTGGCCCTCCTGTTCGCCTCCTCCGGCATGGCAGCCGTCAGCGAGACGCTGAATTCCGCATACGGCGTCAAGGAGTCGCGCCCGTGGTGGAAAGTCCGCCTCATAGCAATCGGCCTCACCGTCGCGCTCGCGGTCCTCATTCTCTCCGCGCTGATCTTTATGTTCTACGGCGGTGAGATCGGCCAGGCCGTCTCGAATTACTTTGGTCTGAGCAAGGCATTCACGTTTGCCTGGGGCGTTTTCCAGTGGCCGATAGTGCTCGCCTTCATGCTCCTCGCGTTGGCCCTCATCTACTACTTCGCACCCGACCTCTATCATCAGAAATGGCACTGGGTCACGCCCGGCTCGGCGGTGGGCATCAGTATATGGATACTCGTCTCTTTATGCTTTCGCATTTATCTACGCTACCTCAACACGTACAGTGTGATTTACGGCTCGCTCGGGGCGGTGATTATTCTGCTGCTGTGGTTCTACCTGACCGGCGCGGCGATTCTGGCCGGCGGTAAAGTTAACGCCGAGATAGAAAACGCGTCGGCACGTCTTGCCCCACCCATTGACCGCACGACGGAATAGGCATACTGTCTAATTTCACGGCAGGCCCGAACTCCAGACGCCGACATTCACCTGCCCCAAACGACCACGGCCGCGCACACCGAGCGCGGCCTTTCCTTTTGTGCCGGGAGTTGAATGCCATGATGTCGCCACGCAAACGCCTCGCGGGGTCAAAGTCTGTGATCTTCGCGGTCGTTACGCTGCTCGCGCTGCCGCCCGCCGTGTCGGCAACACCGCGTAAGCTTAATGCTCATGCCGCCACCGCGCCGCCCGCGCAGCTAGGATTACTGTTCGAGGTCAACAGCGCGGGTGACGGCGACAACACTGGCCCCGTCACCGGCTGCGACGCAGACGCGGCGACGGCCGGCGACCAGTGCACGCTTCGGGCGGCGATTCAGGCGGCCAACGCCAATCCGGGCCAGCACGGCATAGACATCTTCATTCCGGCGTCCGACCCGGGCTGCGACCCTGTGACCGGCAGGTGTGTCATCAACCTGACGAGGGCACTGCCCGACCTTAATACTCCCATCGAGATCAACGGCCCCGGCGCGGACAAGCTGACGGTGCGGCGCAACACGGATGACTTCTACCGCATCTTCAACGTGACCGCGACAGGTGTAGTGACCCTGTCCGGCATGACCATCAGCAACGGATACCTTGAAAGAAGCAATCCCGGCGGTGGCATTCTTAATTCCTTTGGTGGGACGGTGAATGTCAATGATTGCGCCATTACCGATAATGTCGGCAGCGATAGCGGCGGCGGTATACATAACTTCAACGACGGCACGGTGAACGTCAAAGACAGCCTGGTCGCCCGCAACTCGGCCATGGGCGCTGGGGGCGGCTGCTGTAGCGACGCCCACGGCGGCGGCATTGCTAATAATTCCTCCGGCACGATCAACGTCATCAACAGCACAATCACCGGAAACTCGGCCGTCGCGGCTAACGGCGGCTCGTCCGGTTCAGGTGGGACAGCGGAAGGCGGCGGCATCTTCAACTCGTCGGGCACTGTCAACATCACCAGCAGTACGCTCTCCGGCAACTCGGCCACCTCGCCTGCTAACGGAGAGGGCCGTGGCGGCGGCATCTTCAACCAGTCGGGCATCGTCAACTTAAAGAGCACCATCGTCGCCAACAACACGGCCGTTACCTCCGGCCCGGATGCTGCCGGCGGACTCACCTCGCACGGCTTTAACCTTCTGGAGAAGACAGCCGGGGCGACGGTCGTTCAGCAGACCACCGACCTCTTCGGGGTTGACCCGAAGCTCGGCCCCCTCCAGAACAACGGCGGCCGCACCATGACCATGTCCTTGTTGACCGGCAGTCCGGCGATTGACAAGGCCACCGGCGCCGGCCTGACCGGCCCGCTCTCCACAGACCAGCGCGGCACCGGCTTCCCGCGCACCATTGACGACTCGTTAATCCCGAACGCTGCCGGCGGGGACGGCACAGACATCGGGGCGTACGAAGTACAATCGGCCGTACAATTCAGCAGCGCCGCCTACACTGTCAACGAAGCGACTGCCGCCATCACCATCGTCGTCAAGCGCACGGGCAGCCGCGAGCTGGCGGCCACGGTCCGCTACACCACGAGCAACGGCACGGCCGCCGCCGGGAAAGATTACACGGCCAAATCCGGCACGCTCTCCTTCGCCGCCGGCCAGGCGAGCCAGAGTTTTACCGTCGCGATCACCAACGACACGCTCGACGAGGCGGACGAGACCGTCAAGCTGACGCTCGGCAGCCCGACCGGCGGAGTGTCTCTCGGCACACCGAGCACGGCCCTGCTGAAGATCGTTGACAACGACTTGCCGCCCACATTATCAATCACCAACGCGACGGTCACGGAGGGCAACTCGGGTGCGGCGGGCGCCGCCTTCACCGTCAGCCTTTCGGCCGCGAGCGGCAAGACGGTCACGGTGAGGTACGCGACCGCCAACGGCACGGCCAAAGCGCCGGGCGACTACACGGCGAGACCGCTCACGACTCTGACCTTCAGTCCGGGGCAGACGAGCAAGCCAATCGCCATCGCAGTCCGAGGCGACTTGCTGGACGAGGCCGACGAGACGTTCTTCGTGAATCTGTCTTCGCCGGTCAATGCGGCCTTTGCCGACGCCCAGGGTCTGGGCACGATCACGGACGACGACCCCGCGCCCTCAATAACCATTACGGACGCGACCGTCGCCGAGCCCGACGCGGGCACGGGCACAATCGTCTTCACGGTGAAAATGTCCGCCCCGAGCGGGCAGACCGTCACTGTGAAATTCGCGACCGCCAACGGGACGACCAACCCCGCGGCGGCCGGCACCGACTACACGGCCGTCGCGCTGACCACCCTGACGTTCCTGCCCGGTCAGATAACCAGGACCGTCGCCGTGCAGGTCAAGGGCGACCTCGCGAAGGAGTCGAACGAGACCTTCTTCGTCAACCTGAGCGCGGCCACGAACGCCACCATCTCGGACGCGCGTGGCCTCGGCACCATCGCCAATGACGATTGAGCTACCCTAAAGCCGTGCAGGACACAAAGGCGACACTCCTGTTGATAAGGAGGGAGGAGTTCAGCCGCTACATCATCGACGACCAGTTGCCCGGCGTCTCTGCGATGGGGCTGTGCGAGGAGACTCGCCAGCCGGATGACGACGCGGCCCCCGGGCGGGTTGTCATGTGGGGATGCAGGGCCGCCTCCCTTTCGGACTCTCCCTATCAAGGGACCGCCGGCCCGGGCGATTGCGGGCGGGCGGCGTGCATGAGCCGCACGATCCACTCGCCCGGCTTGAAGACCTCCGGGCGGCCGCCGCCTCCGCAGCGGAAGACCAGCAGGCCGTCCCGCCTGACTTCGTACTCGTCCTCCCCGGTGCGTGAGACTTTCAGCCTCCCCTCCACCAGGACGCGGCTCGGCCCTCCCGGCCCTGGCGCATCCTCGGGTCCGACCAGACTTCTGGCGGCCTCGTAAACGGCAGGGTATTCCTCCATCAGCGGCCCGGTTTCATTCATTCGTACGCCTTTCTCGGCCGTGTTAAGGCCAATCCCACGTTGGCAAAAATGCCTGGGCACACCCAGACACAACTGCATCAGTTAAGAAGCCCCGGCCGCACCTTCAACATTAAATGAGTCCTTAAGGAAAGAGCCCGCGCACTCTATGACGGGCGCGGGCTCTCTTTAATTGCTTAGCAGGTGCGGCCGGTTAGTTCCGGCCACGCCGCCGGTCGCGATTCCCGAAGACGGGGTGCGTGGGCGATCCCGCGCCGCGTCGGTAGTAGCCGTCGCCGCGCCTGTGGTTGCGGCGGCCATTGTTGCCGTAGCTCCGGTCGTCGTCCCGGCGCTCGCGCCTGATCTCGCGGTTGTACTGGCGGCGGTCGCGCCGGATTTCGCGGCGCTCCGCGCGCGAGAGCGTCCCGTCGGAGCGGTAGCCGCGCCACTCGCGGCGGAGCGAGCGCCTTTGCGAGCGCAACTCGCGAGCCTCGTCGCGCGTCAATTGCCCGGAGCGCACGCCGTCGCGGATTCTGCGGCGGTCGCCGCGCCCCTGCGCGAAGCTGTCGGCCGAGAGCCCTAAGATCATGACTATGGCAGTCAACAGAATTAACTTTTTCATCTGGTCAACCTTTCCTTGTTGTTACCGCAACTGTTAGCGCCGGGAACTCAAGGCCGTCCCAGGATTCCACCCAGAATGCGTCCTAAGCCGCCGCCCGTGTTGCCCCTTCGGTAGCCGCCGTTAGCGCCGTACTGGCGATACCCTTCGTCGTAGCCCCGGACAAAGCCTTCGCGAAACGCCTGCGTCGAGGCGTTCTTGTAGTGACGCGACCTCTGCGGGCTATAGCTCTGTCCCTTTTGGCCGTCGCTCGCGCCGGTGTTGATGCCTTGCTGGTAGCCCTGGTTCAACTCAATCTGGTGCCGGTTATTGTAGCCGCCGTAGCCGCCGTTATTCCCGTAGCCATCATGACGGCTATAGTTGTCATCACGGTTGCGCTCACGCTGGCGACGACGCCACTCACGATTACGCTCGCGCTCATCTCGATTGCGATCACGACGCTCTGTCCGGTAATCACGATTATCCCGGTATTGCGCCTGGGCCTCGGTGCTCGTCGCCGCGACCATACCGAAGACAAAAGCGAACGTCAGGATTGCGCCGCCGATCCCCTTTTTTAGGTTCATCATGTTTGCACGTCCCTCTACCTTTCGCGTAGAAGGTGGCAATAGTTATGCCTCTGTTTGATAATATGAGGTTTGTTGAGTCCAATGCGGTTAGGTCGTAAGCCGGGTCTTGCGCTCCCCTCATATGGTATGGGGACGGAGCAGATCAGTCATACCCGACGCGCGGGTTCTCGTGATATCACTGCCCAATTATCTATGGCTTGCCTCTGTGATTGAGTAGATAATGCAATAAAAAGGTTGGAAGAAGAACAAATGAGTGCCGCTCAGTACACATACGAAGCAATGTGGTCACAAACGGATCGAGTGTTCATCGCTCGTGTTAAGGAATTCCCGGCGCTGGAGGCGCGCGGTGACAGTCGTGAAAGCAGCATCCGCGCACTCAGAAACGTGGTGGCTGCCGTGGTGAAGGACTTAGCCGAATCCGGCCAGGAGGTACCACCGCGAGCTGAGACGAAGAAAGGCAGTAAGAAATGATGGTCACACTGTTGTCCCGTGATGGGTTCCCTGGTGTGCCAGAAGGCGAAGAGTTTCCCCGGATGGCGGCGACGGAGCAGGTCGCCGGCACTGCGCTTCCTGTCCGGCATCTCCTTTTTCTTTTCCCGTTCGTTGAGAAAATGCATGCCGCCGGCAATCAGTAAAGCCTTCTGCTTTCGATTGAGAACTTCACGCCCCACCGCCGCCGCATAGAATAGGTCGCGGTCTGCGTAACGCTCGTAGTCGGCTTTGGTGTGGACGATCCCCCAGCCAATCGGGGGGTCGCCGAGGACAACCCGGATTTTCTTCGAGCGCGGAAGTCTCAAATTTACTTCGCGGACGGTGCGGAAAAATTCTTCATATAGCGGCGGATCCCACGCCAGGGACATCGTCGTGTCTCGCCAAATCTTTCTCACCTCGGCGGGAGGAACCCGACCGCCAAAGACGTATCGGTCGGCTACGTCCTGATACCTGGCATTGCCGAATTCGACAACAATGTTCCTCACGTTATAGCTCGCCAGGCGGCGGTCACGAACTAAAGACTTCAAAAACTCGCGGACCTCTTTCACACCATGATACTCGGAGATGGCTACCAGATCGTATTGCTTAAATAACTGTAACACTCTGCCCTGTGGATCGGCGGGGGCGGCCCCCGCTCCGGGCGCAGCCATCAAAGCGAGCACCGCTATTATCCAAACCGGCGAAAGCTTTTTAACCTCTTTCAAGTCATCATAGGCCATCTATTTTCCCCAAGTGCTTAGCCTAACTGCGAGCGAGTAGGGCGGCCTACTCGCTCGACTCTTCACATTTCAGAGGTCAGCTTCCATTACTTCGACCGTCATAGGCAACGAACGGCTGGCCCGCGCTAATGAACATTCACAGTCCCTTGAGTGACCGGCCACGTGCGCGCGTTCCCGTCCGGCCACGGGCGGGTCGCGCAGTATGCGGCCGAACTGGGAATAACTCCCTCAAACCCTACGAACGTCGTGCGACTTTCCTGATTATCTTTTCCTTTACCTCCGTCGAGTACGCGGAACCAGATGTCGCGCCCCGGCTGATGGATATCCGCCTGAAAAGCCGGGCTGGTCGAACGATTGGCGACGATGACCCCGCCAACCCACGCCCTCCCTAGTTCCTTATCAACGGCCAAACACGTTACCCTGGCATCAAAGTCTATTTTGCCCGTCTCGTCCTCAGTCGAGTGGTGAAACGCGCCGGAGAACCCTCCATCGGCGTGTTGAATTGCAGCGAACGCGAACTGCACATCAAAAGCGCCCTGGAGAAAGTAATGGCCCCCGCCCGTCGCCGAGGCGATGTTCGTGCCCGCCGTTGTCGTCGCCGTCGGGCCTGACAGCACGGCCAACAGCAACACCGGAGCGACTAAGATAAATTTAATGGTCTTGCGCATAAGCATCCTTTATCCTTTCCACACGTCATCACAATCCGTCTGGGGATGCGGGAGTTTAGGCTTTGCGCAGATACCGAGTCTTGAACCTTTCGGCCGAGTTTATAACAAAAATGACACGGTGACAGATGAATTCGTTATAATCGGTCAGGCTAATTCGTGTTCCCATACTTCGCGGCCATGCTTTCTACTAAACGCAGCGCGCCAGTATCGTTTGGAAGTCCCCGGTTCCAGACAGCCGAGTACGGCTCATTGCTCCTGACTGAGGCGTTCTTTCCCCCTGACCACACTCTGGGAAACCATTTTCACGACCGCACGGTAGTCTGCATTACGCTGGCCGGGAAATGGGATTCGATATTAGGCAGGACTCGCCTCCCGAATGCGCCGGGCATGCTGCACGTTGAGCCCGCCGGCGAATCACATGTCAACAGGTTCGGCTCCGACGGGACCCACGTGCTGGTCATCCAACCGAATCCCGAGGAAGAAGCCCTGTCACCATTCACCTCGCTCATGGAAACAGGACTTCAGGTTCAGGTCGGCTGGGCCGGAATCCAGCTCGCGCGGCGGTTACTGGAAGAGCTCAGCGAGCCGGACGAACTCACACCCCTGGCGAGCGCTACTCTATTCCTGGACCTTCTCGTTCTGGCGTCGCGCAAGGATAAGATGCGCAACGGACCCGCGCCTGCGTGGCTTAGACGTTCTGTTGAGTGTCTGCGTGCACAATTCCTGGACCGGCCTTCACTGCGAGACATCGTGTCGGAGGCCGGCGTAAGTCCAGAGCATTTCACTCGGGAATTTCGTCGGGCGTTTAGGATGACTGTCACCGAGTACGTCAGGGGCCTTCGACTCGAATGGGCCAGCGAACGACTGCGGCTTGATGACGACTCCATCGCAGCAATCGCAGCGGCCGCCGGCTTCGCCGACCAGAGTCACTTTACGCGTGAGTTCCGTCGAAGATTTGGCGTCACACCTGGAAGGTTCCGACACGAGATGCGACATCGTTCGTAAGACGTTATTTGCCCGTCTTTTGTTATACGAGCCCGGCGCGGACATGAAGTGACCGGTCAGTGAAGTCGCACTTTATGAATGGCGGGGCGAAGATGGGGGAAGTCTCTTTTCCTGCGGCGCGCAGGCGGGGCGTTGTAAGTACGGCGTTTTGGTCGGAAGCTAACTCGGGGGAGAAAGCGTGAAAACTACAGCCACCAAAAAAGTCGAAGGCGTCGCCAAAGACTCCTTCCTTAACCGTTTTCTGGGGGCCATCGAAAGGGCCGGGAACATCCTGCCCCACCCGGCGACTTTGTTCGTCATTCTCGCCCTCTTCGTCATCATCCTTTCGGCCGTCGCCGCGGGGCTGGGCTGGTCGGTCATACATCCCGGGACGGGCAAGGTCGTCCACGCCGAGAGCTTGCTGAACGTACAAGGGTTGCACCGCATCTTGACCTCGCTGGTGACCAACTTCACGGGGTTCGCGCCGCTCGGGACCGTGCTGGTGGCTATGCTCGGCATCGCCGTGGCTGAAGGCAGCGGCCTGATCTCGGCCGCGCTGCGGGCCGTCGTGCTCTCGGCCCCGCGCCGCCTGCTGACCTTCATCGTCGTCTTCGCGGGCGTCATGTCGCACATGGCCTCGGACGTGGGCTACGTGCTGGTCATTCCGCTCGGCGCGATGATCTTCCTGGCCGTCGGGCGGCACCCGCTCGCGGGACTGGCCGCCGCGTTCGCCGGGGTCTCGGGCGGCTTCAGCGCGAACCTGCTGCTCGGCCCAACCGACCCGCTGCTCGCCGGGCTGACGCAGGAAGCGGCGCGCATTCTTGATAAGGCTTACGTCGTCACGCCCGCGGCGAACTACTTCTTCATGGCGACCTCGGCCGTCATGATCGCGTTCGCCGGGACGTTCATCACGGAGAAGGTGATCGTGCCGCGCCTCGGCGAATACAAGGGCGAGGAGAAGCCGGAGGAGCTGAAGGAGTTGAGCAAGGCCGAAAGGCGCGGCTTGCGCTTCGCGCTCGTGGCGGCGCTGCTGTTCGTCGGCGTCATCCTGTGGGGGCTCGTGCCGCCGGGCGGCTTCCTGCGCGACCCCGCGACGGGCGGCGTCCTGCGCTCGCCCTTCCTTTCCGGCATCGTGGCCGTCATCTTCTTCGCCGGCGTGATCGTCGGCCTGGCCTACGGCCTGGGCGCGCGCACCATCCGCAACGACAGCGACGTGATGAAGGCGATGGAGAAGGCCATGGCGACGATGTCACTTTATCTCGTGCTCGCGTTCTTCGCCGCGCAGTTCGTGGCCTTCTTCAACTGGACGCACCTCGGCGTGATTACGGCCGTCAAGGGGGCGGAGGTCTTGCGCTCATCCGGCATCGGCGGCATCCCTCTCATCGTATCTTTCGTCATCATCACGGTGCTGCTCGACCTCGTGCTGGGGAGCGCTTCCGCCAAGTGGGCCGTGATGGCCCCGGTCTTCGTGCCGATGTTTATGCTCCTCGGCTACTCACCGGAGTTGACGCAGGCCGGCTACCGCATCGGCGACTCGGTCGCCAACATCATCACGCCCCTGATGTCTTACTTCCCGCTCGTCGTCGCCTTCGCGCAGAGGTACGACAAGAAGGCGGGCATCGGGACAGTGATGGCGACGATGCTCCCTTACTCGGTGACTTTCTTCGTTCTCTGGACGCTGCTCTTAATTGTTTGGTATCTGTTGGGGCTGCCGTTGGGGCCGGGCGCGAGCATCTACTACACCCCGACGACTCCGTCCCCGTGATGCGTAAGTTTCGAAGTCTAGCCCCTAACTCGAAGGTGCGCTCGACGGCTTCAGGCGGCGAGGCTTTAGTCCTGATCGCCCTCGACACGCTCGCAATAGATAAGCTATCAATGGTGAATGAAGAGGCGGGAGCAGGAAAGAGTCAAAGCGACGGCAGTTCCCCCTGCCGGGTGGCGTGCGCGTTTGCACGAAATCGTTTTCGAGGCGGATACGACCGCCGGACGATTCTTCGACTTCGCGGTCATCTGGCTGATTCTGCTGAGCGTCGCGACGGTGATTCTGGAAAGCGTCCGCCACGTCAGAGAGCAATTCGGGGGGCCGCTTTACGCACTCGAATGGGTATTCACACTGCTCTTCACTGTCGAGTACTTGCTGCGCTTGATGAGCGTGCGCCGGCCCCTGCGCTACGCGACGAGTTTCTTCGGCGTCGTCGATTTGCTCGCCATCATTCCGACGTACCTCAGCATCTTCGTGCCGGGCAGCCAGTACCTGCTGGTGATTCGCATACTGCGTCTGCTCCGCATCTTCCGCCTGCTGAAACTCTCCGAGTACATCACGGAAGCCGACACGCTCAGGCGCGCCCTGCGCGCGAGCAGGCGCAAGATCAGCGTCTTTCTCTCGGCCGTGGTGCTGCTCGTCATTATCATCGGCGCGACGATGTACGTCATCGAAGGCGAAGAAAACGGTTTCACCAACATCCCCGTCAGCATCTATTGGGCGGTCGTGACCATGACGACCGTCGGGTACGGTGACCTCTCGCCGCGAACGCCGTTCGGTCAGATGATCGCGTCGATAGTGATGATTATCGGCTACGGCATCATCGCCGTCCCGACCGGCATCGTTTCGGTCGAACTCGCGCAAGCCGCGCGGCAGCAAGGCGTCACCAGGCAGTCGTGTCCCGAGTGCGGGGCCGAGGGCCATGACCCGGACGCGCTCTGCTGCAAGTACTGCGGCGCGAAACTGTGAAGTGACATTTTGCCGCGGCCACCCGCAGCGACTCTGTTGCAAAAACAGGTGTCCTAATCCATCCCGCTCTCTTAACGGCGATCATCAGGTCACCTTCTTGAAGCACAATTCACCTCCGTTCGAATGACGTCTCAAACTAGTCAATGCGTCTTATCGACAGGTGAGAAAAAGTTAGATAGAAACGATGCGACGGGACAGGCAAAGTTCGTCGCCAGTCTCTTCCAGATCGCAGCGTAGCCGCAGGCTAACTACGGCCTTCTTGTGTCCTGAATTGTTTTTCGCGACAGAACCTATGAGACCGCTTCTAATCATTTTTTAGTATCTCTAAGGCGATGCGTGAGGCGTTGCCGCCGCCGCGGTAGACGCGCTGTGTGGCTTTCTGAAAATCCGTCTCTTTCGCTTCGTAAATATTCGGGACGAACGTCTGCGGATTCCTGTCCACGAGCGGGAACCAGGTGCTCTGGATTTGCACCATCAGGCGATGACCTTTTTTGAAAGTATGCGTGATGCCGGGCATCACGAACTCGATTTTCTCGACCATGTTGGGACGCATCGCCGACGGTTTGGAGAAGCTGTTTCTAAACCTGGCGCGGAAGGGCTCGCCGCGGATCAGCATTTGATACCCTCCCATGACTCTCTTCGTCTCCGGGTTCTGAGGAAGATTGTCTGGGAACACGTCAATGATTTTTACTATAAAGTCGGAATCCGTGCCGCTGGTCGAGACAAAAAGCGTCGGCTTGAAATCCCCCGCGACCGTCACGTCCTCAGCCAAAGGCTCCGTTTGATAAACGAGGACATCCGGCCGGCGTGAGTTGTGACGTTGGTCGGAGGTCATGTAGGGAGCGATCATGGAAACAGAAATGTCTTCGATGAATGGCACTGGATGCGCCGGGTCTGAAACGTATTCATCGTAAGTGGTCGCTTCCGCTGAAGCCGCAGGGGCGGGCGGAAGGAAATCCAGTTTCCCGTCAGCTTGCAAATAGATGTTGCGCGTCTCGACATTCTGGGGGCTCCACGAATTAGCCTGCGTCTTATCGTAGAACCGCCAACGATTTGTGCCAGTCTCGAAGACGTTGAGTTCCCTGATGTTCTTAATGTCGCCTTTGTTTTTGAGAAAATAGTTGAAGAAAGGCAGTTCGAGCTGTGCCCTGTAGAATTCGGCCGTGCTGGTTTGGAAGTCGACGTTGCCGAGCGTTTTCCCGCTAGAGTAAGCCCAGCCGCCGTGATGCCACGGCCCCATCACGAGCACATTGTAAATGCCCGGATTCTGCCGCTCGATGTGCTCGTAGGTGCGTAGCGCGCCGTACAAGTCTTCCGCGTCGAACCAGCCGCCGACAGTCATCACGGCGCATTTAATGTTTTTGAGGCGCGGCAGAATATTGCGCGCCTCCCAGAATTCGTCGTAGTTCGGGTGCTGCATCATCTCATTCCAAAACTTGCTGTCAGCGCCGAGTTGTTGACGGTAGCGATCATCGGAATTGGCGAGTGAGCCCATTTCGAGAAAATACTTGTAGCCGTCGCGCGTCCCGTAACTGAAAGTTTTGCCGCCCCTGGTCTCGGGAGTGACGGGGACCGGGCGGGGTTGGCCGAAGTCGCTGTAGAACTGGAAGGCGCTCGCCAGGAAGAAGGCGCCGTTGTGATGCCAGTCGTCGCCGATGAACCAATCGCCGACGGGGGCCTGCGGGCTGGCGGCTTTGATGGCCGGGTGAGTGTCGATGATTCCGGCGGAAGTGTAAAAACCGGGGTACGAAATGCCGTACATTCCGACGCGCCCGTTATTGTTCCGAACATTCTTAACCAGCCAGTCGACCGTGTCGTAGGCGTCGGTTGATTCGTCAATCTCGCTCGGCTTCGTGTTGGCGATGTCGGGCCGCACGTCCATATACTCGCCTTCGGACATCCACCTCCCGCGCACGTCCTGATAGACGAAAATATATCCTTCGCGCGCATACAAGACCGACGGGCCGAGCGCCCAGTAGAACTTATCAGCGCCGTAGGGCGCGACCGTGTACGGCGTGCGGTTGAGCAGCATCGGGTATTTCTGCGAACTATCCTTCGGCTCGTAAATCGCGGTGAAGAGCTTGACGCCGTCGCGCATCGGAATCATCACTTCGCGCTTGGTGTAGTTGTCTGTGACGTACGTGGCGTGCTCCTGCTGTTCCGGCGTTTGCTGCGCGGACGTGACTGGCGCTGACACCGCTACGAGGAGCAGGGAGACGATGGCGGATAAGAGATGTTTCATCTTTCATGATCTCGCATTTCTTCGTGAGTTAAGAGACTCGATTAAGAGACTCGACTTGTCGGAGGCAAAGCCGGAGCATCTCTGCCACGCATTTGAGACCTTATTTGCGCGGCTGTCTTACGAGAACTTAAGACTTTTTATCTCTGATTAAGATTGGCGGAAGGAATTTCTGTACGAGGCGGGCGTGTATCCTGTCAAGCGTTTGAACGTACTGGAAAAATGGCCCTGGTTGGCGAAGCCTGCATCCAAGGCGATGATCGCCAGCGGCGTTTCACCTTTCGCTATTTCGCGGCAGGCGTAGTCGATTCTGAGTTGGCGTGTGTACTCACCGACGGTGCAGTGATACTTTTGCCGGAACACGCTCGCCAGATGAATCGGGTGAACGCCGACTTCCGAAGCGATCTGTTCGAGCGTCAAATGTTCGGCGAAACGCGCATGGAGTAAATCCCTGGCCTGTTTGAGCCAATGGGGGATGGTCGGCCCGATGTTTTGTGCGGAGCGCCGCGCGGTCTCCGCCATTATTTCAAGCGTGAGGCCCTCTATGATTAAACCAGCGCCGGTGTCCATGCGATGAAACTCTTTGACGAGGCGCTCCGAGAGTCTGGTGATAAAGCCGCCCTGGAAATTGATTGAACGGGCCAAAGAGATTGAGTCCTGCCGAAGCCTTTCCATCCATCGCGGGGGAATTTCGATGGTGAAAACTTGCACCTCCTGATTATGAAAGGTGTCTTCGTGGACCTCGCCCGGCGGCCGGTAGGTTAAAGTAAACGGCTCGCACTCCATCTGCTGCTTCTTGTGCGATTCGGTATAAGTGCCCTGGAGGACGAAACAAAAATGGGCATTCTCATGCGAATGTTCTGAAAGCGTGCTCCGCGCCGAATACGCGATTTCGGTCAGGATAAAGCCTGAAGTGTCGAAGCTCTTCAAGACTTTCCCGTTCGAGCAGCCAGGCCCTAATTTTTTAAACATATCTTTAGATTAACTGAGACGGAGCCTCCCCACCGGCAAAACACCGGCCATTCACATTTTGTAACAAAATATCGCTGGTTTCCAATCGAATCCTGCTCATCGTGTTCTGCCGAGATTGAGGCGGCCGGAAAAGGGTCTGTTGCAATGACAGGTCGCCAGAATTTAATCCAAGCTTCACCCTCTCTTAACAGGTTGTGTTACAAAAAATTTTCTGGACACAAGAGACAGAGTTCAACAATCGGACTTCACCTCAATACATTGGGCCTGGAAGAAATGTTTGCAACACGACCGGCATGGCAGGGAATAATCAATCCTCATCAGACAACAATCTCTCAAGCTTCAAAACGTGCCGCAAAGAAGAGGACTCAATGCACAACAATCCCTTCTCCTCTGTCCAAATAACTGCCGCTACCTGATTGCGAGAATTTTCAGGATGAAATATTCCTACGATCCTCTCGCCAACATGTCGCCCCTGCTTATCAAGCCTCGGTGTTCTTTCAATGATTCTATCCGCGCGACTGAGCAAGGCGTTTAGTCTAGCGGTAGCTTCAGCGGGTGAATCAAAACCGAAGCCGGTTTTCGCTACCTTGACTCCGCCAGATGACCGATAGCCGACTGAGCCTCCTCTATCCCCACAAGCATAGTATTCGACCTCGAAAAATATTAGATAGTGGGTGAGTGTCAGCCCGATAGAAAAAGTGAGCAGAGCAATTAGCAGATGAATAGCTATACGCCGCATTTCGAGTCCTCTTGTTGTTTCACATAAAGTCAGGATAAAACAGACACGCTTAGAAATCTAAAGAGTTCCACTATTCAAAACTGAGAGCCATCTAACGCCAGGCATCACCCGCGCCCCTGTTCAACTATCATGAGAGACTCGGTGATAGTGTGGGGGGATATCCCTGTGCTACGGCTCCACCGCCCCCAGCGCCGAGAAGAACTGCTCGGCCTCCTCCTCGCCGATGGCCCGCGGCAGGTCGTCCAGGCCGGCCTCTTCGGCTCGCCCCGGCGTGACCTCCCACCCGCCCGGCGGGAGCCACACGGACGCGCCTAAAGGCGACCCCTCAGTAGTCAACACCTCGCCCAACAGCAGCCCGTGTCTCAGTAAATTAGCTTGTCTACTTTTCTCTTTTCCTCCTTTCGTTTTGGTGGGGAAGCCCTGGTAGGCTCGTTATTGACGGCAATGAACAAGAGGACATGGACAGTCACCCGTTATTTCTGCAAGTAAGGTTACTCCGCCCTCAACGTGATTGAAGGATCCACCCGTGCCGCACGCCACGCTGGTACCCAGCAAGCAATCACCGACACGCACACCAGCAGCGCGATCACGCCGAGATATGTGATGGGGTCGAGCCGCGAGACGCCGAACAGCAGCGTGACGATGGCTTGGGTCGCGGCCACCGCTCCGCTCAGCCCGATCACAACACCAAGTCCGGTGAGTGCCATCCCCTGGCGAAACACCAGCGCGAGGATGTTGCTGCGTGCTGCGCCCAGTGCCAATCGCACCCCGATTTCGCGCGTTCGCTCGGTGACGCTGCCGGAGAGTACGCCATAGATGCCGGTGGCTGCGAGCACCAGTGCCACGAGGCCGAATGCCTCGAACAAGATCAGTGCGAAGCGTCGCTCGGCTGCCGACGCGGCGAGTAGGTCGTCCATGGTGGCGACCCGAACAATCGGCTGATCCTTGTCCACAGACCAGATCGACTGTCTGATGGCCGGCGCAAGTGTCGCCGCGTCACCGCGTGCGCGGACCACCAGCCATAACGCCTTGTCCACGAAAAGGCGCCACTGCATGGTCGTGACGTACACCGCATCCGATTGGCTCACCACCAGCGACGTCTGCTTCACATTCCCCACCACGCCGACTACGGTGTACCACGGCCCGTCGCTCGGACCGATGCGTAACCGCTGGCCGAGCGGGTCCTGACCGGGGAACTTGCTTCTCGCCAACGATTCGCTGATCACAACGGCCATCGGCGCATCGGCTTTGTCGTGCGCATCGAGCAGGCGGCCGCGGCGCAGCGGGAGATCCATCGTCTCGAAGTAGCCCGGGCTCACCACATACCGAAGCGCGGCGTTATCCGCCTCGGGATTGCCAGTCGGACTCGACTCAAAGTGCACACCATAGCCGTCCTCCAGATCACCGCTCAGCGGCAACTGGCTGGTGAACGCCGCCGAGGTGACGCCCGGAACCTGGCTAACCGCTTCCAGGGACTGCGCGAAGAACCGGTGAGTTGTGTCCTCGTCGAATCGGTGGCCCGAAGTCTGTACCTGCATCGTGAGCAGGTGTGACGTATCGAATCCAGGGTCAACCGCGAACAGACGCTGCATGCTGCGCAACAGCAATCCCGCGCTCACCAGCAGTACGAGCGCGAGCGCGACCTCCGCGACGACGAGCAGGCGGCGCGTCAACTGTTGACCACCAGCAGTACGCCGTGAGCTTTGCTGTAGTCCCGTGTGCAGGTCGCCGCGGGATGCGTGCAGTGCCGGAATGAGCCCGACAAGCAGGCCGACCAGCGTGGTGATACCGAACGCAAAGACGAAGACGGTGACGTCGACGCTGATGGCGCTCGCCCGCGGTAGCCCGGGTGGACTCAGCGCCACCAGGGCGCTGACCCCGAACGCCGCTACCGCCATCCCGAGCACACCACCGATGATGGCGAGCAGCAGACTCTCTGTGAGCAGTTGCCGGATCAGGCGCGCGCGCGTTGCTCCAAGCGCGGCACGCATTACGAATTCGCCACGCCGTTGTGCGCCGCGCGCCATTAGCAGATTTGTCACGTTCACGCAGGCGATCAAGAGCACCAGCAGAACAGCGCCCAGGATGGCGAGCAGTGCAGGTTTTACCCCGCTCGTCATGTCGTCCTGGAGCGAATTGATTATCAACCCGTTATCGAGGGATGCGTGAGGCGGCCTGGAAAACTCCTTCACCGGAGTGCGCGCGATCACGTCGAGCTCCCGTTCGGCTTGATCCGTTCCGACGCCCGAGCGCAGCCGCCCCACCATGCGCAGGTGATGCCCCCACTCCCTGCCCTCGGATGGGAGGGACTTGTCGTACTGCAAGGGAGTCCAGAGCTGTGCCGAAGTAGCCAGTAGGTTCTCGAATGCGCTCGGCATCACTCCGATAATAGTATGAGGGTTGGCGTCGAGCATGATCTGTTGCCCCACGGCCTTGGTGTCGCCGCCGAAGCGTCGCCGCCACAGCCCGTCGCTAATGATCGCTACCTTGGGGCCATTGAACTGGTCGTCGGACGGATTGAAGTCCCGCCCAAGCACCGGACGCACGCCCAACACCTGGAAATAGCTTGCGCTCACGCGCTGCCCATCGAGTCGCTCAGGCTCGGACGCTCCGGTCATGGTCGGCTGCCATGGCTTAATCACGGCGATGGCGTCGAAGGAATGACTCCGCTCCACCAGTTCGCGATAGGTGCCGAACGTTGGGTAGAGACGCGAACCATCGCCGGCGAAGTCCCAGATCATCGTGATTCGCTCGGCGTGCGGGTACGGCAGCGGCTCGAACAGAATGGGGTTCACCGCACTGAAGATCGTCGTGCTGGCGCCGATGCCGAGGGCGAGCGTCAGCACGGCAACTGCGGTAAAACCTGGGCCGCGTCGCAGAAAACGCAGTCCATACCTGATGTCCTGGAGCAATTGTTCCACCCACATCCATCCCCACGTCTGACGCGTCACTTCTTTGATCAGCCCGACATTGCCGAATTCCCGCCGGACAGCCGCTTCTGCATCCTCAAGCGTCTCACCGCGTTCGAGGCGGTCCTGCACTGCCATCTGGAGATGGCTGCGTAGCTCTTCGTCCAGTTCTTCTTCACGACGCCGCGACGACCACAGACTTAATCTCATGCCTCGCTCTCCTTGTTTGGAGGATTTAAAGCACGGGCGATGGCCTCCGAGAGCTGCTCCCAGCGGGATCTTTCTGTCGCCAGCTGTTTTTTACCATCCGCCGTCAGGCGATAGACCTTGACCCGCTGATTGTTCTCAGAAACCTTCCACTCTGAGCTTACCCATCCCTGGCGCTCCAGCCGGTGCAGCGCGGGATAGAGAGAGCCTGTATCCACTTGCAGCACTTCACCAGAATTGGTTCGAATCTGTTGGCTGATGCCATAACCATGCTGTGGCCCCCACTGCAAGGTCTGGAGAATAAGCAGATCGAGCGTTCCTTGCAGCAACTCGATTTTGTTTTGGTAGGGAAGTTTTTTAGGCATGTAGCCAATCTACACCCATGCATGTAGAATGTCTACACCTTTTTCCAGTTGGGAGATTAAGGACGTGTGCCACTTTGCTCGGGTGTTGCCCCGCCCCGAGAAGCTGACATGATCTGGAGCATAAACCGAGTTCTTAGACTCTTGCTTCATACCTAATCGGAGTCTGAGTTCGGCTCTGTGAGGCGGCGTCTCTGCGTCAAGCATTTTCTTTCCTGTTCTGACACACGTCTCCTCCGGCTCGACGAGGCTTGTCTGACCACTCTGCCCGCGCTCAACGTGGTGAATCACTGGTCACGGCGCATGACGGGGTCCGGTCGGGCGGCGGCGCCGGTCTTGTGCAGACCGATGCCTATGTAATCCATAGCCGGCCTCCCTCTGTGCGGAGAATTTTCGGCGTCCTTAAATAGCAGGGCATTATGCAGCGGCCGAGCGGCCGGCCGCTTCATCCCATTCAAGTATGTAAAATGCGGATGAGCTAACTTACGGCTTCACCAACGCTTCGGGGTCAGACGGGGACGCGCCCGTCGGCAAGCGCGCCGTGTGAGGTCACGCCGAACGCGCTTTCCGAGAGTCGCGTTTCAGAATTCGCCCGCCGCTCTGATTGCTTATTCTACTGCGCGCCGGCCAACAACTTCACTTCACCCCCGCTTGCTTACCCCCAGACGTCTCAACGGCACCGTATTTCTCCAACGCTCGGTGTATTTTTGAAGCGTCCCCGACCGCCACCACCTGAAGGTCGCGGAGGTTGATGTATTTCCGGGCTGCTGCCTGGATGTCTTCGCGGGAAACTGAGAAGACCTTGCTGGAATATGTGTCCCAGTAATCGTCCGGGAGGTCGAAAATTTTTTGCGTGAAGATGTTCTGCAGAAGCGCCTGCGGCAGTTCGAGCGAAAGCGCGAACTTTCCGGTGAGTGACCGCTTCGCATTTTCAAGCTCTTCGGGAGTTACCTTCTCCTCGCGCATGCGTTTGAACTCATACAGGAATTCACGCATCGCATCCTCGGTCACCTCGGTTCGGACGGACGTGGTCGTCAGCCAGAATCCCGGATAATTTGACCCGGTGAAGTAGCTGCCGACGCCGTAAGTATAGCCCTTATCCTCGCGCAGGTTGTTAAAGAGCCGCCCCGATGGCCCGCCAATGATTCTGTCCATCAAGAGCAGAGGGAAGTAGTCCGGGTGTTTGCGCTCGATGGCGAGGTTCCCGAGGTGAATCACCGTCTGCACGGAATCCGGGCGATCAACCAGGTGAATCCGGGCCGCGGGCTGAGCAGGCACGGGCGGCGTGACTGCCTTCGGGACTGGCGCGCTCTTCCAGTCGCCGAACGCCCTTTCTATTTTCGGCAGCAGTTCCGTCAAGGTCACGTCGCCCACGATCAGGAGGACGGCGTTGTTCGGCCGGTAGTGCGTCGCGTGAAAACGGGCCAGTTCAGCAGGGGTCGTCTTTTTAAGGGCGTCAATGGGCGGGACGATGAGGCTGGCCGGGTGGCCGCCGTAGAGTGCCTGGTTGAAGCGCTCCGCCGCGAGGAAATCGGGGTCGGACTTCATGACCTCGTATTGCGAGACGGTCCGGGCCGAATACTTCGCCAGCTCGTCGGCGGGGAAACTGGGGTTGCGGATGACGTCGGTGAATATCTCCAATATCTGGTCGAATTTTTCGGCCTGCCCAGAAGCGGTCACGAAGCTAATGAATGACGACGTCCCTGCGTTGCCGAACAGGATAGTCCCCAGCGAATCCAGTTGCTCGGCTATTTGCCTGCTTGTCCGGTTAGTCGTCCCCTCGCGCAGGAGGGTCGCGGTGTGTTGTGCGAGCCCGCGCCGGTCGGGCGGGTCGGAGAACCCGCCGCTCATGAAGACCATCCGCATCACGAACGTCGGCGACCTGTGATGTTCGAGTAAGGCGACTCGCAGCCCATTCTTGAGTGTCACCTCTCGCGGCCTCGGCAGCTTGACGTTGAGAATCTCTTTATTGACCGGGGCCTTGTTCTTCAACACCAGACCTTTCGTCGTCTGGGTCGCGGGCTGGGCTCCCTGCGTGGCGTTCGATTTTTCCAGGTCCTGCGCCCTGACCGCGCAGCAGGGGCCTGCGGACAGAAAGGCCAGGGCCCACCCGAGCAAGGCTATCCCGGCCGCCGACTTCGCTCTTAAATCCGTTCTCATCTTCACCTCGCTCCCCCTACTGTTTGGCCGAGACGTCCGCCTTTTTGGGCTTCGGCGTCGTGACTACGACCGTACGGTTGCTCTGGACTAAATACTTATTCGCCACGCGCCGCACGTCCTCGGTCGTCACCGCGGCGAAGCGGCTGAAACGTGTGTTGATGAGGTGCGGGTCGCCGAAATCCACGGCGTACATCCCGAGGGTGACCGCTGTCGCCAGAGAGTTAGATTTGGCGGCAATGAACAGGCGTCGCTGGATTTCTTTCCCCTTCTCAAGCTCCGGCTCGGAGATAGAATCCTTTTTAATCCGCTCGATCTCCTCGTAAATGGCCGCCTCTACGTCCGCGACTTTCTGGCCCGCCTTGAGCGTGGCCGAGAAGTACAGTGCGCCCGCGCCGCGCTTCGATGTGATAGTGCCGCCGACGCCGACAAGAACCTCCCTGTCCCTCACAAGCTTCTGGTAGAGGCGCGAGCTCTGCCCCCCTTGCAAGGCCCTGGACAGGAGCCACAGGGCGTAGAAATCCTTCGTCTCACCCGGCACGGCCTTGAACGCGATCTCGACGCGGGGCAGACGCGCGAGGGCGTCCTCCACGGTCACCCGGCGCTCCGACTTTTGCTCGGGCTCCGTCATGTCCACGGCGGGCGGCGCGGGCTGGCGCGGGATGTCTTCAAAATACTTCCTGATCCTGGCGAGGGCTGCGCCCGTGCTGAAGTCGCCGACCAGTGTGAGCACGGCGTTGTTGGGCGCGTAATAAATCTTAAAGAACGCCTTCACGTCATCGACGGTCGCCGCGTTCAGGTCCTCCATCGAGCCGATGGTCGTGTGCTTGTAGGCGAAGTTGTCGTAGAGCAGTTCCTGCATGACCTCGTCGCTCTTGCCGTAGGGCCGGTTGTCCACGCGCAGGCGGCGCTCCTCCTGGACGGTGTTCCGCTGGTTGTCCAGGTTCTCTTGTGTGATTTCGAGGCTCCGCATGCGGTCGGCTTCGAGAAAGAGCAAGAGGTCCAGCTGGTTCGAGGGCAGCATCTCAAAGTAGGTGGTACGGTCTTCATTCGTTGCGCCGTTCATCTCGCCGCCGTTGTTGAATACTCTATAGAAATGCTCACCCTTGCCGACGTTCTCCGAGCCCTGGAACATCATGTGCTCGAAGAGGTGCGCGAACCCCGTCCGGCCTTTGCGCTCGTCGCGCGAGCCGACGTTGTAGGTGACGGTGAGCGCGATGACCGGGGCCGAGTGGTCTTCGACCGTGATGACGCGCAGGCCGTTCTTCAGCTCCGTCTCACGGAAGTTGACCTCAATCTTTTTCGATTGCTGTGCTGACGCTGCCCCCCAAACGCAGGCGCAGATGAGCGCAGCAAAGAGCGTTTCTATTGCTTTCCTCATGTCTCCCTTTCACCTCAAAACGGGCACTCTGCGGGTAGTAGAATCCTCCCCCCGTAACCGAGAGACGCGCCCCCGCCGGCCTAGAACCTGTACCTGACGGCGAGTTGAATTGTGCGCCCAGGGCCGGAGGTGAGCACCACCCCCGCCGGGGTCAAGCCGTCGACCTCCTGCACGGGCTGGGCGAACAATGCGTGATTGAACAGATTTCTGATGTCCGCGCGTAACTCAACCTGGTGGGACTCCGCGATGCTGAATCCTTTGACGACCGACAGCGACCAGAGATTGATGCCCGGCCCGTCGAAGACGTTACGGCCGAGCGTGCCCTCCCTGGCCTGCGTGAAGTCGGTGACCTCTACGAGCCTGAAGGCGTTCGGGTCGAAGAAGAAGTTTCCGCTAAACGGGACCCCGTTGGCCGTGACGGTCTGGAACCGCCGCGGGTCGAATTGGACGTAAGGCCCGACGAAATCCGGGTTACCGCTGATGGTGACGCCCGCGAGCGTCGGGTCACCCAACTGGATAATGTCCAGCGGCAGCCCGGAGCGGAACTCTGTTATCCCGCCGACCTGCCAGCCCTTAGTGAGGCGGCCTAAAAAACCTCTGCCGCCGGCGGCCGGCAACTCGTAGGTAAAGCTCGCCACGAAGTTGTGGCGGCGGTCGTTCGCCGAGCGCGCCCACCGTGCGGGATTACTGTCGACTCCCAACGTCGCGGTCGTGGCGTTGTCGAGCGCCTTACTGAAGACGTAGGAGGCGTCGAACGCCAGCCCTTCCTCGAATCTGCGCGAGAGCCTCACCTGCGCCGCGTTATAGTGCGCCCGCCCGGTGCTCTCCTGGCTGAGGATGTCGCTGAGCTGTGGGAAGAGTCGGCGTTGCTGCAAATCGTCGGGGGTCGCGCCGGGGCCGACAGTCGCTAAATTTATTTGGCGCTCCCTGTTCTGCTTAAAGCTGTTGCTGCCGACGTAGGCCAGTTCGAGCAGCGTCGCCCAGGGCAGCTCGCGCTGGATCGTCAAGTTATATTGATAGGTATAAGCAGTGCGAAAACCGGGGTCGAACGGCTGCACCTGCGGCGCGCCCGTGAAGGTGCGGCTGGTGAGGTCGAGCGGGAACGGGTTGGGAAGCGAGCCGTACGGGTTCGCAAAGGTCCCGCCCGCCGCCGCCATTTGGTTGGCGCTGAGCGAGCGCGCCGCGGAGAAGGGCTGGGTTGACCTGACTTCCGTAAAGGTTCGGCCGAACGTCGCGTCGTAGAACACGCCCCACCCTGCCCGAATCGCAGTTTTGCCGTCGCCGAGTAGCGCCCGCGCCCACCCGCTGGCCGGCCGAGGGGAGTAGGCGATGCCGAGGCGCGGAGCCAGGTTGTTCTTGTCCGCCGGGTAACCGGCGCGCGGGACTACGCCCAGGACCGGGTCGGGGTCGCCCGCGAAAAGGAGCCCGAGCGGGGCGTTCGGGAAACGCTCAGACTTCCGGCCCGGCCGAAAGACGCTGACCTGGTCGAGCTCATCCTTGAGCGGCGGCACCAGCTCATACCTCAGGCCGAGGTTGACCGTCAGGTTGGGCCGCACGCGCCAGTCATCCATGGCGTAGAGAGAAGAGGAGGACTGGCGCGGGAAGATGGAACTCCCCGTGTTCTGGTTAAACGAACTCGGGAGACCCAGCAACAGGTCGGCTACGGGGTTGTTCGTCCCGCGCGCGGGCGAGCTGAGAAACGTGAAGCTCCCGTTGTTGTTCCCCTGGAATTTGTTCAGGCGGAAGAAGACTACTCCCCCGCCGAATTTCAGGGCGTGATTTCCGCGGCTGTGCGAGAGATCACTTTTCAACTGCCAGGTCGTGCCGAAATCTTCAAAGCTGCCTTGCGTCGGGTCGATCCTGAAGCCGGCCTGAAGCACGTTGATGGCCGGGATGGCGAGAAACTTTTGGGTTTGCGGGCGAATGCCGGTAAATCCGAACTCACTCGGGTCCACCCCGGTCGCCCCCGGCGCGACGGTCCTGGCGGCGGTCACGTACCGCACGACCGTCCCGGTGAACTGGTGAACAGTCCGCGGGGAGAAAGTATGAGTCTCGCTCAGGATAAAATTGGCGGTCTTGAAAGCGCCGAACCTTTGCGTGCCGATGGGGAATAAGCTGAAGGAGTCCGCGACCGTCTCCGAGCGGCTGTAAAAGAAAGTGGCGTTCAGATGGTCCGACCGCCCGATGTTCTGGTCAACCCTGGCCGTCACCTGATTGTTCCGCCGGTCTGTCACCAACTCGGTGACGAAGCCGTTCGGGCCGTTATTCGGCAGGGGGATGAATTGCTCGACGTAGGCGCGCGTGATGCTGTTGAAGCGGCTTGGCGGGATCACGCCTCCGGGGAACGGCTGCCGTGTGAGGGGGTCGCGTGGGCGGCGCGAGACTGGCAGGTCGCTAAAATTCCCTTCGCGCTCCTTCAGCGAGGGCACGGTAGTGCTAAAGGGCGCCCCCTGGCGCGAGCGTGTCCCTTCGTAATCGATGAAGAAGAAAGTGCGCTCTCTCCCGTTGTAGAATCCTGGGAGGACGACTGGCCCCCCGAGTTGCCCGCCGTAAGTGTGCAGCCTGTTGACGGGAGTCTCGGGGTCGAAGAAGCCGCGGGCGTTGAGTGCTTCGTTGATGCCGTAGTAACGGACATTACCGTGGAACTGGTTCGTCCCGGACTTACCGACCGCGTTGATGATCCCCCCGGAGCTGCGCCCCTGGTCCGCCTGGTAGTTGTTGGTCAGGATCGTGAACTCCTGGAGCGCGTCCGGGTTGGGCAAGGTCGAGGCCGCGACATTCTCCTCATAGTTGTTGTTGTCGCCTCCGTCCAGGTTGTAGCTGACGGAGGTCGTGCGCGCCCCGTTGACGCTCATGTCCCCCCCGAACGTGTTCGTCGTGAAACTGGTCGTCCCGTAATTGTTCGTCGGGGTGACCCCCGGCACGAGGAAGGGCAGGAGGGTTAAAGGGTTCCGGCCGGAGGCGCTGGTCAGGACGGGCAGCCCGCTCACCTGCTCGTTGGTTACGGAATATTTGACGGTGGCGTTGGAGGCGTCTATCCGGTTGCTTTCGGCACCCACGGTGACGGCCTCCGTGACGGGGGCCGGGTTGAGGGTCAGCGGGACATAAGAGTTGATGCTGACCTGCAAGACGATGTCCACCACCCTGATCGTCGCGAAGCCGGGCATCTCCGCGGTCAGGGTGTAAGTGCCGGCCGGCAGCAGGGGGACCACGAAATAACCTTCCCTGTTCGTGACCGTCTCCCTCTGGATTCCCTGTCCGTCGTTGATGACGGTGATTTTCACGTCGGGGACGACAGCCCCCCTCGCGTCCTCGACGCGCCCCTGGATGTTGGCCGAGCTTTCCTGCGCGCTGGCCGTCAGCATCGCGCCGATTTGGAGGGCGACGATCAGGACCAAGAGGCGTCGGGCCGCGCCGCCGGTAAAGATAGCGCTGCGTCTAGAAGCAGGCATGACTCATCTCCTCTTAAAGGCTATTCAAGAAAGCTTCACTTCAGCGGCGGGCCGGGGCCTTGATTTTTCCGCGCCACATCCTGGATGGCTGCTGCCAGGGCTTCCGCGTCTCTGAGCGATTGCCAGAACTGCTGCGTCCTGACGGCGGCGGGCGCGCCGGCCGATGAGGAGACGGTAAACGCCCCCCGAATCGCCTCGTCATTGCGCGAGCAAAGCTCAGCGATACGGCCGAGGGCGTTCGTCAAATCCGCGTCACTCTTAATCACGCTTCCGCCACCCGACGGCCCCGTGGCCGCCGAATTGGCGAAAACGGGTTCGAGCTCCTGACGAAGCGTCCGGGTCTCCTGCAAAATCATTTGCACATGCTGACGAATTATCTGGAGCCACTTGGCCCGCGCCTCCGCACTTAGCGCGCTCAAGTCATTCTGCGTGAATCGGCCGGAAAGGTTTCTGAGTGCCCACGCGTGACGTAACGCCTGCCGGGAGCGCCCGAGCATTCGGCCCGACAACCGGCGGATATTTTCGTCAATCAGCTCCTCACTGATTCCGCGCGCGGCGAAGTAGCGGCGTAATTCCGTGTAGACCGGGATCGTCGCGCCTTCCGTGATCGTGCCGCCCTGCACGGTGACGGTATCGGAGGGCTTCGCCCCCGGCTTCATGGCCTCCGCCACGGTATTGATTTTGACGATGACGGCCGGGTTATTGAGGACCGGCTCCAGGACTCGCATGATCTCAGCCTTGCGGCGGTCTGTCTCGACGATGCCCAGAACGTATAGCTGGCCTTCAGGCGAGCGCGTCACCCCCACCTGCTCGCCGAGGTTCGCGCCCGCCTGGTTCAGCAGCCTGAGGACTTCGACCTCCAGGTCGGCGGTCGCCGCCGGCCGGGGCTGAGTTTCGGGCACCGGCGGGGTCGGGCTGAGTTCCGCGGACGGCGAAGGCGGGGGACTCGCGGCCCCTTCTGCGCCCGCGGCGAGTTGACTCTCGGCGAAGAACGCGTGGCCCAGCGCATTGAGGCTCACCACCTCGTAACTCATCTCGCTTAACTCGTACTCCTCGTCCGCGCCCTCGCCCCTGACGCGCAGGTACTCCTCGACCGGGTGCCAGTCGCGCGCGCGCACGACGTATCTGGCCTCGGCGATTTGGCCCACTGCTATCGGGCCTTCCGGGACCGTTTTGAGCGTCAAGACGCCCACGCCGTCCGGGCGGGTCGTCCTGATGACTTCCTCGCGTTTCCGCTCCACAGACTTTCTCCACGCCTCGTAAGAAGATGGGGAGAGCGGCCGGCGGGGCTCCATGTGATTGGCCCGGAGGCTATGTTCCAGCGCCGCGAGCGTTGGGGAGGCTCCCGCGATTTTGGTGTTAGAGATGGCGTGGGCAGTGCGGTCGCCGGACACGGGCCGACCGTCCCCGTCGTGGACGACCCGCTTGAAACGCGAGCCCGTCTCGTCGTCCCAGACCTCCACAGTGATCGAGTCTTCGCCGGCCGGCGGCTGCGCTTTGCGCTTCACCCTGAGTTTCTGGTGGACCACGGGCCGGGCTGTGGCGCGGAGCTGCTGCTCCTGCGCGTCCCCGGCCTGTCGAAGCAACTCGGAGGCCGAGACGGGCTGAACTCTATCCGAGATAAACACCAGGGCGGCGACGATGGCGGCCACCAACAGGCCCGCAGTCACACGCGCCACCAGGGCAGGATTGGCCGACAGCGAACCGGCGCGCCGTCTGAGGAAAGCCACTATCGTGCGCGCCCGCGTGATTGCCAGCCTGAGGTGGGAGTGTTGCCGGGCGGGGGCCGAGATGTGTAGAGATAATCTGTTGCGAAACTGCTCCACGGTGGGTCCCGATGGCGGCAGTTCCGGCGGCAGCAGGCTTTTCTGACGCACGGCCAGGAAGCTTTCTATGCTTCCCTGCACCGCGTGCAGACGACTTCGGCAGCCCCAGCAACTCTCCAGGTGCACACGCGCCTTGTCCTGCTCGTCACGCGCCATCTCGCCGTCCAGGTAGGCGATCAGGTCCTCGTCCTGCAAGTGCTGTGGGAGCGCGCTATTTCCGCCGTCTCTTGTTTTCATCGTTTGGGTTCAAATTTCTTCAGCCCGCGGGCCAAATAAACGCTGACTGATTTCGCGCTGATGTCCAGAGTTTCGGCGATCTCCTGATAGCTCAGGCCCTCTGCCCTCAGCATCAGGGCGTGCCGCTCTCTTTCGTTAAGCGCGGCCAGTGATTTTTCGATCAACTCCCGTCTGATCAATTCGTCTTCCGCGGACGGCGCGCTCGCCGTCGCCTTCTCCCGGTCGGAGAACCACCCGCGGATTAGCGACTCCCTCTTGTCCGTCCTCCGGGCGTGCTCGATGGCTAAATTATGAACAACCCGGTAGAGCCAGCCTCGCAGATTCCTAATCTCGGCTCCCTGATTCAACTGATCGAACAGTTGCAGGAACGCGACCTGGATCAAGTCTTCGGCGTCGCGGGTCGAGCCGACCAGGTAGTAGACGTAAGAGAGGAGCGAGGGGCGCAACATCGCGTAGAGGTCCGTCACGACCTCCTCCACCTTGCGGCTGCCGCGGCGGATGTCGTCAAAATTCAGGCTGTAGGTCTGTGGCAACGGCAGTACGATGTCGTCCATTGGGATTCAACTGACCGTAACACTGCTCTTCGTCATATAGACAGTTGAGTGGGATGATTTACTAACAAGCCGGGGATTTTTTTCGCTGACAGGGAAAGCGCCTGAGGCCGGCCTCACGCGCGCTCGACGCAGAGCAGAAGTAATCAGGAGAGGATCACTCCAGGTTCCGTTGCAAAGTAGGCTGGCTGCTCGACTACGTGAATAGTTACCCTGATCTTCCAGGCGTATTGTTCTGGCATCGCTCAGCGTTGACTATGCACACTCATCAATTATAATTCATAGCCATCTGCCGAAGTCTTTTCAAAGCCGCTGACCAGACTTCTCACACACGTTCGATTCCCACTCGGACTGGTTAGCTGGCGGATACTCATTACAGTTTAAGGAGCATTTCGCCTGTGAGGACACCTCGCAGACAAATGGAAATCTCTCTTTAGCTATCTCTCTCGAACCGAGACGGAAAAGATGGAGCCAAGAATTCAAAGAGCTATCCGTTTGCTGACGGCTGATCTCCGCCATGACATAGCGATTAACGAGTTAGCCAAATCCCTCAACCTCTCAGAGTCACGTTTACGCCACCTCTTCAAAAACGAAACGGGCGTCTCTCCGATGCGGTATCTCAAAGCGCAAAGGATTCAGAGTGCCCGTAAACTACTGGAGACTACATTCCTGAGCGTGAAAGAAGTGATGCTGAGAGTAGGGGCGAAAGACAAAAGCCATTTTATTCGGGACTTCAAAATAGCGTTTGGTCTCTCGCCTTCACAATATCGTGCTCAACATTTGAATCCTAAGCGGAAGAGAATTTCCGGCGGATAGTCGGAACGGCCACCGTTTAGCCATTTTCGCCACCCAATGGGTCTTGTAAATCTGCGGTGAGCTGTTTACTTTGGAAGTGGCATTTTTGGCCTGCGAGATTTCCTTAAATTTCAAAGGTACATCCCGAAATAATCAATTAGAAATCATTGTAATGAAGTTCCCTCGCTTTCTATCCGGCACTACGCTGAAAAGCAACTCACACGCTTTTCTCAGCCATAGTAGGTCTCGGGCCGCCAGGAAATTCACTACCTATTCTTTTTCTCAATTGATTAAACGTTAAAGCCCTGTGACTACTTGCCGGTAGTCACAGGGCTTATTTAACAACACAACCTCTGCCGCAGTGTGCATAAGAGATGCATTGTGTGAACGGCCTGCATCTTAGCGCACAACGCGGCAGTAGCTCAAGATAAAGGAGTTGGCTGCCATGCTGCGCCCTGACCATCCCGTTTCCTGTTCCTCAAAGAGTTCCGCCCGCGGACGTCTCCGCGGTGAACTTACGCTACTGGACTTTGTCACGCGGCATGTAGAGCTCGCCGTACATCTGTCCGCGACGCCGGAGACGGCATCCCCCAACCCGGATATCTATTATCAAATCAGCGTCTCAAATAACGGCCCGCATCAGGCCGCCGATGTGACCTTAATCGACGAGCCACCGTCCGGCGTTTCGTTCCTCTCGGCATCTGCGACTCAGGGTACTTGCGCCGAGTCGAGCGGGACAGTCACTTGCGAGCTGGGGGACATGGCTGAAAACTCAAGCGTCTACGTTGACATCGTCGCCAACGTCACATCTGCTTCGGGGACGACGCTTGAGAACACCGCCAGCGTCAGCCACACGACCACTGATCCCGACCCGCCGAACAACACCGCAACTATCAGCACAGATGTCCTGGTGAGTGCCGACGTGTCTGCCTTCGGCACAGTCGAGCCCTACTGGGTTTCCTCAACAGGACATGTCCGAGCCGCAAACCGTAAGAGCGTGTTTGAAAACCCAAGCTCAACCCTCCGGCGTCTTGCGTCTTCTCTTTGCGCTCCCAGCGTGAACCGCTTTTTCTCGCTGGAGGCGCAAGGAAAAGAGAAACTAAAGGCGCAAAGGGTTGAGTCAATGCTGGCTTGAGTTTTCAAACGGCCTCTCATCAATAAACCTCATGACAGGAGAAAAAAAACAGATGTCTTCCTCGAGTCTCACCAGGCAAGTCACAGGACTACTTCTCTCAATGGCAATCCTTCTGAATTGTTTCAGCCGGTCAATTTATTCCGCAACGCCGATGCCGACGGCCCAAGCCGACATGGTGATCTATGCCGGCGCGCTGCCGAGTGCGATTGCGTCCGGCGGCACGATCAACCTCAACAGCACCGTCTACAACTACGGCCCCGATGAGGCCATTGGCGCAACCCTGGCGACGACGCTCCCGCCCGACGTGGAGGTCAATACGGCGAGCACGCCCGCCGGCCCCTGCACCATCACGCCCTTGACCGGCGGCAGCACGGCCGTCACCTGCCCCCTCGGAGACATGGACATCTACGAGTCGCAGACGGCCACCATCAACGCTACGGTCAATGCCTCCAACGGCACGAATTTGCAGCTCAGCATGACCGCCGGCAGCACGTTGCCTGATCCGGTCTCGGACAACGACACGGCGAATGTCGTTGTCCTGCTTCGCGCATCAGCATCGGGCCCGAGTGGTCAGCTCGCCTTCGTCACCTACAGGGATGGCGACGCGGAAATCTATCTTACGAACGCGGACGGCAGCGGGGTTACAAACCTGACGAATAATCCGGCTGACGACTGGGAGCCGGCCTGGTCGCCGGACGGCACGAAGCTCGTCTTCAACAGCGACCGGAGTAGCGCGGAAGAAGTGTGGGTCATGGACGCCGACGGCAGCAACCCGACACGGCTGACCACCAACGGCTCGAACGGCGTCAACTTCGCCTGGTCGCCGGACGGCACGAAGATCGCCTGGCAGAATTGGGACAGCAGCACAGACAATTACGACATCTGCGTCGTCAACGCCGACGGCACGGGCTTCAGCAATCTCAACAATGATGCTGACTATCAGGACAAGCCGCAATGGTCGCCTGACGGGACGAAGATTCTCTATGAAGACTACGGTGACGACTACGTCTCGGATGTTTTCGTGATGAACTCGGACGGCAGCGGGAAGACGAATCTGACCAACACTGCGGACGCCAGCGACTTCGCCCCCGCCTGGTCGCCGGACGGCACGCAGGTAGCTTTCAGTAGAGGCGACGACGACCAGGGCATCTACGTGATGGACGCCGACGGCAGCGACCAGGTCAATCTCACGGAGACGGACTATGACGGCTACCCGGCGTGGTCGCCCGACGGCACGCAGATAGCCTTCTCGCGTTTCACGAACTCCGCGGACATGATCTATGTCATGAACGCGGACGGCGGCAATCAGTCGCCCGCATTCACAAGTAACATCAACGGCGGCACTAAAGTTGACTGGTCGCCGGACGGCTCAGGTTTGGTCTTCGACACCTACGCGGACGGTGACAGTGAAATCTACGTGGTGAACTCGGACGGGGGCGGTCTGACGAATGTCACCGGCGACGGAGACTATGACTTCGGGGCCAGGTGGCGGCCGACCGGCACACCGTCCCCGTAGGCGGTTTATAAAAGTCATGAGGTGTCAGACACTCAGTGGCGGATTCGAGTCTCGCCAATCCGAACGATGTCAACAATATGTTCAGCAGCGTAGTAGAATGCGGGCAGCTAACGCCGAACCGGGGAGCAGTCTGCCGTAAACTTGAGTGATAAGCCTCTATTCCGGGGAACAGGTGACGCGGGTTAGATGTTCGGCGCGAACGGAGGGTGAATGGTTGAAAGAGAGGCGCGTCGGCGTCACGCGCTGGAGGCCGCGGGGGTCGCCGCCCTCGTGCTCGTCCTCGGCCTCCAGCTGGTCTTGTCCGTGCGGCAGGAGTCGCAGACCTGGGACGAGGGCGACCACATCTTCGCGGGCTACATGTCCTGGACGCGCGGCGACTTCGGGCTCAACCCCGAGCACCCGCCTTTGTTGAAACTGCTCGCTACGGCGCCGCTCCTCCCTATGGCGCTCAAAGTCCCCGAGTTGCAGGACCGCAACTTCAAAGTGGAGGCGTTCCTCGACGGCAAGGATTTCCTCTACCGCAACGACGCGGACGCGATACTCTTCCGCACGCGCATGGCCGCGGCCTTGCTGACGCTCCTCACGGCGCTGCTCGTCTTCGCGGCGACGAAGGAGATGTTCGGGACGGGCGCGGCCTTCGTCGCCCTCGCTCTGTTCGCCTTCGAGCCGAACCTTTTGGCCCACGGCGCCCTCGTCACGACCGACATGGGTATCTCCTGTTTCATGTTCGCCACCGTCTACGCCTTCTACCGCTACGTGAAGGCCCCTTCCTGGTGGCGATTGTCACTCGTCGGGCTGTCGGCAGGACTAGCCCTCGCGGTCAAACACTCGGGCATCTTCCTCTTCCCGATACTGTTCCTGCTGGCGGCGTGCGAAGTCGTGCGACATCTCCTCGCCGCGAGGAGGAATGACGAGGCCGCGACAGGGGAGGCCGCGACGGGGTGGGGCAAGCGCGCCCTGAGGCTGGCCGCATCGCTGGCCGCCGTCACCGTCGTCGCGCTGGCAGTGTTGTGGGCCTTCTACGGGTTCCGCTATCGGGCACGCCCCGAAGGGTTGCAGTTGAATCCGCCGTTCGCTGAGTACGTCGGCGCGTTAAAGCCCGGCGAGAACTGGGTCATCTCCACGATGGCGCGTTGGCACGTCCTGCCGGAGTCGTACCTCTACGGGATGGCGGACGTTCGTCTGACGGCTGACTTCTACCCCAGTTACGTGTTGGGAAAGACTTACGCCCACGGCGTATGGTTCTACTTCCCCGTCGCTTTCGTCATCAAGTCGACGCTGGCGTTTCTCGCCCTGTTGCTGCTGGCGGCGGGGGCGGTCGCGACGCGACGCCTGAGCCGCTGGCGCGAAGTCCTGTTCCTGACCATCCCGCCGGCCTTCTATTTTCTGGTGGCGATGAACGCCGGGACGAACATCGGGGTGCGCCACATCCTGCCGCTCTACGTCTTCATCGCGGCGCTCGCCGGCGGGGCCGCCTGGGCTTTCATCAGTCTGAATCGTAAGTGGGCCTACGCGGTCGGGGGGCTCCTGCTCTTCCACGTCGTCTCTTCGCTGCTCGCGTTCCCGCATTACATTGCTTACTCCAATGAGTTGTGGGGCGGGCCGGGCAGCACGTACAAACACCTGTCAGACTCCAACGCCGACTGGGGCCAGCAGCTCAAGGCGGTGAAGAAGTATCTGGACGCGCGCGGCGTGAAGGACTGCTGGTTCGTCTACTTCGCAGAGGGCGTGGCCGAGCCCGGCTACTACGGCATCCCTTGTCAGCCCCTGCCCACCATCAACACCCTGTGGGTCAACCAGCGGATCGAAGTCCCCGCCTCGATAGACGGGCCGGTGCTCGTCAGCGCGGGCAACCTCTCGGGCTTCGAGTTCGGGCCCGGCCCGCTGAACCCTTACGAGCAGTTCAAGCATATACAACCCACGGCCGTGATCGGCCGCGGGGTCTTCGTCTTCGACGGCCGCTTCGACGTGCCGCTCGCGTCGGCACTGGGCCGCGTGCAGAAGGCCCAGAACCTTCTCGCCGCCGGTCAGGCCGAGCAGGCGCTCGCGGAGGCCCAAGCGGCGCTCGCGCTCGCGCCCGATGCCGTGCAGACGCGGATGACGATGGGGGACGCGCTCGCGGCGACGGGGCGGCCCACGGAGGCACGCGCCGAGTACGAGAAGGCGCTGTCACTGGCGAAAACGATTGAGCCGGAATTCCAGGTGCGTTCCGTCCCGGACATCGGGCGGAAGCTGGCCGGCCAGTAGCGCGGTTTCAGAGCCGCCGAAAGGTTTCGCCTAACGTCGGGGCCGGCCGCCGCGCCCGACGCTATTCCCCGACCTCGCGGATAAGGTTGGAGGCCCGAGTCAAACCTTGGTTGGATTCCCGCCCGGCCGTTTAGGTAGTACTCTGGCTCGTCGGAGTTGATGCTGCTAGACTGAGCCGTCTGAAGGTTCCGCATATCACAAAACGTACTGCCGAGGTCTCCGGGTGTCTGACTCGACTGACAACGCGCCCCGCGGTTCGAGCGGGCGGGGGTTCGATTATTTGTCGTTCGCACAGTTCCTCGCGCTGCACGCCGGGTGCGCCCTCCTGTTCTGGACGGGCGTCAGCGCGGTCGCCGTCGGGGCTTGCCTCGCCTTCTACTGCCTGCGCATCTTCGGCCTCTCGGCCGGCTATCACCGCTACTTCTCGCACCTCTCGTACAGGACGGGCCGCGGGTTTCAGTTCCTGCTGGCCTTGAGGCCAGGACCGGACGCGCAGACAGCATTGCGTTTAATTCGCAGCCCCGATTCTATGTACGCGAGCGCAAATCTGATTCGCCGTAACGCCAGGGCCTTCACGGCGCTGCTCATCGTCGTCTCCCTGTTCCTCGCGTTGAGGTATTCGCTCGGCGTCAACAGCGGAGAAGTGAGGGCGGCCGCGGCCCGCTTCGGCTTTACGCGCTCAAGCCTGCCCGAGGTCGCCGGCCCGCCCGTCCGCCTGGAGCGCCGTGTGCACCCGAGCGTCAGGCGCATCTCGGCGTTCCTCTCGACCGTCGGCGCGGCGGTCGCCCTCAACGACCTGGACGGCGACGGGCTCTCCAACGACGCCTGCTACATAGACACCAGGACAGACCAGATCATCGTCGCCCCCCTGAAGGGCACAGGCGACCGCTACACGCCGTTCGCCCTGGAGCAAAGCCCCTTCTTTGACCGCGACCGGATGGCCCCGCTCGGCGTACTCCCGTCGGACGTGAACGAGGACGGGCGCGTGGACATCGTCGCCTACTACGCCGGAAGAACGCCCCTCATCTTCCTCCGCCGCCCGACAGAGAGTGACGGCGGGACGGCACTCGGCGCAGACAGCTACACCGTCCGAGACATCTTCCCCGTTGGCGAAGTCTGGATGACCACCGCCGCCACCGCGGCCGACCTCGACGGGGACGGCCACCTGGACCTCGTCTTCGCCAACTACTTCAAAGACGGCTCAGACCTCTACAACCCAGAAGGCTCAGGCGTCGTGGAGCTTCCAGACTCCTTCTCGCACGCGGCCAACGGCGGCGGCGAGCGCATCTTCCGATGGGCGGGCGCGTCGCGCGGCGAGAACGCTTCGATCACCTACGAAGAGGTCCGCGACGCGCTGCCCGAAGGCGTCGGCGGGGGCTGGGGGCTCGCCGTCGGCGCTCAGGACCTGGACGGAGACCTGCTGCCGGAGGTCTACGTCGCGCACGACTTCGGCCCCGACCGCCTCTTCTGGAACAGGTCCACGCCCGGGCGCATACGCTTCTCGCTGCTGGAAGGCGAGCGCCGCTTCGACACGCCCAAGTCTTACGTGCTGGGGCGGGACTCCTTTAAGGGCATGGGCGTGGATTTCGGCGACCTGAACAATGATCGCATCCCGGACATCTACGTCAGCAACATCACCGCGCCGGGGGGCCTGCAAGAGAGTCAGATGGCCTTCGTCAGCACGGGAGACCTGGGCCGGATGAAGGAGGGCGTCGCCCCTTACGTCAACCGCGGCGAGGCGCTCGGCCTCGCGCGCAGCGGTTGGGCGTGGGACGCGAAACTCGACGACTTCGACAACGACGGGGTGCTCGAAGCCCTCCAGGCGACCGGGTTCATCCGCGGGGACTCGAACCGCTGGCCCGACCTCCAGGAGCTCGGCACGGCGCACGACCAGCTCACCTCGAACGTAGAGGTCTCCTGGCCGCTCTTAGAAGCGGGCGCAGACATCTCCGGCCGCAACCAAAATCCCTTCTTCGTCCGCGCCGGCGACCATTACGTCGACGTCGCGGGCGAGATCGGCTTCGGCGAGGATTACGTCAGCCGCGGGCTCGCCGTCGGCGACGTGGACTACGACGGCTCGCTCGACATCGTCGTGTCGAACATGTGGGGGCCGGCCACCTTCTACCACAACGAGTCACCGCGACCGGGCGCGTTCCTCGGCCTACGCCTCCGCCTGCCGCTCGACGACCGAGAAGCGGCCGGCGAGACCGTCGTCATACGTTGCTGTCCGATGAACGAAGTCGCGGGCCGCGCGGCCGTGGGCGCGAGCGTCACGGTCACCTTGCCCGACGGGCGCGTCCTCACGCGCCAGGTCGACGGCGGCAACGGCCACAGCGGGAAGCGCGGCCCTGATTTGCATTTCGGCCTCGGGGAGACGCGAGGGCCGGTCAATGTCAGGATTGACTGGCGCGATTCAGACGGCCGCGTCCGAAGGCAGTATTTTAAGATGGGGCCGGGCTGGCACACCTTGCTCCTCGGTCGGCCCCCGCAGGGAGGTGAGTCATGAGCGCGCCGGACCTGCGTCTGGCCGCGCTCAGGCGCTTCAGTGTAGCCATCACGGTGCTCAACGTCTGCGGCCGCCTGTGGCTGGGCTTTGAGAGTTCCTGGGCGCAGATGTTTGCGGCGCTCGGGACGGCCTACCTTGTCGAGGTCGCTTTGGAGGTGGCGGACGCGCGGGCGAATCAGAGGCCCTACAAGTTCGCGGGCGGCTGGGTGCGGGCCGTCGATTTCCTTCTGCCGGCGCACATCTCCGGGCTCGCCGTCTCCATGCTGTTATACGCGGGAGGATTGCTCCTCCCGTTCGTCTTCGCCTCGGCCGTCGGCATCGCCTCGAAGGCGCTGTTCACCGCGCCCGTGAATAACGGCCGGCGCCATTTTCTCAACCCCTCGAACACCGGGATTGCCGTCACCTTTCTGCTCTTTCCCGTCGTCGCGCCGTCCGTGCCCTACCAGTTCACCGAGTACCTTTCGGGAGGCTTCAGCCGCGCCCTGCCGGTCCTCGTACTCTGCGTGGGGACTTTCATGAACTGGCGTTACACGGGGCGTATGCCGCTGGTGCTGAGCTGGGTCGCCGCCTTCGCCGTGCAGGGGGTGGCGCGCTGCCTTCTGAACGGCCTTCCGCTCTCCGTCGGCCTGGCCCCGATGACGGGTGTGGCCTTCGTCCTGTTCACCTTCTATATGATTACCGACCCTGGGGCCACGCCGAGCCGCCGGAAGGAGCAGGTCGTCTTCGGCGCGGCGACCGCCTTCGTCTACGCGGCCCTGATGACGGCGCACGTCGGCTTCGCGCTCTTTTATTCGCTGCTCGTCGTCAGCGCCGCCCGCGGCCTGCTCTTACACCTGGCGGCCGCGCGCTCTCGACCCAACCGAAAGTTGGAGAAGGACGTCAGCCTTTTGGCTATTGACTGTCGGCGGCCGCGAGACTAACCTCTTGCGGGCTAACGGGTCTCTTCTTTCTGCAATGACTTCAGTTTTCGACTCGTCCTCTTTAATGTCGAAATAGTCCGTCCGTCTTCAGGGTCAACATGCGCCTACGAAAGCTGCGAAACGGCCACGGTGTTCGTCAGAGACTGGCGCTCGGCCTGACCTATCTCCTCACGCTTTCGGAGCCGGTGGACGTGGTCAAGGCGTTCACCTACCGGCCGCGCTACTTCGGCAGGCATTTCTGTGACTGGGGGCACGACCTGATGCGCGGCCCCTCCGAGTGGACAATCGGGGAGCGGGAGCTGTTCGGGGCCTTCACGGCGAGCCTGAACCAGTGCCTCTTTTGAACGGGCGCACACCGCGCGGTCGCGCGGCCACTACTCGGGTCACGTCTGACGGGCGAGGTTTTGGCGGACTGGCGCGCGGCCGCCGTCGGCGGGAGGATGCGCGCGACGCTCGGCCTGTTGGAGAAACTCACGCTCGCGCCCGGCGAGGTCGCGGGCGGAGACCTTGACGAGCTTCGCGCCGAAGGGTTGTCCGACCGCGCCATCCTGGACGCGGCCTACGTCTGCGTGGGCTTCAACATCATCACCAGGATCGCCAACGCCCTAGACTTCAAGGTGCCCGCGGACGAGGTCTTCTCCCGCGCGTCCAGGTATCTGACGGTCTTCGGCTACAACGTCCTGAGCGGCTTCTGGGGGCGCGGCATCTACCAGCAACTCGTCGCCCCGCTGCTCGTCAACAAGTCCGCGGCGGGCGGCCGCGGGTTCGACCCGTACGAAAAGAAGCTGACGCTTCTGCGGCACTCCGTCCTCTCCGAGTCCGGCTCGCTCGACCCGTCCGTCCGGCGGGCCATCTGCGACGGCCTCGAAGTGCCGGAGCCCCTCGGGGCTTACGTCAGGAAGGTCGTCGGACACGCACACACGGTCGGCGACGAAGACATCGCGGGTCTGCACCGCGCCGGCTACACGGACGATCAAATCTTCGAGGCCACGGTCAGCGCCGCCCTGGGGGCCGGCCTCTTCCGACTGGGGAGCATCCTGCCCGCGCTCCGCCCGGCCTCGTGAGGAGTCCCTTTGGCGACGCAAGATGTCACGACCGTAGATGAAGTGAGCGGCGTCCGTCGAGGTGCCGCCATCCCCTATCGAGCCTGTGCACTCATAGGGCTCGGCGGGCTCTTCGCGGGCGTCACCGGGCCGCTCCTCAGCACCTTCATCCCGCCACTCGTGCGCGACGCGGTCGGCGAGCACCGCACCCTCATCGGCGCCATCATGGCTATCGACAACGTGCTGCTGCTCGCCCTCGTGCCGTGGGCGGGCCCTCTGTCCGACCGCGCCAGAGCGCGCGGCCGGGGCCGTTTGCCCATTATCCTCGCCGGGTTCGTCCTCTCGGCCCTCGGGATGGCCCTGCTCCCGTCTTCCGCCGGGTTCGGCCTCGCCTTCCTGATCAGCGCGTTAATCATCCTGCACACGGGCATCAACGTGCAGCGGGCGCCCTTCCAGGCCCTCCTGGCCGACCTCGTGCCGTCCCGCTACCGCTCACTCGCGACCGGCTCCGTCACGTTTCAGATGTGCGTCGGGGCCATCGCCTTCCTGATGCTGGGCCGGATGCTCGGGATGCAGCGGGCGTTCCTGGTCGCGGCGTGCAGCGTGCTCGCCATCGCCGCCGCGTTCGCCTTCGGCCTCCGCGAGACGGCGCTGGCGGAGTCGCGTCACGCAGAGGTCACTTACCGGTCACTGGCGGGGGCCGCGTGGTCGGCCCTGCGCGGCATGGTGCCGGGCCTGCGGCTTATCTTCCTCGCCGCGCTCCTGCTGCAACTGACTTTCCAGACGTTCACCACCTGGTACGCGCTGCACGGCACCGAGCGCTTCGGCGTCCGGCCGGAAGACGTGACCACAGGGTTCATCGCGTGGGCCGTCGGCGGCGTGATCGGAGCCCTGCCGGCGGGCTTCATCGGCGTCCGCGTCGGGCCGCGCAGGGCCATGCTCTTCGGCTTCGCCGTCCTGACCATTTGCCTGCTCGCGCTCGACCGGGTCACGCAGATGTCCCACGCGGTGCCGCTGCTCATGCTCGCTTCGGCCAGTTGGACGCTGCCGACGGTGAACGCCTACCCGCTCTTCGTCCGGCCCATCCCGCCACAACACAGGGGCGTCCTCGCCTCGCTCTTCCTGCTCTGCATGGCGCTCGGCGGGGCGATAGGCGACCCGCTCAACGGCCGCCTCTTCGACCTCCTCGGCGGCTACCGCGCTCTCTTCCTGCTCATGGCGTGCTACGCGGCGCTGGCCTTCCTGACAGTGCTCTTCGTCCCGCGCGGAACCGGCGAGGCCGACGCCGGTCAGGAAGTCGTGACGCCTTTACAGTAGTGCTCGTAGAGTGTATCTCCAGCGGCAGACGGCGGACTCCTCGTCACGGTCCTGAGAAACTCCCGCGCTTGCCTGTCGCTGATGCGTGTCTGTAATATCTGTGAGAATTCCCGACGGGGCCCGTAGCATAAGGTTAGAGATTCTACTGTCAGCAGGATAAGCAAAGTGATGTTAAAGAATTGAACTTTCGCCTTGCAGTGGGCGCAAGTTTTGCGACACATAACTGATCACTCGCGGCCCGCCGTCTAGCCCCTTCCTTTTGCGGGGCCGGTACGAGCCCCGCGATCCCGGAACACATTTGCCCGCGAAGCTGAAAGCAGAGGTGCGTGCTTTCCGCTCCGCCCGACCGGCTCGTCCTCGGGCGGAGCCCTCCACGGGCAATAAAAAGAGTTGCTCGAAGACATCGGCTTCGCCCGAGGGTGGACGGCCGAGTGTCTGTCGAAAGGAGACCATCATGAGCATTGCGGAAACGTCCCCGAAGCCGTTTGACCCGGCTGTCCTGGACGTCATCATCAGCGAAACTGTAGCCCCGGCTGCCGAAGAGATAGATAGCACCGGAACCTTTCCGCACGCCGCGCTGCGGGCGCTCGGCGAAGCCGGGCTGCTCGGTCTGGTCAGCTCCGCCGAGGTCGGAGGACTGGGGCAATCGCATCGCGCAGCAGCAACGGTTGTCGAACGACTTGCGTCAGCCTGCGCGTCTACGGCGATGGTCGTCTGTATGCACTACGCCGGAACCGCCGTCATCGAAGCGCACGGCCCCTTTGAAATTCGTGAGGCGATTGCGCGGGGCGAGCACGTCACGACCCTGGCCTTCTCGGAGCAGGGATCACGCAGCCATTTCTGGGCGCCCACGAGTACGGCGACCCGTGCGGATGGCGGTGTCCGGCTCGACGCGCGGAAAAGCTGGGTCACTTCCGCCGGTCAGGCTGACTCTTACGTCTGGTCGAGCCGCCCCCTGGCGGCCGAAGGACAGAGCAGTATCTGGCTTGTTCCGGCTGAATCCGAAGGTCTGCACATCCCCTTCCAATTCGACGGGATAGGCTTACGCGGCAATCACTCATCTCCAATTACGTCCGAGGGAGTCACCGTCCCGGCCGAGAACATGCTCGGGGCCGACGGGGAGGGTTTCGACGTCATGATGGGAATCGTGCTCCCATACTTTCAGTTGATGAGTGCCGGCTTCTCGGTCGGCACGATGGATGCTGCGACGACCAAAGCGGCCGGGCACGCGGCCGGCACTAACCTTGAGCACCTGGGCCAGTCGCTCGCCGATCTTCCGACGGTACGCGCCTACCTCTCGCGGATGCGCATCAAGACGGACATGTGCCGCGCCCTGCTGCTGGACGCCCTCGCCGCTCTGGAAGGCGGGCGCGAAGACACCATGCTGCGCGTGCTGGAAGTTAAGGCTGCCGCCGGAGAGGCGTCCACCGAAGTCACCGACCTGGCGATGCGCGTCTGCGGCGGGGCGGCATTTCGCAAAGAGGTCGGGGTCGAACGCCACTTCCGCGACGCACGCGCCGCAACCGTGATGGCGCCGACGACCGACGTTCTCTACGATTTTATCGGCAAGGCCGTTTGCGGAATCCCTCTTTTCGGTTAAGAGAAAGGCATTGACTCACCGATGACAAATTCCGACATCCTTCTGCTGGGCGCAGTGGCTTACGACCCAAAGGTAGTCACAATCTGGGAAGGTTTTAAGGGCTACTTCGCCCGCCATAATCTTTCCTTCGACTACGTTCTTTACTCCAACTACGAGCGTCAGGTCGAGTCCCACCTGAACGGAGACTTTCACGTCGCCTGGAACTCTCCGCTCGCCTGGGTCAGAGCCGTGCGAATCGCACGATCTCGCGGCCGCGAGGTCAAGGCCCTCCTGATGCGCGACACGGATCAGGACTTAACTTCCGTTATCGTCGTTCGGAGCGATTCTGACATCCGATCTGTCGCCGATCTTCGAGGCAGGAAAGTGGCCGCCGGGGCCGTGGACTCGCCACAGGCCACACTCATCCCGCTCTCTCATCTCCGGTCACAGGGCTTGACCCCGGGCGACGACTTCGTGGTCATGCTCAACGACCAACTCGGCGGGAAGCATGGCGACCACATCGGGGGTGAGCGCGACGCCGCCCGCTCGCTGATGGCGGGCGACGCAGACGCCGCATGCATGATTGACGGCAATCACCTTCTCTTCATCACCGAAGGGACACTCCCCGCGGGAGCCACGCGCGTCTTGTCCCAGACGGAATCTTATGACCACTGTAATATGACTGTCGGACCGGCGGCCCCGAGCGCGCTCGTGGAACGCTTCCACAAACTCCTGATGGAGATGTCCTACGACGACCCCCAGGTCAGGCCGTTACTCGATCTCGAAGGATTAAAAGTCTGGCGCGAAGGGCGAGTTGAGGGTTACAGGGCGCTAGAGTGCGCCGTGGACGAATCGAGGTTCTATGACGAGGACGGCAGAATCACCATCAAAGACTATAGATATTGAAGACCTGGGGTTTGATCGGGGCGCACACCTGCTGCTCAAGCAAGCTCTCGCGGAGGCGTCCGCCGGGAGCAAGCTGGGCGTCAGGGGACGCGCCCCCGACCTGGCAGTTCATCTGCGGGCTTGGTGTCGCTCCCAGGGTCACGAGATCATCTGGCCCGAGAGTGGTCCGGCGAATGACGAAACTCAATCAACCGGTGAATCTACTTTGGTCGCCTGGGTAGTCCGCGGCCCTGCCGCGAGCGGGCGTTGGCGTCACTCCGAAACTGCGGGTGCGTCTGACCCGCGTCGACAAGGGGCGGTGGTCAACCGCCCGCCCGCCAGGTGGGGACTGGCGGCGCGCGGCGCGGTGGTGGAGGCCGGCGGCCCGGAGTTTCACTTCCCCCTCAATTCGAAGGAGGAAGTGTGGGCCGACAATGTGCCGCGTCTCTATCTTCAGGCGGCGGCCGCGCAGTGGGACCCGGCCACCGCGATTGAGTGGGACGCTTCCTTCGACCTTCAGCCCGAGATAGAGGCGGCGGTCGTCCAGGTGATGACCTATTTGATAGAAAACGAGACGGCCGCGCTCCTCGTGCCCGCGAAGTCCCTGGCGCGCGTGCACCCGCACTTCCGGGAGGTCATGCAACTGCTGGCGATACAAGTCGCCGACGAGGCGCGTCACATAGAGGTCTTTACCCGCCGGGCGACTCTGAGGAACAAGGGAGACCTGGGGCTCTCGACGGTCAGCGGCCAGCAATCGCTCAAAACGCTGCTCGACGAGTCAGACTTTACGCTCGCCTCTTTCCTTTTATCAGTGCTGGGCGAGGGGACGTTCCTGAACCTGCTCTGGTTTCTCGAACGACATGCGCCCGATCCCGTAACTCGTCAGGCCGCCAAACTCGCGGCCCAGGATGAAGCAAGACACGTCGCCTTCGGCATGGGGCATCTGTATTACACGATGGCTCTGGACCCCAACACCCGGGGACGCCTCAGTGCGGCCATCTACCGGCGTCACGACGCATTGTCACAAACCGCCGGGCTGAATGAAGAAGTCTTGGACGCCCTCACTCTTCTGGCGGCGGGGGCGTGGACGCCGCGGGCTATCGCACGGGGTTACGAGAAGGTTCAACAACTCAAGCAGGAGATGGAACTTGATCGAATCGGTCGCCTGGAAAAGCTGGGATTTGATCAGGAGGAAGCAAAAACGCTATCTGCTCTTCACACCAGAAATTTTATGTAAGCTAACTTTTGTACAAAATTTCCGCAATAAGTAGGACTCAACAATCGCCCGCTAGACGCATTGAGGTCAGGGCTTTGCCGCGATGAGGTACAACCGGCTCGCGGTGGCAAGATAAAGTGCATCGCCGATCACAGCCGGACGCGTATAGAGCGGGGCATCCATTTCGATCTGCGCCAGCAACTCCTTTCTCCGTCCGGCACGAAGGACGGTCATGAGACCTGCATCATTCCCGACGTAAAGGCGGTCGCCGGCCAGCAGGAGGCACGCCCAGATGGCATCGTGCGTCTCGTGCTTCCAGAGGTGGGCGCCGGTCGCCGCGTCCAGGCAATGAACGGTTCCGCCCACGTCCCCAACGTACAGCAGACCGTCCTTCAAGACGGGCGTGCCCACCACGCGGCCGACATCACGCGAAGTCCACAGGAGCCCGCTCTTAGTAACGTCTCCCTGCCCGTCGGGATTGATCGCGTGAATCAACGAAGGCGCGTTGCCGTGCCCGGGAGACTGCCCCATGCCGACGAAGACGCGGCCGTCGGCGAAGACCGGTGAGGCAATGATAAAGCTGCGCGAAAGGACGCCGGCGCGCGGAAGCCAGCGGGCGTCTTTCGGGTTGCCGTCAAATCGCCAGACTTCTTGTCCCGACGCCGCGTCGTAGGCGCGCAGCCAGCCGTCTCCTCCGCCGTAGAGCACCTGCGTGCGCCCGTTGACGTCGGCCGCCACAGGGCTGGACCAGTTGCCGTGCAGAACCTTAGCCCCTGGCCCGACGGCGCGCCAGACCACTTCGCCCGTGTGCTTGTTCACCGCGATCAAACTCGGAGCGAACGGCGACGGGACGCGCGTATGGCCTTCATTCTGGCCGTTGGAGGTGCCGACCATGAGCAGATCACCCAGGGGCAACACGTCGCTGTTGCAGGCTTCATGCGGGAAGACGCCCAGGGCGGGCATGTCCAGTTGCCAGACGATGTCTGCCGCGGCGTTGTCTTTGAAGACCTCCTCCCCGTATGGACCATCGTTCTCGCCGTCGCCGAAACCCCGCGCGTCCAGGCAGCGGAGTTGACACTCGGCGGTGACATAGTACAGCCGGTCGCCTTCAACATAAGGAGCGCTTGTCGTCGAAGGCAACAGGAACTCCCTGAGGCCGCGCTCCACCCGCGGGGCCACGTCCTGCCACAGGAACGCGCCGTCCTTCAACCCGAAAGGCCATGAGCACGCCTGAATCTTCCTGAAAGGCGGGGTTGAGTTGCCGTGTATTGTCGGCACCCACGTAGACCACGTCGCCAACAACCACTGGACGGCCATACACTTCGTTTCCCAACTCGACGCTCCAGACGATGTTCCGCCCCGTGGTCGTATCCCAGTCGACGGGAGGGTTGCCCGTTTGAGCCACAGTCGTCCGGGGTTGGGGCGTGACGGAAGGCCCCGGCACGTGGGGTGAGACAGAAGGCTTTCCAGGCTCGATGCCTGCGATGCGACTTAACGCCCACTCGGCCTGGTTACGCAAAGCGGGTTCGTCTGCTGACGCTCTCAACGCCCCCCGGGCCGCCTGTGCCTTCGGCCCGATGCTTCCCAGCGCCTCGGCCGCGCAGATGCGAACATAGAGGAACTCATCCTTCAGAGCTTCGATCAACTGAGGCACGGCCGGATGCGCTGCCGGGCCGATGCCCGCGAGGGCCTCACCCGCCGCCCAGCGGACGCCGGGGACGGGATCGCCCAGGGCCCTGGCGAGGTCTTTAGTCGCCGCGCCCGCCTCCGGGCCGATGGTCGCCAGGGCCTCCGCCGCGTAAATGCGGACGTGCGGTTCCTCGTGCGACAGAGCCTTGACCAGGGCGCGTACCGAAGGACTGGCCCTCTGGCCCAAAGCCCCCAGGGCACGCGCGGCATCGGCCGCGACCATCACATCCTCGTCTCTCAGTGCCCGTCTCAACGCCGGCTGAATCCATTCCGTCTCGGGCGCCAGGTCAATCGAGGCATCAGCGGCGAAGCGCCGGAAGGAGACCTGCTCATGCCGGAGCAGTTCGACCAGCAGCGGAATGGACGGCGGACCGATTTGCCGGATGATTTCAAAAGTTTGCTGATGCAGGTCTTCGTTGTCACCGGTGAGGAATCGTCTCAGCAGGGGCAGCGAACGCCCGGCCCCCTTGACCAGTGTGGCTTCGGCGCTCGCGCGGACCTTCGGGTCGTTGGACATGACGCGATTTGCCCAGCCACGCACCGGGGCCGAGTTCCTGGAAAGACTCGACCGGGTCGGGGGCGGCGGTGATTGGGACTTCGCGGCCGGTTGGCTCAGGCCGGCCGCGAATATTAGTGCGAGAGCAAACCTTTTTACTAATGATCTCACGCGAGCCCTTTCGCGAACGCCTGACGACCGGGTTGACCGGGCGGCGCGATGACGAGGATACCGGTTGAAAAAGTTGACTTGAGAAACGCGCCACCGCCGCTCCGTTCCGACGAGTCTTCGGCGGCGAAGGTACGCGGGTCGATTAATTCTTTTCTTCCAAAAAAGATCAGCGGAACTGCGCGCTCTTCAGCATCGCTTCGTAAGTTGGCTGCAAGCGGGCGAAGTCTGCCTCCGGCGCCACGAATATCATGAAAATCAGGGAGCCGTCGTGCAGCGGGACGGTGACCAGCCAGTCGCGCTCCGGCTGAGGCTGCCCGTTCGCGTTCGGGATTGGCGAAGGTGAACGTAAAAACGTGGAGCGGCCCTCAATGCCTCCGACGGTGATCGGCTGCGGATTATCCAGCTGTTCGAGTTCGTTATTCTGCTGGATCTGCCGGATAACCTGGGCCGTCATTTCGTCGATACTCGGACGCCGCCCTTTCGGCCCGGGAGCACCGTTGAGAAGCACGCCATAGCCCACGCCAGTGTTCGTGATGCCGGCGTCGGGAGCTATCGTCACAAATTGGCCCTGCTGCCTGGGCATCGCCACCTGCCAGTTCTCCGGCCGATTGATCCTCATCGGCCCGAGGTCTGCGTTCACCATTTTTTGGCTCGGCAAGACACTCTCCAGCGAGACCGTTGTCGGCGGCGCGGCGGCCGAGTCACTGGTGGGAAATGTGCTGGCGCCGCCGGAGTTGTCGCTGGAGTGTAAGCTCGCGCCATTCCTCTGATTGAGGGCAGCCCATTGGCCTGACTTCGCACCCGCCGCAATCTCCTGCGCCGTGTAGGTCTTCACCTGCGTGGCGCGCTGGTGGGCCTTGCTGAAGTCCGCACTCTCCTCGACATAGTTCGCCGCCGGCCAACCGGCGATTTGCTTTCGAATCGCCTCCTGCCGGTTGCCGGGGTTGGGATGAGAACTAAAGAGTTCGGGCGGCGCAGCTCCGGCTTGCGCTCCCATTGTCTGGAAGAAATCAACCATGGCCTGTGGTTTATAGCCGGCCTTGTAGAGGATCATGGCCCCGACCGCGTCGGCCTCCGATTCGTCCTTGCGAGAGTACTTCATCATCAGGCCTTGAGCGCCCATCTGGATTCCCATCTGCCCGAGCTGCCCGACTAGTCCTCCCCTGCTGCCGAGTACGGCCGAAGCGATTCCGGCAAGCATGCTCGTGGTCTGTGCCTTTTTGGCCTGCTTCGCTGAATGCTGCATGTAGACGTGCGCCATCTCGTGTGCCATGACCCCGGCCAACTCAGATTCCTTTCTGGCGGCGGTGATGGTTCCAAGATTGATGAACATCTGCCCGCCCGGTATCGCAAAGGCGTTGATCTCCCTTTGCGGAATGACATGAAACTCAAACGGCCAGGAATACTCCTGCGGGATCGTGGCCGCCAGCTTCCGGCCGAGCTGCCAGACATATTGTGTTTCCGGGCTGCTGTCGGGCAGGACCGGCATTTGTTGATAGACCTGTGCAGCGACCTCCATCCCAAGCGCCTGCTGCTTGTCCCTGGACATGGAAGTTTTGCCCGGATCGGGGAAAACAGGAGCGGCCGACTGCGCATACGCCTGCACGGTCAGGCATAAGAAAACAAACAACGACAGGGTCTTTTGGAGCACGCGGTGCATGGAACCTCCTAGCTGTGTGCAACGGGACTTGATGCAAAGTCTTCGGCTTCGCCACGGACCTTCAGGCTGGTTTGGGACTCTAAGTGGAAAGGACGTTTAGGTTAGCCATGTCCCATCACCCCCGGAGTCCAGGTTTGCTTGACGAACCCTTGACGCGTGGCGAGTTAATTGTGGGCGGAGCTAGACTCCGATTCAACTGGCAGAATTTACAGGGGGCGCCGCAATACTATATCCATCAGCAGCTATCGAGCTTGGTATCCTTACGCAGGCAGTGTTGCAAACAATAGTTTGAGAAAAGAAAGGGCGCGTTGACCATTTTAGTTAAGTGGCGACCTCGAACAGGCTTTCGACAAACTTCGCCTATGAGGCGCGGTAGGGCAAAGCCTGTCAAAACTACCAGTTTCTTGCCGACACCCGCTTTGTTAGCCTTCACCTAAGGTAAAAGTCTGTTCCTTTAACGGAAGGGCCGGCATAGCAGGCACACGTCCGACCCCCGAAGGTGGATTATGCACGAAGGCGGGAGATAGATTACGCGACTACCGGGGAGGCGTACATGTTTGAGTTTCTGAGGGGTGCCGTTCAGTTCATCGCTCCGATTTTTGTAATTTCCACGATGCTGAACGTGGGACTGACGCAGAAGCCTTCGGACATCGCCAAGCATCTGAACAACTGGTCATTCGTCCTCAAGATGCTGCTCGCCAACTTCGTCTTCGCGCCCCTCCTGATGGTAGTCGCCCTGTACTTCGCGCCCTTCGACCCCGCGCTCAAGGCGGGATTGCTGATCTTCAGCCTGGGCGCGGGCGCGCGGTTGCTCATCAAGTTGACGCAGACCGCCGAACACGAAATCGCTCTGGGCGCGGCCGTGATGATGCTTCTGATGGTGGTGACGGTCGGCTTCATGCCGGTCGTGCTGCCGATGATACTGTCCGGCATCAGCGTCGACGCCTGGGTGGTCGCCCGCTCACTCCTGCTGCAACTGCTCCTGCCGATAGGCGTCGGCATGCTGGCCGCTCAGTTTATGCCCACCCTGATGAAGAAGGCGCAGCCGTGGGTGGGTCGGTTGGGTAACGTTGCCCTGTACGCCCTGATCGTGGTCACGCTGGTCGGCTACTACCCCAACCTGTTCAACATTATCGGTACGGGTGCGTTTATGGTCGGGCTCGCGTTCGTCGCCGCGGCGTTCGGCCTCGGTTACCTCGCGGGCGCGGGGAAGGATCACCTTGAGGACGTCGGGGGGCTCGGCACAGCGCAACGTAATACCGCAGCCGGCGTCATCATTGCCGTCGAGAATTTCAAAGACCCGAACGTCTTCGTCATGTTGACGCTCGCCAACATGCTCGGGATCGTGATGCTCTTATTCATCGCCAAAGCTCTCAGCCGCGACAACAAGGTGAAGGTGGAAGCGGTCTGAAATCCCAAAATATTACTGTCCTTCCAGCCCTCCGCCCTGCCAATCCAGCTTCAGATTGAGCCGGCGGGCGGCCTGCGCCGCGACGCGGCCGAGCACCCCGGCGTAGGTCGGGAAGGAGAGTGGGACTTGCGCCAGGTCGTCCACGCGCATCCGGCTGGCCATGGCGACCGCGGCCACCTGCGTGATCTCGACCGCGCGTTCTCCGACGACGTGGCAACCCAGGATTTGCCATGTCCCGCTGTCAACGATTAGCTTACAGAAGCCTTTCGTCCTGCCGTCGATGATCGTGCGGGTGGTCGAGTCAAAGCAGACCTTTGCCACCAAAACTTCGCCGTTCGCACGGGCCTCCGCCTCGGTCAACCCTACCTGCGCGTACTCGGGGTCTGTGAAGCTTCCGATTGGCGCGGGCGCGTCAAACTCCTTCAACGTCGCGCCGCGAACTGCATTGGTCGCCGCGACGAATCCTTCCTGAATCGCCTGCGGGACGAGCATCAGCCGACCTGTAACATCGCCGGCGGCGAAGACGTGCTGCGCTGAGGTTCTCAGAAACTCGTCAACGCGAACGAAGTCCCTCCTGTCGGTTTCGACGCCCGCGCTCGCGAGGTTCAAGCCTGCCGTGTTAGCCGCCCAACCGATTGCAGTCACGGCGAGCGCCGCTTCCGCTTCCTCCCGGCGACCATCTTTGGAGAAGAACATCCGCACGCCTGCGGGCGTCCTCTCGAAAGAGTCGATGACTCCGAACGCTTCCCTCACCTCAACGCCCGACTCGCGGAAGGCGGCTGCCACCGCGGCCGACACCTCTTCGTCCTCCGTCGGCAGGATGCGCGGCCCCGCGTGGAAGAGTTGGACGCGCGAGCCGAAGGCGTTGAAGACCGAGGCGACCTGCGCCCCCGTGGCCCCGCCGCCGATGACCATCAAGGAAGTCGGAACCGCGGTCAGACCCCAGGCGTCGCTGTGTGTGGCCGTCAACTCCGCGCCGGGAACCGGGAGTCGGCGGCTCGCGCCCCCCGTGCAGATGATGAACTTGCCGGCGCGCAGCCGCAGCCCGCTCTCGGTCTCGACTCTGTGCGGGTCGGCGAAGCGCGCGACGCCGCACTGCTCGTTGACGACTACGCCGAGGCCGTCGAGCTGCGTGCGGAAGGTCGAGTGTGTGCGCACCTCTTCGACCACCTCGCGAACACGCGCGAGCAGCCGCGTGTATTCGAGCAGCGGCTCGCCAACGGCGATGCCGTAGCGCCCGAGCTGGCGTGCGTCCCGGAGCAGCCGCGCCGCGTGGGCCAGCGTTCTCACGGGAACCGGCCCGTCGTTGGCCGCCATGCCGCCGAACTCGTCACGCGTGACGAGCACCGTCTTCGCGCCCAAGTCCCCTGCGCGGAGCGCGGCAGCCATGCCGGCGGGCCCGCCGCCGATGACGACGACATCAATCATCTTCCTCCCTGCGGCTGGCCGCAAGCACTCTTCAAGACTAGAAGTGGAGTGAACCCGAAATCTGTATCGAGTGCCCCTGAAACGTAGACCTGTTCGAGAACTCCTGAAAATACTTGAAGCCGACGTTGACCCTCCGCGGCAGGTTCACGCTCGAAGCGAACCCGAGCGCGTTGACCTTGTAACGTTCCGCCGTCTGTCCCGGCGTCACGCCCGGCCCGCGCCTGGCCGTGGTCTGCCGCTGGTTGTAGCCGACGAGCCCCACTTGCAACCGAGCCTTATCGCCGACAGGGAGGGCACGCATCAGCGAGTAGTCGAGGTTGAAGGTCTGGCCCGGATGGATGCCCGTGCCCTCCTGCGCGGTGTGAACCTCGTACATCTGGAAGGCGGAGACGGAGGTCGCCCTGTCCTCCGTCAGGTAGAACGTCTGGCCCGAAGAGAAGGCGTGCGTCCAGTAGCCCGACCCCACGTTGTTGTCCGCGCCCGCCCTGAAGCTGCCGGTCGGGGCCAGAAACCCGTAGACCGCGCGGAAGGCGGCGCGCTTCTTCTCCCAGCCGAGGATGAATGGCTGGTAGTAGGAGTCGGCGAAACCGCCGCCCCCGCTGACCGGTCCCGTGAAGTCCGAAGTGAGTGAGTTCCTGGCGAAGGGCAGGGTGGCCGACATCGAGAACTTCGCGCCGCCCAGAAACTCCTTTCTGCTCACCCACGCGAGGGTGTTCATGTCCATCACCACGGAGTTGCTTCCCGTTGCAAGCACCTGACCGCCGGGCCCCTTAGATTTATCGCGCGAGTAGATGAGAAGCTGGTTGGCGTAGGTGAAGCCGGGCGTCGGCGTGACCCCGGAGCCCGTGGCGCTCATGCCGAGGGGATAGACGCCCCTGTTCTGCGCCCGCGCCTGCCCGGCGAGGAAGAGCCCGCAGGCCAGCCCCAACAAGGCGGGAGTGAGCAGCCCTGGGCCGAGATTTCTCATCGTCAGCACGCCCCTACGTTTGAAGGTCTGCGAGCCAGCGCAGCGCACTCAGGCTCGGCATGAAACAGTATTCACCGCCCCGCGTGACGACGAAATCAGGGAGACCCTGAAAGCGCTTGCGAACCGGCCGGCGAGGCATGGTGAATCCGCTTCCGTCCGCGTTCGACCCGGTGATCGGGTCTTTGTCGTGGCCGGCCCCGAAGAAGACCCCGTCGTTGATCCACTCCGACTGGACGAACTCGAACTGCCTGCCGATGTGCGCCCCCACGAAGGCGAACATGAGCCCCCGGTCGGCCCCGTCGTCTTCGAGCACGCCCTCGGGGAGGAGCGGCCCGTAGGCGGTGCCCCGCCGTATCATACGGTGTATCCGCGCCATGCCGGCTATCTGCGCGTCACGCGGGTTGGTGCGACGGATGTGCGAGCCGCAGGGGGTTTTGAAACCGGCCGGGTCGTCCGCCTGAAAGAGAAAGTCGTTGTTGCGGCGCGGGTCTGCGCCGAGCGCCGCGTCGTCTTGGATCGGGCAGAGCGCCAGGGGCGCGCCGCTGCGCCAGCGCCCCATCATCTTTGCCGCCAACAGTTCTTCGCCCTCGGGACCGCCCGCGTGCGCCTTCAGAAACCGGCGGAACTCGGCCACGCGCTGGCGCAGCTTGCGGAAGACGACGTATATTCCGTTGCGCCCCAGGACTTCGGGCACAGTCTTTTGCACTCCGCCCATCTCGTCCGGGTAGCCGAGCACGAACTCGCCGGCCCTGAGCGGCTGCTCCTTCGGATTACTTCCGGGGACGCCGCTCCCTTCGATGGCCGGGTGGCTGATTCCGTCCCTGAACCCGAACGGCTCGGTCTCGGTCGGCAGCGCGTGGCAGTTCTGCCGCCAGATGGCTTCGACGCCGGACATCTCGCGGTAAGACTTTCGCGCGCGTTCGAGGACGGCCTCAAGCCGCCCCTCGTCCGGCGAGACCGCGACGATGATAACGTGAACCTGCCCCGTCCCGAGCGGCTCCTCCCAGTTCCCGGGCGCGCTCTCGCCGGTATCGCCAAGGTCTTGCGCGCGCGGCCATCCCCTGCCGGAACTCCCACGAGAAGCTATCGAGCGCCTCCTGCGGCACGCCCAGGGCTCTGAAGCCCTCGTGGGTGAGTGCGACACTGACCTACGTGTCGGCCAGGGGGCTCGTCGGGCTGGCCGCGGAAGTCACCACGCGGGCGACGCGCCGCATCAGCTCACGCCCCGCCTTACGTTCGTCTATGCGGAGCGCGATGTACGTGGCCACGTAAGGCGTGGGTCGTGGCCGCAGGACCCCGCTCTGTATGTCTTCAAGTTCGAGCACGGACTTCGCTTCTCCCTTCAGGGATTCACCGTCCGACAAACACGGCCTCACTTCGCCGTGGCGATGTTTCTCCAGAAGTTGTGCAGGCTCTCGTCCGCGCCGAACAACGTGCTGAAGATGGTCGAGTCCGCGAAGAGCACGTCGCCGGCGCGCTCGCCCTCAGGAGGCATCCAGAGGCACATGTTGAACTCGGCGTTCCCCGCCTCCGTGAACGGATGCGGCTTGGAGGTGTCAATCGGCTGCCGCGCCAGCACGCGGACCGCCCCCGTGTCGTCGGTGACGGCGTAGTGCGGGAGATGCATGTTGAAGTTGAAGGTCGTGACGCCCTTGAGCCAGCCCTTCGTGTCCAAGTCCCTGTCGATTGAGAGCGGCGCGAGCTTTTTCGTCGCCGGGTCGCGCAGCGGGCGCAGGCCGTGCTGGTTCTCGACCGGTATCCCGAGCCCCTTCATCAGAGACTTCGTGTAGAGGCCGAAGCGCTGCTGGCGCGGCACGAGCCGGTCGCGGTGGTGCATGTACTCCATGTTCCGCACGTCGGGGTCGTCCGATACCCCGACGTCATGGTGTGGGCCGAGTATGAGGCACGTCCCTTTGCGCGCGAGGAACCGCCGCACCGCCTCGACCTCCTCACCGGCCGCCGCCTGCCGCGTGACGTTGTGGTCCAGCCCGAAGACGAGCAGCGTGTCCGTGTCGTCCAGCACGCGCTCGTCGAGCGGGAGCTTGAAGCCGGCCTGGTCTATCCGCTGGAAGACCGGGACCGGCTCGCCCGTAATCTCGCCGACGAACTGCTGGAAGGGGGCGAAGGCCCAGAAGAAGAGTTCCAGCGACCCCGCAATCCCCTGCTGGAACTGCATCGGGTCAGACCACTCGGGCTTCTCGTACGCGGGCCAGGCCACGCGCCGCACCTCGGTCATCGTCGAGAAGCGGTTGTCCAGTTCGGCCGGATTTCTCCCCGCCTCGGCCGGGTAACTCCACGCGACGTAGATGCTGACGCGCCGCCGGCCGGGCGCGTATTTCCGCGGCACGTGATTCTGGTTGTACGTCCGGGCGACCTTCGTCTCGCTCATGGCTCCTCCTTGAAAGAGCGCGCGCGGCTCCTACTGCAACTGGTCGAGCATCTCGGAGAAGGAGCTCTTGACCGCCAGCGCCTTCCTGATTTCGTCGGCGGTAAAGAAGGGGTACCCGCCGTACTCCAGGAAGCTCGGGCGCTGGTGCTCCCTCACGAACCTGACGAACGCCTCCGGGTTGGTCTTCCAGTCTTCGGGGAAGCCTTCGAGGTTCTCGAAGACGGTGTTGACGCCGAGGCTGATGAAGAGCGCCACCGCGTCCTCTGTGTACTTGTCGAAGTCGGTGTCGAAAATCCCCTGGTACATGAAGTAAGTCACGCCGTCGATGGGGAAGAGCACCCAGCGCAGGTAATGCAGCTTGAGCGGGGCGAGGCAGTCGGGCTTCGCCTCGACCGCCTTCTCGATGTTCTGCGCGTACTCGTAAAAGACCGGCTCGCGGCCGGGGATGATCTTCGCGATGATCGTGAACCCGTGGCAGGCGGGTGATTTCGGGAAGATGGGGCCATACTTGCCTTGCGGCAGGGTCGCAGTATCCTTCGGCATCGCCTTCGCCTTCGGTGTAATCTCCATGCGGGTGCTCCTTTTGTTTTGGTGGTCTGGAAATCCCACTCCATCGACGCCCTCGCCGCCCGACGCGCGCGGGATAGACAACGTGTACGGTGCCCAGTCCTGAACGCGTCATACTAATGTCGGGATGGTGAGATAAAACACTGTCATAATTGACAGGGTCGGGGAATAGTGAACTGCGGGCAGGTGAGGCTGTCACTTGGCCGGCTTCAGACACGAAGTCTTAACCGTCATATTCCGGCGGCCGTCGGGCCACGCCAGGGGACGCGCGAGTAGTCAACCCGATTGATAAAAAGTGAGCTAATTGGGAGTCGGGTTCAAACGCTTGGTAGGCCGCCGCCCGGACTGTCCGAACATCAGGCATGGCTTTGAGTCGTTGCTCCAGACGCGCCCTGCTTGGTCTGTTCGGTCTGTAGTACCACCGTGTCGGGGTCCGGGTTGGTGGCAACCCAGACTGTGAAGATCTCGTACCCAAGCGCCAACACCGTCGCGCCCACAAACATACCTAGAATCCCGCCGCTCGCCATACCGCCCAACGCGCCGAACAGGATCACCGGCATCGGGACATCAACGCCGCGCCCGAGCATCAGCGGTTTCAAAATGTTGTCGGCTATGCCGGTGAGCAGCAGGACGATTGTATGTATGATCGCCGCCGTGTTGCTGTACTCGCCGCCCGACCAGATGTAAATGATTACCGGAAGTGTGATGATCAGCGCCGGCACCTGGGCAATACCGAATATGAGCGCAATGATCGACAGCACACCCGCCGCGGGTATGCCGGCGACCAGCAGCGCCAATCCGATGAGGATCGCCTGAATTAAGGCGACGCCGATGACACCTAGCGCGACGGCGCGGATGGTTGCCGTGGATAGGTTGGCGAGCGCCTCGCCTCGGGCTTCCCCGGCGACCCGACGGAAAACCGCCCGGCTGCCGCGCGAAGCCGATTCACCATACGCCATGATGATATTGGCGATGATGAATGAGCTGAGAAACAGCAGCAGGCCGCCGCCGATGCTCGCGACCATGGCAAGTGCTTTCTGTGCCAAATCGCCGATCTTCGGCTGCATGCTCTGCACGAATCCGGGCAGGTCAGTATGAGCTTTCGACCAGGCGTCGTGGACCTTCTCGCCGACTATCGGCCATTGCTTCACTCCCTCCGGCGGGGCGGGTATTTTCAGCGTGTTGTTTTCCACGGCGCTGATGAAATCGCGGACGGAGTCGGCGAAAGAATTCACCAGCAGCCCCGTCGGGATGACGATCACCAAAAAGCCGATGATAATTATAGTGGTTGAGGCGAGCCATTGCTTACCGCCGACCCAGCGGGCGAGCCTTTGATGCAGCGGATACATCGTGACTGCCAGGATGAACGACCAAGCCATCAGCGACAGGAACGGCGAAAAGACCTGGTAGCACAACACCGCCAGAACGATGATCAAACAGGCGCGAATCAATACATCCAGCAGAGGGGTTGCCCCTCGCGGCTCGGCTTCGGAAACTGGCGGCGGAATCGGATTCATCGATTTTACAGCGAGGCAGAGCCTGACGCCGCAGGGTACTGCGTAAGGAGGGCGAGTGACGGCCGCACCGGGCGCGCGTTTAACGCCAGCACGGACAAGTTCTCGATGGAAATCAAGCTTACTCGCGCTCCAGTCGAATGAAGTGTCAGGCGCAACGGCAATTACATAACTACCTCAAACGGCCCGTCAAATGTACTTATTGGAGCTTGACGGGAATAAAGTTGATAACCCACGCGGGGAGCAGATTCACTCATTGTACCCAATCGTTAATATTAAACACCTGTCAATATTTACAGTTGCCCCCGGAAGCGTCCGGCAAATAAGACTCGTCAACCGTGACGGTGGCAAGTCAGTTGGATTGTTTAGCAAGTCATAAAAGGGAAAAGTTGATGAAGAAGATAATCTTTTCGGTCGCGCTGCCAAAATTGATTGAAGACAAAGAAGGCTGCCAGGTAAGCCAAAGGACTTAGCGGGACCAGGCGTGGCACCGGCGGCCGATGGCTTCACGCATTTAGGTATGGAATATGCTGTGGAGTTGTGCTAGGGTGGGATGGGCACAAACTTGTGTCTATGTGAGTGGTTTCCTATCATCTTGACCACTCACTTTCCTAAATTGACTTTAGCTATACCCGCCTCAGACGCCCGCGAAAGCCGGGACAGTGAATCCCTCGTAAGCATGACAACTTAGATTTTGATCGTCCTGTTCATCGCACCCCGTGAAATTTTTCAAACCAGCCTGCATTAAAGAAATTGGGCCAACGCGTCCGCCGCGCAACAAGAGAACCCGCCTGGTTCTACTTACTTCCGTCACCCTGTGGCTACTCGCCGTCGGGGGCGGGCTCTCCGTCCTGTGGGGTTACGAGAACACCCCCGGGGCCCAGGCGGCCCCCCCGCGGCTGTGGCCGGCCGACAGTCAGATTCGGCCCGCGCCGGGCCGCGCCACGCTGGTCATGCTGGCCCACCCTCGCTGCCCCTGCACGCGCGCGAGCATCGGTGAGTTGGCGTCGCTCATGGCGCAGAGCCAGGGGCGTTTGACTGCGTACGTGTTATTCCTCAAGCCGGCGGGCTTTTCCGAAGACTGGGAAAAGACCGACCTTTGGCGGAGCGCCGCGGGCATACCCGGCGTCAACCCGGTCGTTGACGCGGAAGGCACCGAGGCCCGCCGCTTCCACGCAATCACCTCAGGCCAGACCCTCCTCTATGGCGCAGACGGCCGCCTGCTGTTCAGCGGCGGTATTACAGCCTCACGCGGTCACTCGGGCGACAACGCGGGGCGCAGTGCCATCGTGTCGCTCGTGAACACGGGCGGGGCAGAGCGGGACGAGACCTTCGTCTTCGGCTGCCCGCTGTTTGACGAGAATTCAGAGTGTCGGGGGCCGAGAGATGAAAGAAACAAACACTGAGCAGGGCGCGATTTCGCGGCGGGCCGCGGGCATCTTTAACGAGCAACAGCAAACCATCTACGCGCGCACGGACCGGATGTTCGCCGTGCTGATGGCGCTCCAGTGGGTGGCGGGGGTCGCCGCCGCTTACTGGATCACGCCGCGGACGTGGGCCGGCGCGACGAGCCAGACGCACCTGCACGTCTGGGCCGCGCTCTTTCTAGGCGGCGCTATTAGTTCGCTGCCCATCGCCCTGGCGCTCGCGCGGCCCGGACATGCCTCGACTCGTCACACGGTGGCGGTCGGGCAGATGCTGATGGGGGCGCTGCTGATTCACCTGACGGGCGGGCGCATCGAGACTCATTTCCACGTCTTCGGCTCCCTGGCGTTCCTCTCTTTTTACAGGGACTGGCGCGTGCTCGTCCCGGCGACGGTCGTGGTGGCCGCCGACCACTTCCTGCGGGGCGTCCTCTGGCCGCAGTCGGTCTACGGCGTGCTCGCGGCGAGCGGGTGGCGGTGGCTTGAGCACGCGGGCTGGGTCCTCTTCGAAGACACGGTCCTCTTCATCGCCATCAAGCACAGCGTCACCGAGATGTGGGACATCGCCTGGCGTCGGGCCGAGACCAAGAATCTCAACGCGGAGTTGGAGCGCCGCGTCGCCGAGCGCACAGCGGAACTCGCCGAGCAGCGCGCCTTCCTCCGGCAGGTGATTGACCTGGACCCCAACTTCATCTTCGCCAAAGACAGGGAGGGCCGCTTCACCCTGGTGAACCAGGCCATCGCCGAGGCGTACGGCACGAGCGTGGACGGCCTCCTGGGCAAACGGGACGCCGACTTCAACCCGAACGAGGGAGAGGTCGAACAGTTCCGCCGCGACGACCTCGAAGTCATGGACACGCTGAAGGAGAAGTTCATCCCAGAGGAAGTCATCACGGACGCGGGCGGTCAGGCCCGTTGGATGCAAACCATCAAACGTCCCATCGTCGCCCCGGACGGAACTGTGAGCCAGATGCTCGGCGTCGCCACAGACATCACCGCGCGCAAGCGGGCCGAGGAGGCGCTCAACGCCAGCGAGGAGCAGCTCCGCCAGGCGCAGAAGATGGAGGCCGTCGGGAAGCTGGCGGGCGGCGTGGCCCACGACTTCAACAACCTGCTGACTGTCATCAACGGACACACCGACCTCGCCCTGAGGAACCTCGACGGCACCCATCCGATATACCGCAAGCTCACAGCGATCAAGGAAGCCGGCGGGCGCGCGGCCTCCCTCACCCGCCAGCTCCTCGCCTTCAGCCGCAAGCAGATACTCCAGCCGAAGGTGCTCGACCTCAATCAAGTCGTCTTCGAGACCAACAAGATATTGCGGCCCCTCATCGGCGAGGACATAGACCTGTTAATCGGGCCGGCCCCGGACCTGGGGAAAGTAAAGGCCGACCCCAACCAGCTCGAGCAGGTGCTGATGAACCTCGCCGTCAACGCCCGCGACTCGATGCCCAAAGGGGGCAAGCTCACCATCGAGACGGACAACGTCTACGTAGACGAGGCGTACGCTTCACGCCACTTCTCGGTCACGCCCGGTCATTACGTCGTGCTGGCGATCACGGACACCGGGTGCGGGATGAATGAGGCCACACAGTCGCGCATCTTCGAGCCCTTCTTTACCACTAAGGAAGTGGGCAAGGGGACGGGCCTGGGGCTCTCGACCGTCTACGGCATCGTCAAGCAGTCGGGCGGCTACGTCTGGGTCTACTCGGAGGTGGGCAGGGGCACGACGTTTAAGATTTATCTGCCGCGCGTTGACAGCCCCTCCGAAGAACTGAAGCTCAGGCCGGCCGAGGTTGAATTAAGGGCCGGGACTGAGACCGTGCTCCTGGTCGAGGACGAAGAGACGGTCAGAGACATGACCAGGGAGATCCTTCAGGAAAGTGGTTACCAGGTCCTGGAGGCGAGGCACGGCCAGGAGGCGCTGCGCATCGCGGGCCAGTACCCCGGCGCCATACACCTGATGCTGAGCGACGTAGTCATGCCGCAGATGAGCGGCCGCGAGTTGGCCGAGCAGCTCACGCCGCTGCGCAAGGACATGAAGGTGCTCTACATGTCCGGCTACACTGACGACGCCATCGTCCACCACGGCGTGCTGGAGGCCGGCGTGGCCTTCATCGAGAAGCCTTTCACGCCGAACGGCCTCGCGCGTAAGGTCCGCGAGACTTTGAACGCGGCCGCCAATAATTAATGGCTAAAGTGTATGCCTGCCCGCTCACTCAAGTCGGGCAATATAGAGTAATTCCGTAGAGGCGTCTATTTCGGGGCCGGGCGGGACCGGGTACGATTATCTCAAAGTTCGGCCGTGCAGGAGCCTGATGAAGTCTTCGGCCAGGCCAGGGTCCAATTCCCGCCCGGCCATCTCTTCGATGGCGGCGGCCGCCGCGTGCCTGCTGAGCGAAGGCTTATAAGTCCTCCTGGCCCTGAGCGAGGTGTAGACGTCGACGACCGAAACGAGTCGCGCCCCGAACGGAATGGCCGCGCCCTTCAGACCCTCCGGGTACCCGGACCCGTCCCACCTCTCGTGGTGGTAAAGAACTATCTGAAGAACGGTCTCGGTTACGGACGGCAATTTCGCCAGCACCTGAGCCCCGTAAAGAGGGTGGCCGGAGATAGCGGCTCGCTCCTCGTTCGTGAGCGGCCCCGGTTTTAACAGGATCGACTTCGCGACGAGGTATTTGCCGAAGTCGTGCAGGTGGGCACCGAGTTGTATCTCGTCCAGCCTGGGGTCATTGGGGTGCGTCGGGAACAGGACCGCCTGGGCGAAGGAGCGTGTCAGGGTGGCCGTCGCGTGGCCGTGCGGGTGGACGTGGTGATAAATCTCGGGCTGCTCTTCCTGGCCCAGAGTCGCGGCCGCCACCAACACTGACCGGATTATTCGCCGGCGGTCAGCGGTGACACTGCCGCCCTGAGAGAAGAAGGGATGCGGTAGGGGAATCATGGGTCTACCTCTCTTCTAGTATTTACTCGGAACGCTCGTACTGGACTCGCGCCGCACGCAAACGCTAGGGAAGTAGGTGGACCCTTGAGCTGCTACTCTGAGATTGACAACTGGGGAAAGTAGCCGCTGGAAACTACTTCACTGGCCCAGAACATAAGCCTAATCTTAAAATGAGATGTTGGGATTTCGTTACGCCGGCCTTATCGTGGGGTTATAAAACGCGCGGAGGAATAATTACCGCCAGTTCTACAGGATTCACATCTTAAATATGCGGGGTATTTTTAGAACCGCTTCAACCAGGCGCGAACCAAATTCGGATGTGATTAAGCCCCTGCGATTAATATGGGGTATGTTCCTGCAACAGGCTCCGTCCGTGCGCGGGAAAGAATCCCCCTTCGCGGGTGAAGCCTGCGCACTGACGGGCGGGTGAGGACTTAAAGGCTGTCCCGGCGGGCGAGCTTTAGTATCGAGTCGGCAAAGCGGCGGTCCGCGCCGGGGGCGAGCCCGAAAAAGAGGACCGGGTCAATCAATTCCAATTCCATCAGAACGAGTTCGCCATCAACCTCCACCCCGTCCACGCGCGCGTAAAGCAGCGGCTCTTTCACACCGCGGACGATTTTCTGCGCCTGTTCGACGAGCCGGCGAGACGGTTCGGCGGACGCGTGGCGTCCGCCGAAGTCCCTCTGGACACGGAAGTCGCCGGGCTTCGGCGTCTTCAGCACCGCGTGGCTGAACTCTTTCATGAAGAAGACGAAGGACCACTCGCCGCGGGTCTGTACCTCGGGCACGAAGCGCTGAACCATCACGGCCCCGCCGGCAAGCATCCCGCGGACTTCCGCGTCGTCCGTCGCCGCCCGCGAAGGAGTGGTCACCCACGTCCTGTACGCAGACATCGAGACGACGGGCTTGATGACGGCCTGCGTCCAGCCTCGCTCTTCCAAAATCGCGGCCAAGTCAACGTCATCTCCCCTTTCAAGCCAGACGATCGGCGCGACTTGAAAGCCTTCCGCGGCGAGCCTCGCCAGATAGCGTTTGTCGGCGTTCTCACGGACCACGCCCGGCGGGTTCCATAACGCGACGTGCCTCTGCTCCACCAAAGCCACCCACTCAAGGAACTCTTCTGTGCGCAGGTGGTATTCCCAGCACGAGCGCAGGACCACCGCGTCAAACTCTTCCCACCTAACTTCCGCGGAGTCCCACAGAACGGCCTCGACCTCGACGCCGCGGCCGCGCAACAGGTCTGCCGCGAGCCGGTCGTCATCGTAAAGAAGAGGAAGTTCGGCGTACGTGACGAACGCCACTCTGGTCATCGGGCCTCCAACAGTCCAGGTCTCATAATTTTTCAGCTACGGCATCTGGAACTCCAGGTCAAGCAGCCTCCTCAATATTGTACCTCCGAGAAATTTTTGCAACACCACCCCCTCAATCCCATTGATAGCCCCTGCGGGGATCACACCTGCGGTTTCCGCGCCTGCGGAATTTAAGCCTTCCCTTGTCAGCAAGCCCCGCCTCGGCTGTCTGGCACTCCACCCACGTAACTCCCGACAGTTCGGTAACCTCACTTCTTGTAGCGGGAGTTGAGTGCGATACCGCCTTCAACTCCCGCCACATCTATTCCATAGATTTCAAATCATGCATCTTATCAATCAAATCCATTGATAAGGTGCTCCTTACATCTTTACTCACGGCACGTCGAAGACCAGACGATCAGTGTCGGTAGCGACGCGATTGGTCAGGTCGCCGTCAACCGACAGTTGTAGGACGTTGCGACCCCTTTGCAAGGGGAGCACGACGGCCTGCCCGCCGCCGGGGGCAGGACTAAAGAGCGAAGTGATGTCCGCGCCGTTGAGCTGCGCCCGAAACGTTGACGGGATGATGCTGCGGCTGAAGAAGATGACCAGCGGGTAGGAGGTCGTTTCCGCGGGGAGTGCGGTGGAAGTGGCTGCCGGCTGCGCATAGGTCAGAAACTTGTTGACGTCCCGCGGACGCTGCCCGCCTCCTTCGAAACCGCCAGTCATCACGAGCTGCGAGCCCGGCGCTTTCGAGAACTCGACCTGATAGGTGTGAACCACGCCGGGCGCGGTGGCGACATCCACGAATTCCCGTTGCGAGCGCCCGAGGTTCCGGTCGTACATCCTGAACTCGGCGTCGTAGGTGCCTTCGCCCGTACCGACCACGCTAAGCGTATAGGTGCCCTCGACCGGCCGTTGCATTTCGAGCAGCTTCGGCGGCTCGTAGCCGTCAGGTATGACAGGCCCGATGGTCGAGAACTCGCCGTAAAAGGCGTCGGGGATTTCGTCGTACCTGACGCCGGTGCGCGGGTCTAAACCCTTGCGCCGCCCGAGCGGATCGACGACGAACGCCTCGACCGGCGAGTGGAAGGTGAAGCTCACGTTGCTGAAGTCGTCGGTGAACGTCTGCTCCGGCCCGGCAAAGACCATAAAAAAGTCGAACTTATTGTTGTAAAACTCCGTGAGCTCCGCATGGTCGCCGTTCTCGCTCTCTAATATCGTGAGAGTGCTCTGGGCGTCGTCCATGCCTAGAGCCGTGACGGTGTGCTTATTGCCCTTGACTCTGAGGAACACCGGCCCGGTCTCACAGACCTTGGAGCTGACGCCCGTCAGACTGCCTGTGAACTTGTTAACGAGCGTCATCGGGACGTTCTGAATGCGGGCGTAGGTTAAGACTCCCTGGATGTCGGTGATCTCGCCGGCCGGCCCGTAGTAGCCGTTTACCAGCAACCAATGGTTCAGCATTATCGGGTCGACTACGACGCCGTGATAGTCCAGGATCGCGGTCAGGCTGATCAGGCTGCATCCTTGTTCGGCGATCGTCCAGGGGACCTGCCCCGGCACGTTATCGCGACACGAAAAGAACTCCTTTACGTTCGGTCTGTGGCAGGTGTCGGCATACGGCGCGTGAGGGAAATCCTCCTGCGCGTGGGGCTCGATCTTCTCCGCAAGTTCCTCGATAGGCCCTATCTGCGGCTTGACGATGTATTGGACGTCGGCGTAGACGGCCTCGTTGTTCCTGGCAACGAAGCGCCCCAGCCCGACCGGGGAGCACTGGCTCTTAAAGTACCAATATATCTTGATGCTCGATGAGCCGCAGACGGGCTCATCCCGGCCCGCGAAGTAAAAGCACTTTTCGTCTCCGTCCTCGACATAGACGACCTGGCCGAAGGGGAGTTCCCTGCCGTCCGGCTGGATGAACGACGCCGTCCACGTCTCGCCGTGCGTCGCGTTCGAGATGAGTGTGCTGGCGGCGAAGATCACGTCCCGGTAATAGCTCGCGTGGTCGCCAGCGTGCTTCCACAAGTTGAGGTTACGACAATCAGGATTAAGAGTGTCGCCGGCAGGACAGCGCAGGAACTTTTCGAAGACGCTGTTGGAGACGGGCGCGGCGGGCGTCGTCACGGGCTGATTGTGCGCGGAGTGCTGTGCCGCCGTGTAAGGAAGGTGGGCGACACCCATCGTGGGCCGTGCGTCGGGGGAGTTACAAAAGGTCTCCCGGTCATCGCTGAGGGGCTCTATATGCCCTTCAGGCGGCCCGCCGCCCCGGGCGCCGGGACTCCCGCCAATGAACAGGGCGCAGAGGATCAAGGTCAGGGTTAGGGTTAGTTTTCTCATCGTATTTCGCTCCTTGTGTTGAAGGTGAGGGGGTTTTAATCCCCGGATTGAGCGCGCCAGGCAGACAGAAAGTTCTCGACTTTAGGTACGAAAGGAGTGACGCCGCCGCCAGGGCCGCGAGCGGGACGTTGCGAGTTTTTTTAGTGCTTCCCATGTTCAATAAACTTCCCTTTCAGCCTATAGGGCGCAAACGGCCGCGGAACCGGCCCGCGGTCCGGGAAAATATTTTTAGCCCGCTGTTTTTCCGCTTAAATCCGCTCAGGATGAGGCACGGCCGTGTAGGAGGATTTGATTCCGTAAAGATTTGTGCCTCGGGGTGGGAATCCACCGCCCTTAAATCTTGCAGGGCGCACTGAAAGGGGAAGGAGAGAAAGCACTCAAAGAAATATCAAAAGCCGGCCTCCCTCTGTGCGGAGAATTCTCGGCGTTCTTTAAAGAGCAGGGCATTATGCCGCGGCCGAGCGGCCGGCCGCTTCATCCCATTCAAGTATGTCACCCACTCGCACGTTCTGATAGCAGGTGATGCCTTCGCGCTGGTTTTTCCAAGCGTTGCCTCCACTTCGGAGCGGCGCGTGCGCGCCATTTTACTGATCGGGGCTGGAGAGCTGCCGTATCTCTTCGAGCCGCGCGACCAAGCGTCTGTTCCTCATCTCCAACTCGTGCCGCGCCTTGACGGATTCATAATGCTCCAGGGCGCGGGCCGCGGTCAGGCGCAGCTCTTCGTTACTCCACGGCTTGGTGAGGTACTGGTAGACCAGCCCGCTGTTGATGGCCTCGACCAGCGTGCCCACGTCCGTGTAGCCGGTGAGAATCATGCGCACCATGTGGGGGCGCAGCTCGGCCGTCCGCTTCAGGAGTTCGAGGCCGGACATGTTCGGCATCCGCTGGTCCGTGATGAGCAGCGCCGCGTCGTGCTGCGCGAGCAGCGAGAGCGCCTCCTCGCCCGACTCGGCCGTGAGCACTTTGTAGTCCTGGCGGAAGAGCCTTTCGAGCAGGCGCAGGTTGGCCGGCTCGTCGTCCACTATCATGATCTTGTAGTTCATCTCCTATCCCCCTCTGCAGATTCTGAAAGAAAGACTCCCTCGCCGCGCGCGTCCACTGGAATCGCGACGGTGAAGGATGTGCCCGCGCCGGGGCTGCTCTCGACGGTGATCGAGCCGCCGTGGCGCTTGACGATGCCGTAGCTGATCGAGAGCCCGAGCCCGGTGCCCTCGCCTACGGGCTTGGTCGTGAAGAACGGGTCGAAAATTTTCGGGAGGTGTTCGGGGGCGATGCCGCCGCCCGTGTCGCTGACGGTGACGAGCGCCATCCGGCCCTCCACGCGCGTCGCCACGCGGACCGTCCCCCGCTGGCCCGCGGCCTGCGCCGCGTTATGGAGCAGGTTCATCCAGACCTGGTTGAGCTGGCCCGCGTAGCAGTCCACCAAAGGTAACTCCCCGTAGTCGCGTTCGAGCGCGGTGCGCCCCGGCCCGTAGTACTGCGAGAGCAGGCGGATGGTTGACTCCAAACCCTCGTGCAGGTCCACCTTCTTGAACTCGGCCTCGTCAAGGCGCGAGAAGAGGCGCAAGTTTTGCACCACGTCGCGGATGCGCTCGGCCCCGCTGCGGCAGTCCTCGACGATGGAGCGGATGTCGGCGAGCGCCGCCTCGTAGTCGATCTCGCGCTTGACGGCGGCCACCACCTCGGTCAGCCCCTGCGGGAGCTCCGCGCGGTCGTAGACCCTGAACAGGCGCTCCAACCCGGCGGCGTAACTGTCGAGCATCTCCATGTTGCCGTAGATGAACCCGGCCGGGTTGTTCAGCTCGTGCGCCACGCCCGCCGCGAGCTGGCCCAAGCTTGCCATCTTCTCGCTGTGGACGACCTGGGCTTGCAGCCGCTCAAGCTCCTGCTGGCGGCGCACGAGTTCCGCGTTGCGGCTCTCCAACTCCTGCTTGTACCGGCGTGCGTCGCGCAAGAGCGCCCGCTTCTCCAGGGCGCGCTCCACGCTCAGCTCCAGCACGTCCAGCTCGAAGGGCTTGATCAGGTAGTCGTAAGCGCCGAGGCGCAGGGCGTCGAGTACGCGCTGCGAGCGATGGACGCCGGAGGCGATGATGACGGCCGTTTCGGGGAAGTGCTCGACGACGCGGCGCAACAGCTCGATGCCGGAGAGGCCCGGCATCTGCACGTCCGTGATGACGAGGGCGTAGTCCCCGGCCGCGAGCCTCAGGAGGGCCTCCTGCGCGTCCGCCGCCGCCGTGCACAGGTATCGCTCGCCCAGGCAGGCTGCGTACATTCTGCGCACCGCCTCCTCGTCGTCCACGATGAGGACGCGCTCGCGGCTGGTTTCGGCGGTCTGCTCTCCCATCACGTCCGGCACGTCTCAGCGCCCGTGCCTCCCCCCTTCCAAATGCAAGCCGGCCCGCTCCAGCATCCTGCGCATGGTCTCCTCCGTCCAGGGCTTCGGGACGAAGAGGTGTATGAGGCCCGCGCCGACCTCGGGCACGACGTCGAACAGGTGCGTGCTGCCCGACAGCAGCACGCGGTAGCTCGCGGGGAAGCGTGCCGCGACCTCGCCCAAAAACTCCGTGCCCTTAATTTCCGGCATCTGCTGGTCGCTGATGACGATGTCGGCCGGGCGCTCCGCGAGCATCCGCCGGGCGTCGGAGGCGCTCGCGGCCGCGCGCACGTCGAACTCGTCGCCGAACAGGGCCTGAAAAACTTCCAGGCATACGGCTTCGTCGTCCAGGTATAAAATTGATCGCCTCATCCTCGCGCCTCCCCGTCCAACAACTCTCTCACTTTGCGGGCCAGGGCCTCCGGCTCGAACGGCTTCTGGATGAAGGGCGTGCCGGCGTCCAGAACTCCGTGGTGGACGATTGACTCGTCCGTGTAGCCGGACATGTAGAGCACTTTCATCCCGGGGCGCGACCGCGCCAAATGGTTCGCCAACTCGCGCCCGCTCATCTTGGGCATGACGACGTCGGTGAGGAGGAGATGTATCGGCCCCTCGTGGCGCTCGGAGACTGAGAGCGCCGCGCTCCCGCCCTCCGCCTCCAGCACACGGTAGCCGTAGCCCTCCAGGACCGCCCTCACAAGACCGCGCACCCGCTCATCATCCTCCGCCAGCAGGACTATCTCTGTGCCGTCGAGGGACTCCTCGCCTCCGTGGTCCGGCTTGTAATCCTGGGCGGCCTCGTCTACGCGCGGCAAATAGATTTTAAAGACCGTGCCCTCGCCCGCCTCGCTGTAGACCCAGACGTTGCCGCCCGACTGCTTGACGATGCCGTAAACGGTCGAGAGCCCGAGCCCCGTGCCCTTGCCCACTTCTTTCGTCGTGAAGAAAGGCTCGAAGATGCGCGATTGCGTCTCCTCGCTCATGCCGCAGCCAGTGTCACTCACGGCCAGCATCACGTAAGCGCCGGGCTTGACCGCGATGTGGCTCGTCGCGTAGCCCTCGTTGAGGTATACATTCTCGGTCTCGATGATCAGGTTGCCACCGTGCGGCATGGCGTCCCGGGCGTTGACGGCCAAGTTCATAATCACCTGCTCGATCTGCCCCGGATCGGCTTTAACGCTTCCGAGTTCAGAATCGAGCGCCGTCCGCAGCTCTACGTCTTCGCCGATCAGACGCCGGAGCATTTTCTCCATGTCGGAGACGACCGCGTTGAGGTCCAGCACCTTGGGCTGCAAGACCTGCTTGCGGCTGAAGGCGAGGAGCTGGCGCGTCAGGGAGGCCGCGCGGTCGCCCGCCCTCTTGATCTCTTCGACGTTGCGGCGCAAGGGGTCTTCGGCTCGCAGCCGCCTCAGGGTGAGGTCGCTGTAGCCCGTGATGGCGGTCAGGAGGTTGTTGAAGTCGTGGGCGACGCCGCCCGCGAGCTGCCCGACGGCCTCCATCTTCTGCGACTGGCGGAGCTGCTCTTCGAGTCGCTTGCGCTCGGTGATGTCCTCGACGGAGCCTTCGTAGCTGACGAGCGCGCCGCTCTCGTCCCGGACCGCGCGCGCGCTCACGGAGACCCAGAGGCTGCTCCCGTCCTTGCGGCGGAATTGCGTCACCCCCCCGCGCACTATGCCGTGCTCTTCGAGCTGCCTCCTATACTCGACGCGGCTGTCGGCTTCGACGTACAGTTGCCGCTCGATGTCGGTGACGCTCGCCATCAGCTCCTGGGGCGACTCGTAACCCAGCATGTGCGCCAGCGCCGGGTTGGCCGAAATCCACTGGCCTTCGGGGGTGGACTGAAAGATGCCCTCGACCGCGTTCTCGAAGATGCCCCTGTACTTCTCCTCGGCCGCCCTGAGCGCTGCCTCCGCCTTCGTGCGCTCCGTGACGTCGTTGCCGAGAACCAGTTCGGCGCGCCTGCCGGCGAAGGTCAACTGGTGGGACGTAATCTCCACGTTAATGACGCCGCCGTCCCTCTTCCGGTGCTTCCACTTCCCAGCCTTTTCCAGCCCGGAGACCGGCCGGGCGAGGAGTTCCAGGAGCGCGGGGACTTCTTCCGGCGGGCGGATGTCCTTGACGGTCATCGCCAGAAATTCCTCGCGGGAATAACCGTAGTGCTGGACGGCCGCCCCGTTGACGGCCAGGAAGGCGAGCGTTTCCAGGTCGTAGACCCACATCGGCTGGGGGTTGCTTTCAAACAGCAGGCGGTAGCGCTCTTCGCTCCCGCGCAGGGCCTCCTCAGCCTGTCTGCGCTCCGTGACGTCACGCGCGATGCCCTGCACGCCCACCGGGCGGCCGTTTTCGAGGATGATTCTCGTGTTGACCTCGACCGCGACCCGCCGCCCGTCCTTCGCGACGATGACCAGGTCGTAGGCCGTGACGTTCTCGCCCGCGAGTTTTCTGGCGAGCATCTGGCGCGCCTTCTCCAGGTACTCGGGCGCGACGGTCTGCGCGAGGTTCAGCCCGAGGGCTTCTTCGAGCGTGTAGCCGGTGATCCGCTCGCCCGCCTTATTCATGGAGGTGTAGTTGCCCTCAAGGTCGTGCGAGTAGATGATGTCGTGGGCGTTCTCCACCATGTCGCGGTAGCGCTCTTCACTCCTGCTCAGTTCTTCCTCCGCGCGCTTGCGCTCCGTGATGTCGCGTTGCGACCCCCACGCCCGTTTGATTTCCCCCTCTTCAACAATCCCGGTTAAATTATTCAGAAAGCATTTCGTCTTGCCTTCCCGGTCCCGCTCCCTGGATTCCGCATTAATCAACCTGTACCCGGATTGAACGAAGGCTTTCAGGTAGGCGAAGTTTTGCGGGTCGGAGGGAGGGAGCAGCTGTGCCAATTCCACCCCGATGAGCTCTTCGGCGCTCACGAGCCCGTACATTTGAGCCATCGCGTTGTTACATTCAGCGAGATAGCCATACTTGTAGAAATGCTCCACTTGCGCGTCCGCGGGAAGGTCAATCGAGACGGGCACGTCGAGTTCAAAACGCCAGACGGCTTCTGAACAATTCGCTACGAAAGCACGGTAGCGCTCTTCCGACTCGCGCAACGCTTCCCCCGCCCGCCTGCGCTCGATAAGCCGGGCCACTTCGGTAACAAGGCGCAGCGGGTCGTAAGGCATTTCCAGATAGTCGTCCGCACCGGCCTCTAAGCCTTCGGCCACACTCTCGCGGTCTCTGCGGACGGCGCTGACCAGGATGATGGGAATCAAACGGAGGTCTGAATGCTTGCGTATTAAACGACACATCTCAATGCCGTCGACGTGGGGCATAGAGACATCGCTGATGATAAGGTCAGGTCGCTTCGCCAGAACGCACTCATAGCCTTCGCGTCCGTTACCGGCGGTGATGACGGTGTAACCGGATTTTTGCAGCAGTGTGCTCATCAAAGCCAGTTGGTCTGGGGCGTCGTTGACGGCCAGGACAGTCTCTTTAAACCCTTCCCCCGAATTACTCCTGCCCAGTGCCGATTGGTTCCGGTGTTGCTTTAGCATGAGAGGGGCGGCGGAATGCCTGTTACCTCGGTGTGCATTGATTTCTATTTTATTACTCGCCAAACTCATAAATGCATCCCCCTGCAAAGGCCTGCTACTTTCCGGCGCGTCTCGCGTTGAAGAGGGGGGACAAGTCTTGAACAATCTGTTTCACTTCGTTAATTCCGAATGCTTTATCAACAAAAAAATCGGCCCCGGCTTGCAGACACTTTTTTCGATACGGCGTCGAGGCGTGGTTAGTCAGCATGATGACCACGAGAGCGGGATCGTCCTGCCTAATCTTCTTCAGCACGTCAATCCCACTACCACCAGGCATCTGTACATCCAGTGTGACGACGTCCGGCTTGAGCGCGCGAATCGCGGATAAGGTTTCATGCGCGTCCCGCGCCTGACCGATAACCTCCAGCCCTTCCAACTCGCAGAGCAATTCGACCAGTTGCCTTCGCAATAGAGATGAACCGTCTGCGATAAAAACTTTCATGCGCCCTCGGGGGTTCGGGGCTTAAAAATCTACTGCTCTCCCATTTCTGACCCCGCGGTGCGCCGTCTCACTTCCCGTCGCGCGTCACGAATGGTTAACTCAAGCTGAGCCCCCAACCCTCTGAGAGAATAGTGGAAGTGAATGCCGGCGAACATCGGCGCGACCCCAATAATCATCCTCAACTTGGCCCGAAAAGAGATTCCGGTCAGTCCGCAAGGCGTGTCGGTGTTTGTCCTACAAAATGGATGCTTTGGAGTGCGGAGAGGGTCAAGGCGGTGAGAGAGGTAATGGTACGAGCGGAGGTTACTGCGGGCGAGCGCCGCCTTATTCGATCAGCTTGTTCTGGATGACGTAGTGCGTGATCTCCGCGTTCGTCCGCATTCCCATCTTGTCGAGGATTCGCGCGCGATGTGTGCTGATGGTCTTAACGCTCCGCGAGAGGATGTCGGCTATCTCGCTGACCGTCTTGCCTGACGCGATCAGGCGCATGATTTCAAGCTCCCTGTCGGAGAGTCCCTCGTGCGGCTCTTTATCCAGCCCACGATCAAAGTCAGTGACCAGCATCTCGGCGAGGTTGGGGCTGACGTACTTGCCGCCGTGCGCCACTTTGTCGATGGCCCTAGCGAGTTCGTCCGGCAAGCTGTCCTTGGTGATGTAGCCCGCGGCGCCGGCTTTGAAAGCGCGGCGCGCGAACTGCGCTTCCGAATGCATACTCAAAATCAGGACGGGCAACTTGGGCCGGATGGCCTTCAGTTCCTTCATGACCTCTATGCCGCTTCTGTCGCCCAGCGTGATGTCCATCACCACCACGTCCCAATCCTGCTCGCGGACGAGTCTGACCGCTTCCTGGGCGTTGCCGGCCTCCCCGAAAGTGGCCGTTTCGGGACGCCCCTCGAAAAGAATTTTCAGGCCGTTCCTCACGACGGCGTGGTCGTCAACAGTGAGGACTCTAATCATGGCTCCTCCTCGCGCGGGCCGAACCCTAGATTGTAGCGTCTCCCTTGATGGGAAGGCGGACAACCAACACCGTCCCTTTCCCCGCGATTCCGTTGATTTCGACCTTGCCGCCTATGGAGTGGGCGCGCTCGCGCATCCCCAGGAGGCCGAGAGAATGGACCCCTAACCGTTCAGTCTCCGTGATGCCCCTGCCGTTGTCCCTGATTTCGAGAACGATCTCGCCCTCGTCTTCTTCGATGATGATGTTGACTTTCGTCGCCCGGGCGTGGCGCAGCACGTTCGTCATGGCCTCCTGAAAAATACGGAAGACGGTGGTCGACTGCTCCCGATTCAGCTCGACATTTTCTATCAGGGAATCGAAGCGGCAGACGATTCCCGTGCGCTCCTGGAATTGTTGGGCGTGCCACTCGATTGCGGAGACTAAGCCCAAGTCGTCCAGCACGCCCGGCCGCAACTCCGAGGAGATGCGTCTGACCGTGTTGATCGTAGCGTCGACCAGCCCGACCATCTCCGCGATCTTTTCCCGCGCGCCGGCGTTGCCGACCGGTCGGCCGCCTTCGGGGCCGACTTTGTCTAGCTCCAGCAGGCTCCACTTCATGCTGGTTAAAGCAGACCCCAGTTCGTCGTGCAATTCGCGCGCGATGCGTATCCCTTCCTCCTCTTTGGCCCGCCTAAGACTTTCCGACAGGGCGCGTAACTGCCGGCTGGAAGTTTTTAACTGTTCCTCCGCCTCCTTGCGCTCGGTGATGTCCTCCTCGATGCCCGCGATGCGATAGACTCGCCCCGCTTCATCTTCAATGGGGAAGCCACGGCTCCATATCCAGCGGACCGTTCCGTCCGGCCTCACCACACGGTACTCTTGATTAAACCCGCGCCGGCGATCTCTTCTGACGGTCTCCTCCACGCGGGCGCGGTCGTCCGGGTGGACCGCGTCGAGAAACGAGTACGGGTCTTGGCACAGGCTCTCGCGTGTGAGCCCCCAAACCCTCTCGTAAGCGGGGCTAATGTAGAGAACCTTGTCGTAATCCGGCGTGTACAGCCAGAGGACTTCCCGTATGTTGTCGGTCAACTGGCGGAAGCGATGCTCGCTCTCGCCGAGCGCCTCCTGCGCGCGTCTGCGGTCGAGGGCCGAACCGAGCATCTCGGCCAGCGAGTCAATGAGGTTTTTCTCTTCTAGCAGGAACGGCCCCGCATACTCTTCCGGGCGTTCCTCCAGATAAACGACCTCGATAACACCTCGCACCCCGTCAGCCATGAACTCCGCCGACTGAGACCAACAAGTCTGTGCGTAATTCCCGGTCTTAAATTCCATCTCGCCGAAGGTGATGCAGGCAGCCGTGACCTCCGGGTACTGCCAGGCCGGGGGCAGCAGCTCGACGACCTCTTGCAGCAGCTCGGGCAGGCTCTTGCTTTCGTCTTGCAGGACGCGGGCCGTGTGGTGGAGCGCGGTCAACTCTTTGACGCGCTCGCCCAGGCTGTGAATCAGCCTGCGGTTTTCCTCCTCCGCCCGCTTGCGCTCGGTGATGTCAAGCTGGAGATAGATGGAGCAGGTCTCGCCGTTGATGACAAACATCTCCGCCGACAGGCTGACCTGACGAATCTCACCTTGTTTGGTCGTCAGAGCTATCTCATAGTCGCGTAGGGAGCCCTGCTCTTCCAGAGTTCGTCGCAACCTGTCCCTGACTTCCGGCGAGCTTAGCCGCATATCCTTCGTACTGCGCCCGATGACTTCTTCGCGCGTATAGCCGTAAATTGACAACCAGCGTTCATTGACTTCCAGAAAGACCCCGTCGCGATGGCGGTGGATGGTGCTGGCTTCGGGGCTGGCGTGGAAGGCTTTGGCAAACCGCTCTTCGGATAGACGTAACTCCCTTTCAGCCTCCTTGCGCTCGGTGATGTCCATGATCGCGCCGATGATCCGCGTCGCCCTGCCCGCCTCGTCGTAAAAAACCCTGGCGCGCGAAGTCACCCAGTGGACGGTCCCCTCCGGCCACACGATGCGGTAATCAAGGGCGATGTCAGTTCGGTCGGCTATCGCGTTCTCCACTGCCTGGCTGACGCTGGCGCGGTCTTCGGGGTGGATCAACTCGACGTACTCCTCGAAGGTGAGATTGTCAGTGCCGGGGGCCAATCCGAGGACGCGTTGCATGGGGTGAGAGAGGCTTACCTGATTGGACTGGAGGTCCAGCTCGCCGGTGCCGATCCCGGCGGCCTCGAAGGCGAGACTCAGCCGCTCTTCGCCCGCCTTCGCGACTTCCTCTGCCTGCTTGCGCTCGGTGATGTCGTAGTTGACGCCCACCATGCGAAGAGGGCGGCCCGCCTCGTCCCAGAAGACCTGCCCGTCGGCCTTGAGGTAGTGGACGGAGCCGTCCGGCCAGACGACGCGGAACTCGGTGTCGTACTCGCGCTCGCCGCGCAGGGCGGCCCGCACGTCGGCGGTGATGCGCTCGAAGTCTTCCGGGGCGAGCGTGCCGGCCCAGGCGTCGTAGGCCCCGCCGAAGTCCTCCTTGCGGACGCCGAACAGGCCGTAGTTGGCGTCGTCCCAGACGAGCTTGTCCTGCACCACGTCCCAGTCCCAGATGCCGATGCCAGCGGCCCTCGTCGCCAGTTGCAGGCGTTCCGAAACCCGCCGCATCTCCTCTTCCGCCTGCTTGCGTTTGGTGATGTCGAAGACTATCCCCACCATTTGCGTGGGACTTCCCGTTTCGTCATAGTAGGACCGGCCACGCGCGGCAATCCAATGAATACTGCCGTCGGGCCATCGCACGCGATAGGCCATCTGGAATTCCGTCGCACTTTCAATCGCTTCGCGCCAGACCCGATAAACCTCGTCGCGGTCGTCCGGGTGTAGGATGTCATCGAAGAACTCTTCGACGGTCGGTTTCTTCTCGGCGGGTAATCCGAAGAGCGCGTTGGTCTTTCTATCATAGGTCAGGTCTTTGGCGGCCTCGTCCCAATACCACATCCCGATGCCGGCCCCATCTGCGGCGAGCCTTAATTCCGCTTCGCTCTTATGAAGCTCCTCTTCGGCCCGCTTGCGCTCGGTGATGTCTTGCAGCATGCCCACTGCGTACTTCGGCGCACCTTCGCCGTCCCTGATTAGGGAGACAATCAAGTTCCCCCAGATGACGCGCCCGTCCTTCCTGATAAATCGTTTTTCTATCTCGTATTTGTCGCGTTTCCCGGCCACGAGTTCGTTGTAAAGTCCCCAGTCCAGCTCCCGGTCATCAACGTGTGTGAACTCGGTGAACGCCATTCCGCTCAGTTCCTCATCGGTATAACCGAGGAGTTTCTGGAGCGCGGGGTTACACTCGATGGGGTGCCCCTGCATATCCACGAGAGCCATGCCGCTGCCTGAATTCTCGAAGGTCGTGCGAAAACGGTTCTCGCTTTCAACCAGCGCCTCATTAGCGCGCTTGCGCTCGGTGATGTCTATCATGATGCCGCGCAGCCGCACGGACCCGTCAGCCTCAAGCTTGGCAGAGACGATGTCCTGCAACCAGACCACGCGGCCGTCCGCCGCGATCATGCGGTATTTGAATTCGTGGCCCCTGTGCTGCCCGGTCGCGTCCAGGTAGTAAGCCGCACACCAATCGGCGTCTTCCGGGTGAGTGTGCTTGCGCCAGAAGTCCGGTTCGTTTAGCCACTGCTCGACGGGGTAGCCGAGGATGCGCTCGGCCTGCGGGCTGACGAACGTGAATTGAAAAGTCTTCCCGTCGGCCTCCCACACTATGCCCCCGAGCGAGTTCACCAGCTTCGAGTACAGGCTTTCGTTTTGCGGCAGCAATTCAGACGCGCCCCCCTTACCTGACGGGGCTATCCGGTTTTGCTCGCCGGCGGGGTGAGCGACACTCGGGTGGGAGTGGTTCGGCATGGCTAACCTCCGTGACTGGAAGCGGCTTCTCGGAAGTTTTGGGGAGAACGGAAATCGATTGATTACTGGGCGGCAAGATTCTACTACCTAAACCATCACCGACTCCACTAATTTGGAAGGGTAAATCTGTAGGGTAGGCAAAGGAATTTCAGGTACTGCTGACCGGCTTCGCACATATATTCAGGCGGGTTGCATAACTCCTGGGCGTTTATTCATTCCGCCTGAATATTTGTGCAAAGCCATGCCGCGATGGTTGCGTTGCAAAAATTATTTTGAGCTGCGAAGACCTTATGAGAGCGCTTCCTATGCGGGAGCCGGATTATTCGCGGCGCTCCGCGAGGTGCGCGCTCTCGCGGCGGCCTGAGCCACACCGCCTGGCAAGATTAAGTTAGAGGGAGGGTCCGGGAAAGTATGGTTCCAGCGCCAGTCCCTTCTACGGGGCCGCCGCTCTTTTTTGTCAGGAGTAATTCGGGGCGAAAAATCGTAATGGCAATTAACGGTCGTAATAATGAAAACGGGAAGGGATTTTAGAGGTGAACCACAAGATGCCGGCACATGAGATGTGCAAAGATGAAGGTTTCACGGGTTTTGAAATTCGTCGCGTACGACCACAAGCTAGAGCGGCTGGGCCTCCTGAATAGTTGCGTGCGGTTCCTTATTTTCTCTACAGCATTCCGTGTGGCCTAAGAGTTAATCCCCTTTAGGTAAATTCGTTACTGTTTGTGGACGTGTCCCACCGTAGATTTATAATGTGGGAGACTGGTATTAGCTTTTCGCTGGGGTCACAGCGCGAATGAGGTTGATTTCCGCTGGACCAATAGACCGCCGGCTTTAATGCTTGGGGCGCAGGTGTTCATTGGGCCGCATGGAACTACTAGAGCGCGAAAAATTCTTCGACGAATTGGAGGCTATACTGAGCGATGTGACAGCCGGTAATGGCCGCATTGTGCTCATCAGCGGCGAGGCGGGAGTCGGCAAGACATCGCTTGTCGAACAGTTCACCGAAACACACGGGACGCAGTCGCGCGTCCTCTGGGGGGCGTGCGATGCGCTCTTCACACCTCGCCCCCTCGGACCGCTCTATGACATCGCCCATCAAACCGAGGGCCCTTTGCTCGCGCTGCTGGAAGAAGAGGCCCAGCGCGGTTCTATCTTTTCCGCCACGCTCGATGAGATGAAGCAGGGGCGCGCCCCGTCAATAACGGTCATAGAGGATGTTCACTGGGCGGACGAAGCCACACTCGACCTGCTGAAGTTTCTCGGCCGCCGGATCAACCAGATCAAATCCCTGCTCGTCGTCACTTACCGCGACGAAGAGGTCGGCCCGGATCACCCGCTGAGGCTCGTCCTGGGCGATTTGCCTCACCGCTCCGTCAAGCGCCTGCGCCTTTCGCCGCTCTCGGAAGACGCGGTGAGGCGGCTCGCCGGGCGCGCGGGCCGGCTCCCCGAAGAGCTTTACGCGGTGACGGGCGGCAACCCGTTCTTTGTCACGGAGGCGCTCGCGAGCGGAGAGCCGGGGGTGCCGGTGACGGTGCGCGACGCCGTGTTGTCCCGCTCGGCGCGCCTCTCGCCCGCCTCTCGCGCGGTGTTGGAACTCGTGTCGGTCGTCCCGGCGAGAACCGAAATGTGGCTGCTCAATGACACCATCAGCCCTGACATGACCGCGCTCGAAGAATGCTTTAACGCGGGGATGCTGCGGGGCGAAGGTGAGGCCGTTGCTTTCCGGCACGAGCTCGCGCGCCTGGCCATAGAAGATTCCATCGCCATGCCCCGCCGGCGCTGCCTGCACGGGCTCATCTTGAGAGCCCTGCTCAACCGCGGCTCCGAATCCTTACTGGCGCGCGTCGTTCACCACGCGGTGCAGGCCGGCGACCAACAGGCCGTGCTCAAGCATGCCCCCGTCGCCGCAAGACAGGCGGCCGCGCTCAACGCGCACCGGGAAGCGGCGGCGCACTACCAGGCGGCGCTCAGGTACGCTGAGGGGCTCGCGCCGGAGGAGCGGGCCCGATTACTCGAATGCCGGTCGTACGAATGCTACCTCACGGATCAAATCGAGGAAGCCTTAGAGGCTAGGCGCGCGGCCCTCGAAATCTGGAGGCAATTAGGGGAGCCTCGGCGTGAAGGCGAGAACCTGAGGTGGATGTCGCGGTTCAGTTGGGGGCTGGGCCGAAGGGCAGAGGCCGAAGGCTACGGCATTGAGGCTGTGACGGTTCTGGAGAGTCTGCCTCCCGGCCCCGAGCTGGCGATGGCTTACAGCAATCGTGCGCAGCTCTATATGCTCGCGGATGAGGTTCACCCGGCGGTGCTGTGGGGCGCGCGCGCGATCGAGCTGGCCGAAAGGCTCGGCGCGATCGAAACTCTCGTCCACGCGCTGAACAATGTCGGGACCGCGGAGTCAATAGCCTACAAAGAGCAGGGCCGCATTAAACTGGAAGAGAGTTTGCGCCTTGCGCTGGCTAATAATTTTCAGGAGCACGCGGCCAGAGCTTTCATTAACCTTGTGTCCTACACGGTCAGGGACAGGAGTTATCCGCTGGCGACCAGATATCTGGAGGCCGGACTTGGTTATACGACAGAGCATGACATCGACCTGTATAAACTCTACCTGACGGCGTGGCGCTCGCGCGTTCATTTCGAGCGGGGGAACTGGGAGAGTGCGGCCGACGACGCAGGTTTTGTGCTCAGGCAATACCGGGTGCCGGCCATAACGAAGATTCCGGCGCTAGCCGTGCTCGGTCACGTGCGAGTCCGCCGCGGCGACCCGGAGGCCGCGCGGTTGCTTGACGAGGCTTGGGAGCTGGCAATGCAGACCGGGTCAATCCTACGCATAGGCCCCGTCGCCTCGGCGCGCGCGGAGGCCGCTTGGCTCAAAGGCGACCTTAAAAGTGTGACGGGAACGGCGCGCCTGCTTCTGGAAATGGCTAGAGGCCGTGATGACCGATGGATCCACGGGGAGTTTGCCTGCTGGGTGCGGCGCGCGGGCGGCGCGGCGGAGATTCATGAAAAGATTGCCGAGCCTTACGCGCTCCAACTGGCGGGCGAATGGCAGGCCGCCGCCCAGGCGTGGAGAGAAATCGGCTGCCCCTACGAAGAGGCGGTGGCGCTGGCGGACGGGGACGAGCCGGCGCGACGCTCGGCGCTTGAGATTTTTGAAAGACTCGAAGCGGGCCCGGCGGCCGAGAGGGTGCGGCGAGACCTGCGCGCCGCGGGCGCGCGCGGCCTCCCGCGCGGCCCGAGGCCGAGCACAAGGGAGAACCCCGCGGGACTCACCAACCGGCAGATGGAAGTCCTCGCCCTGATGTCCGGCGGGTCGAGCAACGCCGAAATCGCTAATAGCCTCTTCATCTCGCCGAAGACGGTTGACCACCACGTCTCCGCCATACTCGCGAAGCTCAACGCCCGGACGCGCGCCGAAGCCGTGTCGGTCGCCCTGCAATCCGGCCTCATCACCCAAAATAGGTAACAGTCAATCCCAAAATAGGGAATACGCCCGATGCGCGCGCCGGGCCGGTTTCCGTATCTTCTCGGTCGGGCCAAGACGGCTCGCACGACGGAACGGGAGGAGTTGCCATGCCGCGCTACCTAGTTGAACGGAGCTTTCCAAAGGGGCTGCGGGTCCCTGTCACCGACGAGGGCGCGGAGCTGTGCCGGACCGTCGCGCTCAATAATGCCGAGGAGCTGGTGACGTGGATTCACTCTTACGTGAGCGACGACGGAAAGAAGTCCTACTGCGTCTACGACGCGCCGACCCCCGAGGCCATCCGGCGCACGGCCAGGCGGAACAACCTCCCCGTGGAGCGCATCACGAAGGTCCGTGTCCTGGACCCATACTTCTATCTCTAACCGACTGAGGAGGATTTGATGTTAGCCGTGTCTCGTACAGCCGCAAGTCTCTTACTACTGCTCTCTGTTTTCAGCCCGCCTTCTCGCGCCCAGGAGAGGGCGCAGGAGAGTCGCACGGCGCCGATCGTGACGGCGAGCGTCAGAGCGGAGCGCATCCGATTTACCGCGCCGTCCAACACCGTGGCCGTCCGGTTGGAGGTCTATGCGGCAGACGGGCAGCGTCTGTTCGACTCCGGTTTCAAAGCGGGGACACTGCTTGATTGGACGATGCTGGACCAACAGGGGCAGCCCTACTCCGAAGGCACTTACCTGTGCGTCGTCGCAGTCAAAAGTCTCTCCGGCCGGGTCAGCCACAAATTAGGCACGCTGAGCATTTCGGCGGAGGGAGCGGCCTCTCTCGCACCCGCAGCGACCGGACAACTCGATGCCGCACGGCGACAGGCATTAAGCGGGGCTGAGAATAGCAGCGCCTTAACCGTCCTGCGGGAGGGAGAAGCTACCGCCGTGACCAGCATCGCGAACACGGGCACGGAAGGAGAGCTCACGCGGGGCAAAGGGGCGCTCTCATTCCGGCTGGGAGATTTACACAGCGGGAATGATGTCGAGCAGATGAGGCTGACCGAAGAAGGCGATCTGGGTATCGGCACAGCAACCCCCCGCGCACGCCTCGACGTCAACGGAGTAATCAGAACACAGGAAGGCATACAGTTTAATGACGGCACTCTCCTGAACCTCTCGCCGGAAGGGGGGCTGAGCGTCACGTCGCCGGGCGGCGCGACCCGCTCACTCAGCGACACGACTACCGACTTGGCCGGCACGGGCACACAGAACCGCCTGGCTAAGTGGGCGGACAGCTCCGGCACACTGAGAGATTCCAAAATCTTTGAGGACGCGGGCGGCAACGTCGGCATCGGGACCGACGCCCCCGGCAACAAGCTGACGGTCGTCGGCTCGGTCGAGATCGGCGCGACGAACGGCGTCGGCGTCAACCCGACGATCACGAACCCGAGCCGCACGGCGGGCTTCGCCCAGGTCCAGTTCTACCCGGCCTCGGGCGCGAACGTCGCGCAGTCCTTCGCGGTCATCCCGCGCGGCACGGGCCAGCCCAACAACCGCGCGCAGTTCAGCATCTTCAACACGGACTTCATCGCCAATAACCAGGCTTACGAGTTCCTGACCATGCGCGCCCGCGGCTCGGACTTCGTCGTCGGCACGGGCAAGGTCGGCTCGGGTCTGATCCGCCCGATCATCTTCTCGGCGGGGCTGATGACCGACAACGTGACGAACAACAATCAACTGGTCCTGGCGACCGACGGCAGCGTCGGCATTGGCACGGCCGCGCCCACGCAGAAGCTGGAAGTCGCGGGCGGCGTCAAGCTGAGCGGCCCCAACGGCGCGATCTTCTTCCCGGACGGGACGAGCATGACGACGGCCAGCGCGGGCGGAGGAAATTACATCCAGAACACGACAACCCAACAGGCGAACAGCAACTTCAACGTCAGCGGCGACGGCACGGCGGGCGGGACGCTGTCGGGCAGCGTCGTCAACGCGGCGACGCAATTCAACCTCGGCGGCCAGCGCATCCTGAGCAATCAGCCGGGCGGGAACAGCAACCTGTTTATAGGTTTCAATTCCCCATCCGACTCCACAACTTACTTTCGTCTGGGAACTACCTTCGTCGGTTCACCCGGGAGTAACATGCGGGGCCATAACCTTACCGTTGTTGGGAGCAATGCAGGAACAAAAACTTGGAGCGGTCATCCAACTCAGGGCAACAACATCACTCTTATCGGCGCTGGTGCGAATGCCGACCCTCAAAGTAGCTTCAGTTACTACGGTAGCGCCACTGCGATTGGCGCTAATGCCTTCGTATCGGGAGACAATTCACTGGTGCTCGGCAGTATCTCCGGGGTCAACGGCGCGACCTCCGATACGAGCGTCGGCATCGGGACTCATGCGCCTCAATTCAAACTGCACGTCGTAGACCCGTCGAATAAAGGGCTGCGAGTGCAGACCGTTGCGAGCGGCGGCTCGGTCGCCTCGTTCGGCGGCCAGGGCGAGTTTCAGGTGGATGCGCCGGGAGTTATGGGCGGCAGATTCGTCATCAAAGAGAATGGCGACGTTGGCATTGGCTGGGCCAATCCCAGTAACCGGCTCGACGTCAACGGCACGATCGGCATCAGTCAGCTCGGTGCCGCCGGCAGCACCGCGCTCTGTCTCAACGACTCGTTCCAAATCTCCTCCTGCTCGTCTTCGATTCGCTACAAGACCAACGTCGCCGGTTTTTCCGGCGGCCTGAATCTCATCGACCGCCTGCGCCCCGTGACCTTCGATTGGACGGAAAGCAAAGCGCACGACATCGGCCTGGTCGCCGAAGAAGTCGCCGCGGTCGAACCGCTCCTGACTCTACACAACCGGAAAGGCGAGATCGAAGGGGTCAAGTACGACCGTCTCAACGTCGTGCTAATCAACGCCATCAAAGAGCAACAGGCGCAGATCGAGTCACAGGCCGACTCCCTCGCCACCTTGCAGAAAGAGAACCTTGAGATGAAAAGGCGACTCGCAGCGCTCGAACAATCGCTGCGACGACCGCGCCAGCCGAACTAAGAATCGCCGGACAGGGGGCCGAAGCGAAAGACGGCAACGAGGCGGCCGCGAAGGCCGCCTCACTTCGACGCCATTTGAAGGGAGATGAATTGTGCTTCAGGTTTGGACCCGATGAGATGTGCCGAGAGGACGTAGGGGTGAATTATATTCTGGCTACCTGTGTTTGTAACAGAGCCCTCAGGCGTGGAGGGGCGCTTCATTGGGACGGCCGGGCAAATAAGCGTTGGCCGGGGTGGCCCGAAATCACTGACGGTCAGCGACACCCCGCCTGAAAACAGAGGGTGCGGCTGAAGAAGGGCAGCACGCGGTTCTGGAAGCGCTCGGCCACCTTGCTCGTGTGCGTGCCCTGCCCTTCCAGATTTCCTTCCAGGGCGGTGCCGTGGACCTTAATGCGCTCCACCTTCACGGGCTTCGCGCCGGGAATCGTCGGGGGCACTTCGGTCTGCACCTGTGCCCTGACCACAATGGCCGGGGCGGCTGTTACCAACAGTGCTAACACGCAGAAGATTCTCATAGGTGTCACTGCCCTATTGAAATAACGGTCACCGACTTGGGTTCCAGTTTCAGCGTCAGCTTGCCGCCCTGCACTTTCGCCGAGACGGGCTTCGGCACGACCGTGTTCGGCGCGTCAAAGGTGTTGACGCTGTCAACCTTCGGCGCGGTCAATGTCTCTCCGGCCGCCGAGGTGGCCGTGACGCCCGACAGGCTCGCCTCTATCTCGGCCGGGCGGTTGGGATCGACGTTCGTCAACGCCAGCCAGAGCCTGCCTGCCGCGTCCTTTGCCGCGATGGCGTCCACGCGCGGCAGGGTGATGTCGCCGTGCGTGTAGGTCCCGGCGTCGAAGGTGACCGGCACGAACGCGGCGTCCTGGAACGGCACGTACATTTTGAAGACGTGGTAGGTCGGCGTCAGGACCATCTTCTCTTTGTCTGTGAGGATCATTGCCTGAAGGACGTTGACCATCTGGGCGACGTTGGCGATGCGCACCCGGTCGGCGTGGCGTGCGAAGATGTTGATGTTGAGAGCGGCCAGGACGGCGTCGCGCAGGCTGTTCTGCTGGGCGAGGAATCCGGGGTTGGAGCCGGGCAGCGGCGCGTACCACGCGCCCCACTCGTCCACGACGAGGGCGATTCTCTTCTGCGGGTCGTACTTGTCCATGATGGCCGAGTGCTTACTGACCAGGCCCTCCATCTCCAAAGTGTTCTTGAGAATCTGTGCGTACTCGGCCTCGCCGAACCCTACGGACGCGAACTTCTTCTCCCAATTCACAACCGTGTAGTTGTGCAGCGAGAGGCCGTCCATGTCCCAGCTCCACTGGCGCTTCTGGTAAGCCTTCATGACGGCCTCGGTCCACTCCGTGAACCGCGCCTCGCCGCCGCCGGGGCCGACGGCGATCTTGAGCATCTTCTCCTTGTCCTGCTGCGCCGGGTTGAAGTTCCTGACGAAGCGGCTGTAAATCTTAAGCTGACTCAGATAATAGTCGGGCGTCATGTTGCCGCCGCAGTCCCAAGATTCGTTGCCGATGCCGAAGGTAGGCGATCTTGTAGGGGGCGAGGCGGCCGTTGGCGGCGCGCTCCTTCACGAGAGTCGTCGGCTGCGCGGCGGTCAGGTACTCCAGCCACTCTGCGGCCTCCTGCGGCGTGCCGGAGCCGACGTTGACCGAGAGGAACGCCTCGGCCCCGATCTGGCCGAGGAAGTCCATGAACTCGTGCGTCCCGAAAGTGTTCGGCTCGATGACGCCGCCCCAGTTGGGGTTGAGCGTCTCTGCCCGCCGGGGGCCGACGCCTTTGCGCCAGTGGTACTCGTCGGCGAAGCAGCCGCCCGGCCAGCGGACGTTCGGCACTTTTAATGCCCTGAGCGCGGCGACCACGTCGTTGCGGATGCCGCGGGTGTTTGGGATGTTGGAACCCGGCCCGACCCAGATGCCTTCGTAGACGCCTTTGCCCAGATGCTCGGCGAACTGGCCGAAGATGTGGCGGTCGATCTTCGCCCCGGCCTTCGACGCGTCGACGGACAGCTCGACCTTTTGTGCGACCGCGACGGGCGCAGTTAACCCCAGACTTATCAGCACGAGACAGAAAAACAGTGCACGCATAGCGAGCTAGTCCTTTCGTCTTGAACGGTGAAAGGCCGTCATGGCGTCAACGCATGCCGCCGACGCGGCAGAATGTGCCAATGCAGCCGGAGCCGGGCCGGGCCGGTTCTGTCAGCGCTTCACCTCGGCCGGCGGCCCCACGACCGTGAAGCGCCCCTCCACAACTGAGGTCGTCGCCGCGTCGGCCGTGCCCTTAAAACCCGGCTGCTTGCCGCCGACGCTCACCCTGAACTCGCCCGGCTCGACGATTGCGCGGCCGTCGTCCTTGATGACACTGAGCTGGCGCGGGTCCAGCGTGAAGCTGACCGAGCGCTTTTCGCCCGGCCGCAGGTGCAGGCGCTCGACGCCGGCGAGCGAGCGCACGGGCACGCGCACGGACGCCTCCGGGTCCGTGACGTAGAGCTGCACGACCTCGTCGCCCGCGCGTCTCCCGGCGTTCTCGACTTCTACGCTCACCCGGACGCCCTCGCCGGCCTTGACGCTGCTCGCGCTGAACGTCAGCTTGTCGTACCTGAATCTCGTGTAGCTCAGCCCGTGGCCGAACGGGTAGAGCGGCTCGCCCTTGAAGTGGCGGTAGGTGCGCCCCTCCATCGAATAGTCCTCGAAGGGCGGCAACTGCTCGACGGACTTGTAGAAGGTGACGGGGAGGCGGCCCGCAGGGTTGTAGTCCCCGAAGAGCACGTCGGCAATCGCGGCCCCGCCCTCCTCGCCGGGATACCACGCCTGCACGATGGCCGGCACATTCGCGTCCGCCCAGTTGACGGCCAGCGCGCTCCCAGACATCAGCACGAGCACGACCGGCTTGCCCGTCGCGGCGACGGCTTCGAGCAGCGCCTGCTGGCGCGCGGGGAGATTGATGCTCGTCCGGTCCCCGCCCGTGAAGCCGGGCTCGGTCACGTTCATCTCTTCACCTTCGAGCTGTGCCGAGATGCCGAGGACGAGCACCGCCGCCTCCGCCTGCTTCGCCGCCTCCAGCGCCTCGGCGTATGGCGAGCCGGCCGCCTGCTGCGCTGGCGGCTGCCACACGAGCTTGGCCACCGCGCCGATCCTCCCCTCGTAATACTCGAACTTCAGGTCGTAACTCTTGCCCGCTTCGAGCGTGACCTCGCCAGTCCGTGTCGTCGGGGCGTGCTCAGTCCAGTCCTCCACTATCAACTCGCCGTCGAGGTAGACGCGCAGGCCGTCGTCGGCGGTCGCGCCGAGGCGATACTTGCCAGAGACGGCCGGCACGAGCTTGCCCGTCCACCGCGCCGAGAAGTCGTCGGCCGGAACATTGGGAGCGGGGTTTGTCATCCCCCAGTCGAAGTTGACGGCCTCTTCGTCGCGCGTCAACACCGGCGCACCTTCGAGCCTTCGGTTCGCGAAGAACTCGGCCTTCAGGCCGCGGAGCGCCGAAGGCGGGATGGGGACGCCCGTATACTCCATCAGTGCAGTCCCCTGCGCGTAGAGCACTTTCGTCCGCGGCGAGACGCGCTGGCGTATGCCCGCGAGCGCGGTGGTGGCGCGCGAGGGCTGGCCGTTGTAGTTGCCCAGAAGCACCTGGACGTCGTCCGCGTTGGGGCCGATGACGGCGATAGACTTCAAGTCCCTGCGGAGCGGCAGCTTGTTCTTCTCGTTCTTCAGGAGCACGATGGACTCGCGCGCGGCTTCGAGGGCGAGCCGGCGGTGCTCCTGCGAGTCGTTGGCCGAGAAAGGAATCTGCGCGTAAGGGACAGACTCGGGCGGGTCGAACATGCCGAGGCGGAAGCGCGCCTCGAAGAGCCGCTTGACGGCCGTGTCGATCTCGCCTTCGGAAATCTTCCCCTGCCTGACGGCGTTGACGAGCGCCCGGTAGACGTCGCCGCATTCGAGGTCTGTCCCACGCTTCACCGCCACGGCCGACGCCTCTTCGGGAGTCTTCACGAACAGATGCCGCCGGTAGATGTCGTCTATCGCGCCGCAGTCGGAGACGACGTAGCCCTGAAAGCCCCACTCGCCCCGCAGGATGTCGCCCAGGAGTTGCGTGCTGGCGCAGGCCGGCTCGCCGTTGACGCGGTTGTAGGCGCACATGACCGAGGCCGCCTTCGCCTCCGTGACCGTGGCGCGGAAGGCCGGGAGATAAGTCTCGCGCAGGTCGCGCTCGTAGGCTCTGGCGTCGAAGCGGTGTCGCTCCGGCTCAGGCCCGGAGTGCACGGCGTAGTGCTTCGGCGTCGCGACCGCCTTCAAATACTTCGGGTCGTCGCCCTGTAGGCCCTTGACGAACTCGACGCCCAGGCGGCCCGCGAGGTACGGGTCTTCGCCGTATGTCTCCTGGCCCCGCCCCCAGCGCGGGTCGCGGAAGATGTTGATGTTCGGCGACCAGAAGGTGAGGCCGAAGAAGCGCGCGCGGTTGCCCCGCCGCTGCGCCTCGTGGTACTTGGCTCGCGCCTCCTCAGAGATGACTCGTGCTACGCGGCTGACGAGCCGCGGGTCGAAGGCCGCGGCCAGGCCGATGGCCTGCGGGAAGACGGTCGCCGTGCCGGAAAACGCGACGCCGTGCAGCGCCTCGTTCCACCAGTCGTACTCGGGGACGCCCAGGCGCGGGATGGCCGGCGCGGCATTCATCATCTGCGAGACCTTTTCTTCGAGCGTCATGCGCGAGACGAGGTCCGCGGCGCGCTCCCCGGCGCCGAGAGAGGCGTTTCGGTAGGGGAACTCGGCCGGGGTGGTTTGCGCGGCCGCCCTTCCGGCGAACGCGACTGACGCAAGCATTCCCAATACCATCAGGGCTCTACGAGTCATGGCGGGCAACCTCACTCTTCAATTTTGCGGAAACATAAGCCAACATCCCGACCGGGCAAACAACAACTGAACCGCCCTGCCCCGTGCGCGTGACCCGACCTCCGGCTGCGCGCGCCGGTGGCGGCCGCCTCCGCTATGTTCGTCAGGACGACGCCGCCCGCGGCGTCCAGCCTTGCAGAGTCCGTCCTAGAAATCGTGCTGTACGACCGCTTGCGCGGACGCCGGAGCCGGACTCAGCCGGACAAGTAAGCAAGCCAGCGCGGCGAAGAGATAGTTCGCACGCCTGACAAAAATCCCGCGCGTAATAATATTTGAGAAGACTGCTCTGTAAAGCAGGATTATTTTCCAGCCCCTTAAATTTATATTTTTTGATATTTCGAAGACTATACGGCCAGGACGCGAGAAGTTTATGTATTCGTCCGGCTCGCTCCAGCCAACGGATTATTTCCGGCTAACGTCTTTGTGGAGGGCGGAGTATACATCACTTTTGTCGGGTCGTACAATAAAGCTATACACCGGGCGATGTCTTACGCGGGCCGTACCACCAGTTCGGAGGCTATGTTGCGAAAATTATTTCGATGTCCCTCTATTTGACACCGCTGATCTCCTCAACTGCCGGATCAATCTGCCCGGTAACGCCGGCATACCTAGAGCCCGGATGATTGTTTCAGGCCCGGGATTAATCTCCTGCAGCCCTCGCCTTCACCCGGCCCGGAAACGCGAATGTGACGATCACACCCGTTAAGGCAGATGCGATAATCCCGCTTCCCGAAATGGTCGGAAATAGCTTCATGGGTATTTCTCCGCATCGAAAGCCGAAGAGATGGCCGGGGTCCTCATTGTGACACTGACTTCGCAGAGCTTTTATCGAGGTGCAGTACCGGACCGCCGTCGGGGGACCTGAATCCCAGGGTTTTGCACTTAACCACTGGAGGGTCATTAGGCCCTTTAACGTAGGGCACGGCAAAATTACCGCCAGTGTCGGGGGCGAGCGCGGCCGGCGAGACGCCGCCGGTGTTGACTCTCACCCGGTTGCCCTCACCGTTCTGGAATTCGACCTCGACCTGCAAATTAATGATCTCCCGGGAAGAGATGTTTTTCACTTCACCCGCGCACAGAGGAGACCCGGACGCCTCGTAACGCGCCCCACTGACTTCCAACCTTTCGCTCTGTGGATTGGGAGCGCATGAGGACACCCCGCAAGCAGACAGCCCGAGGAGCAGAAAGAGAGCCTTACGTCCGAAAAGAGTCATTTCAGGAGTCCCCACGTTGAGTTATTGTCGAAGGGAGTTTCCACCCCCAAACGTCCGCGGCGAACGAGGGCGCGTTATGCTAAAACTTCGTCACGCACCCTGAGGTGTTCGATCTGCTTTGCGCGCACATCGTCGAGTTCTCCGCGGAGTCCCGACTCAATGACCTCGGCCGCCTGCGCCGAAGAGTGTATGCGCGGTATGAAAACGAAATCCGCACTGAGGCCGTATAGTTCAAGCGCCCTTTGCGGGCTGTCGGCGGTTACTATGGCCCTGGCGTGCGGGCATAGCTGACGGATCTTTTTCAGCAGGCGCTCGTTGTCGGTCCCCTTGAGGATGTGATCGGGGATGGTGGAAACCACCAGCTCCGCGTCATGAATTTTCGCGTGGTGCAGGGTCTCCATGTGGGCCACGTCGCCGTAGAGGCACTCGATGCCGCGCCGCCCGAGCTCCGAATACACGACCGGGTTGAAGTCAATTACCAGCACGTCGTCCAGTAAAGGGTGGCGGCCGTCCCCGGAACCCCTGAGTTCGAACTCGTGAATGATGGCGCTCGCCTCGCGGAAGAACCCCAGAAAGACTATCGACTTGGGCGGGGTTTGGAGGGGCTCCTCAACGCCTCCGGCCCCTCGCGCAATATCTTTCAGGCGCACGGCCGAAAGCAGGCGACCGAAGAACCTGTAGAGCTGATAGTTGTAATTAATCATGTAGGTCGAGGTGGTCGATGTGATCACAAAGACGAAGATGATCAGCGAGACGACCTGACCGTCGATGTGCCCGAGAGCTAACCCGAGCGAGGCCACCACCAGCGAGAACTCGCTGATCTGTGAAAGATTGATGGCCGGGATGAGACTCACCCTGTGGCCGTAGCGCATCAGGTAGAGCACAGGGAAGATGGAGAGGAAGCGACTCACGATCAGGAACAGGGACGTCGCGGCAGCCAGCCCCAGGAGGGAGGCCGAGGGCATGGGGATTTTCATGCCCAGCGCGACGAAGAAGAGGGTGACGAAGAAGTCCCGAATGCTGATGACCTTGGCGATGACATCCAGGCTGTAAGGAAAAGTGGAGAGCGCCACGCCCGCTATCAAAGCCCCCATTTCCCGCGACAGGCCGGAGTAACTCGCCGCGGCGCAGACCAGGAAGCACCAGGCCAGGGCCATCACCAGCACCAGTTCCGGGAGCTTCGCCACCGAGCGGAATAGGCGCGGGAGCACGTACCGGCTGACCAGAAGGCTGGCGGCCACCAGCAGAATCCCTTTCCCGAAAGAGGCGGCGAGCGGCGTAAACTGCGGGTTGCGCAAGTTAGGTTGCAGCGCCAGCACGATGATGGCCCAGACGTCCTGGAAAACCAGAATGCCGAGCGTGATCCGCCCCGGCACTGTGTCCAGCTCGAACTTATCGTAGAGCAGCTTGACCACGATCATCGTGCTGCTGATGGCGGCCGCGACCGCCACGTAGAAGAGACCGAATTCTCCGCCCGTGGCATTCGGGTCTCCGATGCGAAACCCCAGGAGAAGAAAAAACGGAATCCCGAGGCCGACGCAGAGCAGGAACTGAGTGACGCCCGTGGCCAGGACGGGACGGCCCGAAGCGCGCAGCTTTTTCAGATCCATCTCGAGCCCGATAATAAAGAGCAGGAGGATCAGGCCGACTTCCGAGATGATTTCGATGGTCTCGTGATCGGCGATGAGTCTGAAGCCGATTTCGGGCCCGATGAGCACGCCCGCGAGCAGGTAGGCGAGGATGGCGGGCTGTTTGAGCTTGTTCGCGATGAAGGCGAGGACGGCGGCCACTATCACGCATAGGCCGATATTATTTAAGAGGTCACTCACCCCGTGGCCGGCCGCGGGAGGTTCCGCGGCGAACAGTAGAAAACTGTTTGCTAAAGAGAGATCTACGCTTCCCACTTTTACCTACCCCATGTGCTGCCGGAAACTTGAAACTCGATAATCTAAAAGGTGATGAGCTTGCTTCCGTTTAAGGCCCGTGTCTCGGGCGCGAGAACTTTCACTCACCCCAGAAGCAACCGGGCCGCGTTCAGGTACAAAAGCAATGTCGTGATGTCGGTCAGGGCGAGGGTGACGGGGCCCGCCGCGATCTTGGAGTCTTCGCGCACGGCGTAGAGCAAAGTCGGGACGGTCAGGCCGATCACACCCGCCGCGACGATTGCCAGAAAGACGCTCGCGCCGACCGTCAAGCCCGCGAGGGGCGCGCCCCCCCAGAGCCAGGCGATGCCGCCCGACAGTGCGCCGCAGCCGACCGCCAGCAGCGCGCTCGTCAGGGCCTCGCTTTTGAGCCGGCGGAAGTAGCCGCGCCACGAAGGCTTTCCGAGGTGAAGATTCTGCAGGGCGACGGTCATCGATTGGGTGCTCACGCTCTCGCCGAGCCCCAGCACGAGTGTCATGAAGAAAACTATGAAGAGGTTCTGGGCGAGAGTCGCCCCGTACATGCTGGCGAGCGCGGCGCAGGCCGTGCCGCTCGCCACCAGCAAGAGGAGCCAGGGGAGGCGGTAGCGCAGGGCGCCTAATGCCGAACGGCCTTCGAGTTGGGCAATCCCGACTCCTATCAGGTGAAAGATGTCTTCTATCTTCTGCCGCTCGACGACGCTGATCGTCTCCTCAGAAAAGAAGCCGATGTCTATAATCCCGCGCACGCGGTTATCATCGTCGACGATGGGGAAGGCTAAAAACTTGTGCCTGACGAACATCTCGCAGGCGTCGCGGACGGTGGCGCGGTGCGGCACGGTGACGATGTCAGTGATCATGATCTCGGCGACCGGCGCGACCGGCATGGAGGTGAGAAGCCGCCTCGTCGGGACGATGCCGACCAGCTGCCCGCGGTCGTTGATGACGTAGAAATAGATGATCCTTTCGCCGACACCGTCTCGCCTGATAACGCCCAAAGCTTCACCGACGGTTAAGTTGTCTCTAATGACGGGGAAGTCTCGGCGGGCGTACCGCAGGGCCGGCTCTCGCAGGTGGCCGGGGCCGTGAGACGTCTGGCCGTTTGCCTCCGCAATCAATTCCTCTTGACCTACCATTCGTTTATCTTTCCTCCTCAATCTTGCTGTGCGCCGCACGGCGAGTTTTCGACCTGATAAAGAAGAACGCGGCGGCGGGCGCGCCCGCCGTTAACCTTTCGCCCAAAACTGCGGACACAACGAATGCCCCACGGATGAAGTTGGGCGGGGGTTGTTTTCGCTACTCTTACGCGGGAGTTCGTAAGCCGAAGTGCCGGACATTCCCGGCCCCTTACTTTTTGCGCTTCTTCCTGCGGTCACGGATTTCCAGCCAGGCGAACTCCAAAAGCAGGAGCGCCACGAGTATCGCCAGGACAATGAGTGTGGAGCGGTCCACGAGAGCGCCTCCCCGTCCCCGGGCGTGTGGAAAATGAGCCGGAACCCGGGCCTCGCCGGCCCACAGGTTCTGGCGGAAATGTATTGACAGGATTATTTAGCCCGCGGAGGGCGGGCCGCGGTCGAAGGGACGTGGAACATGAGTTGACGAAGTGAAGCCGACCGGATGACTCGAGTTGAGTCGTAGGAGTAAACAACCCGGCGGATTGCGAGCATCAAGCGAGGGCGGGCAGCCGTAGTCCGCTACCAGGCGCTTACCCCTCTTCTGGACTTGCCCCTGAGTGGGCACGTCTAGAGGGCCGCTCCTGTATAACGAAGTTCCTGACCGAACTGCGAACTTAAATTGAGAATCCGCTTCCCCGGCCCTTATCGCCTGTGGTGAGACCGGGAATGGCCTCAGCCGCAGCCCTTCGCCGACGGAAAAGCACAGGCAGTAGATGACGCAGACCAGGAGGGCCGGCCGCAAGAGATGAAGTCTTGATTTAGATTCCAGGCGTCTCATCAGTGGGGCTGGTAATTATATCAGAAATAGGGTTTGGTCTGCCTCCGACGCCGTGGTTGATTCGCGCGGGAGATATAAGTGTCTTAGCCGGGAATAGCACACCGTAAGTCCGGGTAGTAGTTTTGGAACTGGCATCGAACAGGGCCGCCGGCCGCCGCCGGGGTCAGGCGAGACGTTAGTCGCCGGCTTGTTGTGAGAAACACTACACCTATAAAGAGGGCCGGGCGGATGAATGGAGTTACGGGATTCTCAATTCTCTTTGCGCTTGTAGGGCTTCTTTTCATCGGCTTGAGCATTCCTTTGATCCTGAAAAAGGTGCCGCCGAACTGGATTTACCGATACCGCACAAAGAAGACGCTCTCCAGCCCGATAATCCGGTACGAAGCAAATCACGTTTTCGGAAAAGATTTCCTCATCTCGGGACTGCTGACGTTTATCGCGGCGCTCGCCGTGCTGGTTCTAGGCCAGGGCGCTGACCCGAACCACGCCGTGATTACTTTGCTCAGCGTCCTGGTGCTTTCACTTGCGGGGGCCGCCCTTCACAGCTTCAAAAACGTGAGACGAATGTAATTGCCGAGAGTCCGATCCTGACCTGCCTCTCAATCATTCCCCGGTAATAGATGTGTGTGGAGCTATTCCACGCTTTCTGTATTCTCTTTATTCCACAGCAGGCGCTCTCGACTCTGCCGCCGGGACGTGAAGCTGCCCGATGCCGTACTCGTCGAGCAGGCAGAGGTAGCTGAAGGCGAGCGCCTCGTCCGACAAGTGGGCGCCGGCGTCCAGCTCTCGCTGGTGTATGCGGTCGGCGAGGCGGGCGAGCGAGTTGCCGACGAAGACTCTGACCGAGAAGTACTGTTCCGGGCACAGCCTGGCGTCCCCGTCCATCCCACGCACAACCTCGACGGCGGTGGCTCCCGCGTATTCTTTACCTTCGTAGACGAATATCATAATGGTCTGCCCGCCGTCAGGTAATACCCTACGCGCCAGGATGGGGATGAAGAAACCGTGAATACACCCGCACCGCACAGGGGTTTTCACCTACTCGCGGCGGGAAACTCCTGCGTATAATCTGAGGTATTCAGCCGGCGGGTGACTGAAATGGCAGGGTTGACGCGAAGGGTGAGTAGTGAGACTGCGGGTGAGGCCGCGTGGCGTTACCTGATCGCGGTGTGGACTGTGGGGCTCGCATTCGTGGCGACGCTTCTGCTGTCATCCTTCGTCACGCCCAGGGTGTCGCCCCTCTTCCTGCTGGCAGTGATGGTGAGCGCGTGGCGCGGCGGCTTGGTCGCCGGACTGCTGGCCACGGCACTCTCGGCCCTGGTTAATGTTTACGTTCTGCTCCCCCCCGCGTTTTCATTCCACGCCGAACGCGAAGACTTGCTCCAACTCGCAGTCTTTATCTGCGCCGCCGTCATAGTCGGGACACTGAGCGCGGCGAGGAGGCGCGCGGAGTCGGAGCGCGAGGCGCTGCTTTTGCGCGAGCGGGCGGCTCGCGCCGAAGCGGAACGCGCCAACGCGACCAAGGACGAATTTCTCGCCGCGGTCTCTCACGAATTGCGCACTCCCCTGACCACGATCAAGGCCTTGACGCGCATCCTCTTGAGGAAGAATCCCACTGAAGATGCGCGCCGTGATTACCTGGAAGACATAGCCTCGGAGTGCGACCGCCAGATAGACCTCGTACATAACCTCCTGGACCTGTCGCGCATCAGGGCGGGCGGCGTAGAGATAGTGCCGCGCCGCGTCGACGCCGCCGAAATTCTGCGTGCCTGCGTGAAGATAGAGCGTATCGAAGCCGCCGAGCACGGCCACCAGCTCTCCGTAGAAACGGCGCGCGACTTGCCCGACATACGCGCCGACCATAGCGCGCTGCGCCGCGCCCTCTGCGCGGTCGTGGAGAACTCCATTAAGTACACGCCCGCAGGCGGCCGCATCCAACTCAGCGCGGGGCCTGATGGCCGCGACGTCGCCATCAGAGTCGAAGACAACGGGCGCGGGATACACCCGGACGACCTCCCGCACGTCTTCGATAGCTTCTACAGGGGCAAGGCGGCGGGCGAGGGGGCGGATGATAACGGCGCAGACAGTCAGGAGGTGCCGGGCATAGGCCTCGGGCTTCATCTCGCGCGCTCGCTCGTCGAAGGGATGAACGGGTCGATCGAAGTGCGGAGCGAGCCCGGCCGGGGCAGCATCTTCACGCTGCGACTCCCCGCGTGGGACGGCGGTAATGGCGACAGGGAAACAGGTGTGGGCTCAGTGGACGGGGCGACTGGGCCCGCGGCGGGCGGCCGGGCGGGGAGGGAGGAGTAAGACTATGGCTAAACGGGTGCTCGTCGTGGACGACGAAGCGAAACTCCTGCGCGCGGTCGCCGTCACGCTGCGCGAAGAGGGCTACGAGGTGACCACGGCGCGCAGCGGCGCGGAGGCGCTCGTGCGTATTAACGAAATGATGCCCGACCTCGTCGTCAGCGACATCCGTATGCCCGGCATGGACGGTTACAGGCTGGCGCGCGCACTCCGCTCTAACGCGCGCACCGCTCTCGTCCCCATCATTTTCCTCACCGCGAAAGACGAACGCAAAGACCGGCTCGCGGGGATACGCACGGGCGTAGACGCTTACCTCGTGAAGCCGTTCGACCCCGAGGAGTTGATCGCCGTCGTCTCTAACATCCTAAACCGGGTCGAGCGTACCAGCGCCGAACTGGCCCGCCTCGTGAGCACAGCCAGGGGCGATGAAGGCTCGCCGACGGAGTTCGCCCAGGACGAAGATTTCACCGAAGGCGAAGCGCGCGTCGCGCGCCTGGTCGCCGACGGCCTGAGCAACAAAGAGATAGCGGCGGAACTTAGCTTAAGCGTCCGCACGATTGAGGGCCACATCAGCAACATCCTCTCCAAAAAGGGCTGGAGCAACCGCGTGGAGATAGCGCGTCACATGCTCGGGCGCGGCGAGTCGGGCTAGGCTGCCCGCGCCCAGGCGCTCAGAATTCCACCAATTACCCCCGCACCTCTTCACCTCTAACAATCCCGCGAAATCTCAAGATTACGTTCTGACGGGCGCGCCCGAGCCGGCGTGTCAGGCTGAATCCCTCCCGGAAGTGAGGCGCGTGAAAACACCTGGACGAACCGGGTGAAGTCACGGTGTTTCGCAAACTTCATTAACTGTAGCGTGTAAGCACCTGTCGGGCAGGTGATTTTCAAGCTGGGGGGCAGTTGAATCGAAGGGGCGGAACAGCCGGAGGACGCGGCAGGCGGCGCAGGACTTTTACGTGGACGGCGGGCGTCTCGGCCCTGCTTTATTGGGAGCAGGCCGCGCTGCTCTATCTGCTCTCGACGCTGGCGATGTGCGCGCTGCTACTGGTGGTCGCCTTCTCTGACCTGGAGGGTAAAGAAGTCGAGCTGAACGAGTCCGCTCACGAAAGGGTCGCCCCCGGCGGCGGAGCGCCCTCGCCTGAAGCCCTTCCGCCTTCCGCGGGCACACAGCAGGTCGGAAAGCGGGGTGAAAGGGTCTAGAAAGCGACCCCCGGTGAAAAGGAGCCACTGAACTTATGAAGGTCGCCCGGATTGAGATTCGATTTCGGCGACGGTCGTTCTGCTCGATCGTCAGGTGAGCCGACACGCGCGGATTGCAGCCAGAGAGAGAAAGTCGGCGTCAACAGAAGGGTGGTGAGCTGTGGGAGAAAGCATGAGAGTGCTGATCGGTTATGAGGGGTCGGAGCATTCCGGCGCGGCGATTGATGACCTGCGGCGTGCGGGGCTTCCGCGCGACACCTCCGCGCTGGTGGCGACGGTGAGCCATGTTAATAACTTTGAGCCGCCGCTGTCGGGTGAGGAAGCGACCGTCGCCGTGGTCGAGTCCCGGGTAGTTAAAACGCTGCTGGCGAGAGCGTATGAGGATTCGCTGAAGGCCCGCGGCGACGCCCACGCGCTGGCACTCGAAGCGTGCGACAAGGTTCGGTCGATTTTCCCGGAGTGGGAAGTTCGACCCTTAGTGTTGGCGGGCGCGCCCGACCGTGAGTTGATAAGTGAAGCAGAACGCTGGGACGCCGACCTTATCCTGGTCTGCCCGCACGAACGCTCGGCGCTCGGGCGGCTCTTCTTCGGCAGCGTGTCGAAGAAAGTCGCAGCCGGCGCCGGCTGCACTGTACGGGTCGCGCGGCCCGGGTTTGTGAGGAGCAGTGATACGGCTTCGCGTATTGTCGTCGGCGTGGACGGATCAAGCGGCTCGGAGCGGGCCGTGCGCGCCGTAGGAGAGCGCGTGTGGCCGCACGGGACCGAGGCGCGTCTCGTGGCGGTTGACGACGGCTCATCGCCCGTCAGGCTCGCCGGCATCATTCCTTCCACAGAGCCAACAGTCATCGCCTGCAATGAGATGGCGGCGGTAAAGACACGCATGATGCTCGAATGGGCCGATAAGGAGTTGCGCGCAGTCGGCCTGAACGTCTCGATTGAGATTAAAGAGGGTGTGCCGCTGCGCACTTTGATTGAGGAAGCACACAAGTGGGAAGCCGACTCGATCTTCGTAGGCTCGCGCGGGCTCGGCTCTGGTGATGAGGCGGCAGGCCTGGGCCAAGTGGCGGCAGGGCTGGTGACCGACGCGCACTGCTCCGTAGAAATCTCGCGGCAGTGAGGGGGCGAACAGGTGAGGGGGTGATGAGAGATCACGTGGCAGAGATGGTGTCCGGGTCATTGGCGCTGTTCCTCGGCTGGCTCTGCCTGAGTTACGTCCGGCGAGTGCGCGGGCTCTACTCTGAAGGCGCTCCGAGGAGCTCGATTTTCTACGGAGATAGGCCCCTGATGATTTTCCCTTCAACGCTCGGCGTGCTGTTCATCCTTGACGGGCTGGGACTGCTCATAATCGCCACGGGAAGTCTATGCGGGGCGCAGGCGGGCATGATGTCAATTCAATAACAGACTAGGGAGGCGGGATGGCCTGTAGGAAAGGCCCTAAAAGCCGGCGCTGTGCTCTGGGTGCGGGAAAGGCAGAAAGCCTCTCTCCAGACCCGAGCCGCCGGTAAGGTCGGCGGCGGGAGAATGAATCCACGATGTCAACTATCAGCGAAACAAATCTGCCGGGGGTTGGGCGCAAGTTTCAGGTCGAGACTTTAAGCGGCGACCGTCTGGTCATTGTCATACATGATGACGGCAAGCGCGAGCTCTATCACTTCACTCGGAAGAACCTGGATCGGGCCGCATCCGTCCTGAGGTTGACTGACGGCGAGGCGCGGCAGATAGCCGGGATCGTCGGCGGCCTGACTTACGTTCCCAAAGCCCTTCTCTCTACCGAGGTCGTTCTGGAAGACCTGGTCCTTGAGTGGTTCACGATCGAGCCCGGGGCGGCATGCGGGGGGAAGACTATCCGGGAACTGGAGGTGCGCACGCGCACGGGCGCGTCAATCGTTTCGCTCATAGAGGCGAATCGCACGACGCGTATCAACCCGGAGGCAGACACTGTGCTCGCCGAAGGGGCGACGCTGATCCTCGCGGGCGACCGCCGAAGTATCGTTCGGCTCAAGGGCCTGCTCGTCCACGGAAAGGCCGATTAAGGGGTGGACCATATCGTCCTCGAAGTCGGCCTTGCCTTGGCCCTGATAGCGGCCGCGGCGCTCCTGTCGGCGCGGCTGCGCTTCTCCGTCGTCCCGTTCCTCATTCTGGCGGGGATGGCGGTCGGCCCACACGCGCCTGAAATCGGCCCCTTCGACTTCCGCTTCATCGACAGCGCGCCGCTGATAGAATTCATGGGCAGGGTCGGCGTCCTCTTCCTGCTCTTCTACCTGGGGTTGGAGTTCTCCGTCAGCCGCCTGATTAAGTCCGGCCGCTCCATCGTCGTTGGCGGCTCAATCTACATCGTCATCAACTTCGCCGCGGGCCTCCTTTACGCCTATCTCATGGGCTGGCCCTTGAAGGAGGTGCTGGTCGTCGCGGGCATCACCACCATCTCTTCGAGCGCGATTGTCGCCAAAGTGCTCTTCGACCTCAGGCGCACGGCCAACCCCGAGACCGAGATGATTCTCGGCATCATTATGTTCGAGGACGTCTTCCTCGCGGTCTACCTGTCGCTCGTCTCCGGCATCGTCTTGAGCGGCGCGACCAGTATCGTCGGCATTCTCACATCAGCCGGGCTGGCGCTCGGCTTCATCCTCGGGCTGATAATTTTCGGGCGGGTGGCGACGCCATTTCTGAACCGGGCCTTCCGCATCTCTTCGAGCGAGGTCTTCCTGCTGGTATTGTTCGCCTGCCTCTTCCTCCTGGCGGGCCTCGGCGAGACCATCCACGTCGCGGAAGCCATCGGAGCCCTGCTCCTGGGGCTGGTCTTAGCCGAGACCGAGCACGGCGAGCGCATTGAGCACCTGGTCGTGCCGTTCCGTGACTTCTTCGGGGCGCTCTTCTTCTTCGGCTTCGGTCTGACGATAGACCCCTTCGCGCTCGGCGGCGCGGTGTGGCCGGTCCTGGGCGCGGTGCTCGTGACGCTCTTAGGCAACATCGCCGCAGGCATTTTGGCGGGCAGGACCGCTAAGCTCTCACCTTCCGCTTCGCTGAACATCGGCATGACGATTGTCTCGCGCGGCGAGTTCTCCATCATCATGGCGAACCTGGCCCGCGCGGGAGGCTTGCTGCCCGTCATCCAACCGTTCGCGGCCCTTTACGTGCTCATCCTGGCCGTACTCGGGCCGCTCCTGACCAAGGAATCTGAACGCATTTACGACCTGTCGGAGAAGCTGTTCAAGAGGAGTCGAAGGAGGGCCGGAGCGTCCACCGGGGAGACCGAAGTAGTTAACGGGAACTGAAGACTAGTATCCAAGCGCCCGAGCCTGAGAAGCCCGGGCGGGCCGCCACGGTCAGCGAAGGGCCACTAAGGATTGCCTATCAGGGGGGAGAGTTATGACAGCTCAGGGGATTTCGAACTCGGGCCGGCGGCAGCTTCGAGTCGTCCGCTGCCCGCGCTGCGCTTCGAAGTGGGTCGCGCCCGGCGTCCGTCGCGGCGACACCCACGTGTGTAAAGAGTGCGGCCACAGTTTCGTCGTCGGTACGGCCGTAGAGCGCGTGCCGCCCCCGCCCGGCGCGTGCGGGCGGCCGGGAAAGTTCGGTCAGTAATGAAGGCCGTGCCAGACATGCCGAAGGTAATCAGGCCATCACACGCTGGCGGTAGCGGGCTCATTCGCTACGGCGCCGCGGCGCTCGCGGTCGCCTTGGCGCTCGGGCTGACCGTGCTCCTCTGGCCGTGGATCGAGCCTCACCCGACCTCACTCTTCCTGGCGGCGGTGACCGTGAGCGCTTGGTACGGTGGCCGCGGCCCGAGCCTATTGGCGACGGCGCTGGCCGCCGTGTCTGTGGACTACTTTTTCATCGCCCCGGTCTACCAACTAGAGATCAGCCTGGACAACACCGTGCGCACGCTCGTCTTCGTGCTCGTCGCCCTGCTAATCAGTTGGGTGGACGCCGCGCGCAAGCGGGCGATAGAGGAGCGCGAGAGGATGCTCGTCCGCGAGCAGGAGGCGCGTCAATCTGCCGAGGCGGCCAGCCGCGCGAAGGACGAGTTCCTCGCCATGGTGACTCACGAACTCCGAACCCCGCTCAGCGTCATCAAGGGTTGGGCGGAAATGTTACTCGATGGCAAGGTCGAAGGGGAGGCCGCCCGGGTCGCGCTCGAAACAGTTAAGCGCAACGCCGAAATTCAAAAGCACCTGATCGACGACCTGCTAGACATCTCCCGCATCGCCAGCGGTAAACTCCGCGTCGACGCGCGGGGGGCGGACTTAGTCCAGGTCTTGGAAGACGCCCTCGGGGCCGTGGCCCTGGCGGCCCAGGCCAAGAGCGTCGGGCTCCGCGCGCATTTCGATTGGGCCGCCGGCTCGGTCTTCGGCGACCCCGCGCGACTGCAACAGGTCTTCTGGAACCTGCTCTCGAACGCCGTGAAATTCACCCCCGGCGGCGGGCGCATTGAGGTCCGTCTGGAACGCGTCGACTCCTCCGCGCGCGTCACAGTGAGTGACACGGGCAGAGGCATCGACCCGGAGTTCCTGCCCTTCGTCTTCGAACGCTTCAGTCAGGAAAAGGGCGGGGACTCGGACAGGCGGGGCGGCCTGGGGCTCGGGCTGTCAATCGTCCGGCACCTGGTGGAGATGCACGGAGGGACGGTCAGGGCCGAGAGCCGCGGCGCAGGACTGGGGGCGACTTTTACTGTTACATTACCGCTGTGCGCGGGCGAAGAATACGCCGCACGAGATTATGTAGCGGACGGTAGACGGATAGGGGTGAGCCAGTGTTTAGAGGTTTAGGGCCACGTTGTTTCGATCCCCACCTGCTTTCATAACACTATCTCGAACGGATAATCACACGATCAGGCTTCGTGTATGGGCGTCGTCAGAAGAAATTTATCCAAGACCTTCAAGAACTTCTTCGACTCGGAAAAATCGGGCGGCGTGCTGCTCATCATCTGCACGGCCGTCTCGCTCGTCATCACTAATTCGATTTTAGGGGAGGGCTACCTTGACTTCTGGCACGCGTACCTGGGCCCCCTGAGCGTCGAGCACTGGGTCAACGACGCGCTGATGGCCGTCTTCTTCCTCTTCATCGGGCTGGAGCTGGAGCGCGAGCTCTACGTCGGCGAGCTGTCCGATTTCAGGAACGCGCTTCTTCCCATCGTGGCTGCTATTGGCGGCATCGTCCTGCCCGCGCTGATACACTTCTCGCTCAACCACGGCACGCCCACGCAGGCCGGCATAGGCATCCCGATGGCGACTGACATCGCCTTCGCCCTCGGGGTCCTGGCGCTTTTGGGCCGCCGCGTGCCCGCTTCGCTGAAGGTCTTCCTGACGGCGCTGGCCGTGATGGACGACCTCGGCGCGATCATCGTCATCGCCATCTTCTACACGGCCGGGCTCTCATTAGCGTACCTCCTCGGCGCGCTCTTGGTCTTCGGGCTGCTCGTCGCCCTCAACCGCCTCTTCCGGGTGATGAGTTTATTCCCGTACCTCCTGGGCGGCGTCCTGATGTGGTTCTTGATGTTTAAGTCGGGCGTGCACGCGACCATCGCCGGGGTGCTGCTCGCCTTCGCGATTCCCTTCACCGGCAAGGAGGACGACGAGGAGTCCCCCTCGCACAGGCTCGAACATTTCCTTCACAAGCCGGTCGCCTTCGTCATCCTGCCGATTTTCGCGCTGGCGAATACGGGCATCATCCTCGGCGCGGACGCCCTGCCGGGTCTCGCCTCGAACAACAGCCTGGGGATTATTTCGGGACTCTTAATCGGCAAGCCGGTTGGAATAACTCTGCTCAGTTTTATCGCCGTCGCCGCGGGCGTCTGCCGCCTGCCGCTCGACCTGAACTGGAGGCACGTCTTCGGCGCGGGCCTCCTCGGAGGCATCGGCTTCACGATGTCCATCTTCATCACGAACCTCGCCTTCGCGGGCGAGGCGGTCGTCATCAACGCCTCGAAGATGGCCATCCTGCTGGCTTCACTGACGGCGGGGACGGCCGGCTTCCTGTGGCTCAAGCTGCTGGGCAAGCCTGAAGCCAGCGACGAGGACATGGATACGATGGACTTTGAAACTAACGATGCCTAGTTGCCGAAATAAGAGAGCCTGATTGATGACAACCCTTTCAGGTAGAAACAAACAGGGGCGTCAGCCGCGGCGCGCATCACCACCGGTATTAGCCATCTAATTTTCGACCTTTGTTGTATAATCACTACCCGGGAGAGGTTTAAGATGTCGTCTATAACAAAGAAAGCGCCGACCGCCAAAAAGAAGGGCAACGGGTCCGCCACGACGAACTCGACCGCCCGGCGCACTAGCTCTAAAGCCAAGCCGCTGACGACCGAAGAAGTGACGCTCCGGGCCTTCCGCAGAACTTACAGCCGTCTCCACTCCCGCAAAGCCGCATAATGGCCGGCTACACCTTCGACACGAACATCATCAAGGGTTACAAAGTCGAGCGCCTGCCGGATAATTTCTACATGTCGTCGGTCGTCCTCTCGGAGCTGATGACGAGCGCCGTAGACCAGTCTGAGTTCGACGCCTGCCAGGAGACGTTGCGCCGCCACGCCAAAGTCGGGACGCTAATCATTCCCACCGCTGCCGACTGGCTGATGGCGAGCAAGGTGCTCTACTGGCTGGCCCGGGAGCGCAGGCGGAAAGCCAGGGGGAAGGCTCCGCGGAATGGCCTGCAAAGTGAAACCGGAAAACAAGGAGTGCAGCGATGACATCCACCACTCGTCCGATGGCGGCCCCCCGACTCATCCGTAGCTTCGGGAAGCCCCTGGCCTGCGTCGCACTTTTGACGGCTTACCTGCTCGCACAGCCCGTCATGGCGCAGACTTCCAACCGAGCCCCGGCTACGACGGTTCCGGCCGACAAGATGGTGGCCATCGAGACCCCCGCGCAGCCCGACGCGATAGTGCTCGGCACGAGCCCGCTGCCGGGCGCGACCGTACCCGAGGCGTGGCACGGCCAGTACGGCAGCAAGTTTGCGCGCAACGTCACCGTCGCCACCCTCAGGCCCTTCCTCCCGGACCCGTCGAAGGCGACCGGCGCCGCGGTGATCATCGCGCCCGGCGGGGGCTTCCGCACACTGTCGATGGAGAACGAGGGCTGGAACGTCGCCCGCGCGCTGGCCGACAGGGGCGTCGCGGCATTCGTGCTCAAATACCGTCTCAACCAGACGCCGGCAGACCTAGACGCCTTCGCGCGGCCGCCGGCCCCGGACCCCGCAAGCTCCCCGGCCGGCGCCCCTCCGGCGGCGCGCCCTTCTCCCGGGGAGATGGCCGCCCGAATCGCGCCCCAGATCGCCGACGCCAAGGCCGCCTTCGCCCTCGTCCGCGCCAACGCGGCGAAATGGCACGTCGATCCCGACCGCATCGGCATGCTCGGGTTCTCCGCCGGCGCGATGCTCACCATGGCCACCACCCTCAACGACCGTGAGGCCAAACCGGCTTTCATCGGCAATATCTACGGCCCCCTGTCGGCCGTGGATGTCCCGCCGGACGCGCCGCCTCTCTTCGCGGCGCTCGCCGCCGACGACCCGTTGTTTCCCGTCAACTTCGGCCTGATCGAAAACTGGCGGAAGGCCAATCGCCCTGTCGAGTTTCACTACTACGAACAAGGCGGACACGGCTTCGGCATGTACCCCAAGGAAACCACCAGCACAGGCTGGTTCGACGCCTTCGTCAAGTGGCTCGGCATGCACGGATACTTAAGGCCGAAGACCTAGACTCGGCGGGTTATCTGGCATTCGCCCGCCGCGCGGCGGCTAAAGATGTGCGAAACCCGAGACGACGGTTGCGGCATCAACCGGCCAGGAATCAATCAAACAAGCATTCAATCTCGCGGGTGGGCACGCGCTGAGTAGCAGCTCGCCGAGTTTCGTGAGGTGCGAAGCTGCCGCGAACATGTGTTGAGCTAAGCAACGGTGAAGTCCGGCCTGGAATAAATATTACGCGAATAGCACAACGTATCCAGCCTCGCATCAGAAAGAATAGGAGCCCCGGCGAGTATGATGTTGAGGATGATAAATCTTGACACCAATTCGCTCCCGGAATAAAGTTCGCACGCCAAACCGCCAGTCTTTTTATTTCTCCTCGCCGCTCTGGCCCAAAGCATTTCCTGGCATGAAGCCGGGACTGTGGCAGGTTTACACGATGCTTTCGGGCTTGGTCGCTGTACGCGCTCGGACCTCGCCGGGCAATTTATATTCATACCGTTGCACAAATGAAGCCGTAACCCGGACCTATTATTGCCGAGCACCGGAAGGTAATTGAGGTTACTAGTCATGGCTGTAATGCTTAATAAATTGCCGGCGGCTTTTATCATGGCGTGCGTAGTGCTCGCGCTCGGGGCGGTCGCGGCGCGGGCGCAGGGGACGACGGGGCAACTGAGCGGCACTGTCGCGGACCCGAACGGGGCGGTCGTGCAAAGCGCGGCCGTCACGGTCAGGAATCGCGACACGGGCCTTGAGCGGCAGGCGACGACAGGTGATGACGGCGCGTTCGCCGTTCAACTGCTGCCGCCGGGGCTCTACCGCGTGGAGGCTTCGGCGCAGGGTTTCGCGGGGGCGGTCGTCGAGGAGGTGAGGGTCCAGATCACGGAGACCGCGACCGTCCAGATGGTGCTCTCGGTCGCGGGCGGAACCTCGACCGTCACGGTCACCGCCGAGCCGACGACGGTGCAGCTTGAGACTTCGCAGGTCGGGCGCGTGATTGACGAACGCGCCATCCGCCAACTGCCTTTGCCGACGCGCAACTTCCAGCAACTGCTCACGCTCTCGCCGGGCACTTACGCCAGTGTGGCGAACAACACGGAGCTGGGGCGCGGCGACGTGACTGTCTCCGTCAACGGCCAGCGCACGACCAGCAACAACGTGCGCATTAACGGCATTGACGCCAACGCCGTCGGCGGGAATTCGACGACCAACCTGGCCGTGCCCGCGACCGACTCTTTACAGGAGTTCATCGTCCAGACCTCGACCTACGACGCCACGGCGGGGCGCAACGCGGGCGGGAACGTCGAGGCCGTCACCAAGTCGGGCTCGAACGAACTGCACGGCAACCTCTACGAATTCTTCCGCAACGAGAAGCTGAACGCGAACGACTTCTTTCTCAACACGGCCGGGAGCCCGCGCCCCGTCTTCCGGCGCAACCAGTTCGGGGGGACAGTCGGCGGCCCCCTGGTGCGCGACCAATTTTTCTTCTTCGTCTCGTACCAGGGGACGCGCGAGCACAACGGGGCGTCGCTCAACAACAGCCTGACGTTCCCGGTCATTGACCCGCGCCTGACCGACACCAACCGCACGGCCGCGGGGTTGGCCGCTGCCTTCACCACCGCGTCCGCGCCCCTGACCGCCGCGCAGATCAGCCCCGTCACCCTCGCGCTCTTGCAGGCGCGTCTGCCGGGCGGGCAATTCGCCATTCCTTCGGCCGCGACCGCCTCCGGGCTGACGCCCCTCTCGGGCGTTTCGCGCTTCACGGAGAATCAATTCAACGGCAATCTGGACTTCATAATCAGCCAGAGGCACACGCTCTCGGGCAAAGGCTTCCACGCCGCGAACCCGACGCTCCAGGCCAACTACAATTTCGCGGGCCTCGGCAACGGCAACCAGCAGTTGCCGGGCTTCGGCGGCAACCTGGACATCCGCCAAACCCTCGTTTCCATCACGGACACTTACGTCTTCTCGCCGAACGTGGTCAATCAGGCGCGCCTCGGGTTCAACCGACTACATATATTCTCCGCGCCGGAAGAGCCTTTGACGGCCGCCTCTCTGGGCATCACCACCCCGTTCGCCGCCGCCCATCCGGGGATGCCGACGATCATCGTCGCGGGTCAGTTCTCGCTGGGCTCGTCGCCGCTCGCGGACCAGTTTTCGAGCATCAACACGTTCACCCTGAGCGACACGCTCTCGTTCAACGTCGGCGGCCGCCACCGCTTCCGCGCGGGCGGCGAGTTCCGCCCGTCGCGCGTTGACCTGGCCTTTAACTCCTTCACGCGCGGCCAGCTCAACTTCGCCAGCTTCAGAGACTTCCTGACGGGAGGCACGCTCACGGGCACGAGCATCTCTCTCATCGGCTCGGGCGTCTTCGACCGCTCGCTCCGCACGGACGACTACTCTGCCTTCATCCAGGACGACTTCAAGGTCGGCGGGCGGCTGACGCTCAACCTGGGCCTGCGTTACGACGTATTCACTTTCCCGCGCGACGCGCGCGGGCGATTAGTCAACTTCCTTCCCGAGCAATACAGCGCGGGCGCGCCGCCGAACGGCTTCGTGCAGGCGGGCAACGGCGCGCTCGCCGGCGTCCCCGCAGTCGCGGACACGCTCGTCGAAACCGACAAAAATAATTTCGCGCCGCGCGTGGGCTTCGCCTACCGTTTGACGGATTCGGGGAGCCTGGTGGCGCGCGGCGGTTATGGCATCTACTACGACCGCCCCTCGACCCGCCTCGTCAACACGCAACTCTTCAACTACCCGTACTTCACGCTCGGCTTCGGGCTGGTAGCCCCCGCCGGCTCCCCCGTCTTCCGCCCGCTCACAAGCCCGTTCATCCCTTTGCCCCCGCCGGGCCAGTTCCCGGTCGCGGCGACCATTCCGTCACCGCTCAGTCAGCTCGCGCCCGTCATCGGCCTCCCCATCATCGGCCTGTTCGTGGACCCCGGCATGAGAACCCCTTACGTGCAGCAGTACAACTTCAACGTGCAGTACGAATTTCTGAAGGACTGGCTGCTCGAAGTCGGCTACGTCGGCTCGAAGGGGACGAAGCTCTTGCAGGTCGCGACGCTCAACCAGTCGGCGTACAACCCGGCGACGGGGCTCTTTAACCCGCCGCCCTTCCCCTTTCTCTCGACCAACCGCAACATCGCGGGAGGCGTCCAGCAGGTGCAAGCCTCCGGCAACTCTAAATACAACTCTCTTCAGATCAGCGTCACCAGGCGATTCAGCCGTGGCTTGCAGCTACTCTCGGCCTACACGCTCGGCAAATCCGTTGACACGCACTCGGGCACGGGCGTCGCCGACATCACGACCGTACCGGGCGACCAGTCAGACCTCAACACGAACATAGGTCCGTCGGATTTCGACCGCCGCCACCGCTTCGTCACGAGCTTCGTTTACGACCTGCCGAAGCTCCGCTCCGCCCCGGCCCTGGCGCGCGCTCTCTTCAACAACTACCAGCTCAACGGCATCGTCACGCTGCAAACGGGCACGCCCTTCTCTGTCATCGAGTCCAACGGCACGAGCGTCATCCAGCGCGCCAACTTCGCGGCGGGCTTCACGGGTAACGTCGAAACCGGGAACACGGACCCGCAGGGCTTCTTCTTCGACCCGGCGGCGTTCAGGCGCTCGACGCTCTTCCTGGCCGGCACGACGCGCAACCCGAACTTCGACGCGGGCGCGCCCTACGGCAACACGCCGCGCAACTTCCTCTACGGCCCCGGGCAGAAGAACGTGGACTTCGCCGTCGTCAAGTTCCTGCCCTTCACGGAGCGCCTGCGCGGCGAGTTCCGCACGGAGTTTTTCAACGTCTTCAACTTCGCGAACTTCGCCAACCCGGTCAACAACATTCTCTCGCCGCTGTTCGGGAAAATCATCTCGACCAGCTCGGGCGCGCGCGTAATCCAGTTCGCCTTCAAGCTGAACTTTTAGTCGCAACCGCAGGGGGCAGGGTTTGGGCCAGAGCCCCCTTCGGGCATGGCGTACCAAAGTCATCGTCTTTGTCAGTCGGAAACTCCGATTCGATACTTACGCCAGTTTGTAGACCGGGATGAGTGCCCCGCGCCCCCTGACCTGAACGTCTCCGACCGGGACGGCGGCCTCCAACTCGTCCCGCAGGGTCTCCCACACCGCGCCCGAGATCAGGAATTGGGCGTCGAAGTGCTTGTTCAGTTGCTCTATCCGCGAGGCCAGGTTCACCACGTCCCCGACCACCGTGTATTCTTTGCGCAGGGACGAGCCCAGACTCCCCGTGACGGCCTCCCCGGCGTGAACGCCTATCCCGACGGTAGTCGGTAAGACCTTACCGCTCGCGACCTCCTCGCCGAGCCGCGACAGAATCTCGCGCGCGGCGGCCACCGCGTTACGGCAGTCGCTGCCCTGCGAGAGCGGCGCGCCGAAGACGGCCATGAAGCCGTCGCCCAGGAACTTGTTGACGATGCCGTGGTGGCGGTTCACGATCTCGACCATGAACTCGAAGAGCGATTCCAGATAGTCGACGACCTCTTCCGGCGTCCTCTTCTCGGCGAAGGCCGTAAAATTCCTGATGTCCAGGAACATCACGCAGACGTTCTTCTTCTCGCTCCGCAGGTCGGGCTTCAAGGTCAGCAGCTTGTCCATCACGGCGGGCGAGACGTACTCGCCGAAGGTGCGGCTGATGCGGTTGCGCTCTTCGAGCGCCTCGAACGTCTTGAGGCTCCGCCTCTTGATCTGGAGCGTGACGAAGCCCGTCACCACGCCGGCCAGCAGCAGGAGCAGCCCCTTTAAGACGTGCGGCGAGACGCCCGAGAGG
>Ga0196962_10000033_pt1 | contig 157965 bp, 150 predicted proteins | sample S3v_20metaG_FD_183186 | JGI IMG/M metagenome (GOLD analysis project Ga0196962, IMG submission 183186) | Soil microbial communities from Anza Borrego desert, Southern California, United States - S3+v_20 | ecosystem: Environmental > Terrestrial > Soil > Desert | place: USA: California...
CGGCTCGGAGGGCGCCCTGCGGCGGGTCGGCGGGGCTTCGCGCTGCACCGGCGCGGCGAAGGCGGGCGGATCGGGAGCGGTCGGGGCGCGCGCGCTCGCCGGCTCCTGGAACCAGCTGTGGCGGCAGCTCGCGCAGCGCACCTTGCGTCCGGTCGCTCCGATGGCGCTGTCCGGGACCACATAGCGGGTCTGGCAGGACGGACAGGAGAGGATCATCGTTACGCGCACCCCGGACTGTGCTTGCGGACCCTAAGCATGGCGGGGGCGCCGCGCGCAAGCAAATGCCGGAATTCACGCGATCTTCGGAGACGCTTGAAGCGACCGGCGCGGCCGTGCGATGGCTTGGCGGAGCCGGAATCCGGCGGGGAGGCGGCGTCTGAACGGAAGCGGATCCATCGTCCAGTTCGAGAATGTCGGCCTGCGCTACGGCACCGGCGCCGAGACGCTGTCGGATCTGACCTTTTCGCTCAAGGAAGGGGGCTTTTACTTCCTGACCGGGCCGTCGGGCGCCGGCAAGACCTCGCTGCTCAAGCTCCTCTACCTCGCGCTTCGGCCGAGCCGCGGCCTGATCCGGCTGTTCGGCGAGGACATCGTCACCATGCCGCGCGGGCGAATGCCGGGCTTCCGTCGGCGCATCGGAGTCGTCTTCCAGGAATTCCGGATGGTCCCCCATCTCTCGGCGTTCGACAATGTCGCTTTGCCCCTGCGCGTCGCGGGGGTCGAGGACAAGGATCTCGAGACCCCGGTGCGCGAGATGCTGTCCTGGGTCGGCCTGGCGGACCGGGCCAGCGCCCGGCCGGCCACCCTCTCCGGCGGCGAGCAGCAGCGGGTCGCCATCGCCAGGGCGGTGATCGGCCGGCCCGAGCTCCTCGTCGCCGACGAGCCGACGGGCAACGTCGACCCGGAGATGGCGCTTCGCCTCCTCCACCTCTTCGACTCGCTCAACAAGCTCGGGACGACGGTGATCGTCGCCACTCACGACCTGCACCTGCTTGCGCGAATCCAGCGGGCCGAGATGCTTCGGCTCGACCGCGGCCAGATCGCGGACCCGACCGGGGCATTGCGTCATCCTCCCAAGAGGCCCGAGGCGTGAAGGGCGGGGTGCGACGGTTCGGCAAGGCCGAACGCGGACTTCTGCCCGAGGGGCGCCTCGCCGGGCCGATGCCCTGGGTGATCGCGATCATGATGTTCCTGACCGTCCTTGCGGCCGCGGCTGGCCTCGGCCTGGCCGGCGCCGCGGCCCGGCTCGACGACCAGATCGGACGCCGGGTCACGATCCAGGTCGTCGAGGCCAATCCTCGCCTGCGCGAGCAGCAGGCCGAGGCGGCGGCGGCGGCGATCCGGCCGCTGCCTGGCGTGCTCGCCGTCCGGCCGGTCCCGCAGGCGGAGATCGAGGCTTTGCTCGAGCCGTGGATCGGCGCCGGCGGCCTCGAGAGCGACCTGCCGGTGCCGGCGCTGATCGACGTCGATCTCGCGCCCGAAGCTCGCGGCAGCCTGCCGCGGCTGCGCGCCGCCGTCGCCGCGGTCGCCCCGGCCGCCCGCGTCGACGACAATGCCCAATGGCTGGCGCCGCTCGCCAGCCTGATCGGCGCGCTCAAGTGGCTGGCCGCCGGGCTGGTGCTGCTGATGGTCGCGGCGACCGCGGCGACCGTGGTGCTGGCGGCCCGGGCGGCGCTCGACACCCACCGCGCAACGATCGAGATCCTTCACCTGATGGGGGCGACCGACGTTCAGGTCGCGCGGCTGTTCCAGCGCCGGATCGCCCTCGACGCGCTGTTCGGCGGCCTGGTCGGATTCATCATCGCCGGAGCGGTGCTGATCGCGCTCGCCGACCGGGTCTCGGCGCTGGGATCGGAGCTGCTCGGTTCGGCGGCGATCCCGCCGCTCGGCTGGGCCGTGCTCGTCGGGCTGCCCGCCTTCGGGGTCTTCCTCGCCATGCTGGTCGCCCGCCTGACCATCCTGCGCGCTCTGGGACGGATGCTGTGATCCGGTTCCTCACCCGGATCGTCTCGTTCGGGCTTCTGCTCTACCTGCTCGGCTATGCCTTGTTCGCCGTGATGCTGCCGCGGCCGGCCGGCGACGAGCGGACGGACGCCGTTGTGGTGCTGACCGGGGGCAGCGGCCGGCTCGAGCGCGGCTTCGACATGGTCGAGCGCGGGCTGGCCCGGCGGATGCTGATCTCGGGAGTCGAGCGCACCGTCCGGCCGATCGAGCTGGCGGCCGCCTACGAGGTCGATCCGCGCCTGTTCGAATGCTGCATCCTGCTCGGCCGCGAATCGTTCGACACCCGCTCCAACGCCGACGAAGTCGCGCGCTGGGTCGAGCGGCGCCGGATCCGGTCGATCCGCCTGGTCACCAACGACCTTCACATGCCGCGCGCCCGCTACGAGCTGAGGAAGCGGGTCGGCGACGAGCTCGCCATCCTCGCCGACGCCGTGCCGACCAATCCCGACTTCGGCGCGATCTTCATCGAATATAACAAATATCTGCTCGGCTTCGCCGCCGACCTGATCGGCATCTGATGCGCTTCCTCCGCTCCGCGGCGTTCGCGGTCCTCTTCTACGGCTGGACGGTCGTCGCGGTGCTGCTCTCCTTTCCGGTGAGCCTGTTCGGGACCGGGCCGCTGCGCGCCTGGGCCGACGGCTGGGCGCGGGCGCACCGCTGGCTCGCCGCCCATCTGCTCGGCATCCGAAGCCGGATCGAAGGGTCGCCGCCGCTCGGCGCGGTGATCGTGGCGGCCAAGCACCAGTCGATGTTCGAGACGCTCGAGATGATGCTGATCCTGGCCGAGCCGGCGGCGGTGCTCAAGCGCGAGCTGGTCGACATTCCGTTCTGGGGATGGGTCGTCCGACGCTACGGGGTCATCCCGGTCGATCGGGCCGGCGGCGCACCGGCGCTGCGGCGGATGATGCGCGCCGCCGAAGCGGCGATCGCCGAGGGCCGGCCGATCCTCATCTTTCCCGAAGGCACCCGGGTGCCGCCCGGGCACAGGCCGCCGCTCCAGCCCGGTTTCGCCGGCCTCTACCGCGCCCTCAAGCTGCCGGTCGTCCCGATCGCGCTCGACAGCGGCCGGCTCTGGCCGCGCCACCAATTCCTCAAGCGGCCGGGGATCGTCACGATGCGCATCGGCGAGCCGATCCCGCCGGGCCTGCCGCGCGCCGAGATCGAGGCCAGGGTCCACTCGGCGATCAACGCTCTCGAGCCGGGCGGATGATTCCCGAGCTCGGCCTGATCGAGGGCTTTTTCGGCCGCCCCTGGGACTGGGCGGAGCGGATCGACGCGGTCCGCTTCCTCGCCCCGCACGGCTATCGTTTCTATCTCTACGCGCCCAAGGCCGACGCCTTCCTGAGGCGACGCTGGCAGGAGCCGTTTCCCGAAGCGCGGCTCGGCCGGCTCGGCGATTTCGCTTCGGCCTGCCGCGGCGCGGGCGTTCGGTTCGGAGTCGGCCTCAGCCCGTTCGAGCTCCACCTCGATTGCGGCCGGGGCTGGCGCGAACCGATCGCCGGCAAGGTCGCCGAGCTGGACGGCTTGGGCCTCGACGATCTCGCCATCCTGTTCGACGACATGCGCGGCGACGTCGCCGAGCTTGCCGAGCGCCAGGCGGCGATCGTCCACTTCGCCGCCGAGCGCTCGCGGGCGACCCGGATCCTGTGCTGCCCCAGCTATTATTCCGACGATCCGGTCCTCGACTGCGCCTTCGGACCGCGGCCGCCGGCTTATCTGGAGCGGCTCGGCCGGCTGCTCGACCCGGCTGTGCGGATCATGTGGACCGGCGAGGAGGTGGTAAGCCGGCAATATTCGCCCGGCCACCTCGCCCGGATCGGCGAGATCCTCGGCCGCAAGCCGTTCCTGTGGGACAATTATCCGGTCAATGACGGGGCGCGCATGTCCCAGCATCTCCACCTGCGCGCCTTCACCGGCCGCCCGGCGGCGATCGGCCCCCATCTTGCGGCCCACGGCGTCAACCTCGCCTCGCAGCCGGTGCTGAGCCGGATCCCGGCGCTGACCCTGGCCGAGAGCTATGCGCAAGGCGAGGCGTACGAATATGGCGCGGCCTTCGAGCGCGCCGCCGGCCTCGTGCTCGGGGAGGCGCTGGCCCGGCAGGTCCGCGCCGACCTGATCGTCCTGCAGGACCGGGGGCTGGACCGGCTCGGCGAGCTGCGCGCCGGGCTCGCCCAGACCTATGCGGCCTTCGATCATCCCGGCGCGCGGGAGGTGCTGGACTGGCTCGACGGCCGCTGGAATGAGCCCGGCGAGTCGGTGCAGACCCAGTGATCAGGCGCGCAGCACCGCTCCCAGCTTCGCCGCCGCGCCGACGATGCGCTCGGCGATCGCCTTCAGCTCCTCCTCGGTGAAGCTCTTCTCGCCGGGCTGAAGGATCACCTCCACCGCGAGCGACTTGCGGCCTTCCGGTACGCCCTGACCGGTGAACAGGTCGAACAGCCCGACGCCGACGATCGCCGCCTTGTCGGCCCCGCGCACGGCCCGCAGCAGCCGGTCGGCGGCGAGATCGTCGGGGACGAGGAAGGCGAAGTCCCGCTTCACCGCCTGCAGCGGCGGCGGCGCGAAGGCGGGGCGCATATGGCCGGCGGCGGAGCGCCGCCGCGGCAGGGCGTCGAGGAAGATCTCCGCCGCCGCCACCGGAGCGACGAGGTCGAAAGCCCTCAGCACGCGCGGGTGCAGGGCGCCGAACTCGGCGACGACCTGCTTGGGGCCGAGCCCGAGCCGCCCGGACCGGCCCGGATGGTAGACGTCGGCGGCCTCGTCCAGCACCTGGAGGCTCTCGACCGCGACGCCCGCGGCGGCGAGGGCCGCCATCGCCTCGGCCTTCGCGTCATAGGCGTCGAACGGCCTTGGCCTGGCGGCGCGCCAATGCCTGGCGGAGGCCTCGCCGGCGAGCACCAGGCCGAGGGTCGGATGCTCGTTGTCGCCGAGATAGCGCCGCCCGATCTCGAACAGCCGAACGGTCTCGGCCCCGCGCGCCAGGTTGCGCCGGGCGGCGGCGAGCAGCCCGGGAAGGAGCGAGGGCCGCATCGCCTTCATCTCCTCGCTCATCGGGTTGGCGAGGAGCCAGGACGAGCCGCCGAACGGCGCCGCCTCGGCCTCGGCGATAAAGCTCCACGTCACCGCCTCGTTGAGTCCGCGCGCGGCCGCGGCGCGGCGGACCTTGCGCTCGACCAGCTGGTCGGCGGTGGCGGTCGGCTTCGCCACCCCCGGGGCTCGCGGCAGCGGCGTCGAGGGCACCTTGTCGAAACCTTCGATCCGAGCCACCTCCTCGACGATGTCGGCCTCGCCTGCCACGTCGCGACGCCATGACGGCACTCGGATTTGCCAGATGTCGCCGGTACTTACCTCGAAGCCGAGGCGTCGGAGGATCGCCTCTTGCCGAGCCTCGGGGACGTCGATCCCGGCCAGGCCCAGGCAGCGCTGGGGACGGTAGGCGACGGTCCGCTCGAGCTCGGGCGGGCGGCCGGCACGCACCATTTCGGAAGGCTCGCCGCCGGCGAGGTCGAGCGCCATCCGGGTGGCGAGCTCGAGGCCCGGCCCGACGAATTCGGGGTCGACGCCGCGCTCGAAGCGGGTCCGGGCATCGGAGGCCAGGGCCAGCTTCTGGCCGGTGCGGGCGATATGCTCGGGGTCGAAATAGGCGCATTCGATGACGATGTCCGTCGTCGCCTCGGTCACGCCCGTATCCTCGCCGCCCATGATCCCGCCGATGTCGTGGACGCCCTCGTCGTCGGCGATCACCGTCATCGAGCTGTCGAGCCGGTAGGTCTTGCCGTTGAGCGCGAGCATCTCCTCGCCGTCGCGCGCGCGCCGGGCCACCAGGGCGCAGCGCAGCTTCGCCATGTCGTAGACGTGAAGCGGCCGGCCATAGGTCAAAGTGATGTAGTTGGTCATGTCGACGAGCGCGCTGATCGGGCGCTGGCCGACGGCGATGAGCCGCTGCCGAAGCCAGGCCGGCGAAGGGCCGTTGCTGACGCCGCGGATCGCCCGGCCGAAGAAGGCCGGGCAGCCCTCGGGATCCTCGGTGCGGATCTCGACCGGGCACGGGAAGGCGCCGGGGACGGCGGGGGCCTCCACCGGCCTAAGCCTGCCCATGCCGGCCGCGGCGAGGTCGCGGGCAATGCCGTGGACGCCCATCGCGTCCTGCCGGTTGGGCGTGACCGCGACGTCGATCACGGGATCGTCGAGCCCCGCCCAAGCCGGGAAGCTCGCCCCGACCGGCGCGTCCTCGGCCAGCTCGATGATTCCGTCATGCTCCTCGCCCAGCTCGAGCTCGCGAACCGAGCACATCATGCCGCGGCTCTCGACGCCCCGGATCGCGGCCACCTTCAGCAGCAGATCGCTGCCCGGGACGTAGGCCCCGGGGGCGCCGAACACCCCCTTGAGGCCCGCGCGGGCATTGGGCGCTCCGCAGACGACCTGGATCGCCTCGCCGGTGCCGGCGTCGACGGTGAGCACCTGGAGCTTGTCCGCCTGCGGATGCGGCGCGGCGGTGAGAATCTCGGCGATGACGAAGGGCTTGAGCTTCTCGGCGGGATTTTCGACGCCCTCGACCTCGAGGCCGATCGCGGTCAGCTTCGCGACGATCTCCTCGCCCGTCGCCTCGGTCTCGAGATGCTCCTTGAGCCAGGAAAGGGTGAATTTCATGCGCCGACGCCTCCGGAAAGGGTCGGCACGTCGAGCGCGGCGAAGCCGTAATGCCTGAGCCAGCGAAGGTCGCCGTCGAAGAACGCCCTGAGATCGTCCATCCCGTATTTCAGCATCGCCAGCCGGTCGATTCCGCAGCCGAAGGCGAAGCCCTGCCACTCCTCCGGATCGAGGCCGCAATTGCGGATCACGTTCGGGTGGACCATGCCCGAGCCGAGCAGCTCCATCCAATGGTCGGAGCCGCCCAGGATCCGGCGGCCCTTGGCCATGTGGTAGCCGACATCGACCTCGGCCGACGGCTCGGTGAACGGAAAATAGCTCGGCCTCAGGCGAAGCACGATGTCGTCGCTCTCGAAATAGGCGCGAAGGAAGGTCTCCAGCGTCCACTTGAGGTGGCCGAGCGTGATTCCGCGGTCGATCACCAGCCCCTCGACCTGGTGGAACATCGGCGTGTGCGTGGCGTCGCTGTCCGAGCGATAGGTGCGGCCCGGAGCGATCACGTAGAGCGGCGGTAGCTTCGAGGTCATCGCCCGGATCTGGACGGGCGAGGTGTGCGTGCGAAGCAGCATCGGCTGTCCCGCCGAATCGCCGCGCTCGAAGTAGAAGGTGTCGTGCATCGCCTTGGCGGGATGGTCCGGCGGGAAGTTGAGGGCGCCGAAATTGTGCCAGTCGTCCTCGATCTCCGGGCCGGTCGCGACGGAGAAGCCGAGATCGGCGAAAATCTCGGCGAGCTCGTCCATGACCTGGCTGACCGGGTGGACGCTGCCCTGGACCGGCGCCTCGACGGGCAGGGTCATTTCGAGCCCCTCGGTCGCCAGCCGCTGTTCGAGCTCGGCCGCTTCGAGATCCGTCTTGCGCGCCGCGATCGCCTCGGTCACCGCCTCGCGAAGCGCATGGATGGGGGGCCCCTGGCTCTGCCGCTGGTTTGGCGTCATGCCGCCGAGGGTCTTCAGAAGCTGGGTCACCGAGCCCTGCTTGCCGAGCGCCGCCACCCGCTCCCCTTCGAGCGCGGGAAGATCCGCGGCCGCGGCGATTCGGGCGAGAAGGTCGGACCTGAGCCGGTCGAGATCGGACATGGCCGCGCGCTCTAGACGAGAAACGCCCACCCGCGAAAGCCCACAAGCCGAATGCTCGCCGCCGAAAGAGAATAGCGGCCCCCGGGCGGGCCGCGTCGGCGACTATCCGCCCAGGAACGGGAAGGGCGAGATCGTCTTCTGGGTCTCGCTGACGGTCAGGGTCCGGCCGGCCGGCGCGGCCGCGCGTTGCGGACAGCGGATGCGCGGGCAGATGACGCAGGCGGGCCCGATCGGAGTCACCAGCGGCCTCGCCAGGTCGAAACCGTCCGCATAGGCGATGCGACCGGCGTGGCGGACGTCGCAGCCGAGCCCGACGGCGAGCGAGCTGTCCTCGCGCGGATCGAGGCGGACCGAGCGTTCGACCGTGCGGCTGATGGTGAAGAAACGCTGGCCGTCGGGAGTCTCCACCACCTGGGTCACCACCCGCCCCGGCGTCTGGAAGGTGGCGTGGAGGTTCCAGCGCGGGCAGGTGCCGCCGAAGCGCGAGAAGGGGAAGGATTCGCCCGCGAAGCGCTTGGAGATATTCCCCGCCGCATCGACCCGGAGCATGAAGAAGGGGACGCCTTTTGCGCCGGTGCGCCCGAGCGTGGTCAGGCGGTGCGCGACCTGCTCGACGCTGGCGCCGAATTCCGCGCAGAGGCGGTCGATGGCGTAGCGCTGGCGCTCCGCCGCTTCGAGGAAGGGCGCGTAAGGCATCAGGATCGCGCCGGCGGCGTAGTTCGCCAGGCTCATGTGGAGGAGGCGGCGGGTCGGCGCGTCCGGTGGCGCCGCCGCCTCGATCATCCGCCCGATCAGCGGCCGGAACTCCATCAGAGCGAGCTGATAGGCCAGGCCGAAAGTGCGGCTTTCGGCCCGAAGCAGCGACGACAGCAGCAGCCGCTTGCGGTGGAGGTCGTAATGCTGGCTGGCGCCGTCGAGCAGCTCGGGCGGAGCGATCCGAGCCTCGACCCCGAACCCCTCCTTCAGCCGCCGCCTCAGCGGTTCCGCGATGGCGAGCGGGTCGCCGAGCGCCCCGGCCAAGGTCTCGGCGGCCTCCTCGAGATAGGGGAAATGGTTGCGCTGCGCCTGGATGAAGTCGCGCACCCAGACTTCCGGGGTCAGCGGCGACTGGTCTTCGCGAACGCCGCCGGCCGCCGGCTGGCGCCGCATCTCGGTCAGCGCGGCGTAGAGCCGGGACACCGCGTCGGCGACGGCCGGCGCGTTGTCGGCGACCTCGAGCAATTCGTAGCGGGGGATTCCGAGGTCGGCGAAGATCGGATCGGCGAAGATTTCGGCGAGCTGGTCGGGGCCGGTTCCGTCAGGCCCGTCCGCGGCGAAGGTCTTGAGGTCGACGTCGTAGGCGTCGGCGAGGCGGAGCAGAACCTGGGCGGTGACCGGCCGCTGGTTGCGCTCGAGATGGTTGAGATAGGAGGGGGAGACTCCGAGCTCGGCGGCCATCGCGCTCTGGTTGAGGCCGAGCTCGCGACGCAGGCGCCGAACCCGGCCACCGAGAAAGAGTTTTCGTTCCGCCATGCTGTGAGACTGTCAAATATTCACAACAGTCGCAAGTCACTCTGTGACACAGCGACCCTTTTTGCTGGTGCCGGCTGACCCGTTTCGAGGTTCAACCGACGCGAAAGCGAGGCAGAGAATGAACGATTTCAGCAGCATCGTCCCGGCGCCCTCGGGCAGGTTCGACGGCATCCGCCGTCCCTATCGGCCCGCCGACGTCGAACGGCTGCGCGGGTCGGTGCCGATCGAATACAGCCTCGCCCGGCGCGGGGCCAACCGCTTGTGGGAGCTGCTCGCCGGCGAGGATCACGTCCACGCGCTCGGCGCGGTCACCGGCAACCAGGCGATGCAGATGGTCCGCGCCGGCCTCAAGGCGATCTACCTGTCGGGCTGGCAGGTGGCGGCCGACGCCAACACCGCCGGCGCGATGTACCCGGACCAGTCGCTCTATCCGGCCAATGCCGGCCCCGAATTGTGCCGGCGGATCAACCGGACGCTGCAGCGGGCCGATCAGATCGAGCATAGCGAGGGCGGGGCGAAGCGCGACTGGCTGGTGCCGATCGTCGCCGACGCCGAAGCCGGCTTCGGCGGGCCGCTCAACTGCTTCGAGATCATGAAGGCCTATATCGAGGCCGGCGCGGCCGCGGTCCATTTCGAGGATCAGCTCGCGTCCGAGAAGAAATGCGGCCACCTCGGAGGCAAGGTGCTGATCCCGACCCAGGCGCATACCCGCAACCTCGACTCGGCGCGCCTCGCCGCCGATGTCTGCGGCGTTCCGACGATCCTGATCGCGCGCACCGACGCCGAGAGCGCAAGGCTGATCACCTCCGACGTCGACGAGCGCGACCACGAGTTCCTGACCGGCGAGCGGACCCCCGAGGGCTTCTTCCGGCTTCGGGAAGGGACCGGGCTCGACCATTGCATCAAGCGCGGCCTCGCCTTCGCTCCTCATGCCGATCTGCTCTGGTGGGAGACGAGCCATCCCGATCTCGGCGAGGCGAGGCGCTTCGCCGAGGCGGTTCAGCGCGAATTTCCGGGCAAGATGATGGCCTATAATTGCTCGCCCAGCTTCAACTGGGAAGCGAAGCTGGATCGCGACACCATCGCCCGCTTCCAACGCGAGCTGGGCGCGATGGGCTACAAGTTCCAGTTCGTGACGCTGGCCGGCTTCCATGCCCTCAATCTCGGCATGTTCGAGCTGGCGAGCGGCTATCGCGACCGCGGCATGGCGGCTTATGCCGATCTGCAGCGGGCTGAGTTCGCCGCCGAAGCCCGGGGCTATACCGCCACCCGCCACCAGCGCGAGGTCGGCACCGGCTATTTCGACCTGGTCGCCCAGGCCGTCGCCGACGGCGAGGCTTCGACGGTCGCGCTCGCCGATTCGACCGAGGCGGCTCAGTTCGCCGACACGGTCGCCGCCACTCTCGCCGCATAGGAAGGAGCAGCCGACATGAGCATGCGTTACTGGGTCGTCGGGGGGGAATATGAGGATCCCGAATTCCGGGCCCTGGTCCCCGGGACGGAGAAGATGGTCGGTCCCTTCGAGGACGAGCGCAAGGCGCGCAACGAATGGATCCGCCTCACTTACTGCCCCCACACCACCTCCGCCACGACCCGCTACAGCATCGCCTCGGAGGCCATGCAGTGAGCGAAGCCGGCCTGGCCGAATTGCCGCCCGCGTCGGCGGAATCGACGGGCCGGGCGGCGGAGGTTCTCACCCCCGGGGCGCTCGGCTTCGTCGCCGAGCTCCACCGCCGCTTCGATCGCCGCCGCAAGGCGCTGCTCGAGGCGCGCCGCGAGCGCCAGCGCCGGTTCGACGCCGGCGAGCTGCCCGATTTCCTGCCGGAAACGCTCGAGATACGGGAAAGCGAGTGGCGAGTCGGCGAGATTCCGCCCGACCTTCTCGACCGCCGGGTCGAGATAACGGGCCCGACCGACCGCAAGATGGTCATCAACGCGCTCAACTCGGGCGCGAGGGTGTTCATGGCCGATTTCGAGGACGCGACGGCGCCGACCTGGAGCAACCTGATCGACGGGCAGGCCAATCTGATCGACCGCTGGCAAGGCCGCCTGGCGTTCGACGATCCGGCGAGCGGCAAGCATTATGCGCTGCGCGGCGAGCCGGCTGTGCTGATGGTCCGGCCGCGCGGCTGGCATCTCGACGAGCGTCATGTCGCGGTCGAGGGCGAGGCGGCCGCCGGCGGGCTGGTCGATTTCGGCCTCTATTGCTGGCACAATGCCGAGGCGGCGCTGGCGCAGGGCTCCGGCCCCTATTTCTACCTGCCCAAGCTCGAGAGCCACCAGGAGGCGGCGCTGTGGAGCGACGTCTTCGCCTTCGCCGAGCGGCGGCTCGGCCTCGCCCGAGGCACGATCAAGGCGACGGTGCTGATCGAGACGATCCCGGCCGCCTTCGAGATGGACGAGATCCTTCACGCGCTCAGGGAGAATATCGTCGGCCTCAATTGCGGTCGCTGGGACTATATCTTCTCCTACATCAAGCGGCTGGGGCGCGCCGCGGAGCGGCTGACGCCCGACCGCTCGGCGATGACGATGGATAGAGCCTTCCTCGCCGCATATTCGCTCAAGCTGATCGAGACCTGCCACCGCCGCGGCGCCTTCGCGATGGGCGGGATGGCCGCGCAGATCCCGGTCAAGGGCGATGCCGCGGCCAACGACGCGGCCTTCGCCAAGGTTCGGGCGGACAAGCTGCGCGAGGCGGCGAACGGCCATGACGGCACCTGGGTCGCTCACCCGGCTTTGGTGCCGGTGGCGCTCGAAGCGTTCGATTTCGCGGAGCCGAACCAGCTCCACCGCCGTCCCGAGACCGGCGTCACCCGCGAGGACATGCTTCGGCTGCACGAGGGGCCGCGAACGGAAGCCGGGGTGCGGGAGAATATCCGCGTCGGAATCCAGTATCTCGCCGCCTGGCTCGGCGGCCGCGGCGCCGTTCCGCTCTACAATCTGATGGAGGACGCCGCGACGGCGGAGATCTGCCGCACCCAGCTCTGGCAATGGCTCCGCTTCGAGGCCGAGCTCGACGACGGCCGTCGCCTCACCCGCGACCTGTTCGACCGCCTGCTCGGCGAGGAAATGGACGCGCTCGCGGGGCAGGCCGAGGGCCGGCTCCACGAAGCGGAGGGGATTTTCGCCGAGCTGGTGACGGCGGAAGCGCTGACCGAGTTCCTGACCCTGCCCGCCTACGAGCGGCTCGACCGGTAGGCCGCCGGCAAACACCTGACGAAGATCGAGGAAAAGGGCGCGGCGAAATGGCTCCGCCGCGCCCCTGTCCGGTTCGAAGCCGCCTCAGGCCTGCTGCGGCAGCGCGCCCCTCGCCTGGGCGATGATCGCCTTGAAGGCTTCGCCTTCGTGCATGGCGATGTCGGCCAGGACCTTGCGGTCGAGGTCGACTCCGGCGAGCTTCAGGCCGTGCATGAACTGGCCGTAGGTGAGGCCTTCCTGGCGGACCGCGGCGTTGATGCGCTGGATCCAGAGCGCCCGGAAGGAGCGCTTCTTCACCTTGCGGTCGCGATAGGCATATTGCCCCGCCTTCTCGACCGCCTGGCGGGCGATCCGGATCGTGTTCTTGCGGCGGCCGTAATAGCCCTTGGCCTGCTCGAGGATCCGCTTGTGCTTGGCGCGCGTGGTCACGCCGCGCTTGATTCGTGCCATCTCTATATCCTCCTATTTCAGGCCGTAGGGCGCCCAGAGCTTCACCCGCGCCGTGTCGGCGTCGGCGAGCACTTCGGTGCCGCGGTTCTGGCGGATATATTTGGCGTTGTGGCTGATCAGTCGGTGGCGCTTGCCGGCGACGCCGTGCTTGACCTTGCCGGTGGCGGTGAGCTTGAAGCGCTTCTTGACGCCGCTCTTGGTCTTCAGCTTGGGCATTTTCGTCTCCTTGCCGCTCGGGGCGGACGCTTGAGAACAGCCACGGCAGCCCTTGATGGCCGGGCGGTTCGATTCTTCCAGAGGCTGGAAAGGAGGCGCCTATATTGGGACGAGGCGAAAAAGGCAAGGAGGCCGGCGAGATGGCGGAGCGGATCAGGCCCTTTCTGATGTTCGAGGGCGAGGCCGAGGAAGCGATGGACTTCTACGTCTCGCTGTTCCCGGATTCCCGGGTCGAGCGGATCGAACGCTACGGCGTCCAGGGCGCCGCCGAGGAAGGCAAGGTGGTACGGGCGGATTTCGTTCTGAACGGGCAGCGTTTGGTCTGCATCGACAGCCCGGTCGGTCACGGGTTCAGCTTCACGCCCTCGCTCTCCTTGTTCGTCGATTGCGCCTCGGCCGACGAGGTCGACCGGCTGTTCGACTCGCCAGCGAGGGCGGCGAAGTGATGATGCCGCTCGGCGAATATGCCTTCGCCGCCCGCTACGCCTGGCTCGCCGACCGGTTCGGAGTGTCCTGGCAGCTCAGCTTCGCGAGCGCCTGACCGACCGGGGAGGCGCCGCCGCTCAGTCGAACAGGCTCGAGACGGAGGTCTCGTCGGCGATCCGCTTCATCGCCTCGGCGAGGAGCGGAGCAATCGGCAGCAGTCGGATCTTCGCGCTCGCCTCGGCGGCCTCGTAGGCGGCGATCGAATCGGTGATGACGAGCTCGCTGAGCACCGACGAATCGACCCGGGCGACGGCGCCGCCGGAAAGGACTCCGTGGGTGCAATAGGCGACGACGTCCTCGGCGCCGCCTTCCTTGAGCGCGGCCGCGGCGTTGCACAGGGTGCCGGCCGAATCGACGATGTCGTCGATCAGGATGCAGAAGCGGCCGTCGACGTCGCCGATGATGTTCATCACCTCGGATTCGCCCGGCTTCTCGCGGCGCTTGTCGACGATCGCCAGCGGCGCGTTGTGGAGTCTCTTGGCGAGGGCGCGGGCGCGCACGACGCCGCCGACGTCGGGCGAGACGACGGTGATCGGCCGGCCCGAAAAGTGGGCCTTGATGTCCTCGGACATGGCCGGCGCCGCGTAGAGATTGTCGGTCGGGATGTCGAAGAAGCCCTGGATCTGGCCGGCATGGAGGTCGATGGAGAGAACCCGGTTGGCGCCGGCGACGGTGATCAGGTTGGCGACCAGCTTGGCCGAGATCGGCGTTCGCGGCCCTGGCTTGCGGTCCTGGCGGGCATAGCCGAAATAGGGAAGGACGGCGGTGATCCGCTTGGCCGAGGCGCGCCGAAGCGCGTCGATGCAGATCAGCAGCTCCATCAGATTGTCGTTCGCCGGATAGGCGGTGGACTGGACGATGAAGACGTCCTCGCCGCGGACATTTTCGTGGATCTCGACGAATATCTCCTCGTCCGCGAAGCGGCGCACGCTGGCCTGGGTGATCGGCAGGTCGAGATAGCTGGCTATCGCCTGCACCAGCGGCTGGTTCGAATTGCCCGACATCAATTTCATGGGTGCGGACCTAGAGCGGGGTGCGGCTGGCGCCTCTCTTAGGGCGAAGGCGGGCGAAGGCAAGAGCGTTGCCCCGCGCTCGCGCCCGCAATAGAGCCGCCGCCATGGTGGTCACCCGTTTCGCGCCATCGCCGACCGGGCGCCTGCACGTCGGCAACATCCGCACCGCGCTGCACAATTGGCTGCTGGCAAGGAGGCATGGCGGTTGCTTCATCCTGCGCCTCGACGACACCGACCGCGAACGCAGCCGCGAGGAACATGCCCAGGCGATCCAGGAGGATCTCGCCTGGCTCGGGCTCGAGCCCGATCGGATCGCCCGCCAATCGGAGCGGTTCGGACGCTACGAGGCCGCCCTGGAACGGCTCGCCGCGGCCGGCCGAGCCTATCGCGCCTATGAAACGGCTCAGGAGCTCGAGCTCAAGCGCAAGGTGCTGCTCGGCCGCGGCCTGCCGCCGGTCTATGACCGATCCGCCCTCCGCTTGACCGACCAGGAGCGGGCCGGGCTCGAGCGCGCGGGTCGGCGGCCGCACTGGCGATTCGCGCTCGATCCGCAATACCCGATCGAATGGGACGATCTGGTCCGCGGCCGCCAGCATCTCGACCCTGCACTGCTCAGCGACCCGGTCATCCGCCGGGAGGACGGCAGTTGGCTCTACATGCTCCCGAGCGCGGTCGACGATATCGAGATGGGGGTGACCCATGTCGTCCGCGGCGAGGATCATGTCACCAATACCGGGCTGCAGCTGCAGATGTTCGCCGCGCTGGGCGCGGAGCCGCCCCTTTTCGCTCATGAGGCGCTGCTGGTCGGCTCCGAAGGCAAGCTCTCCAAGCGGCTCGGCGCGCTCGGCGTCGACGCGATGCGGGAGGCTGGGATCGAGCCGATCGCTCTCCTCGCCAAGCTGGCGCGCATCGGCACCAGTCTGCCGGTGGAGCCGGTGACCGCGCCGGAGCCGCTGATCGACACGTTCGATTTCGCCACGTTCGGGCGCGCCCCGGCCCGCTTCGACCTGGACGAGCTCGCCGGCCTGAACGCGCGGATCGTCCACCAGCTGCCCTTCGAGAAGGTCAGGCCGCGGCTGCCCGCGGGCATGACCGAGACCGACTGGCTGGCGATCCGGCCGAACCTCAAGAGCGTCGCCGAGGCAGCCGACTGGTGGGAGATCCTCCACGGGCATGTCGAGCACAGGGCGGGGGCCGAGGATCGCGAGCTGCTCGCCGCCGCGGTCGCCGCAGCCGAGGCGATCGACTGGTCCGAAGGGCCCTGGCCGAGGCTCGTCGCCCGCCTCAAGGAGGCGAGCGGCCGCTCGGGCAAGGCGCTGTTCCTGCCGCTGCGCCGAGCTCTGACGGGCCGCGACAGCGGGCCGGAAATGGCGGCGCTGCTGCCGTTGATCGGCCGCGAGGAAACGCTCGCCCGTCTACGCTCGGCCATCCGCTAGGGGGCCGCCTCGCCCGCCCCGTCCGCAGGGAACCTTCGGTATAGTATAACATTACGATATACTGTATCATCCCGTTGAGAATGTCGGCCCGCAAGAGGCAAGCGAACTGGAAAGGAGAGAGCCATGACCGAAGGCGGATTTTTCGATCGCAAGACAAGGAGCCCGACCGGGCTGACCCTCGTCATCGCCATGCATGCGGCCGCGCTCGGCGCTCTCGCGCTCGTCAAGGGCCCGGAGATTTTCACGCCGCGGCCGCCGATCGACGTTTACGACATTCCGATCCCGCCCGCGCCGGAGCCCGAGCCCGAGCCGCGGCCCGTGCAAGAGCCGCGGCAGCAGCCGTCCGTGCTCGATCGGGTCGAGCCCCTCGTTCCGCGCCCGGCCGACGAGCCGGTCGCGCAGGATCCGCCGCTACCGCCGCTTCGGCCGTTTGGCGATTCGGGCCCGCCGACGGCGCCCGAGGCGCGCTCGGACCCGCCGCCGCCGCCGCCCGTGCGCACTGCGGCCGAATTCGATTCGCGCTATGCCGGCGATCTGCAGCCGCCCTATCCGCCTTCCGAGCAGCGCGCCCAGCGCAACGGTTCGGTGCGGGTCCGGCTGATCATCGGCGCCGACGGGCGAGTCAAGACGATCGAGCGGCTGAGCGCGACGAGCGACGCCTTCTGGCGCTCGACCGAGCGTCATGCCCTCGCCCGCTGGCGCTTCCGCCCCGCGACCGAGGACGGCCGACCGGTGGAGAGCGCCAAGACGATGAACGTCTTCTTCCGGATCGAGGCCTAGGCCCGGGGAGCAGTCCGGGCTGGCGGGGAGGGACGGCGCGCATTATCTTGACCTGATGCCTCTCCCCCGCCCCGCCAGCCCGCGCGCCCTTTGGACCGATCTCAACGCCTTCTGGCGGCAGCGGCCGCGGCACCAGTGGCTGGCCGGAGCGCTGGCGGTGGCGATCCCGATCGGGATCCTGGTCAGCTTCTACTTCGATGCCCAGACCAACATCCTGCCGCGCGAGCAGATCACCTATATCGAGAGCTGGCCGGCCACCCGCACCGACGAGGAGATCAAGGCCAAGCAGAAGGCCGACCTGGCCGAGCGGCGCGCCTTCCAGGAGGAGCGACGCCAGCAGTTCCAGCGGCTCGACGAGCAGCTCAACCGGCTGGGCATTTGAGCGACGCGCTCTGGATGGACTCGGCGATCGCGCTCGGCGAGCGCGGCCGCGGCCGAACCGCCCCCAACCCGAATGTCGGCTGCGTCATCGTCCGCGACGGAGCCGTCGTCGGCCGCGGCTGGACCCAGCCGGGGGGCCGCCCCCATGCCGAGGCGATGGCGCTGGCGCAGGCCGGCGAGGCGGCCAGGGGCGCGGCCGTCTATGTCAGCCTCGAGCCGTGCGCCCATTCGAGCGAGCGCGGGCCCGCCTGCGCCGACCTGCTCGCCCAGGCACGGCCGTCGCGGGTCGTCGCCGCGGTGGGCGACCCCGACCCGCGCACCGACGGCGCCGGCATGGCCAGGCTGGCGAGAGCGGGCGTCGCCGTCGAGCTGGGCCTGCAGAGGGAGGCCGCCGAGCGGAGCCTTGCCGGCTTCCTGACCCGGATCCGGCTTGGGCGCCCCTTGATCACCCTGAAGCTCGCTTTGTCTGTCGACGGTAAGATCGCGCTGCCTTCGGGAGAGAGCCGCTGGATCACCGGCGAGGACGCCCGCGCCCACGTCCATCTCGAGCGCGCCCGAAGCGACATGATCCTGGTCGGGCGCGGGACCTACGAGGCCGACGACCCCAAGCTCGACGTTCGGCTGCCCGGCCTGGAGGAGCGCTCGCCGCGCCGCGCCCTGCTCACCCGCGGCGCCGCGGTCGAAGGCTGGACTCGGCTAAGCGCCCCGGCCGACGTGTTCGGGCTTCATGACGTCAACGACCTGTTGGTCGAAGGCGGTTCGGCCACCGCCACCGCCTTCCTCGCCGCCGACCTGGTCGATCGCCTGCTCATCTACCGGGCGCCGGTCCTGATCGGCGAGGGCCGCTCGTCGGTCGGCTATGTCGGGCTGGAGAGCCTCGCCGACGCCCACGGCCGCTGGCGGCTCGCCGACACGCGTCAGCTTGGCATCGACCGGCTCGAAGTCTACGAGCGGCTGCGCTGAGCCATGTTCACGGGCATCATCACCGACGTCGGCACGATCGAGGCCGTGGAAGAGCGCGGCGACCTGCGCGTGCGCGTCGCCTGCGGCTTCGACATGTCGACTCTCGATCTCGGCGCTTCGATCGCCTGTTCCGGCACCTGCCTCACCGTCGTCGACAGAAACGAAGGCTGGTTCGCCGTCGACGTCTCCGCCGAGACGAAGCGGCGCACCGCGCCGCTGATGTGGGAGGCAGGCAAGCGGCTGAACCTCGAGCGGTCGCTTCGGGTCGGCGACGAGCTCGGCGGCCATATCGTCACCGGCCATGTCGACGACGTCGTCGAGGTGGTCGCGGTCGAGCCGGTCGGCGGATCCACGGCCCTCACCGTCGCGTCGCACCTCGCGCTCGGCCCGTTCATCGCGGCCAAGGGATCGATCGCCCTCGACGGGGTTTCGCTCACCGTCAACGACGTCTGGGACGGCCCGGGCGGCGACGGCATCCGCTTCGGGATCAACCTCATTCCCCACACGGCGGCCCACACGACTTTTTCCGATGTCGCCGTGGGGCGCTGGCTGAACGTCGAGATCGACGTCATCGCCCGCTATCTGGCCCGCCTGCAGCAAGCGCGCACCAGCAACGTGTGAAATCCTGTTGGCGTATCACATCGTGATGTGATACGAGCCCCCTGATGAGCACCATCCTGATCGATCGCCTCTGCGAGATCGTCGCTGCCGGCGAGATGAGCCGCTCCGGCCTCGCCCGTGCCGCCGGCCTTCACCCCAATTCCCTGCGCAAGCTCGGCGAATCGGACTGGAACCCGACCGCCGACACCTTGGTCAAGCTCGAGAAGTTCCTCGCCAGCGGCAGCCGGGGGGTGATGGCGAGCGCCGAGCAGATCATCGACGAAGCGCGCAACGGCCGGATGTTCATCCTCGTCGACGACGAGGACCGCGAGAATGAGGGCGACCTCGTCATTCCCGCCCAGATGGCGACTCCCGACGCCATCAATTTCATGGCCAAGCACGGCCGCGGCCTGGTCTGCCTGGCGCTGACCCGGGACCGGGTCGACCAGCTCGGCCTGCCGCTGATGCCGCGCCACAATGACAGCCGACTGGAGACCGCCTTCACCATCTCGATCGAGGCGAAGGACGGGGTGACGACCGGCATCTCGGCGGCCGACCGCGCCCGCACCGTCTCGGTCGCGATCGACGCCGGCAAGGGTCGCGAGCATCTCGTCACCCCCGGCCATGTCTTTCCGCTCGTCGCTCGCGACGGCGGCGTCCTGGTCCGCGCCGGCCATACCGAGGCGGCGGTCGACGTCGCCCGCCTCGCCGGCCTCAACCCGTCGGGCGTGATCTGCGAAATCATGGGCGACGACGGCAGCATGGCGCGGATGGAGGATCTGTTCGCCTTCGCCCAGCTTCACAATCTGCGCATCGGCACCATCCGCGACCTGATCGCCTACCGGCTCAAGAAGGACCGGCTCGTCGAGGAGACCGCCGAGGCCCGCTTCGAAAGCCGCTGGGGCGGGGCCTGGAGCGCCAAGACCTTCCTCAACAAGGCGTCGGGCACCGAGCAGATCGCCCTGGTCAAGGGCCATGTCGATCCGCGCCGGCCGACGCTGGTCCGAATGCACGCCTTGAGCCTGTTCGCCGACGCCTTCGCCGAGGCCGGCGAACGGGGCGGCTTGCTCGAAGGTTCGATGAAGGCGATCGCGGAGGAGGGCGCCGGGGTGATCGTCGTCATCAACCGGCCGATGCCCGACGCCCTCTCGCGGGCGCTCAAGGTCCGTGCCGGTGGCGCCGAGCAGCGCGACACCGAGCAGCTGCGCGATTACGGCGTCGGCGCCCAGATCCTCGCCGCTTTGGGCGTGCACGACATGATCCTGCTCACCAACAGCCACCACACGCCGGTCGCGCTCGCCGGCTACGGCCTCGCCATCGTCGGCGAGCGCCCGATCCCGTCGGCCTGCTGAGGTGGCGCGAGTCCTGATCGTCGAGGCGCGCTTCTACGCCCATCTGAACGACCTCCTGCTCCGGGGCGCGCGCACCGCGATCGAGGAAGCCGGCCACGACCACGAGACCGTCACCGTCCCCGGCGCGCTCGAAATTCCCGGCGCGATCGCTCTGGCGCAGGAGACCGGCCGCTACGACGCCTATGTCGCGCTCGGTGTCGTCATCCGCGGCGAGACCTATCATTTCGAGATCGTCGCCGGCGAGAGCGCGCGCGGGCTGATGGCGCTGACCCTGGACGGCCTCGCCGTCGGCAACGGCATCCTCAGCGTCGAGACCGAGGCGCAGGCGCTGGCCCGCGCCCGGCCCGAGGAGAAGGACAAGGGCGGCGAAGCGGCCAGGGCGGCGCTCGCGATGCTGGGCCTGGCCAGGCGCTTCGCTTGACGCCAACCGGGTGACCGATCAAGCGCGGCCGCATGGCCGACAGAGCGACCGCCGCCCGCTACGCTTTTCCCGCGCTGATCGCCGCGAACCTGTTCCTCGCGCTGGGTCCGTGGATGGTCCGCCTCGCCGATGTCGGCCCGGTCGCCGCGGCCTTCTGGCGGCTCGCGCTGGCTCTGCCCTTCCTCGCCTTCCTCGCCGTCGGCCAGAGCCGCGGCCGGCCGTTCCCGGGCTGGGCCTTGCTCGCCGCGGCGGCGCTGGGCGGCCTGTTCTTCGCCGCCGACCTTGCCGCCTGGCACGAGGGCATCCTGCGCACCAAGCTCGCCAACGCCACCTTGTTCGGCAATTTCGCCAGCTTCCTGTTCGCCATCTACGGCTTCTTCCTGCTCCGCAGCCTGCCGGGACGGGCGCAGGCGCTTGCCCTGGCGCTGGCGGGAATCGGAACGGCGCTGCTGCTCGGCAGCAGCTTCGAGCTGTCGAGCGCTCATTTCAGCGGGGACCTGCTCGCCCTGCTGGCGGGCCTCTTCTACACTCTCTACCTGATCGCGGTCGACCGCGCCCGCCGAGTGATGGCGCCGTGGCCGGTGCTTGCCCTCGCGACGGCCGCCGGCGCGCTGCCGCTCCTCTTCTTCTCGCTCGCGCTCGGCGAGCAGGTCATACCCGGCGACTGGACTCCGGTCATCCTTCTCTCGCTGAGCAGCCAGCTCGTCGGCCAGGGGCTGCTCGTCTACGCGATGGGCCATTTGTCGCCGGTGCTCGTCGGCCTGTGCTTCCTCACCCAGCCGATCGCGGCCGCAGCCATCGGGTGGGCCGCCTATGACGAGCGCATTTCGCTCGGCGACGGCCTTGGCGCGCTGCTGATCTGCGCGGCGCTGGTGCTGATCCGCCTGCCCCAGCGGCCGCTTGCAACCAAAGCGGCGCAGGCCCATTGACCCCGCATGGTCGAGCCTCTCGAGATGAACCTCGACGAGCTGCGCGCCGCGCTGGCGCCGCTGGTGCCCGCCCATGCGGCCTTTGACGGCTGGTCCGACGAAGCGCTGGCGATGGCGGCCGGCGAGCTCGGCATTCCGCCGGAGCGGGCGCGGCTCGCCTTCGGCGGCGGCCCGGCGCAGATGATCGACGCCTGGTTCGACTGGATCGACAAGGCGATGCTCGACGCCTTCCCGCCCGAACGGATCGCGGCGATGAAGATACGCGACCGGATTCGCGAGCTGGTCCTGTTCCGCTTCGAGGCGATGCGGCCCAATCGCGAAGCGCTTCGGCGGGCGCTGGGCATTCTCGCGATGCCTCAGCATGTCGCGGACGCGGCGCGGCTCGCCTGGCGCGCCGCCGACCGGATTTGGCGCGTGGCCGGCGACACCGCGACCGACTTCAACCATTACAGCAAGCGCGCCATCCTGATCGGGGTCTACGGGTCGACCACCCTGGTCTTCCTCGACGACGACGGCGACGATCTCGCCGAGACCCGGGCCTTCCTCAACCGGCGCATCGACGACGTCATGCGCTTCGAGAAGTTCAAGGCGAGCTGGCGCGGCACCCGCGAGCGGCTGCCTTCGCTCAGCCGATTCCTCGGCCGGCTTCGCTACCCGGCCGCCTGAACGGGTGGAGGAGCTGCCCGGCATAGGTCGCCGGCACCGGGTCGGCGAGGCCGAAACTCTGTGCCGTCCGGCCCTTCGGCAGGTGCGCCGTACCGAACAGAAAGTCCCAGATGGCGAGCTGGGTGCCGAAATTGCGGTCCCACGCTTCGCGATCGCGGCAATGATGCCAGTGATGGAAGTCGGGCGAGGTGAGGAGCCAGCGCAGCGGCCCGAAGCCGAGCCGGAGATTGGCGTGCAGCAGCAGCGTATGCATGTGATAGACGAGCGCGAAGATCCCGATCGCCGCCGGCGCGAAGCCGAGCGCGAATATCGGCAGGATCGACGCGCCCTTGCACAATATCTGGTCGACCGGGTGGATTCGGTGGGCCGCGAGCCAATCCATCTCCTCGATGCTGTGGTGGACCTGATGGATTCGCCACAGGGCGGGCACCGCATGGAACAGCCGATGGGACAGATAGAAGATCAGGTCCGACACCAGCAGCAATTCGACGAATTGGACCCAGATGGGCTGGGCCTGAACGGCGTTGCGCAGGTCCGCCGAGACCAGCATCGGGCTCGCGGCGAGCGCGGCGACCGCCACCACGGTGAGCGCGATCCGGATGACGATGCCGTTGGCGAACACATAAGCGAGATCGAGCTGCCAATGGCGGCGCAGCGCCGGTTGCTGCTTGCGGGCGCCGAGCAGCCGCTCGAGCGGCACGAAGAGCAGCGCGCCGAGGAAGAACAGGCGGAAGTCCAGCAGCTCGGGAAGGGAGAGCATCAGGGCCGGCTCAGAAGATGCCCGGGAGGAGCCGGTAGCGGACCTTGACCGCGAGCGCCCGATAGGCGCCGTCGGCCCGGAGCAGCCGCTCCTCGGCGAGGATCCGGCGGACCGCGATCGCCAGCGTCGCGCCATAAATGGCGAGGTTCCACGGCGTCGGGCCCGACAGCAGGAAGCCGATATGGGTCAGCGCGTAGCCGGCATACATCGGATGGCGGACGAGACGATAAGGGCCGCCCGCTTTCACGCCGCGATTGGCGGCGACGACGCCGAAGCTGCGTCGCAGCGTCATCTTGGCCGAGAATTGGAGAGCGAAGCCCGTGATCATCACCGCCTCGCACAGGTGGATCGGGAGCAGCGGCGAAGCCGACGGCGCTACGGCGAGCAGGGGCAGCAAGGTTCCGGCGAGGCCGACCAGCCAGTCGCCGCCGCGCCGCGAAATGTCGCGCGTCGACCGGCGCAGCAGGATGAACAGCACGACCACGCCCTCGGAGAGCAGCAGGAGCAGCGGCGGCAAGGCTCCGGTGGCCAGGACGACCGGGACCAGCCGGGCGGCGAGCACGACCATGAAGCCGGCGACGAGGAATTTCTCGATCAAATCGAGGTCGAGCCGCTCGAGACGGCGCGGCAGGGTTTCGGCGCTGGACAAAAAAGCTCTCCTCTGGCCGCGCACGATCCCAAAAACTGGTAAACAAAGCGTGTCGCGGTCTTGCTGCAGTCAGCGGCGGCCCTCTAACGCTATTGATAATCACTCGCACATTGGCTACGCACGGGCCGGTACAACCTGACTTCGGGGACCCATGGCCGGGGGCTTGCACTGTCTGAAGCGGTTCGCTCTGGCGCTCCTGCTGCTGGTCGCGGCGGGGCTGCCGGCCGCTGCCCGCGCCGATGACGCGGCCGTGCAGACGACCTGGCGTCTGCTCGATTACGTCGCCGTCGACTATCCGGGCGCGGTCCAGGACGGCCGCATCGTCAGCCAGCTCGAATATGACGAGATGCGGGAATTCTCCCGCGTCGTCGTCGAGCGTCTCGCCGACCTGCCCACCCATCCGCAGCGTGCGGCCCTGGTCGCCGCGGCGGGCGGGCTTCAGCAGGCGATCTCCCGCAAGGCGCCGCCGCCGGAGATCGAGCGGCAGGCGCGCTCGCTCGCCGCCCGCCTGCTCGCAGCCTATCCGGTGCCGCTGGCGCCGTCCGCCATGCCCGACCTCGCGCGCGGCCAGGCGCTTTATGCCCAGCATTGCGCGTCCTGCCATGGCGGCGACGGCGCCGCGCGGACCCCGGTCGCGGCCGCGATGGATCCGCCGCCGATCGACTTCACCGACCGGGCGAGGGCACGCGAGCGCAGCCTATTCGCGCTCTACCAGGTGATCGGCCAGGGGCTCGAAGGCACCGCGATGCAGAGCTTCGCCCAGCTCCCCGAAGCCGATCGCTGGGCGCTCGCCTTTCGGGCCGGGCAATTTGCCTATCCGCCCGCGCTTGCCGAACAGGGTGCTCGGCTCTGGCAGGCCGATCCGGGGCTTCGGGCCAGGATTGCCGACCTGCAGGCCCTTGTTGCCCTGACCCCGGCGGCGCTGGCCGGGCAGCTCGGCGAGCCGCGCGCGGCGGCCGTGACCGCCTATCTGCGCGCCAATCCGGGCGCGTTGGCGCAGACGGCCGGCACCGGATCGCTCGCGGCGGCCGCGGCGCTGCTCCGCGAGAGCGTCGCCGCTTACGGCCGCGGCGACCGCGATCGGGCTGGGGAGCTGGCGCTCGCCGCCTATCTCGACGGCTTCGAGCCGGTGGAAGGCCTTCTCGGCGCCCGTGACTCCGGCCTCGTCGCCGAGGTCGAGCGCGAGATGGGGGGTCTGCGCGCGGCGATCGGCCGCGCCGCGCCGGCGGCCGACATCGCGGCCCGGGCGGATCGTCTCCAGGCGCTGTTCCGGAGCGCCGAGACGGCGCTGGCTCCGGAAGCGGGGAGCGGCACCTCCACCTTCCTCGGCGCCTTCGCCATACTGCTCCGCGAGGGGCTCGAGGCGCTGCTCATCGTCATCGCCATGATCACCTTCCTGGTCCGGGCCGAGCGCCGCGAGCTGCTTCGCTACGTCCATGGCGGCTGGATCGCGGCGCTCGCCGCCGGAATCGCCACCTGGTGGGCCGCCACCCGTTTCGTCACCATCAGCGGCGCCAGCCGCGAGCTCACCGAGGGCTTCGGCTCGCTGCTGGCCGCGGCGATCCTGCTGTTCGTGGGCATCTGGATGCACGGCAAGGCGCAGGCCGGCGCCTGGCAGCTCTACGTTCGCGAGAAGCTCGATCGGGCGCTCAGCGGCGGTTCCGCCTGGCTGCTGTTCGGCCTCTCCTTCGTCGCCGTCTATCGCGAGGTGTTCGAGACGATCATCTTCTACGCCGCGCTCGGCGCTCAGGGCGAGAGAGCGGCGATGGCCGGCGGAATCGCCGCCGCGGCGGTGCTCCTCACGTTGATCGCCTGGGCGATGCTGCGTTTCGGCCGCCGGCTGCCGATCGCCAAGTTCTTCCAATATAGTGCGGCGCTGATCGCGGTGCTGGCGGTGGTGCTCGCCGGCAAGGGCTTCGCGGCGCTTCAGGAGGCGGGCCTGATCGGGGTCACGCCCTTGCCCGCCTTCCCGCGAAGCCCGATCCTCGGCCTCTATCCGACGGTTGAGACCCTGGCCGCGCAGGTCGCGACCGCGCTCCTGATCGCGGCGGGCTTTGTCCGGTCGCGCCGGACCGCCGCCGCCGCCGCCGCCGCCGCGGCCTGAGACGCTTGGCTCGTCGCCCGGCATCGCCTATGCGGTGAGCAAGCATCGAGGAGGATGAAATGGCGGGCGTGAACAAGGTGATTCTGGTCGGCAATCTCGGCGACGATCCGGAAGTCCGCTCGCTCAACAATGGCGGCGAGGTGGTCAACCTTCGCGTCGCCACGTCGGAAAACTGGAAGGACCGCGACGGCAACCGGCAGGAGCGGACCGAGTGGCACCGGGTTGTCATCTTCAACGAGAATCTCGGCCGAGTCGCCAAATCCTATCTGCGCAAGGGCTCGAAAGTCTATCTGGAGGGCCAGATCCAGACCCGCAAATGGACCGATCAGTCCGGCCAGGACCGCTACTCGACCGAAGTCGTCCTTCAGCGCTTCCGCGGCGAGCTGGTGCTGCTCGACAGCCGCGGCGGCGGCGGCGGAGGGGGAGGCGGCTATGGCGACGATCATGGCGACAGCTTCGGCGGTTCGGGCGATTTCGCGGGCGGCGGCGCGGCCCGCCAGCCGGCCCGGCCGCAGCCCGCCTTCGACTCCGATCTGGACGATGACGTGCCGTTCTGACGAGCGGCTCGGGCTCGCCCGCGAGGCCTATTCTTTCTTCATCCTGTCGCGCAAAGCCGCCAGGGCGCCGAACGGACCGGCCTCCTCCTCGCTCTTGACCCCGGCCGCCTCGAGCGCGGCCGCGGCCTCGGCCGAGCGCGGATAGGGATCGAGGCTCAGGAACAAGGTCTCGGCCGCCGCCTCGCCAAGGTCGATTGCCGCCCCGTCGTAGAAGACGACGTCGAGCTCCGACCCGGACAACTCGATCTCCTCCTCGCCCTTGAGATCGCCTGGTTGCGGCCGGAAGACGATTTCGAGCGCGGCGTCGATGTCGGCGTCCACGGGCTCGCCGCTGGCGACGCAGGTCTGGGTGACCCGAGCCGTCACCCGCCCGCTGGCGACGATGTCGGCGGCCTTGCGCACCAGCGCCGCCTGAGCCGTAAGCCGGTCGATGCCGACCAGGTCGAACCGCCTCGCCAGCGCCTGGCGCTCCGCCGCCTCGGCCTCGATCTTCAGCATGCGCGGCTCGGGCCCGAGCGTGTCGACCCGGACCGGCCGCGAGAATTCCGGAACGGTCACGGGACGGGGAGCCTGGCTTCGAGCAGGTCCGTGAGCGGCCGGGCCGCGAGCGCCCGGTCGAACCGCTCGAGCCGCTCGGCCACCCACAGGACGGCCGCTTCATTGGGCGGCGATTCATGGAAGATGTTGCGGCGCACCGGCCCGGCGAAGCCGGTGCCGTCCTCCGCCGCGGCTCGGAAGGCGGCGAGCCGGCCGCCGAGCGCCCCCATCATCCGGCCGACATGCTTGCCGACCACATAGTCGCCGACGCCGAGCTGGCGAAGCGTGGCGTCCATGTCGTCGACGAACGTCTCGGTGAGCAACACCGACGGCTCGCGAGCCGCCTCGCCCTCCTTTTCCAGGCGCAGCAGGGTCAGGGCCATCATCGCGGCCACCATGTCGAAGCGGCCGTCGATCGTATCGGGGATCCCGCCCTCCCGGTACCAGCCCGGATCGCGCCCGGCCGCGACGACGGCGCGGTAGAGCGGTTCCAGGGAGCGGCGGCGTTGGTCGCCGCCGAAGATGCGCTGCAGGAAAGACAAGGGCTTCCTTCGAGAGATGCCGGGCGGCTTGCGCCGGCTAGGCGATGTTCATATTGGAGGGGCTAGTCAAGTCCGTGCTCGCCAGGGGAAGCGGACGATCGGGAGATTCAAGCGTGATCAGCCTGCCCATCGGACCCCGCGCCGCGCTTGCCGCCGCCGCTGCCGGCGCGGCCATGCTCTTCGCCGGCTGCTCGGCGGTCCGGGACCATCAGGGCTATGTCATCGACGAACCGCTCGTCGCGGCGATCCAGCCCGGCGTCGACAATCGCGAATCGGTGGCCGGGACGCTCGGCCGTCCGACCTTCGTCGGCCAGTTCGATCAGCGCGACTGGTATTACGTCTCGCGCAACACCCGGCAGCTCGCCTTCAACATGCCGCGGCCGCGCGAGCAGACCGTGCTCCACATCCGTTTCGACGAGGCCGGCAATGTCGAGCGGGTCGAGCGGACCGGGCTCGACCTCGTCGTCAACATCGATCCGAGCGGCGACAAGACGCCGACCCTGGGCCGCGAGCGCGGCCTGTTCGAGGAGCTGTTCGGCAATATCGGCGCGCTCGGCCAGGGCGCCCGGCCGGGCCAGACCTCGGACAACCCGCAATAGCGTCCCGCGTCGCGCCCATGCCCGGCCCAGGGGATCGCGCGTCGACGCCTTTCGCAGGGCGGGCTGGGGACTAAAGCATGATCATCTTTGAAAACCGCTCATCCTGAGTAGCCACTGAGCGAAGTCGAAGTGGCGTATCGAAGGACCGTCCTTCGATACGATGATCGGGTCGGATTGTCCGCCGGACAATCCTGAAACATGCCGGGGGCATGTTTCACCTGATCATTTCGCCAGGCTCAGTCCCTACTCAGGATGAGCGGGTTTTGGTCAAGCTAGCCCGACAGCGCCCTAGCTCAATCCAGCCCCGCTCAGGATGAGCGGTTCTGTGAAAGACGATCACGCCCTAGGCTAGCCCGATCGAGGTCTAGCGGACGATCTGCCCGGCGGCGAGCACCGCGAGGGTCACCAGGTCCGAAGCGGTCGCCGTCATCGCCGCGATCTGGACCTGCTTCTCCATGCCGACCAGCATCGGCCCGATCAGGGCGTCGCCGCCCAGCTCCTTGAGCAGCTTGGCCGAGATGTTCGCGGTCTGGAGGCCCGGCATCACCAGCACGTTGGCGGGGCCGGTCAGCCGGCTGAACGGAAACACGCGCTGAAGCACCGGGTTCAGGGCGACGTCGGGCGCCATCTCGCCCTCATATTCGAAAGCGACGTCGTCGCGCCCGTCGAGCAGCTTCACCGCGTCGCGGATCCGTTCAAGGAAGCTGCCCTCCGGATTGCCGAAGTTGGAATAGGACATGAAGGCGACGCGCGGCTCGTGGCCCATCCGGCGGGCGACCTCGGCGGTCTGGATCGCGATCTCGGCGAGCTGGGCGGCCGACGGCCGCTCGGTGACCGTCGTGTCGGCGAGAAAGACGGTGTGGGCCTGGCCGACCAGGACATGGATTCCGAACGGCGTCACCCCCGGCTTCGGATCGAGGACCCGGCGGATCTGGCGCAGATTCTGGGCGTAGGTGCGCGTCGTGCCGGTGATCATTGCGTCCGCTTCGCCGACCGCCAGAAGGCAGGCCGCGAAGATGTTGCGGTCCTGGTTCACCATCCGCTCCACCTCGCGGTGGAGATAGCCGCGCCGCTGCAGCCGAGCGTAGAGATAGTCGGCCAGCTCGGGGACGCGCGGATAATTGCGGCTGTTATAGACCTCGTAGGATTGCGGGTCCTCGACTCCGAGCGCCCGGAGGCGGTCGTGGACGTCGTCGCGTCCGACGAGAACGGGGATGCCGTAGCCGCCGTCGCGAAAGGCGATCGCGGCGCGAAGGACGACATCCTCCTCGCCTTCCGCGAACAGGACCCGGCGCGGATCGGCACGCGCCGCCTCATAAGCGAGGGTCAGCACCGAGGTCGTCGGGTTGAGTCGGGAGCGGAGCGCCGTGCGGTAGGCGTCCATGTCCTCGATCGGGCGCCGGGCGACTCCGCTGTCCATCGCCGCCTTCGCCACCGCCGCCGGCACCACCTCCATCAGCCGCGGATCGAACGGCGCGGGAATGATATAGTCGGCGCCGAACGTGTGGGCCTTGCCGCCATAGGCCGCGGCGACCTCCTCGGGGACCTGCTGGCGGGCCAGGTCGGCGAGCGCCTCGGCGGCGGCGATCTTCATCGCGTCGTTGATCGTCGTCGCCCGAACGTCGAGCGCGCCTCGGAAGATGAACGGGAAGCCGAGCACGTTGTTGACCTGGTTCGGATAGTCGGAGCGGCCGGTGGCGACGATCGCGTCGGGGCGAGCGGCCTTGGCCTCCGGCGGCGTGATCTCGGGATCGGGGTTGGCCATGGCGAAGATGATCGGCCGCTTCGCCATCGCCATGACCATCTCGGGTTTCAGCGCGCCCGCCGCCGACAGGCCGAGGAAGATGTCCGCGCCCCGCAAGGCCTCGTCGAGGGTTCGCCGGTCGGTCTTGGCGGCATGGGCCGACTTCCACTGGTCGAGATCGGTCCTGCCCTGGTAGATGACCCCCTTGCGGTCGCACATCAGGACATGGTCGTGCGGCACGCCCATCGACTTGATCAGCTCGGTGCAGGCGATCGCCGCCGCCCCGGCGCCGTTCACCACCACCCGAACGTCCTTGAGCTCGCGGCGGGTCAGGTAGCAGGCGTTGATCAGCCCGGCGGCGGTGATGATCGCGGTACCGTGCTGGTCGTCGTGCATGATCGGGATGTTCATGCGCTCGCGCAGCGTCTGCTCGATGATGAAGCATTCCGGCGCCTTGATGTCCTCGAGGTTGATGCCGCCGAAGCTGGGCTCCATCAGCTCGACCGCGTCGATGAAGCGCGCGACGTCCTCGGTGGCGATCTCGATGTCGATCGAATCGACGTCGGCGAAGCGCTTGAACAGGACCGCCTTGCCTTCCATCACCGGCTTGGCGGCGAGCGCCCCGAGATTGCCCAGGCCGAGGATGGCGGTGCCGTTGGAGATGACGGCGACAAGGTTGCCCTTCGCGGTATAGTCGTAGGCGAGGGCGGGATCGTCGGCGATCGCCCGGACCGGGACGGCGACCCCCGGCGAGTAAGCGAGGCTGAGGTCGCGCTGGGTCGCCATCGGCTTCGAGGCGATGATCTCGATCTTGCCGGGCCGTCCGGACGAATGGAATTCCAGCGCCTCGGCTTCAGAGAATTTGACGTTGCTGCCCTCGCTCACATCTTCTCTCCCGTGTCGTGTCGCGTGTAGGACTCAAGCCGTGACGGGGGCAAGCCAAAGCCTTATCGTCGGACGGTGGCCACCAGAATGAAAGCGGAGAGCGCGCCGACGCCGATGATGGCGCAATATCTGGCGCTGAAGGCGGAAGCGCAGGGCTGCCTGCTCTTCTACCGGATGGGCGACTTCTTCGAGCTGTTCTTCGAGGACGCCCGGGTTGCCGCGCAGTGCCTGGACATCGCTCTGACGGCGCGCGGCGAGCATGACGGCGCTCCGGTCCCCATGTGCGGCGTTCCCGTCCACGCCGCCGAGGCCTATCTCGCCCGGCTGATCAGGGGCGGCCACCGGGTCGCCATCGCCGAGCAGATCGAGAGCCCCGCGGAAGCCAAGAAGCGCGGCGCCAAGTCGGTCGTCAACCGCGCCATCGTTCGGGTGGTGACGGCGGGGCCTCGTACCGAGGAGGCCCTGCTCGACGCGCGCAGCGCCAACTGGCTGGCCGCCGTCGCCAGGTCGGGCGATCGCTACGGGATCGCCGCCGCCGACGTCTCGACCGGACGGTTCGAATTATGCTCGGTCGCCGCCGCCGCGCTCGAGGCCGAGCTTGCGCGGCTGTCGGCGGCGGAGATCGTATCGCCGGAGCCGATCGCCGGGGCCCAGGAGCGCCGCACCGGCTTCGACAGCCTTCTCGCCGAGCGGCGGCTGAAGGAGAAATTCGGAGTCGCCACCCTCGACGGCTTCGGCGCCTTCGACCGTGCCGCCTTGTGCGCCGCCGGAGGCCTGCTCGCCTATCTCGACGAGGTGGCGCGCGACGCCCTGCCCTTCCTGCGCCCGCCGGTTGCGTTGTCGCAGGGCGATCACATGATGATTGACGCCGCCACGCGCGAGAGCCTGGAGCTCACCCAGTCGGTCGCCGGGTCCCGCGCCGGCAGCCTGCTCGGCTGCATCGATCGGACCGTCACCGGCGCGGGCGCGCGGTTGCTCGCCGCCGATCTCGGCGCACCCCTCCTCGACCGAGACCGGATCGAGGCGCGGCTCAATCTTGTCGCGTTGTTCGAGAACGACTCGACGTTGCGCGAGCTGGTCCGTCGGCAGCTGCGGGCGCTTCCGGACGTCGGGCGCGCGCTCGGCCGGCTGGCGACGGGACGCGGCGGACCGCGCGACCTCGGAATGCTTCGCGACGGCCTCGGCGAAGCCCGGCGGCTGCACGACCGCCTGGCCCGCCTCGCGGAGCCGCCGGCGCTGCTCGTCGAGCTTCAGCCGGCGCTGACCGGCCACGGCGAGCTGGTCGAGCTCCTCGCCCGAGCCCTGGTGCCGTCGCCGCCGCTCGACGGCGCCCAGGGCGGCTACATCGCGGAAGGCTATGATGCGGCGCTCGACGCGCTGCGCGCGGCCGGCGGCGAGGGGCGCCGCGCCATCGCAGCTCTCGAGGCCCGCTACCGCCAGCAGACCGGCATCGCCACTCTCAAGATCCGGCACAACAATGTCCTCGGCTATCATGTCGAGGTGCCGGCGAGGCACGCCGATTCGCTGATGGCGGCGCAATCGGGCTTCACCCATCGCCAGACCCTGGCCGGGGTCGTGCGCTTCAACGCGCCCGACCTGCACGAGCAGGCGCTGCGCGTCACCCAGGCGGGAGCGCACGCCCTCGCCGCCGAGGCAGCCCATTTCGAGGAGCTTGTCGCTGCGGCGCTGGCCCGGGCGGAACGGGTCGCGGCCGCGGCCGATGCCCTGGCTCGACTCGACGTCGCCGCCGCGCTCGCCGAGCGCGCGGCCGAGGGCGGCTGGTCGCGGCCGCTCTTCGCGTCCGATCATCGGTTCGAGGTCCAGGCCGGGCGCCACCCCGTGGTCGAGGAATCCCTCAGGGCGGCCGGCGGGCGCTTCGTGGCCAACGACTGCCGCCTCGTGGAGGAATCGCGGCTGTGGCTCGTCACCGGCCCGAACATGGGCGGCAAGTCGACCTTCCTCAGGCAGAATGCGCTGATCGCCGTGCTCGCCCAGGCCGGCTCCTACGTCCCTGCCGCGAGCGCCACCTTGGGGCTGGTCGACCGGCTGTTCAGCCGGGTCGGCGCCTCGGACAACCTCGCCCGCGGCCGCTCCACCTTCATGGTCGAGATGGTCGAGACGGCGGCGATCCTCGCCCAGGCGACGGCGCGCAGCCTGGTCATCCTCGACGAGGTCGGCCGCGGCACCTCGACCTATGACGGCCTCGCCATCGCCTGGGCGGTGGTCGAGGCGATCCACGACCGAAGCCGCTGCCGCTGCCTCTTCGCAACGCATTATCACGAGCTGACCCGGCTCGCCGAGAAGCTCGACGCCTTGTCCCTCCACCATGTCAGGGCGCGCGAATGGAAGGGCGATCTCGTCCTCCTCCACGAGCTGGCGAGCGGCCCCGCCGACCGCAGCTACGGAATCGCCGTCGCCAAACTCGCCGGCCTGCCGCCGCCGGTGCTCGCGCGCGCCAAGGCGGTGCTCGCCAAGCTCGAGGAAGGCCGCGCCGCGACCGGCGGCATCGCCGCCGGGCTCGATGATCTGCCGCTCTTCGCGGCCAGCCTCCAGGAGGAATCGACGCCCGACCCGCTGCACTCGGCGCTGGCCGAGATCGAGCCCGATCGGCTGACCCCGCGCGAGGCGCTCGACCTCCTCTACAGGCTGAAGCGGCTGCAGGCGGAAGCGGGCTGAGCGGCGATGCGCTTCGCCGCCATCCCCGCCCGACGCGACATCATCGACCGGCGCGCGGTCGCCGAGCGGCTCGGGCCCGACCGGCAGTCCGCCGCTCGCGAGCTCAAGCTGGCGCTCGCCGCCGGCCGCGAGGAGATTGCGCGCCGGCTCGAGCAACGGCCCTATGCGGGCGCCGAGATCGCGTCGGCCTACGCCTTCCTGACCGATCAGCTGCTTCGGCTCGCCTTCGATTACGTCACCGGCCGCCTTCATCCGCTGGCCAATCCGACCACGTCCGAGCGGCTTCTGCTGATGGCCGTCGGTGGCTACGGGCGCGGCGAGATGGCGCTCCATTCCGACGTCGACATCGCTTTCGTGACGCCTTGGAAGCCGACCGACTGGACCGAGACGGCCGTCGAGGCGATCCTCTATCTGCTCTGGGATCTCGGCCTCAAGGTCAGTCCCTCGACGCGCAGCATCGAGGAGCTGGTGCGGGTCGCGCTAGGCGACCAGACGGTGCGAACGGCCGTCCTCGAATCGCGCTACGTCTGGGGCGACGAGGCGCTGTTCGACGAGGTCCAGGATCGCTTCTGGAACAAGGTCGCCGCCGGCAACGTCCGCGCTTTCGCCAAGGAGAAGCTCGACGAGCGCGACTCGCGCCATCACCGGATGGGCGACAGCCGATACGTCGTCGAGCCCAACGTCAAGGAAGGCAAAGGCGGGCTTCGCGACCTGCACACATTGTTCTGGATCGGCAAATATGCCTATCGGCTGCAATCGGTGGCGGACCTGGTCGAGGCCGGTCTCCTCTCCGATGCGGAGCTGCGCCAGTTCCAGCGCGCCGAGCGCTTCCTGTGGGCGGTGCGCTGCCACCTCCACCTCGTCGCCGGGCGGGCCGAGGAGCGGCTTACCTTCGATTATCAGCGCGAGATCGCCCAGCGGCTCCATTATGCGGACCGGCCCGGCAAATCGTCGGTCGAGCGCTTCATGCGCCACTATTTCCTTCACGCGAAGACCGTGGGCGACCTCACCGGCGTGTTCCTCGCCCATATCGACGAGAAGTTCGCCCGCCGCGGGCAGCGCCTCTACCTTCCAGCGCTGCCGTCGCTTCGCCGCCGCCCGCGCCGACTGGAGGGCTTCATGCTCGACCGGGGCCGTCTCGCCGTCCCCGACGAGGCCTTCCTCGCCGAGGATCCGGTGCGGCTCATCCAGATGTTCGCGCTGGCGGACCGCCACGCGCTGGAAATCCATCCGCTGGCGATTCGCGCCGCCGCCCGCCACTCAAAGCTCATCGACGGCGCGGTGCGCGCCGATCCGCGCGCCAACGCCCTGTTCCTGGAGGTGCTGACCAGCCCGCGCAACCCGGAAACCGTGCTGCGCTGGATGAACGAAGCCGACGTGTTCGGCCGATTCGTTCCCGATTTCGGCCGCGTCGTGGCGCGCATGCAGTTCGACATGTACCATCATTATACGGTCGACGAGCATTCGATCCGGGCGATCGGCCTGCTCGCCCGGATCGAGCGCGGCGAGCTCAAGCAGGACCATCCGCTCGCCACCGGCCTGTTCAAGCGCCTTACCTCCCGGCGAGTGCTCTACGTCGCGGTGCTGCTGCATGACATCGCCAAGGGCCGGGGCGGCGACCACAGCCAGCTCGGCGCCGAGGTGGCGCGCTCCTTGTGCCCGCGGCTCGGCCTCGACGAAGCCGAGACCGAGACCGTCGCCTGGCTGGTCCGCTGGCACCTGCTGATGTCGGCGACCGCGTTCAAGCGCGACCTTTCCGATCCCAAGACGATCCAGGACTTCGTCGAGCGGGTGAAGAGCCTCGAGCGGCTGCGGCTGCTCTTCATCCTCACGTCCGTCGACATCCGAGCGGTCGGCCCCGGCACCTGGAACGCCTGGAAGGCGCAGCTGCTGAGGTCGCTGTTCGAGGCCGCCGAGGAACTGCTCCGGCTCGGCCATAAGCAGAAGGGCCGCAAGGAGCGGATCGCAGCCATCCAGGACGAGCTTTCCGGCCGCCTCGGCTGGGAACAGAGCCGCTTCGCCCGGCTGACCTGGCGCCTGCCCGACAGCTATTGGCTGGCCGAACCGCCCGACGTGCTCGAAGGCAATGCCCGCTTCATCGACGCCGCGGACAGGAACCCGGCCAAGGTCAAGCCGCTTGAGACCCGGATCCTGGGCGAGCGCAGCGCGACCCTGGCGACGATCTACGCGAAGGATCAGCCGGGGCTGTTCTACCGGGTCGCCGGGGCGATCAGCCTCGTCGGCGGCAACATCATCGACGCCCGCGTCCACACGACCGACGACGGCATGGCGCTCGACAACTTCCTCGTCCAGGACATGGCGGGCGCCCCGATCGCCGATCCGCACCAGCTCAAGCGGCTGCAGGAGGCGGTGCTTCGCGCGGTCGCCGGGGAGGAGCCGCTGCGCGACCGCCTCGCCGCGCGCGCCTTGCCGCTACGGCGCGCGGAGGCCTTTACGATCCAGCCGGCCGTGTTCATCGATAACAAGGCTTCCAACCGCTATACCGTGGTCGAGGCCAATGCCCGCGATCGTGCCGCCTTGCTGTGCGAGCTGGCGCAGGCGATCACCGATTCCCGGGCGATGATCCACAGCGCCCACGTCGCCACCTATGGCGAGCGCGCGGTCGACGTTTTCTACCTGACCGACCTGCACGGGCTGAAGATCGAGAATCCGGCCAAGCTGAAGGCGCTTCACGGGCGGCTGCTCCGGGCCGCGGCCGGAGCCGCGCCGGCCGGTCGCGAGGCGGCCTAGGGACAGTCACTTTGAGCAAGGCGGCACGAGGCGCCCAAGGCCGGGCGTGAAAGTGACTGTCCCCTTCCTTGGCGCCCGGGGACAGTCACTTTACCCGCCGCCGCACGTGCCGGCGTGGTGCAGCGTGCGAAAGCGACCGTCCCTTTTCCTCAGAAGCGGAAGCGGGCGGTGACTCCATAGGTGCGCGGCTCGGCGAGGAAGCTGGCGAACAGCTGGTTGGCCGTCGCGAAGCTCGGCGCGCCGAACCGCTGGATCTGCGCTCGGCTGTTCGAGCCCTGGAACGGGGCGTTGAACGCGACCTGCTGGTAGTCCTGGTTGAACAGGTTCTGCGCCCAAAGCTCGACTGCCCAGCGCTGACCCGGCCCGCGCAGTCCGAGACGGGCGTTGACCAGCGCATAGCCGTCCTGCTCCTTCTCCGGGAAAAGGTCGGAGCCGGTATTGTAGTCGTCGGTCAGGCGCGCGTCGGCATAGACGAGGGCGGTCATGCCGGAACTGCCGATTGCCGGAGTCCAGGTGACGGACGCGGTGGCGGTGAATTCGGGCGCGTTGGACAGATTGTCGCCCGGCAGCAGGAACAAAGCCGAGTCGAGCGGCGTCCCGGTGTCGCGGCCGACCAGGTCGTCGCGGTAGCGGGTGTCGGCGTAGGTGACGCCGGCCGTGACCTGGAGGTCGCGGCGGGGATAGATCGCCCCTTCGATCTCGAAGCCGGTCGAGGTCACGCCGCCGGTGACGTCGTCGGCCGCGCAGGAGCCGGTTGCGTTGCTCGCATCGGAATCGGTGGTGCCGAGATCGGTGCCGCAGCCGTTGATGTTCTGGACCAGGAAGACCGAGCCGTTGAAGGTGTTGAGCTGGAAGTTGCTGAACACCTGGCGGAACGCGGCCAAGTTGACGATGAAGCGGCGGTGGGTGACCTTGACGCCGAATTCGTAGGCATCGACGATCTCGGGGTCGAACTGCAGGTTGGCGGTGTTGAAGCCCGCGCCGCGGCCGCCGAACTGGCGGGGATCGTTGGGCGCGAAGATCGGCTGGCCGAGGGCGGAGCGGTCGAGGTTGAATCCGCCCGCTTTGTAGCCGCGCGAATAGCTCGCATACATCAGGATGTCGTCGGTCGGACGGAAGGAGAGCACGCCGGTGCCGGTCCACTCGTCCTCGTCGCGCTCGTCCGCCAAGTTGAGCGCGTTCAACGAGCTCGACGAATTGCCCTGGCAGGTCAGGTTGACGAGGCCCTGAATCAGCGGCTGCACGGTCGCCGGGATCAGGCCCGCCAGCGGCCCGCCGGTGAGGAACGGCGAGAAGGAGGCCTGCTGGACCGGGCAGGCCGTGTTGGTGTTGTTGAAATCGGCTTCGAAATCCTTGTGCTCGCTGGTGTAGCGCAGGCCGACGGTCAGGCTGAGATTGTCGGTCAGGTTGAAGATGTTGTGGGTGAAGACCGCCCAGTTGGTGCTGTCCTGGAAATAGTTGGCGACATTGTCGCCGACATTGTTGACCGTGCTGAGCCGGTCGAGCCCGCCCAGAACGAGCGGGGCGAGGGCTCCGAACGAGCCGGTCAGGGCGCCGCGCCCGGTCGCGCTCAGGCATCCCGGCGCCGCGGGATCGCGCAGCAACGGCAGCGGGTTGATGGTCGCGACGAGCCGGCAGGCGGCGAAAGCGCCGTACTGGCTGCCGAACCTCAGATTGTCCCTGACGTGAAGATCCTCATTGGCGTAATAGGCGCCGACCAGCCAGTCGAGGAAGCCGCCGAAGGCTGAGCCCTGCAGCCGGACTTCCTGGGTGAAGGTCTGGAAATCGCGGAACGCGTTGTCGTCATTGTCGCGGCGGAGGATGTCGACATTGGTATAGTCGGTGTCGGACGGCGAGTAGGAGATATAGTCGCGGAAGGCGGTGATCGAGGTCAGCGTCGCGCCTCCGAAATCGTAATCGATGTGCAGCGAGGCGCCCCAGTCGGTGGTCTCGCCCTCATAGGTCGTTCCCGGGGTCAGGGCGATCTGCCGGTTGAAGGGATCGCCCGCCGAGGGGATGACGCCGCCGAGGCTGGTGAGCACGTCGACGATCCGGTTGCCGCTCGGAGAGCCGCCTGCGCCCGGCTGGCGATAGGCGAAGTCGCCGGGCACGCCCGGGGTCGGGTCGAACGTCTCGCGGGTCTCGACATAGACGGCGCCGCAGCACGATTCCTCGCGCGTCGAATAGTCGCCGAGCAAGCGGACCGAGAGATTGTCGTTGGGCTCGAACAGAAGCTGGCCGCGGACGAAGATGCGGTTGCGGTCGTTGACCTCGTCCTCGGTGCCGCCGGAGGCGTTGACGACCTCGTAGAAGCCGTCGCGCCGGCTGTAGATGGCGTCGACGCGGTAGGCGAGGGACTCGCTGATCGGCCCGGTCACCGCGCCGGCGGCCCGGATATGGTCGTAATTGCCGTAGCTGAGCTCGGCATAGCCGCCGAACTCGAACTCCGGCCGGCGGGTGATGACGTGGATGAGGCCGGCCGAGGCGTTGCGTCCGAACAAGGTGCCTTGCGGGCCGCGCAGCACCTCGATCCGCTCGACTTCGCCGAGCTCGTTGAGGCCGATGCCGCTGCGCGAGCGGTAGACGCCGTCGATGAACACCGCCACCGAGCTCTCCAGGCCGGGATTGTCGCCGACCGTGCCGATGCCGCGGATACGGGCGGACCCGTTGGCCTCGGTGCCGGTCGAGGAAACGAGCAGCGAAGGCGCGAGCTGGTTCAGCTGGCGGATGTCGGTCGCGCCGGAATTCTGGAGCTGCTCGCCGCCGACCGCAGAGACGGCGAGCGGAACGTCCTGAAGCACCTGGCGACGGCCCTGGGCGGTGACGATGATGTCCTGGCCTTCGCCGCCGTCGGGGTCGGCGTTCTGGACGGCCGCTTCCTCGGTCGCGCTGGACGAGGTGGGCGCTTCTTCCGGAGTGGTGACGTCGTCCTGGGCGTAAGCCGGCGTGGCGAGCGCGGCGAGCCCGGCGGACAGCAGCCAGAAGTGCTTCGACATGTAATCCCTCCCCAAAATCTACGGTTCTTTTGGGAGAGAGCTAACGTGAACGTCACCTTTGCGCCAGCGAAAAAACGGCGGTTTCCCGTAGGTTTGCGGGCCTATGGCAATTGCGCAACATAAGAGTTGCAACTTGCAACGGTGTCGCGAGGCTGCCGCTACGGAATGCTGGCATCGGCCGCTTCGGCGCCGAGGCTCGCCGGCGCGGCGAAAAAAAGCCCGGCCTGACTATCGCGGAGCGATCACCATCAGCATCTGGCGGCCTTCCATGCGCGGATGCTGCTCCACCTTGGCGGTTTCGGCCACGTCGGACTGGACCCGCTGAAGAAGCTGCATGCCGAGCTCGCCATGGGCCAGCTCGCGGCCGCGAAACCGCAGGGTGACCTTCACCTTGTCGCCTTCGCCGATGAATTCGTGGATCTTGCGCATCTTCACGCCGTAATCGTGGTCGTCGATGTTCGGACGCATCTTGATCTCCTTGATCTCTTGCGTCTTCTGCGACTTGCGGGCGAGATTGGCCTTTTTCTGAGCTTCGTATTTGTATTTGCCGACGTCGAGGAACTTGCACACCGGCGGGTCGGCGTTGGGCGACACCTCGACCAGGTCCAGCCCGACTTCGGCGGCCTGTTCGATCGCCTCCGCCGTCAACAGGATCCCGAGATTGTCGCCATTCTCATCGATCACGCGCACCTTCGGCGCGGAGATGAACTCGTTGAAGCGGGGGCCGCTCAGCGGCGGGGCGGCGGGGCGCCGGTTAAGAGGCGGACGTATGTTGGTGTCTCCTGAGGCCGAAAGGTTCCCTCACCTAGTGGATCGATTCGGCAAATGAAAGACGGGGCGCCCGGGCCGCCCACAATAAGGCGAAGCGTGGCGCCAAAGCCGCAAGGGCGGATGTTATCGCGCGGGGGTCGGGGGCCAGAGGCGGTCCGCCGGCCGGCCCAGTATCTGCGCCGCGGCGCCGTGCAGCGAGGTCGGCGCCAGCCAGCCGCCGAGGGCGGCCCGCCGCAGCCATTGCTCGAGGTCGCCGCCGGTTTCGGCGTAGCCGGTCCGTTTCATCAGCCCGTAGAAGCCGGCGGACAGGACGTGCATTCCGCCGTCGACGTCGGTCCACCGTTCCCGCGGGTCGCGCGCGACGCCGAGCCGTTCGCCGATCAGCTGGTCGAGCGACGAAGCGAGATCCTCGTCGAACAGGCCCTCCAGGCTGTTGTAGCCGAAGGCCGGATCGTGCTCGGCGACGATCCGCTGGACCAGCGGGTCCCGCCTCAGAACCGCCAGCGCCGCGGCCGCGGCCGCGCCGTCCATGGCGACCGGCGGGTGGAGCAGCTCGTGGCCGGCCGTGCGGATGACGATCTCGTCCGGCCAGTCGATCGCGGAAAGGAATTTCTGGCCGATCACCTTGATCCCGTGCGGCTTGCAGAATTCGAGCAGCACGACCTCGACCGCCGGGTCGAGCGTCCGGCCGGTGAATCGCTCCACTTCGCCGACCACGTCGAAGCCGGCGAGACGGCGGCGAAGCCGCGGCAGCCGCTCCGCCGCCTTTGCGTCGAAAAGGGCGGCGAGGAACTCGGCGAAACCGGCGGCGCGCATCTCGGTCAGGATGCTGCGCAGGATCGGGGCCTCCTCCGTGAACCGGCGCCAGCTCTCCTCGCCTTCGCCGCGCCAATAGGGGCTCGCCTCGAGCGGCGGCCGAAGCACCGTTTCGGCATGGTCGAGCGAGTGGAGCAGGTCGCCGATCGTCGCGTCGGGTCCACCGGAAAAGCGCAGGTCCAGAAACGGGGACATCAGGATGTTGGCGCTGACGAAGCGCGCCTTCAGCGCCCGGACCGAATCCATCGTCGCGGCCGGCAGGCGCGGCGCGAAGGCGGCGATGGCCTCCTCGTAGAAGCCGGCGTAGAACGGATCGCCCGACAGCGGGCTGAGGAAGGAAAGGGCGTCGAAGCCCTCGGAGCCGCGGACGATCCAGCGTGTCCGCATCGTCCCGGCCGCCTGAGCCGGCCCTCCGGCAGCAGAGAGCGCGGCGGCCGCCGCTCCACAAGCGAGGAAATCGCGTCGAGTCATCCTGACTCGGCTAGGCCGGGCCGGGGCTCCCGTCTTGAACGGATTTGGCCGGACGAAGCGCGGACGGCGCACGGCCGTAGACCTGCTTCACCGTCCGGCACATATGGGCCTGGTCCGCGAACCCCGCCCCTGCCGCCACCCAGGCGAGCGGTTCCAGTCCCCGGACGGCCGCGCGCGCGGCACGAGCGGCACGAAGCTCGAGGCGAAATCGCTTGGGCGAGAGGCCGTAACAGCGCCTGAAGCCGCGGCTGACCGAGGAGGGCAGCAGCGAGCGTGATCGCGCCCAGCTCGCCAGGTCGGCCACCTCGCCCTCGCGAAGCGCCGAGGCGAGCAGGTCGGGCCAGTCGGCAGCCGCGCCGTCCGCGGGCTCGAGCTGTTCGATCAGCAGCCACCCGGCCGCCTGGACGTCGCGCTCCGCCTGGCGGGCCAGGGCGTCGGGGTCGGCGATCCGGCCGAAAGCAAAGTCCGGCGCGCCCGCGATCGGGACGTTCAGGATGTCGGCGCCCCCGGACCCGAACTGGTCCTGGTGCGCTTCGAACCGATCGTGCAGCAGGACGTCGCCCGCGGCGGCGGCAAAGCGCCCGCGATCCCCGGCCTCGACATAGCCTCCGCGAAGAACGACGGCCGCATAGGCGCCGAGATGGTGGTGACGGGCTATGTGGCGGGCGGTCCGCGCTCGGCTGATCTCGCAGCCCTCCGCAACGACCGCGCCCATTCAGCCGCGCAGGTCCGGAGGCAGTGCCTCCTGGCGAAGGCGGGCGATCACCTCGTCGAGGGGAAGCAGCTCCTGCCGAGCTTCCGTGCCGAGCGGGCGCACGGCGATCGTGCGCTGCTCCGCCTCGCGCTTGCCGACCACGAGCAGGTAGGGGACCTTGGCCAGGCTGTGCTCGCGCACCTTGTAGTTGATCTTCTCGTTGCGCAGGTCGGCGTCTGCGCGCAGGCCGGCCGAAGCCAAGGCCGCGGCGACCTCGCGCGCATAATCGTCGGCGTCGGAGACGATCGTCGCGACCATGGCCTGCACCGGCGCCAGCCAGAGCGGGAATCGCCCGGCATGATGCTCGATGAGGATGCCGATGAAGCGCTCGAACGAGCCCAATATGGCGCGGTGGAGCATCACCGGCTGGTGGCGCTGGCCGTCCTCGGCGACATAAGTCGCCTCGAGCCGCTCCGGAAGCACGGTGTCGGTCTGGATCGTGCCGACCTGCCAGGTACGGCCGATCGCGTCGGTGAGGTGGAATTCGAGCTTGGGCGCGTAGAAGGCGCCTTCGCCGGGCAGCTCCGCCCAGCCGAATTCCTCGGTGTCGCGCCCGGCCGCCTTGACCGCGTCGCGCAACGACTGCTCCGACCAGTCCCACATCTCCTCGCTGCCGAACCGTTTCTCCGGCCGAAGAGCGAGCTTGATGGCATAATCGGGAAAGCCGAGATCCTTGTAGACGGTGTCGAGCAGGTCGAGGAACAGCCGCACCTCCTCGATGATCTGGTCCTCGCGGCAGAAGATGTGGGCGTCGTCCTGCGTGAACTGGCGGACGCGCAGGATTCCGTGGAGCGCGCCATGCGGCTCGTTGCGGTGGCAGACGCCCATCTCCGCCAGCCGGATCGGCAGGTCGCGATAGCTCTTGATGCCCTGCCGGAAGATCAGCACGTGCGCCGGACAGTTCATCGGCTTCAGGGCCATCAGGTCGCCCTCGCCCGAGAGCACCGGTCCCTCCTCCTCGGTGTTCGGGATCTCGTCCGGGACGACGAACATGTTCTCGCGATATTTGCCCCAATGGCCGGACTGCTCCCATTGGCGTCCGTCCATGAGCTGCGGAGTCTTGACCTCCTCATAGCCGGCCGCGTCGAGGCGGCGGCGCAGATAGGCTTCGAGCGCCCGCCAGACGACGAAGCCCTTGGGGTGCCAGAAGACCGAGCCGTGCGCTTCGGCCTGAAGGTGGAACAGGTCCATCTCCTGGCCGAGCTTGCGGTGGTCGCGCTTGGCCGCTTCCTCGAGGCGCACGAGGTACGCTTCGAGCTGCCTGCGGTTGAGCCATCCGGTCCCGTAGATGCGCGACAGCATCGCGTTCTTCTGGTCGCCGCGCCAATAGGCGCCGGAGACACGGGTCAGCTTGAACGCGTCCGGATCGAGCTTGCCGGTCGAAGCGAGATGGGGGCCTCGGCACAGGTCGAGCCAGCCGCCCGAGCGATACATGGTGATGGTCTCGTCGGCGGGCAGCTCCATCACCCATTCCGCCTTGAACGTCTCGCCCTGAGCGAGGAAGAATTCGCGGACCGAGTCGCGAGTCCACACTTCGCGCACCAGCGGCTCGTCGCGGGCGATGACCCGGCGCATCTCCTCCTCGATCGCGGGGAGGTCCTCCTCGGTGAACGGGCCGCGCCCGGGCGCCGGGGCGAAATCGTAATAGAAGCCGTCCTCGGTCGCCGGGCCGAAGGTGATCTGGGTGCCGGGGAACAGGTTCTGGACCGCCTCGGCGAGGACGTGGGCGTAATCGTGGCGGACCAGCTCGAGCGCTTCGGCCTCGTCGCGGGCGGTGATCAGCGCCAGCTCGGCGTCGCCCTCGAACGGGCGGCCGAGGTCGCGCACCTCGCCATTGACCCGTGCCGCCATCGCGGCCTTGGCGAGGCCGGGGCCGATCGCCGCCGCCACGTCGGCGGGCGTCGTCCCCGGCGCGACTTCGCGCACCGAGCCGTCGGGCAGGGAAATCCTGATCAGCTCCGTCATCGGCGGCTTTCAGCTCCGGCGCATGTCCTGCGGCGCCGCAATAGATGGGGGCGGAGGCGTGTCAAGCAATGCGCCGTGGGCAGGCCCCTCGTTTCGAAGACGCACCGAATGTGCTATGGAGGCCGGGCCGCCCCCGCGGCGGGAGCGGCCGTTCGAAGAAAAGGGGGTTTCTATGGTGAGGAAGTTCGTTTCCGCGACCGTCTCGGCCGCCCTTTGCATGATGTCCGTGGCGCCGGCGATGGCGCAGGAGTATCGCTTCGCCGGATTTGACGCACCGCGCGGGGTGACCGCGACGGTGAACCTGCGCGTGCCGATGGGGCGCGAACATGCCCAGCGCGCCAGTTACGGCCTCACGGTCGGCTACGGCCACACGGTGGCGGCACCCGGCATGGACGGACGCACGACGAGCCGCGCCGTCAATTTCGCCGACTTCCGCTTCTCCGGCAACGAGCTCAGGCAGGCCCGCGTCGCCAGCTTCGATCTCGCCAATCTCGACCGGAGCCGGCGGCAGATGAACCTGACCGGCGAGAGCAATTCGCTGTGGATCGTGGTCGGGCTGGTCGCCGCCGGAGTCGCGGTCTGCCTCCTCGCCGACTGCTTCGGCGGCGACGACGACGACAGCTCGAGCAACTAGGCGCGTTCCGGGCGGGGCGGTCGAGCGCCGCCCCGTCCGTCGACCTTTTCCAGCTGCCTTCGACCCGTGCTACGGGAAGCGATGCCCTGTGTCCTGATTCTGGCCGAGCTCTCCCGGCCCGCCGCCTTCTCCGCCGCCGAGGTCGCAAGCCGATGATCGTCGACTTCTCCGACCCGGCGGAGCCCGCCGGCCCGCGCCTTGCCTACCGGCACCGCCCGGGCCGCTCTCCGACGCTCATTTTCCTGCCCGGCTACATGTCCGACATGACGGGCGCCAAGGCGCTCGCGCTCGACGGCTGGGCGGCGGCGCAGGGCCGGGCGATGGTCCGCTTCGACTATGCCGGCTGCGGCGCCAGCGGCGGCGAATTCGAGGCCCAGACGCTGCACGACTGGCGGGCCGACGTGCTTTCGATGATCGACCAGGTGGCGCAGGGTCCCGTCGTTCTGGTCGGCTCGTCGATGGGCGGCTGGCTGATGCTTCTCGCCGCTTTGGCTCGGCCGGAGCGGGTGGCGGGACTGGTCGGAGTGGCGGCGGCGCCCGATTTCACCAGCTGGGGCTTCAGCGAAGAGCAGAAGCTGATCCTCTTGCGCGAAGGCCGGCTCGTCGAGCCGAGCCCCCATGGCGAGCAGCCCTACGTCACGACGCGCGCCTTCTGGGAAAGCGGCGAGGCCTTGCGCCTGCTCCACGCGCCGGTCGCGATCGATTGCCCGATCCGGCTGCTCCACGGCGAAGCCGACAGCGAGGTGCCCTGGGGCTGGTCGCACGCCATCCTCCAGCGGGTCCGTTCATCGGACGTGCAGTTGACCCTGGTCAAGGACGGCGACCACCGCCTGTCGCGTGACGGCGACATCGCCCTGCTGCTCGCGACGGTGAACGCATTGATGGAGTCGCTGTGATCCCGATCCTGCTGGCGCTCGCCGCCGTCCAGGCCACTGCCGCGGCGCCGCCGGCCGACGCCGGCGCGGAGGCTCGCTTCAGGGGCTGCACCGACCTGGTGCGGACCGATCCCGAGCGCGCCGTCGAGATGGCCGCGGGCTGGCGAGTCGAGGGCGGCGGCATCTTCGCGCGCCAGTGCCTCGGCCTCGCTTACGTGGCGCTTGAGCGGTGGGAGCAGGCGGCGGGCGTCTACGAACAGGCGGCCCGCGACGCCGATCTGGCCCAGGATCCGCGCCGCGCCGATCTTTGGGTGCAGTCGGGCAATGCCTGGCTCGCCGCCGGCGAAGGGGTCCGGGCCGTCGCCGCCTTCGACGCCGCCCTCGCCACCCCCAACCTCACCAACGAGCTTCGCGGCGAGGTCCACCTCGACCGCGCCCGCGCCCTGGTCTCGCTCGGCAATGCCGCCGGCGCCCGCGAAGAGCTCGACCGCGGCCTCCGGCTCGTCCCCGCCGATCCCTTCGCCTGGTATCTTTCGGCCGCGCTCGCCCGGCAAGCCAACGACCTCGTCCGCGCCCGCGCCGACATCGCCCGGGCGCGGCAGCTCGCCCCCGACGATCCCGAGGTCGCCCTGCTCGCCGGCACGCTCGCCGGCCTTGCCGGCGACATGGCGGAGGCCGAGCGCCTCTACCGCCAGGTCGCCGAGGGAGCGCCGGACAGCGAGGCGGGACGAACCGCGCGCTCGAGCCTGGAGACTCTGCGGGAAGTCGAAGTGCCGGCGCCCGCTGCGACGCCGCCTCCGCCCCAGCCCGCGCCGCGGTGAAGGGACAGTCACCGCAGTGAAGGGACAGTCACTTTCACGCACTGACGGAGCCAGCTCAAGCGCGCGGCGCGAAAAGTGACTGTCCCTTCTAGCTCAACCGCGGCGGCGGGAAAGGCGGCGGCTCCACTCAGTCCAGGTAGAATTCGATCGTCGTCACGACGCGCACCTTCTGGAAGGGCGAATCGCGGCCGCCGCTGCCTTCCTCGACGTCGTCGCCGTCGCGCGGGCCGATCGAGAAATAGCCTTGGGTGGCCGACCGGATGCCGCCGACGGCGGTGCCCGAATCGGTGGCGAACCGCTCCGCTCCGCGGCGAGCGTCCTGGGTGGCCGCGGCGATCATCTCCGGCTTGATCGCGTTGAGCCGGGTGAAGACATATTGCATGCCCGATCCCTCCTGGACGGCGACTCCGCCGCGGATCAGGTCGAACTGCCGGGCATAGGTCCGCCGGGCTCGCATCACGTCGGTCGTGCGAAGCTGGACCCGCCGGGTGATGGTGACGTTGTTCTCGCCGCGATTGCTGTCGAAATACTGGCTCACCGAGCCGCCGGCGTCGTTGACCGCTTCGGCCGGGAAGCCGGCGGCGCGGAAGAAGTTGCCGACGGTGCGGGCGTCGCGGTCGATCTCGGCCTGGACGGCGGCAAGCTGGTTGCCCTGTTCGGTGAAGGTCATCGTCCAGGTCGCGAGGTCGGCGGTGACATTGCGCTCGGCCAGCCCGCGGACGGTGACGGCCCGGTCGGCCATCCGGGCCCGGCGGACGCCGTCGCCGAGCAGATAGCCGCCGACGACGATGCCGAGGGCGAGGATGATCGCGGCGATGAGGGTGATGTTGCGGCTGCCCGTCGACGCTTCGGCCATTTCCTTGCTCCCTGACCCCCGGCGGAAGCATTCGCGCCGGTCGATTCATCTGGCGCCTCAGCCGATGAACCGTGCATTACTAGCGGTGAGCCGAGCCAGCGTAAACATGAATTCTAAGTTGGGCGGGAGGGAGGTCGGGCGCCGGAGCGCGACGATCTTCACGCCGTCGCCCCGGCTTCGTATAGGCGCGGGCGGAAGGCAGGCGACCCGATGAAATATCTGCACACCATGATCCGAGTGTCCGATCCGGACGAGACGGTGCGCTTCTTCAGGCTGCTCGGCCTCGAGGAGGTGCGCCGCTACGATAACGAGGCGGGGCGCTACACCCTGATCTTCCTCGCCGCCCCAGGCGATCGCGATGCCCAGATCGAGCTCACCCACAATTGGGACGAGAAAGGCTATGGCGAGGGCCGCAATTTCGGCCACGTCGCCTACCGGGTCGACGATATCTACGAGACCTGCCGCCGGCTGGCCGAAAATGGAGTGACAATCAACCGGCCGCCGCGGGACGGGCGGATGGCCTTCGTCCGGACGCCCGACGACATCTCGATCGAGCTCTTGCAGGCGGGCGAGGCGCTGCCGCCCCGGGAGCCTTGGACGTCGATGCCCAATGTCGGCAAATGGTAGGGCGCGACGGCCGCCTTCGCGATCTTCTCGGCAGTCGGCTGCCGATCGTCCAGGCGCCGATGGCGGCGGCGGGCGGAGTCGAGCTGGCGGTCGCGGCGATCCGGGCGGGCGCGGTGGGGTCGCTGCCCTGCGCGATGCTTGCGCCCGAGCAGGTGCTGGCTCAGGCGGCTGAGGTCAGGTCGCGGGCCGAGGGACCGCTCAACCTCAATTTCTTCTGCCACCGCTCGTCCGCGCCGCCCGACCTCGAAGCTTGGCTCGCGCTGCTCAGGCCCTTTTACGATTCCTACGGGATCGGACCCGGCGAAGGCGCCGGGCCGCTTCGCCGCCCGTTCGACCCGGCCATGGCGGAGGCGGTCGATGAGGTCCGGCCCGAGATGGTCAGCTTCCATTTCGGCCTGCCGGACGACCGGCTGCTCGCCCGAGTGAAAGGCACCGGCGCGAAGGTCGCCTCCTCCGCCACGACGGTCGCCGAGGCGCGCTGGCTCGCCGCTCGCGGGGTCGATATGGTCATCGCCCAAGGCTGGGAGGCGGGCGGCCATGCCGGGCGCTTCCTGTCGCCGCCGGAGGAGCATCTCGGGCTCGTCGCGCTGGTTCCCCAGGTCGCCGACGCCACCGGCCTGCCGGTGATCTCCGCCGGCGGAATCGCCGACGGTCGCGGCCTCGCCGCGGCTCTGCTGCTCGGCGCCTCGGCGGGGCAGATCGGAACCGCCTATCTCGCTTGTCCGGAGAGTCTCGCGTCGCCGGCGCACCGGGCGGCGCTCGCCTCCCCTCGCGCCGAGCGGACCGTCTTCACCAACCTGTTCACCGGCGGCCTCGCCCGCGGCCTCCCCACTCCGCCGATGGACGTGCTCGGCCCGGTGCGCGAGGAGGCGCCGCCATTTCCGCACGCGACCGCCGGCCTCGTCGCGCTGGCGCAGGCGGCCCAGGCGCGCGGCGAGGAGGGGTTCCGGCCGATGTGGGCCGGGCAGGGGGCGCCGCTGGCCCGGGTGCTGCCCGCGGACGAGCTCACCGCGCTGATCGCCAGCGAGGCGCTGGCATTGACCGGCGCGAGCGCCTAATCCTCGGTCATGGTCGAGATCGCCAGGATCGCCGTCCTCAGCGACAATTACGTCTGGCTGGCGCACGAGGCGGAGTCCGGCGAGACGATCGTCGTCGATCCCGCCGTCGCCGAGCCGGTGCTCGAGGAAGCGGCACGTCGCCGCTGGCGGATCACCCAGATCTGGAACACCCACTGGCATCCCGACCACACCGGCGGCAACGCGTCGATCAAGGCCGCGACGGGCTGCTTCGTCACCGGCCCGGCCGCCGAAGCGGGCCGCATCCCGACCCTCGACCGCCAGGTTCGGGAGGGGGACAGGGTCCTGATCGGCCCCGTCGAGGCCGAGGTGCTCGAAGTGCCGGCCCACACGGCCGGCCACATCGCCTATCACCTCCCGTCCGAGTCGGTGGTCTTCGTCGGCGACACCCTGTTCGCGATGGGCTGCGGCCGGCTGTTCGAGGGCAGCGCCGACCAGATGTACGCCAATCTGCGGCGCCTGGCCGGACTGCCGCCGGAGACTCGAGTCTATTGCGCCCACGAATATACGATGGCCAACGGCCGCTTCGCGCTGACGGTCGAACCCGATAACGAGGCCCTTGTCGAGCGCATGGCGGAGGTCGAGGCGGCGCGCGCCGCCGGCCGGGCGACGGTGCCGACGACGATCGCGCTCGAACTGGCCACCAATCCGTTCATGCGCGCGGCCTCGGCAGAGGAATTCGCGCGCCGCCGCGCCGGCAAGGACAATTTTCGGGGCTAGAAACGGATGCCGGCGCCGGATCGTTCTAGCCGGACGACGCCATGTCGATGGAGGCCGAGATGAAGCTTGCAGCCTTGATCGTGCTGGCCGGCCTCGCCGCCGGCTGCACCATGGAGGAACCGATCGAAGTCGCGCACGAGACGGATGGCGCCGTCGCCGAGGCGGTGGCCGGGCGGATCGCCGGCGATCCCCAGAGCTGCGTCGAGATGCGGCGGATCAGGAGCAGCCGAGCGATCGGCGACGACGCGATCCTCTACGAAGGCACCGGCGATACCGTCTATCTGAACCGGCCCGCCGGCGGCTGCCAGAGCCTGGGCATGGGGCGTTCGCTGCGCACCCGGACGATCAGCTCCAGCCTTTGCCGGGGCGATATCGTCACCGTGTTCGATCCCGTCAGCGGCACCGAATATGGCGGCTGCGGCCTCGGCGACTTCGTGCCCTATCGGCGCGCCCGCTAGGACGAACCGGCGGCCGCGGCCAGCGGTCCGCTACCGCTTGTACAAGGCGTCGAGCCGTTCGCCATAGACTTCCTTGATGACGTGGCGCCTGATCTTGATCGACGGCGTCAGCTGGGCGTTGTCGACGGTGAACGGCTCGTCGGCGATGATGAATCGCCTGACCTTCTCGATCACGGACAGCTCGGCATTGACCCGGTCGACCGCGGCCGAGACCGCGCGGACGAAGTCCGGATCGGTCTTCATCCGCGCGAAGTCGCAGCCGCGCCGGTTGGCGGCGCACCATTCCGCCGACCATTCGGGATCGGGCACGATCAGTCCGACCAGATAGGGCCGCTTGTCGCCCACCACCATCGCCTGGAGGATTTCCGGGCGCAGGGTCAGCATGCCCTCCACCTTTTGCGGAGCGACATTGTCGCCCTTGTCGAGAACGATGATGTCCTTCTTGCGGTCGGTGATGACGATCCGGCCCTTGTCGTCGAGATGGCCGACGTCGCCGGTGTGGAGCCACCCCCCCGCCGCGGAGGCGTGGGGCCCAGCCGAGTAGCCCTCCAGCACCCGGGCCGTCTCCGCCTCGTTGCGCCAATAGCCGTGCATGACGAGCTCGCCGCGCACCAGTATCTCGCCGTCCTCCGCGATCGTGACCTCGGTATTCTTTAGCGGCGGCCCGACCGTGTCCATCTTGATCCCGGCGCTCGGCCGGTTGCAGCTGATCACCGGCGCCGTCTCGGTCTGGCCGTAGCCCTGCAGCAGGGTGAGGCCGAGCGAATGGAAGAAGATGCCGACGTCGGGGTTGAGGGGGGCCCCGCCCGAGACCATCGCCTTGATCCGGCCGCCGAAGCGCGCCGCGATCTTCGGGCGCAGAGTCCGGCCGAGGATCAGGTCCATCGGCCTGTCCCAGAGCGGAACCGCTCCGGCATAGTCCTTGGCGCCGATGCTGAGCGCTCGCCGCATCAGATAGCTGGCCACCCTGCCCTGCTTCTCGACGTTCTTGAGGATGCGCTGGCGAAGCACGTCGAACAGACGAGGCACCACCACCATGATGGTCGGGCGCACCTCCTCGATGTTCGAGGCGAGCTTCTCCAGGCCTTCCGAATAGTAGATTTGCGCGCCGAGCCCGATCGGGAAGAGCTGGCCGCCGCTATGCTCGTAAGCGTGGCTGGCGGGGAGGAAGGAGAGGAAGACCTCGTCGCCCCAGCCGAAATCCTCGGAGATGATCGCGGTGCAGCCCTCGACATTGTGGAGCAGGGCGCCGTGATGCTGCATCACGCCGCGCGGGGCGCCGCCGGTGCCGGAAGTGTAGATGATGCAGGCAAGGTCGCCGCGGCTGAAGTCGGCGCCGGCGGCGCAGGCCTCGACGTCGAGGCCTTCCGCGGCGATCAGCGCGGACCAGTCGTGGAACCGGACGTTGCCGGTCTGGCCGGCCGGCAGGGCCTCGATGCCGATGACGTGCTCGCAGCTGTTCGACCGGATCGCGGCGGGGAGCAGCGCCTTCGCCAGCTTCTGGGTCGAGACGATGACGGCGCGGGCGCCGCTGTCGTCGAGGATGTGCTGGTGGTCGCGCTCGGTGTTGGTCGTGTAGGTCGGGACGGTGACGCACCGGGCGGCCATGATGGCGAGGTCCGAGATCAGCCATTCCGGCCGGTTCTCCGCGACCAGCATGACCCGGTCGCCCTGGGCCAGGCCGAGCCGCCGAAGCGCCGCCGCCAGTCCGGCCACCCTTTGCGAAGTCTCGCGCCAGCTGATCGAGCGCCACTGGCCGCCGCTTTTGGCCCAGAGAAAGGGCGCGTCGCCTTTCTCGCGTGCCCGGGTGAAGAACATGGTGACGAGATTCGGAAAATGCTCGAGCTGACGCATCACCCCTCCCAAGGATCCGCGCGGTTGCCCCGCGGCGCATGGGCCTGTCCTAATGGCTTCACTCGACCAGCGCCACGCCCTCGCTGCGCGGGTCGGCCGCGCCCACCCAGCGCCCGGCGACCCGCTCCACGGCATTGGCCTTGTAGCCGGGCTCGACCAGCGTGACCCGGTGGCCGAGCGCGCGCAGCGGCTCGGCCATCGCCTCGAGCGAGGTGCCCCGCTCGATCCGGACGCCGTCCCCGATGCCCATGATCTGCGGCAACGCGATCGCCTGCTGCGCCGACAGGTTCCAGTCGATGACCCCGATCAGGGCCTTGGCGACCTGGGCGATGATCGTGGTGCCGCCGGCGGCGCCGATCGCGATCCGTACCTCGCCGTCGGGGCCGTAGACGATGGTCGGCGACATCGAGCTGCGCGGGCGCTTGCCCCCTTCGACCCGGTTGGCGGCCGGGGCCCCGTCGCGCTCGGGAGCGAAGCTGAAATCGGTCAGCTCGTTGTTGAGGAAAAAGCCGTTGACCGTCAGCCCCGACCCCCAGGGGCCCTCGATCGTCGACGTATAGGAAGCGACGTTGCCGGCCGAGTCGACCGCGACGAAATGGGAGGTTGAGGGTATCTCGGCAGCCGCCGCGGGGGTTCGTGGCTGCGCTCCGGGCGGGGATCCGGCCTCGACGTGAGCGATTGCCCGTTCGGGGGAGATCAGCCGGGAGCGCGCCGCGAGATAGGACTCGTCCATCAGGCCCGCGACCGGGACCTGCACATGGTCCGGGTCGGCCAGGTAGGTCTCGCGGTCGGCATAAGCGAGCCGCATCGATTCGGCGATCAGATGCCACGCCTCGGGGCTGTCGCTGCCGAGCGCGCGCAAGTCGAACCGCTCGAGCTGCTTGAGGATCGCGAACACCGTCGTCGCGCCCGACGAAGGCGGGCCGATGCCGCAGATGCGGTGGCCGCGATAGGTGCCGCACAGCACCGGCCGTTCGTGCGCCTGGTAGGTGGCGAGGTCGTCGCGGGTCATCGGCGAGGGATTGCGCGGCGCCGCCCGCACGGTGCGGACCAGGGCGTCGGCCGCGGCGCCGGTATAGAAATGCTCGGGTCCGCGGGCGGCGACCTGCTCGAGCAGGCCGGCGAGCTCGGGATTGCGGACCAGCGTCCCGACCGGCTTCGGAGCGCCGCCGTTCGCGAAGAACTGCGCCCGCCCCCAGCCCGACAGTCCGGCGAGGTGCGAGTCCCGCTCTAGCGTTCGATGCATTCGCGGCGTGATCGCGAAGCCGTCGCGCGCAAGCCGGATCGCCGGCGCGAACAGCCGCGCCCAGGGCAGGCGTCCGTGGCGCTCATGGGCCAGCTCGATCAGCCGCAAATTGCCCGGCACGCCGACGCTGAGGCCGCCCGGCACGACCTCGCGATGCGCTCGCGGCCGGCCCTGTGCGTCGAGGAAATAAGCCGGCGTCGCCGCGGCCGGCGCGGTCTCGCGACCGTCATAGCTGCTCAGCCGGTCGGCGCGCTCGTCATGATAGACGAGGAAGCCGCCGCCGCCGATGCCCGAGGATTGCGGCTCGACCACGGTGAGCGCGAGCATCATCGCGGCGGCGGCATCGGCGGCGCTGCCGCCGGCCCGCAATATCTCCATTCCGGCCTCGGCCGCCCGCGGATCGGCGGCTGACACCGCGCCGACCCCTGCCGTCGCCTCGACCCCGGCCTCGGCCGGGGGGGTAGCGCAGGCGGCGAGCGGCAGGAGCAGCGCGAGGAGGAGGCGAGTCAGCATCATGTGGGCTTTTCAGTCCCGATGGCGTCCGTCAAGCGGGCGAAGCCGTGCAACGCCAGCAGCCGCTTCAACTCGTGGTTGATCCGCCCCGCCAGCCCCGGTCCGTCATAGACGAGGGCCGTATAGAGCTGGACCAGGCTCGCTCCGGCGCGGATTCGGTCGAAGGCGTCGACGCCGTTCTCGATGCCGCCGCAGGCGATGAGCGGGAGCTCGCCGCCGGTCGCGCTGCGGAAATCGCGCAGTCTCCGAAGCGCCGTCGCCTTGAGCGGCCGGCCGGAGAGTCCCCCGCCTTCGTGACGGTGCCCCGACCGCAGCGGCGGCCGAGCGACCGTCGTGTTGCCGACGACGAGGCCGTCCATCCTGCGCGCGATCGCGGTCGCCGCGATGGCGTCGACCTCCCGCCGTTCGAGGTCGGGCGCGACCTTGAGGAAGATGGGAGGCTGGGGAGGCCCCGTCCCGGCATCGCCTCGCGCTTCCATCACGGCCGCCAGCAGTTCGTCGAGGGCCCCCTCATCCTGCATCGCTCGGAGCCCGGGCGTGTTGGGCGAGGAGATGTTGACGGTCAGATAGTCGGCCACGTCGCGAAGCGCGCGGACGCCGTCGGCATAATCGGCGACTCGGTCGGCGCTGTCCTTGTTGGCGCCGATATTGGCGCCGACGAGGCCGGGGCCGCTCGCGCTCAGCCGGACCGCGGCGTCGGCCTGGCCGCGATTGTTGAAGCCCATCCGGTTGATCACCGCCCGGTCCTCGGTCAGCCGGAACAGACGCGGCCGTTCATGGCCTTGCTGAGGCCGCGGGGTCAGAGTCCCCACCTCGACGAAGCCGAAGCCGAAGCCGAGCATCTGGCGCCATACCTGGGCGTCCTTGTCGAACCCGGCCGCCAGCCCGACCGGGTTCGCGAAGCGCAGGCCCGCGACCTCGACCGCCAGGACCGGGTCCGGCCTGGCCGGAACCCCCGCCGGCATCAGCCGAAGCGCCGCGATCGTCAGCCGGTGCGCCCGTTCCGCATCGAGCGCGAAGGCGATCGGCCGTAGCAGAGGGTATAGCGCCATCGCCGTTCGGCTATGGCACCGCCACGGCAGGATCGGAACCCTCGCCGGTCGCCGTGCCGGACTCGATCCGGCGCGCAGCTTCGTTTCGACGGCGGCCGCGGGGATAGGCCGGGGTGATCCGGATCGCGCCCCGGAATGACGGTTTTGCTTGATTGACCGGCTCCGAAGCGCCACATGCCCAATCGGAACGGATCGATCCGATTATGCGCCTGACCTCGCTTGCCGATTATGCCGTCGTGATGATGGCCGCAGCCGCCCGCTATCCCGCCGGGGCGCGCCTCAGCGCGACCCTGCTCGCCGAGGAGACGGGAGTGCCGCTGCCGACCGCCCAGAAGCTGACCGGCCGACTCGCCTCAGCCGGCCTCGTGCGGACCGCGCGCGGCACCGGCGGCGGCTTCCGCCTCGCCCGCCTCGCCGGGGAGATCAGCCTCGCCGACATCGTCGAGGCGGTCGAGGGCCCGATCCGGATGACCACTTGCGTCGACGCCGAGCGCCACGAATGCGCGCTCGAAGGCGCCTGCCAGGTCCGCCCGCACATGGGCGTCGTCAACCACGCCGTGCGTGACGCGCTCCAGGGCGTCAGCCTCTCCTCGCTTGCGCAGGCCAAGGCATGAGCGAGGTCAGGAACAAGGAGGCCCAGGAAGCCGTCGACCGCGCCTCGACCTACGAATGGGGCTTCACCTCCGACATCGAGCAGGAGTTCGCGCCCAAGGGCCTCAACGAGGAGACGGTCCGCTTCATCTCGGCGAAGAAAGGCGAGCCGGAATGGATGCTCGAGTGGCGGCTGAAGGCCTATCGCGCCTGGCTGACGATGGAGGAGGTGAGCTGGGCCAAGCTCGACATCCCTGAGATCGATTTCCAGGACGCTTATTATTACGCCGAGCCCAAGCAGAAGCCCAAGCTCGCCTCATTGGACGAGCTCGATCCGGAGATCCGCCGCACCTACGAGAAGCTTGGCATTCCGATCGAGGAGCAGAAGGTGCTCGCCGGAGTCGAGGGCGCCCGCAAGGTCGCCGTCGACGCGGTGTTCGACAGCGTCAGCGTCGCCACCACCTTCCGAGCGGAGCTGAAGAAGGCTGGAGTCATCTTCCTGTCCATCTCCGAGGCGATCCGCGAATATCCGGAGCTGGTCCGCGAATATCTCGGCTCGGTCGTGCCTCAGCGCGACAATTACTTCGCCTGCCTCAACAGCGCGGTCTTCTCCGACGGCACCTTCGTCTACGTGCCCGAGGGCGTTCGCTGCCCGATGGAGCTCTCCACCTATTTCCGGATCAACGCCGCCAATACCGGCCAGTTCGAGCGCACCCTGATCGTCGCCGACAAGGGCAGCTACGTCTCCTATCTCGAAGGCTGCACCGCGCCGATGCGCGACGAGAACCAGCTCCACGCCGCCGTGGTCGAGCTCTACGCCCACGAGGATGCGGAGATCAAATACAGCACCGTCCAGAACTGGTATCCCGGCGACGCCGAGGGCCGGGGCGGAATCTACAATTTCGTCACCAAGCGGGCGATGTGCGCCGGCGCGCGCTCGAAAGTGTCCTGGACCCAGGTCGAGACCGGAAGCGCGATCACCTGGAAATACCCCTCCTGCATCCTCAAGGGCGAGGCGAGCGTCGGCGAATTCTATTCGGTGGCGGTCACCAACAACCGTCAGCAGGCCGATACCGGCACCAAGATGATCCATATCGGCGCCAACAGCCGCTCGACGATCGTGTCCAAGGGCATCAGCGCCGGCCGCTCGAGCAACACCTATCGCGGCCTGGTCAGGGTCAACGGCGCGGCCGAGAACGTCCGCAACTTCACCCAGTGCGACAGCCTGCTGCTCGGCGACAAATGCGGCGCCCATACCGTGCCCTATATCGAGGTCCGCAACCCCACGGCCCAGATCGAGCACGAGGCGACCACCTCGAAGATCAGCGACGACCAGCTCTTCTACGCGATGAGCCGCGGCCTCAACGCCGAAGACAGCGTGGCCCTCATCGTCAACGGCTTCGCCCGCGAGGTGCTGAAACAGCTGCCCATGGAATTCGCAGTGGAGGCGCAGAAGCTGCTCGGGATCAGCCTTGAGGGGAGCGTTGGATGACTAGCTCGTCCCGCGAGCAGGTGTGGCAACGGATTATGGCGGTTCAGGAAGAGTTTAATCGCCTGAAAGCCGGCTTTGCTGCCATTCCGGCGGACCAGATTGGCTGGTGGCTGCGGTGGCGTTTCGAGAAGGCGCTCGATGCAATGATCGAAGCGCGAGGCGCCCACTCACACGGTGAACTGACGCCTGTCTCTGAGGGACGGCTGCCCAAGCTGGAATGTGCTGCGAAAGCCTATTCATTGAAGCTCGCGAGACTTGGGCGCGCAGCGAGTGAGAAACCCTGATGCTGAAGATCGAAAACCTCCACGCCACGGTCGACGGCAAGGCGATCCTCAAGGGGCTCAGCCTGACGCTCAATCGCGGCGAGATCCACGCGATCATGGGGCCGAACGGGTCGGGCAAGTCGACGCTCGCCTACGTCCTCGCGGGGCGGCCGGGCTATGAGGTCACGCAGGGCACGGTCATGCTCGAAGGTGAAGACCTGCTCGCGCTGGAGCCGCACGAGCGGGCGGCGAAGGGCATGTTCCTCGGCTTCCAGTATCCGGTCGAGATTCCCGGAGTGTCCAACGTCCAGTTCCTGCGCACCGCCTTGAACGCCCAGCGCAAGGCCCGGGGCGAGGCGGAGCTCAGCGCCGGCGAGTTCCTTCGCGTCGCCCGCGAGCAGGCGGGGGCGCTCGGCTTCGACATGGACATGATGAAGCGCGGCGTGAACGTCGGCTTCTCCGGCGGCGAGAAGAAGCGCAACGAGATGGTGCAGATGGGGATCGTCGACCCCAGGCTCGCCATCCTCGACGAGACCGACAGCGGGCTCGACATCGACGCTCTTCGAGTGGTCGGCCAGGGCATCAACCGGATCATGCGCCGGCCCGACAAGGCGGTCCTTCTGATCACCCACTATCAGCGCCTGCTCGACCTGGTCGAGCCCGACTTCGTCCACGTGCTGGCCGACGGCAGGATCGTCAGGTCGGGCGGTCCGGAGCTGGCCCGGACGCTCGAGCGGGAGGGCTACGTCGCGGCGGCGGAGGCGGCGGCGTGAACCGGTTCCATTGCCCCGCCGCGAGTCGCGCCGGACTTGAGCTGGGGCCCACCTTGCGGCCGGCGGCCGGCAAGCCTGGGCCGATGCCGGATCAGGGGCGGCACGACGGCAAAGCGAGCCGCGTCTTTCGGTCTTTCCTACAGCACCCCATTCGTGTTTTGTTCTCCCCCATGAAGGCCTTTCGCTCTTTCGCGAACCGGACCGGCGGCGGGCGCGGAGGCGCGATTGCGCCGGCCGCGGGTGGACGCCTCTTGGCACCCGCCAACTTCGCCAACTTCATCAACTTCCGGCTTCGAAGCTCGCCCGGGCCATGCTGATCGATCTGCCTTCGAATCGCTCGGAAGGCTGGCGCTGGAGCGACCTCTCCGCGCTGCCGGACCTGCAGGCGCGCGCGCCGCTCGGCGGGGTGTCCGAGGATCTGCCGTGGATCGGAGGCGACGGCCCGCGCCTGCTGTTCGTCGACGGCTGCTTCGATGCCGACAGGAGCCGCCCGGGCCCGGTGGCGACCGGCACCGTCGCCGTCGAAGCCGGCGACCATCCGCTGGCCCGGCTCGCCGGCCGCTCCGGCTGGAAGCTGCGACTCGGCCGCGATCATGCCACCGGCCATCCGGTGCAGATCGTCCACGTCTCGACCGGCGCCGCCGACCATCTCGCGGCCGAGATCGAACTCGACGTCGACGCGCAGGCCTCGGTGATCGAGACCTTCATCGGCGAGGGCTGGGTCAATCGGCTCACCGGCATCCGGCTGTTCAAGGGCTCGCGGCTGATGCTGAACCGCAGGCTGCTCGGCGCCTCGGGCTTCGTCAGCCTCACCGATCGCGCCGCGGTCGGTGAGGGCGCGAGCCTGGTGATGGCGACTCTTGCGGCGGGCGGGCGCGACACCCGGCTCGACGGCACGATCACCCTCGCCGGCGAGCAGGCCTTTGCGGAAGCCGCCGCCGCTTTGCTCGCTCGCGGCCGCCAGCGCCACGACGCGAACCTCGTCGTCCGCCACGACCTTCCGCACGGCATGAGCCGCCAGCTCTGGCGCTCGGTCGCGGACGAGAGGGCCACCTGCTCGGTCGCCGCCCGGGTCGAGGTCGCGCGCAATGCCCAGAAGACCGACGGCGAGCAGTCGCTCAAGGGCCTGCTCCTCGACCGCGGCGCCACGATCAACGCCAAGCCGGAGCTGGAAATCTTCGCCGACGACGTCAAATGCGCCCACGGCGCGACCGTCGGCGAGCTCGACCGCGACGCGCTCTTCTATCTCGAAAGCCGCGGCGTCGCGCCTGGCCATGCCAAGGCGCTGCTCACCCGCGCCTTCGTCGCCGATGCGCTCGACCGGATCGGCGAGGAAGAAGTACGCGCGACGTTCTACGCCGACGCGGAAGCATGGTTTACCCCTCTCCCTGAAGGGGAGAGGGAGGGGCCCGGCGCGTCAGCGGCGGGAGGGTGAGGGAATGGATTCGCGCTCCTCGTGCCCTCACCCCCCCATTGCCGACGCAATGGGTCCCCCCCTCTCCCCTGCAGGGAGAGGGACCAAGCCCCTCGACCGGCTCGCCGACTTTCCCGCCATCCCGGAGGGCTGGGCCTATCTCGACAGTGCCGCGACGGCGCAGAAGCCGCGGCCGGTGATCGAGGCCATCGCCCGCGGCTATGGCGAGACCTACGCCACCGTCCATCGCGGCGTCTACCAGCGCTCGGCCGAGATGACGCTCGCCTTCGAGGCGAGCCGGAGGCGGACGGCGGAGTTCATCCGCGCCGGCGGCCCCGACGAGATCGTCTTCGTCCGCGGCGCCACCGAAGGCATCAACCTCGTCGCCCACAGCTGGGGCCGCGCCAACCTTCGCCCCGGCGACCGGGTCCTTCTCTCGGCGCTCGAGCATCACAGCAACATCGTGCCCTGGCAGCTCGCCGGCGCCGAGATCGACGTCGTTCCGCTCACATCCGATCATCGCATCGACCTCGACGCGATGGCCGCGATGATCCGGCCCGAGCACAAGCTGGTCGCGCTCGCCCATGTCTCGAACGTGCTCGGCTCGGTGCTCGACGCTCGGCGGGCGGCGGAGATCGCCCACTCGGGCGGCGCCAGGCTCCTCCTCGACGGCTGCCAGGCGGTGCCGAGAATGCCGGTCGACGTGGCCGAGCTGGGCTGCGACTTCTACGTCTTTTCGGGGCACAAGCTCTACGGGCCGACCGGGATCGGCGTGCTCTGGGGACGCTCCGAACTGCTCGAGGCGATGCCGCCCTGGCAGGGCGGCGGCGCGATGATCGACAAGGTCACGTTCGAGCGCACCACCTTCGCCCCGCCGCCGGCGAGGTTCGAGGCCGGCACGCCGCACGTGGTCGGAGTCGTCGGGCTCCACGCCGCGATCGACTATGTCGAGGGCATCGGCCTCGACGCCGTCGCCGCTCACGAGGCGGCTCTCGTGCGCGAGGCGCGGGACGCTCTGTCCTCGCTCAACAGCGTCCGTCTGTTCGGGCCGCAGGACAGCGCCGGCATCGTCAGCTTCGCCATCGAGGGGGTGCATCCGCACGACGTCGGCACCATATTGGACGAGGAGCGGGTTGCGATCCGTGCCGGCCATCATTGCGCCCAGCCGCTGATGGCCCGGCTCGGCGTGGACTCGACCGCTCGGGCGAGCTTCGGCGTCTATAACGGCCGGCAGGACGTCGAGGCCTTGGTCCGCGGGATCGAACGGGTGACGAGGATCTTCGGGTGAACGAGGAGCGCAAGATCGTGACGGAAGAGGTGGAGGGCGTGGCCCCCCCGCCCAAGGCGCGCGTGTCGGATGCCGTCCAGACGTTCGAGCGCAAGCGCGACTATCTTGAGGGCTTCCTGGCCCAGCAGCCCCGGCCCGAAGCGCCCGCGGTCGTCGAGCCGGGCGGCGATCTCTACGAGCAGGTGATCGAGGCGCTGAAGGACATTTACGATCCGGAGATCCCGGTCAACATCTACGACCTCGGCCTCATCTATGACGTCGAGATCACGCCCGAGCGCCACGCCCGGATCAAGATGACCCTGACCACCCCCCACTGTCCGGTCGCCGAATCCATGCCGGGGGAGGTCGAGCTTCGCGTCGGCGCGGTGCCGGGCATCGGCGACGCCGAGGTCGAGCTGGTCTGGGATCCGCCCTGGGACCCGCAAAAGATGAGCGACGAAGCCAAGCTCGAGCTGGGAATGCTATGATGCTCCTTCGAAACAGGACTTCGCCAGGCTCAGTCCTTCCTCAGGATGGGCGGGAAAGGAATGGATGATGAATGGTGAGACCGCTCATCGTGAGGAGCCGCTGAGCTTGTCGAAGCGGCGTCTCGAACGACCCGCGCCGGTGATGCTCACCCCAGCCGCGGAGGCGCGAGTCGCCGATCTCATGGCGCGCGCGCCCGTAGGCACCCTCGGGGTCAAGCTCTCGACGCCGCGCCGCGGCTGCTCGGGGCTCGCTTATTCGGTCGACTATGTCGCCGAGGAGCAGCCGTTCGACGAGAAGATCGAGACCCCGGGCGGCGCCTTCTACATCGACGGCGCCTCGGTCCTCTATTTGGTCGGGTCGACGATGGACTGGAGGGAGGACGATTTCACCGCCGGCTTCGTCTTCGACAATCCCAATGCGAAGGGCGCCTGCGGCTGCGGCGAAAGCTTTACCGTTTAGGACCCGCCGGTAGCGAGGTTGAGGGGGAGGGGAGGATGCGTCATCCGTTGCTGATCGCGCTGTTCGCGCTCGCCGGCCTGACCGCGGAGGCAGCGGTCCGGGCCAACGACAGCGCGGCCGAGCAGGCGGTCGGCGGCCTCGTCCTCACCAAAAGCGACGACATCGACATGGTTTCGGAGGACCTCTACGTCTCGGCCCGCGAGGTCCGGGTGCGCTACGTCTTCCGCAACCGAAGCCCGGCCGACGTTCGAACCATCGTCGCCTTCCCTCTGCCCGACCGCGACCTGGCGGTTCCGGTCGAAAGCGACACCAGCTGGCCGGCCGATTTCGCCACGACCGTCGACGGCCGGCCGGTGCGCATGCAGGTGGAGCATCGGGCGCTGCTCGGGGGCGTCGACCACAGCGCGCTGCTGCGCGAGCTGAACGTGCCGATCGCCGCCGAGAATATCGCGGTCGCGGCCGAGGAGGCGCTCGAGCGGCTCGATCGCGCGCAGCAGGACCGGCTTGCCGCTCTCCGCCTGATCGAGGCCGTCGAGGGGGAGTCCGACGGGCGGCGCTATCTCAGCCCGCGCTGGACGGTGAAGGAGACCTGGCATTGGGAGCAGGTCTTCCCCGCCGGCCGCGACCTCGTCGTCGAGCATCGCTACACCCCGGCCGTCGGCGGCACCGTCGCCACCGGCCTCACCCATCCCGAGTTCCGAGCGGGGGAGGGCATGCGCGAAATGGCGGCCCGCTATTGCATCGACTCCGCCTTCCTCGCCGCTGTCGACCGGGCCGCCGCCCGCACCGGAGAGGAGCGGCCGACCTTCGACGAACAATGGATCGGCTACATCCTCACCACCGGCGCCAACTGGCGCGCTCCGATCGGCGAGTTCCGGCTGGTCGTCGACAAAGGGGATCCGGGCAACCTCGTCAGCTTCTGCGGCGAGGGCGTGCAGCGGATCTCGCCCACCCGGTTCGAGATGCGCCGCCGCAACTGGCGGCCGGACCGCGACCTCGACATCCTGATCCTGCGCCCGTGGCGGCCGGAATAGGCGAGCATGAAGCGGCGCGGACTCATCTTCCGGGGCGCTGCCGGCGGGCATTTCCCTTCTCCCGGCGGTATCGGCGATGGGGAGTTCAATGCGAGCCGCAAGGCGGCTAGGGGCGGACGATGATTCCGAGCCTCGCCCATGTCGACAGCTGGATCTTCGATCTCGACAACAGCCTCTATCCCCATAGCTGCGACCTCTTCGCCCTGATCGACGAGCGAATGGGCGCCTATATCGAGCGGCTGCTCGGGGTCGACGCGGCCGAGGCGCGCCGGGTTCAGAAGGGCCATTTCCACGCCTACGGGACGACGCTCGCGGGGTTGATGGCGTCGCACGGCGTCGATCCGCACGAATTCCTCGAATTCGTCCATGACATCGATCTCGCCCGGGTGACCGCCGATCCGGTGCTGGTCGCCGCGCTCGATCGGTTGCCTGGGCGCAAGTTCATCTTCACCAATGCCGACGAAGGCCATGCCCGCCGCGTCCTCGACCGCCTCGGCCTCGCCAACGCCTTCGACGGAATGCACGACATTCACGCCATGGCCTACGTTCCCAAGCCGAACCCGGCCGCCTATGAGGCGCTTTGCCGGAGCCACGCCATCGACCCGAGCCGAGCGCTGTTCGCCGACGACATGCTCCGCAACCTCGCCCCGGCGAAAGCGCTCGGCATGGCCACCTTGTGGCTCGACAACGGCTCCGAGCAGGGCGAAGCGCCGCCGCCGGATTTCGTCGACTTCCGCGCCCCTGAGATGGGCGCCTGGCTGGCCCAGGTCCTCGAGGAGGAGCTGGCATGAGCGACTCGCTCGCCGAGACCATCGACCAGGCGTGGGAGCGCCGGGAGGAGCTTGGCGCCGGTACCGCGGGCGGCGTGCGCGAGGCCGTCGAGGAGGCGATCCGCCGGCTCGATTCCGGCGAGGCGCGGGTCGCCGAGAAGGGCTCCGAAGGCTGGCGCGTCAACCAGTGGCTGAAGAAGGCGGTGCTCCTCTCCTTCCGGCTCAACCCCATGGCTCCGATCGGGGGCGGTCCCGGCGGCGCGGTCTGGTGGGACAAGGTGCCCTCGAAGTTCGCCGGCTGGGATTCCGGGCGCTTCGCCGAGGCCCAGTTTCGCGCCGTGCCCGGCGCCATCGTTCGCCGCGGCGCCTATATCGGCAAGGGCGCGGTGCTGATGCCGAGCTTCGTCAATATCGGCGCCTATGTCGGCGAAGGGACGATGGTCGACACCTGGGCGACGGTCGGCAGCTGCGCTCAGATCGGCCGCAACGTGCACATCTCCGGCGGCACCGGAATCGGCGGCGTGCTCGAGCCGCTTCAGGCGGGGCCGGTGATCATCGAGGACGATTGCTTCATCGGCGCCCGAAGCGAGGTCGCCGAAGGCGTGGTGGTGGAGCAGGGCGCGGTGCTGTCCATGGGGGTGTTCATCGGCGCTTCGACCAAGATCGTCGACCGCGCTTCGGGCGAGATCGTCTACGGGCGAGTCCCCGCCTATTCGGTCGTCGTCCCGGGCACGCTGCCGGCGAAGGACGGCGGCCCCAGCCTCGCCTGCGCGGTCATCGTCAAGCGTGTCGACGCCCGCACCCGCGCCAAGACCGCGATCAACGAGCTACTTCGCGACTAGTCGGCGGCGGCGGGACGAGCCGCTCCTCGCTGCCGTTAGCCATAAATGCAGCTTATGGCCTGCCCGCCGCCTTTCGTTGGACGCCGCCGCTCCGGCCCGCCAATCCGGGCCCGCGACAGGAGCAAGAGATATGGCCACGTCCGGCCTTCGCGCCTTTGACGGCAAGCTTCGGGAAGTCCCGGCCGGCGGCAGCGCTTATGCCGCGCCGATGATCGACAGGGTGATGGGCGGCCGCGACTGGGGGATCCTGCTCTTCCTTTCCGTGCTCTGGGGCGGCTCCTTCTTCTTCATCCAGGTCGCGGTCCGAGACGTGGCGCCGCTCACCTTCGTCTGGCTTCGGGTCACGCTCGCGGCGGGCGCCTTGTGGCTGTTCCTGGCGGTGCGTCGCCAGCGCATGGCGCTCCCGAGCGGCGCCCTCGGCGCGCTCGTCGTGCTGGCTTTGCTCAACAACGTCATCCCCTTCACTCTGTTCGCCTGGAGCCAGACCCAGATCGCCAGCGGCCTCGCGTCGATCCTCAACGCGACGACTCCGATCTGGGGCGTGATCGTCGCCCATCTCTTCACCCGCGACGAGACGTTGACCCCGACCCGGCTGGCGGGCGTGCTGCTCGGCTTCGGCGGCGTTGCGGTGATGATCGGACCGCATCTGCTCGCCGACCTCGGCGGCACGCTCCTGGCTCAGCTCGCCTGCCTGGCCGCCACCTTCTGCTACGCGCTGGCCGGCGTCTGGGCGCGGCGCTTCAAGGCGATGGGCGTGGCTCCGGTGGCGGTCGCGACCGGGCAGCTGAGCGCAGCCGCCCTGGTCATGCTGCCGCTCGCCATGATCGTCGACAGGCCCTGGCTGCGGCCGGTGCCGCCGCTCGAGGCGTGGGCGGCGATCGTCGGGCTGGCGCTGTTCTGCACCGCGCTCGCTTATATCCTCTATTTCCGGCTGATCGATTCGGCCGGCGCCACCAACGCCCTGCTCGTCACCCTGCTGATCCCGCCGACGGCGATCTGCCTCGGCGCCTTGTTCCTCGGCGAGGCGCTGGCGCCGCGCGATTTCGCCGGCATGGCGCTGATCGCGCTCGGCCTCGCGGCAATCGACGGCCGACTGCTCGCCCGCCGAGGCGCTCCGGCAGGCGCTGGCTCGCATTGAGGGTCTGGGCCGCCCGGAGGCGGCTCAGCCGGCCTCGGCCAGCAGCCGGGCCGCTCGCTCGCTTTCCCAATCGGCCATGCCGGTCATCCGCCATACCTCCTCGCCTTCGGCATCGTAGAGGATCGTGGTCGGCAGCGTGTCGATGCCGAGCGACGTCATGAATTCGAGGTCCCCGTCGAGATAGGGCTCGAGCCGGCGGAAACGCCGGGCCGCGAAGAAATCGGCGACCTTCTGCCGCCCTCCCATGTCCTCGCTGAGCGCGAGCACCTGAAGCGCCTCGCCCTCGCGAACCGCCAGGGCGTCGAGCGAGGGCATCTCCACCACGCATGGCCCGCACCAGGTCGCCCACAGGTTGACGAGCACCGGCCGGCCGCGAAAGTCCCCGATCCGAGCCGGCCGGCCATAGGGATCCTCGAAGGTCACCGCCGGAGCGGAGGTCCCGGCATGGGAGCGATCGAGGCGTCCCGTCGGATAGGCTCGGGCGCCCGCCGCGTTGGTGCTGGCGGCGGGGCCTTCGCCTTGCGGGGCATCGGCCTTTTGCCTATCGCAAGCCGCCAGCGCCGGGGCGAGGCTCAGGCCGAGGAGAAGGACGATCACGAGCCGCAAGGACAATGACTCCAACGCGATCTGGGGTGGGCGGTTCGTGGAAGGCCCTGACGCGCTGATGCGCGAGATAAATGCCTCAATCTCCTTCGACAAGCGGCTGTGGCGCCAGGACATCGCCGCGTCCAAGGCGCACGTGGCGATGCTCTGCGCCCAGGGCATCGTCGCCCAGGAGGATGCCGACGCGATCGAAGAGGGGCTCGACCGAGTCGCCGACGAATATGAAGCCGAGGGCGTCCCCGAAGACGCCGCCCTGGAAGACATCCACATGCACGTCGAGCACCGTCTCGCCGAGCTGATCGGACCGGCGGCGGGGCGGCTGCACACCGCTCGCTCGCGCAATGATCAGGTGGCGACCGACCTTCGGCTCTGGGTCCGCGACGCCATCGACGAACTCGACGGCCGTCTCGAAAGGCTCCAGCGGGCCCTGGTCCACCGGGCGGAGGGCGAGGCCGCGACGCTGATGCCCGGCTTCACCCACCTCCAGGCCGCCCAGCCCGTCACCTTGGGTCACCATCTGATGGCATATTACGAGATGCTCCGTCGCGACCGCTGCCGCTTCGCCGATGCCAGGGCGAGGCTCAACGAATGTCCGCTCGGCAGCGCGGCTCTGGCCGGGACGTCCTTCCCCATCGATCGCGAGGCGGTGGCGCTCGCGCTCGGCTTCGACCGGCCCACGGCCAATTCGCTCGACTCGGTCTCCGATCGCGATTTCGCCCTCGATTTTCTCATGGCCGCGACCCAGTGCGCGCTTCACCTGTCGCGCCTGGCGGAGGAGATCGTCCTCTGGGCGAGCCAGCCCTTCGGCTTCGTCCTCCTCGCCGACTCCTTCTCGACCGGTTCCTCGATCATGCCGCAGAAGCGCAATCCCGACGCGGCCGAGCTGGTCAGAGGCCATAGCGGGCGGATCGCCGGCGCGATGACGGCGCTGGTGACGGTGATGAAGGGCCTGCCGCTGGCTTACGCAAAGGACCTTCAGAACGACAAGGTCCCGGTGTTCGAGGCGCACGACCTTCTCGCTTTGTCCCTGTCGGCGGCGACGGCGATGGTCGAGACGCTCGCCTTCGATGCGGGTCGGATGCGCGAAGCGGCGGAAGCCGGCCATCCGACCGCCACCGACCTTGCGGACTGGCTGGTGCGCGAGGCGGGAGTGCCGTTTCGCGACGCGCACCGCGTCGCCGGCGCGGCGGTCAGGCTCGCCGATGAGCGCGGGGAGCCGCTCTGGTCGCTGCCGATCGAGGCGCTGCGCGAGGTGGACGAGCGCATCGGAGCCGCCGTTTTCGCGGTGCTTTCGCCGGAGGCTTCGGTTAAGAGCCGGACCAGCTTCGGCGGGACGGCGCCGTCGGCGGTGAAGAAACGGATCGAGGCGGCGAAGAAGGTGTTGGGGGGAAAATGAAGCGCGCCGCCTGGCTGTTTCTCGCGTCGACCCTCGCCGCCTGCGGCCTGCGCCAGCCGCTCGAGCCGCCGCCGGGCCAGAGCCGGCCGGTCGCTCCGGGCATGGCGCGCCGCGCCCCGACGACCGAGGAGATGCTTGCCCAGCCGACGATCGCCCGGCCGCAGCGGGTCGACGAATTGCTTCGGCGGTCGGAGGAACGCGAGGACGACCGGTTCGACCTGCCGCCGCCGGACGTTCCCCCCGGCGACGTGCCGGTCAACCCAGACGAAGGACCCGAATGAAGCCCGTCCGTAAAGCCGTTTTCCCGGTCGCCGGGCTCGGCACCCGCTTCCTCCCGGCCACCAAGGCGATCCCGAAGGAGATGCTGACGGTCGTCGACCGGCCGCTGATCCAATATGCGGTCGAGGAGGCCCTGGAGGCCGGAATCGAGCAGATGATCTTCGTCACCGGGCGCGGCAAGACCGCGCTCGAGGATCATTTCGATATCGCCTACGAGCTTGAGGCGACGATGCGCGGCCGCGGCAAGTCGCTGGACATCCTCGGCAGCACCCGGATGCCCGCAGGGGCGATCGTGTCGGTTCGTCAGCAGGAACCGCTCGGGCTGGGCCACGCGGTGTGGTGCGCCCGCGACATCGTCGGCGACGAGCCGTTCGCGGTGATTCTTCCCGACGAGGTGATGGTCGGCAGCCCCAATTGCACCCGCCAGCTGGTCGACGCCTATGAGAAGATCGGCGGCAATGTCGTGGCGGTGCTCGAGGTGCCGCCCGAGGAGACCCACCGCTACGGAGTCGTCGACCCGGGCGTCCGCGACGGGCCTCTGACGCAGATACGCGGCCTCGTCGAGAAGCCGGCGACGGGCACCGCCCCTTCCAACCTGATGCTGCCTGGGCGCTACATTCTGCAGCCCGAGGTCATGACGCTTCTCGGCGAGCGCGAGAAGGGCGCCGGCGGCGAGATCCAGCTGACCGACGCGATGGCCCGCTTGATCGGCAGCCAGCCCTTCCACGGCCTCACCTTCGACGGCGAGCGCCACGATTGCGGCGACAAGACCGGCTTCGTCATCGCCAACCTGGCCCTGGCGCTGAGGCGCGAAGACGTGGGGCCGGCGGTCAGGGCCTATCTCGCCGAGCTGTCGGAGCGGGACTGAGTGGACGGCGCGCTCCTGATCGGCGACGGGCCGATCCGGCGGCTCGGCCTCGACGAAGGCTCGCAATATCAGGGACCGGGATTCCTCTGGCTCCACCTCCACGGCCGCGACGAGCACGACCTGTCGTTCCTCAAGCAGCAGCGCGACATACCCGACATCGCCGCGGGCGCACTGATCGCCACGGAGACGCGGCCGCGCTGCGATCGCATCGAGGAGGGCGCGATCGTCAACCTGCGCGGCCCCGGCGACGTCGATCCCGCCGATTCCGATCGGCTCGTCTCGATCCGGCTGTGGGTGCGGCGCAACCGGGTGACCTCGCTGAGCCGCCGCACGCTCAGCGCCTTCGCCGACGTCACCCGCCTGGCCGAGTCGGGAAAGATCCTCGATCCGGGCGATCTCGTCGCCGCCTTCGCCCGCGAGATCAGCCGCGAGCTCGACCCACAGGTCGCCAAGCTCGGCGACACGCTCGACGATTGCGAGAGCGAGCTCGAATCGGCGAACATCTACCGGCTGCGCATGACGATCGCGGAGATCAGGTCGAACGCCATCTCGTTTCGCCGCTTCGTGGCGCCGGACCGCGACGCGCTGACCACGCTGGCGGCGATGGAGGTGGACTGGCTTGAGGAGCAGGACCGGCTCCACATCCGCGAAGCCTCGGATCGGTTCGCGAGGATGACCGAAGAGCTCGAGGCGGTCCGCGAGCGCGCCGCTCTGCTTCACGAGCAGCTCACCGACCTTCGTTCCGAGCAGATCGATCAGCGATCGCTGCTCATCTCGATCGTCGCCTTCATCTTCCTGCCCCTGACCTTCATCACCGGCCTGCTCGGCATGAACGTGGAGGGCATCCCTTATGCCGAGGAGTCCTGGGCCTTCTGGGGCGTGGTCGGCTTCTGCGTCCTGGTCGGCCTCGCCGTCATGGCCTGGTTCGCCCGCCGCCACTGGCTGCGGCGGTGAATGGGAATGGGGACTGTGACTTTCGCGCGACGGTGAAGGCCTTCGTCGCCGTGCGGGAGAGCGACTGTTCCGCGGCTACGCTTCGAGCTCGACGTCCCAGTAGAGATAGTCGCGCCAGCTGTCGTGAAGGTAGTTGGGCGGGAAGCTCCGGCCATGCTCCTGCAGCTGCCAGCTGGTCGGCCGGAACGGATGGCGCCGCAAATGCATGTGCGCCTCGCGCGGGGTGCGCCCGCCCTTCTTCAGGTTGCATGGCGCGCAGGCGGTGGCGACATTCTCCCAGGTCGTCCTTCCGCCATAGGCGCGGGGCATGACGTGATCGAAGGTCAGTTCCTGATAGTCGCCGCAATATTGGCACGAGAAGCGGTCGCGAAGGAACAGGTTGAAGCGGGTGAAGGCGGGGTGCTGGGACGGCCGCACATATTGCCTGAGCGCGATCACGCTCGGCAGGCTCATCTCGAAGGTGGGACTGTGCACCTTGCGCTGATATTGAGCGACGATGTCGACTCGCTCGAGAAAGACCGCCTTGACCGCCGTCTGCCACGGCCACAGGCTGAGCGGGTAGTAGCTGAGCGGCGTGTAATCGGCGTTCAGCACCAGAGCGGGGCAGCTCTCCGGGTGCCTGAGGAGGTCGGGGTGGTACAAGGCTCGACAAGCTCCGTTTCATGGAGAGAATCTCCAGAAACCCGCCCTCGAAGCCTGTCGCACTCAGAACGAGGGAGAATGCGGGCGCCCCGGCCTTCTTCTCCTGTGTCCCGTCACGCTTGGCTGCCCTGCGTGACGGCGCGATGACACCATAGGTCGAGACTCGCGGTCAAGCGCCTTATGCAGCCGGTCACCCGCTTCGCCCCCAGTCCGACCGGGAGGTTGCATCTCGGTCACGCTTATTCGGCGCTGAAGGCGCACGATTTCGCGCGCGAGCGAGGCGGCGCCTTCCTGCTCAGGATAGAGGATATCGATCCCGGCCGGACCCGCGCTCAATTTGTCGACGCGATCATCGAGGATCTGCTCTGGCTCGGCCTCGAGTGGGACGGCGAGATCGTCTACCAGTCGGAGCGGCTCGACCTCTACGCCGATGCGCTCGATCGGCTGAAGCGGGACGGCCTGGTCTATCCCTGCTTCTGCACGAGAGCCGCGGTGGCCGCCGAGATCGCCGCCAGCGCGGCGGCGCCGCACGGCCCCGACGGGCCGGTCTATCCGGGCACGTGCCGGGGGCTCGCGGCCCCCGATCTGGCGCGGCCCCATGCCTGGCGCCTCGACATGGCGAAGGCAGTGGCGAGCGCCGGGCCGCTCGCCTGGAGCGACGGCGAGGAGGCGGTGGCGGCGCGGCCGGGCCGCTTCGGCGACGTCGTCATCGCGCGCAAGGATGCGCCCGCCAGCTATCATCTCGCCGTGACGATCGACGATTCCGCGCAGGGCGTCACCGACGTCGTGCGCGGACGCGACCTGCTCCCCGCGACCCACCTCCACCGCCTGCTCCAGGCATTGCTGGGCTTGCCGACCCCGGCCTACCATCATCATCGCCTGCTGGCCGACGCGCAGGGCCGCCGCCTCGCCAAGCGACACGGCGCACCGGCCCTGGCGGACCTGCGCGCCCAGGGTTTCGACCCCGGCGAGCTGGCGGCGAGGCTCAGGTCCGACCAATTGCCGGGTGGATATTCGCTCGCCGAGGCTTAGATAGGCGGCATGGAGCCGTTTCTGATCATCCTGCTCGTCCTCGCCGCCGGCGCGACCTTGTTCGTGCTCGCCAAGGGGGTGATCAACATGGCCCAGCAGAAGGACCTCACCGGCCAGCGCTCGCAGGAGCTGATGCGCAAGCGGATCCTGTTCCAGGGCGCCGCGATCCTCGTCGTCGTGCTGCTGCTCTTGATGGCAAGCGACTGAGGACGCGCGCTGGTCCGCCTCAACAAGATCTACACCCGTACCGGCGACGCCGGCGATACCGGTCTCGTCGACGGCTCCCGGGTCTCGAAGGCGGATTCCCGGATCGCCGCCGTCGGGGACGTCGACGAGGCCAATAGCGCGATCGGGGCCGCCCTCCTCCACGTCGAGGACGAGGCCGTTCGGGCGATGCTTCGTCGCATCCAGAACGAGCTGTTCGACCTCGGCGCCGACCTTGCCACGCCCGGCGAGGATTTCAGGCCGTCGGCCATGGCGTTGCGGATCGTTCCGGAGCAGGTCGAGCGGCTCGAGCGCGAGATCGACGGGATGAACGAGGGGCTGGAGCCGCTGCGCAGCTTCATCCTTCCGGCCGGCGAAGCGGGCGCGGCAATGCTCCATCTGGCGCGCAGCATCGTCCGTCGCGCCGAGCGCTCGGCGGTGGCGGCGACCTCGCTGGCTCCGCTCAACCCGCTTGCCCTGACCTATTTGAACCGCCTCTCCGACCATCTCTTCGTCGCCGCGCGACGGGTCGCGAGCGCCGCCGGCGGCGAAGTGCTGTGGCAGCCCGGAGCGACTCGCGGGCCCTAACCTGCCTCAATCTTTTCGTGTAGGAAGGGCCCATGGCGACCCACGCGCAGCCCGGTATCGGCACCGGCCTCGCCGCGCGCTTCGCGGCGGTTCGGGCACTGAGCCTGGCCATCGCCGCGCCGTTGTCCGACGCCGACGCGACGATCCAGCCCATGCCGGAGGCCTCCCCGGCCAAATGGCATCTCGCCCACACGAGCTGGTTCTTCGAGACCTTCCTGCTGCGCGATCACGTCCCGGGATACCGTCCCTTCGACGATCGCTGGGCCTATCTGTTCAACTCCTATTACGAAGGCGAAGGCGAGCGTCACGCCCGCGCCCGGCGGGGCATGCTCAGCCGGCCATCGCTGGACGAGGTCCGCGCCTATCGCGCCGCCGTGGACACTGTTCTGCTCGCGGCGATCGACGGTCTCCCGGCCGAGCTGATCGAGCTCGGCCTCCACCATGAGCAGCAGCATCAGGAGCTGATGCTGATGGACATACTCGCCGCGCTGGCCGAAAATCCGCTCGCCCCGGCCGCCTGGGCCGGCGAAGGCCCTGCGCCCGCGGCGCTGCCGCCGTCGCCGCGCTGGATCCCCGGCCGGCAAGGGCTGGTCGAGATTGGCGACGATGGCGGCGGCTTCGCGTTCGACTGCGAGCGGCCGCGGCATCCGGTGTTCCTCCGCCCCCACGCTTTGGCCGATCGCCTCGTCGCCAATGCCGAATGGCTCGAATTCATCGAGGCCGGCGGCTATTCCGACCCGTTGCTGTGGCTGGCCGACGGCTGGGCCTGGGTCCAGGAGCATCGGATCGACGCGCCCCTCTACTGGCGGCGGGGCGCCGGCGGGTGGCATCGCTTCGGCCTCGACGGCCTAAGGCCGCTCAACCTGGCGGAGCCGGTCTGTCACATCTCCTATTACGAGGCCGATGCCTTCGCCCGCTGGGCCGGCGCGAGGCTGCCGACCGAGGCGGAATGGGAGTCGGCGGCGAGCGCCGGCGATTCGGGGGGAGGCAATCAGCTCGACGCTGCCGGGCCGGTCCGGCCGACCGGCGTGGGCGGCTGGTATGGCGATGCCTGGCAATGGACGGCGAGCGCCTTCCTGCCCTATCCCGGCTTCCGTCCGGCGGCGGGCGCGGTCGGCGAGTATAATGGCAAGTTCATGTGCTCGCAGATGGTCCTGCGCGGCGGCAGCTGCGCTACGCCGCGCGGCCACCTTCGGCCCAGCTATCGCAATTTCTTCTATCCCCACCAGCGCTGGATGTTCGCCGGCCTGAGGCTGGCCAGGGACCTCTAGTGGACGCGGTCACCGCCCGTCCCGAGGTCGATGCCGCCTTTCGCGCCGACGTCCTCGCCGGCCTCGCCGCGCCGATCCCGGCGGTTCCCGCGCGCTGGCTGTACGACCGCCGCGGTTCCGAGCTGTTCGAGGCGATCACCCGCCTTCCCGAATATTATCTGACCCGCACCGACGCCGACTTGTTGGGCCGGCATTGCGGCGAGGTGGCACGGATCGTCGGGCCCGGCCACGCCGTGGTCGAGTTCGGCTCGGGCTCCTCGGCCAAGACTCCGCTTCTGCTGCGAGCGGCCGCTCCGGCGGCCTACGTCCCCGTCGACATAAGCGGCGATTTCCTTCGCGAGGCCGCGGCCACGCTCCAGGCGGAGTTTCCCGACCTGCCGGTCTATCCGGTCGAAGCGGATTTCATGCAGTGCATCGCGCTGCCCCCCGAGGTGTCGGGAACCCCCAAGCTCGGCTTTTTCCCCGGCTCGACGATCGGCAATCTGGTGCCGCGCACGGCGGTCGACCTGTTGCGGGCGATGAAGGAAACGCTCGGCGAGCGGTCCCGGCTCCTGATCGGCATCGACCGCATCAAGGATGTCGGGATCCTGATGCGGGCTTATGACGATGCCGACGGCGTCACCGCCGAGTTCAACCTCAACCTCCTTCGGCGGATCAACGCCGAGCTCGACGGCACCGTGCCCGTCGACGCCTTCCGCCATCGAGTCATCTGGAACGACGCGATGAGCCGAATCGAGATGCATCTCGAGGCGCTCCGCGACGTCGACTTCACGGTGTGCGGGCGGCGCTTCTCGTTCGCCGCGGGCGCCACCATCCACACCGAGAACAGCCACAAATACGGCTATCGCGACAGCCGGCTGTTGCTTCGCGCGGCCGGCTGGGGCGTGGTCGAGGAATGGACCGACGAGAAGGAGTGGTTCTCGATCATCCTGGCGGAGGCGGAGCCGCCGCGCTTCGCGCCCTGAGGCGCGGGATTGCCGCCACTTCCCGCGCCCCCTAGGAGTGGGTCCTCGAAGAAGGGAGGGGGCTAGGATGAAGAGAGGAATGTTGGCCGCGCTTGCCTTGGTTGCGGGCGTCATGGGCGCGCAGGGCGCAGCGGCGCAGGAGCGGTTGGTCAGCGCCGTCGAGCCGGAGTCGGTGCGTGCGCTTTTCGAGACCTGGGGCTACCGGCCGACGGCCATGGAGGGGGTCGGCGACCAGCCTTTGTTCCAGGCGACGATCGACGACCTGCAGAACGTGATCGTGTTCGGCGGCTGCAGCGCCGGGCGCGATTGCACCCACATCGTCCTTCTCGTCACCTACAACGACGTGCCCGCCGCCCCGTACGAATGGCTGAACCGACAGAATTTCGACTATAACCTCGTCACCGCCATGCGTCGCGAAGACGGGCTGCTGACCTTGCGCACGGGGATCATGATGGGCCGCGCCGGCGTCCCGGTGTCCGTGGTTCGGGCGGCGCTTGACGATTGGATCGCCGCCAACAACGAGATCGCCAGCCGCGCCGTCGAGGCGGGGCTCGCTCGGGAGTGAGAGGCGAGGTTCGACGCTAGCGGCGAACCACCCGTGCCCGCCAGGTCGTGATGAAGTCGATGGCGCCGCGACATTCGCCCATCTCCTCCCGGTGGACGAGCCGGAAGCTGACCCCGTCCCAGCCGTAGCTGGCGCGCGTGCCGCAGTCCCCGAGCCCGCGGCCGCGGTAGAATTCCGACAGGAGGCGCCGCGCCGAATCCCACTCGGCGTTGATCAAGGCGGGCCGACCCTGCTCGTCCATCGCCCATTGCCGGTCGAACGGCGCGGCGCTGAACTCGGCGCGGCCGCCGCGCCGCTGCGCGACATAGGGAAGGTAGGTGAGGTTGTAGGCCCCCGACCCGCAGGCGAGCAGCAGCAGCGTCTTGCCCGTTTCGAGCGCGACCGCGTCGTGGAGGTCGGGTCCGCCCACCTCCTCAAGCGTGCACCCCGCCTCGCGGCGAAGGGCTTCTATCTCGGCGGGCTCGAAAGTCAGTGCGGCATCCTCGGCCGGCGGCGCGAGACGGACCTCGGGCAGCGTCGGCGGCGCCGGCACCGCGCTGGCCGGCCGCTCCCCGCGGCGAACGAGCGCTGTGGTCTTGTCCAGCCGGCGCTGCGCCTCATCCATGTAGAGCATGGCCGCCGAGGCCCCCGACACCGAGATCGGGCCGAGTTCGGCGCCCGCGGCGTCGAGAAGCCTCAGCCGGCGCGCGCGGCGCAGCGTCCCGATCACGGCGGGCGTATCGGCGGGGTGCACGATCACCGACTCGCCTGCGGCGACGAGCCGGGCGGGAAGGCGTTCCCCGTCGGCCTCGAGAGCGCCGCCGCGCGCCTCCGAGTGGTTGATCCATAGCACCGGCTCGGCGTCGGCCTCGGCCTCCCGGCGCAGGCTCATGGTCAGGCCGGGATCGCCGTCGGCATAGGTGACGAGCGCGACCGCCTGGCAGGCACGGCCGTTGTCGCAGCCGACGATCCAGTCCTGGAAGGTGCGCAGCTCGGCGGGCTGAGGCGCCGACGCCTGCAGCGCGAGAAAGACCAATAGCGTCATCGCCCCAGCCTATGCGCCTTCCCCGAGCGACGGCAAGGCGCCATTGCCCGCTGTTCCGAGCGCGGGTAGAGGACGGCCAAGCACCCGCTCCGGAGAGACCATGCTGCTCGCCCTGTTCGACATCCTCATCATGCTTTTGTGGGTGCTCAGCTGGATCATCATCATCCAGGCCATCCTGAGCTGGCTGGTCGCGTTCAACGTGATCAACACCCACAACGATTTCGTCCGCTCGCTGCTCTACGCGCTCGATCGGATCACGGCGCCGCTCTACCGGCCGATCCGCAAGATCCTGCCCGATTTCGGCGGGCTCGATTTCTCGCCGATCGTCGTCCTTCTGATCATCTGGGGCCTGCAGCGGCTGCTCGGGGGGATCGCCACCGATCTTGCGCTGTCGGGCTATTGATGGCCGCCGAGCTGATCGACGGTAAGGCTTTCGCCGAGCGGCTTCGCGCGCGCGTCGCCGACGCGATGCCCGCCTTCGTCGCGGCCGCCGGGCGCAAGGCCGGCCTCGCAGTGGTGCTGGTCGGCGACGATCCGGCGAGCCGAGTCTATGTCAAATCCAAAGGCAAGGCCACGCTCGCGGCCGGAATGGCGAGCTTCGAGCATCTTCTGCCGGCCGACATCGGCCAGGCGGAGCTGCTCGCGCTCGTCGATGCTCTCAACCGCGACGAGGCGGTTGACGGCATTCTCGTCCAGCTGCCCTTGCCTCGGCACATCGACGACAAGGCGGTCATCGACGCAATCGATCCCGACAAGGACGTCGACGGCTTCCACGTCGAGAATGCCGGCCGGCTGGCGGTGGGCGAGGAAGGGCTCGTCCCGTGCACGCCGCTCGGCTGCCTGATGCTGCTGAAGGACCGGCTCGGCGACCTTTCCGGCCTCGAGGCGGTGGTGGTCGGCCGCTCCAACATCGTCGGCAAGCCGATGGCGCAGCTCCTGCTCAGGGAGAATTGCACCGTCACCCTCGCCCACAGCCGCACCCGCGACCTTCCCGGAGTGGTTCGCCGAGGCGACATCGTCGTCGCCGCGGTCGGGCAGCCGGCGATGATCAGGGGCGAGTGGCTGAAAGCCGGGGCGACGGTGATCGACGTCGGCATCAACCGCCTCGACGGCAGGCTGGTCGGCGATGTCGACTTCGCCGGCGCCAGCGAGACCGCCGCGGCAATCACTCCGGTTCCCGGGGGAGTCGGCCCGATGACCATCGCCGTGCTGCTTCGCAACACCCTGGTGGCGGCGCACGCCCGCGCCGGAATGCCGCCCCCGGTGGGCCTGTGACCGAGCTCTTCGTCTCCGCTTTCGTCACCTTCATGGTGGTGATCGATCCGCCGGGCTGCGCGCCGATCTTCGCCGGCCTGACTCGGGAGGCGACGGCGGTGCATCGCCGGGCGATGGCGGTCCGCTCGGTGCTGATCGCCTCGGGCATCCTGCTCTTCTTCGGACTTCTCGGCGAGGACCTGCTTCGAGCGCTCGGCATCTCGCTGAGCGCCTTCCGGATCGCCGGCGGAATCATGCTGTTCCTGATCGCTCTGGAGATGGTGTTCGAAAAGCGCACCGAGCGCCGCGAGAGCCGGGCCCAAGAGGTGAGCGAGCGCGAGACCGAGGACATCTCGGTCTTCCCGATGGCGATCCCGATGATCGCCGGGCCGGGTTCGATCGCCTCGATCATGCTCCTGATGGCGCGCAGCGACGGCCTTTCGGAATCGCTGGTCGTGCTGGGAGCGCTCGGCGCGACCCTGGTCCTCACCCTCGTCGCCCTGCTCGCCGCCGGGCCGCTGATGCGGCTGCTCGGCCACAAGATGGAGGCGATGATCACCCGAATCCTCGGAGTGATCCTCGCCGCGCTCGCCGCCCAGTTCGTCATCGACGGGATCGAGCGCAGCTTCAGCTGAACGGCCAGGCGCCCCGGCTAATCGACCACCCGCCACATCCTGTAGGGCGAGTTGCGCGGCAGCGCCACCGGCTGCAGCCAGGGCGGCACCTTGCCGGCGACGAGCTGGGCGTAGAAGCCCTGCGGCGCTTCCGAGCGGTAGACGGTCGATTCGGACAGGTTCGGGCAGATCAGCAGATAATCGACCCGGTAGCGCTCGACCGTCGAGCGCGCATTGGCGGCATTCCCGCGCCAGGTCCGCATCACGTCGAGGATCTGCCGGGCGTTGCGATGATAGGGTCCGGCGATGGCGTCGTGCGGAGTCACCGTGATCAGCCGCGGCCCGAGGTCGACGAAGGTGAGCACCGTCCCGCGCGGCTGCCGAGCGATCGGCCGCAGCGCCGCCAGCGTCGGGCAGCGGCCGTTGGCGACGTTGACCGCCCGCCGATAGTCGCTGGTTCGGGCTGGAAAGAGCTGGGTGACATAGCCGGTGGCGAGGCCGGAGACGATCAGGAAGGCGGCGACGACGCCGACCACGCGCACCAGCATCAGCCGCTGCCGCCTGATCCAGACGATCGCCGCCCAGGCCAGGGCGGTGGCGCCGGGGATCGACAGCAGCTGCGCCGCCGGTCCGGCGCGCGTCTGCCACATCAGCAGAGCCGCGGCGAGCGCAGCGGGAAGCGCGACCGACGCCCACAGCATCAGCCGCTCCGGCTCGCGGCGGTGGGTCCACAGCCTCAGCGCGTAGCCGATCAGTCCTGCGATCGGCAGGGTGACGATGAGGGCCGCGGTGCGGGCGCCGTGGCGCCAGACCGGCATCGCCTCGCGCACCCGGTCCAGCCACAGCCGCTCCAGCTCCGGGTCGGCCCCTTCGAGCCGGCCCAGGCAGTGCGGCCAGGCCAGCGCGAAGGCGCCGGCGAGGAGCAATCCCGCGGCGGCCGCGGCGGCCACCCGCCACAGCCGCGATGCCGGGCTCACAATCGCCAGAAGCACCGCGATCGCGCCCGCCGCCGCCATCGCCGACAGCCACACCGGCGACAGGGCGTCGCAGACCGGCGCCCGGTTGGCCTCCGAGGCGAAGACGAGGAAAGCGAGCGCGCAGCCGCCGCCGAGCGCTCCGCCATAGGCGAACAGCCGCCGGGCCTCGTCGCGATCGACGATCCAGCGCAATCCGGTCACCGCACCGGCGAGGGCCAGATAGAGCAGCATCTCCATGCCGATCGCGAGCGAGAGCGCGGTCGACACTCCGAGCAAGGCCCCGCCGCGCGCGCGCCGAGCGTCGGTCAGAGCGACCAGCGTCAATGCGAGCATCGCGAGCTGCCAGCCGTGATGGTCGAGCCGGAGCGGCGCCCACATGCCGCGCGCCGAGCCGGCGCAGGCGACCAGCGTGATCGCGATCGCGAAGGCCTTGCCGTCGACCAGCCGCCGGGCGACGACGGCCAGGGCGCCCATCGCGACGAGCATCGGCAGCAGCGGCGCCACCGCGACCGCCACCTGCTCGGCGATCCGGCCGCCAAGGAATGGCGAGAGCGTCAGCTTGAGGGCCGCGATCGGCAGGTCGACCAGGCGAGTCCAGTGGATATCGGCGCCGTAAGGGGGATTGAGGCGATATTGCCGAAGGTCGTACCAGCCTTGGCCCTCGAGCAAGGCGCGGACCTGCATCATCCGCAGATTGTCGTCGGTGTCGCCGAGCGCGAAGCCGCGGATCGCGCCCCAGCGCTCGAAGATCATCCATCCGGCGACCGCGAGCCAGAAGAAGAGCAGCAACGGCCGCCAATGCCGCACCACCCCTTCGATCTGCGCCTGCCCCGCCTGCCGCATCGCCGTTTCTTTTCTTTTCAAGCCCTCCGCGGGGCATTAGTCGCTCGTCCCCAAAGGGCAAGCGGGGTTGGCGCGGGCAGATGAAGCTCATTGAGAAGCATAGGGAAATCGTCGGCCAGCTGATCCGGTTCGCGCTCACCGGAGGGCTTCTCACCGTCCTCGTCGCCGGCGGATACTGGTTCGTCGCGACCATCTTGGGGGTCGAGCCGATGCTCTCGCTGACCCTCAATTTCGTCGTCTTCACCGGCCTCGGCTACGTCCTGCACAGCCGGATCAGCTTCAGGGGTCATGGCTCGCGCGGCAACGCGACCGCCCGCACGGCGCGCTTCTTCACCGTCAACGTCATCGGCTTCCTCACCAACCAGTTCTTCGTCTGGCTGCTGGTCAAGCAATTGGGCGGGCCGACCTGGTGGCCGGTCCTGCCGATCCTGTTCGTGACGCCCCTCCTCACCTTCGCCCTGAACCGGCGCTGGGTCTTCGCCTGATGGAATATTCGCGCCTTTCCGAGCCGGAATGTGGCACATCTGCGCCGGTGAGCGCGCCGACCCTGCCGATATTGTCGCTGATCGTGCCGGTGAAGGACGAGGAGGAGGCGATCGCCCCGTTCGTCGCCCGCGTCGCCCCGATCCTCGACGGCCTGTTCGCCGAACCATCGGCGCATCCGGCCTGGGAGATATTGTTCGTCGACGACGGCAGCGAGGACAATACTCTGGCCGCGATCCTGCTCGCCCATCAGCGGGACCAAAGGGTTCGTGCCCTCTCGCTGTCGCGCAACTTCGGCAAGGAGGCGGCGCTGACCGCCGGTCTCGACCACGCCTCGGGTCGGGCGATCATCCCGATCGACGTCGACCTTCAGGACCCCCCCGAAGTGATCGGGGCCATGCTCGGCAAATGGCGCGAAGGCTATGAGGTCGTCTACGGCGTTCGCACCAATCGCCAGACCGACAGCCTTCCCAAGCGGCTGACCGCCGACCTCTATTACCGGGCCCACAATTACCTCTCGTCGGACAAGATCCCGGAGCATGCCGGCGACTTCCGCCTGCTCGACCGGTCGGTCGTCGAGATCATCCGGGCGATGCCGGAGCGCAACCGGTTCATGAAGGGGCTTTTCGCCTGGTCCGGCTTCCGCCAGACCGCCGTCCAGTACGAGCGCGCGCCGCGCGCCGTTGGGGAGACCAAGTTCCGTTACTGGAAGTTGTGGACCCTGGCGCTCGACGGCCTCACCTCCGCCTCGACCATGCCGCTCAGGATCTGGAGCTATATCGGCCTGGTCATCGCCTTCTTCTCGCTGCTCTTCGCCATCTATGTCGTGGTGAAGACGGTCTTCTTCGGCAGCGACGTCGCCGGCTATCCCTCGCTCATGGTCGCCATCCTGTTCTTCGCCAGCCTCCAGCTCATCTCGCTGGGCGTGATGGGCGAATATGTCGGTCGGATCCTGATCGAGACCAAGCGCAGGCCGCTCTACGTGATCAGGAAGAAGATCGGCCTGCCGGACGAGGCGCAGGGCTGATGGAGCGGGCGGTCTTCGATCGCATGGCCGAGCAGGACCAGGTGCACTGGTGGTATGTCGCCCGCCGTCGGATCCTGCGCGACCTGATCGCCCGAGCGGTCGATCTGCCCGCCGACGCCCGGATCCTCGAGATCGGCTGCGGCACCGGCCACAATTTCGAGATGCTGCAAGGCTTCGGCCGGCTCGACGCGATCGAGGTCGACGGCGAGGCGCGCGCTCTGGCCAGCCGGAGGCTCGGACACGCCGTCAGCGCAGCGCCCCTGCCGGAGCTGACCGGAATCCCCGATCGCGCCTACCATCTGATCGCCTTGCTCGACGTGCTGGAGCATGTCGACGACGACCGGGCGGCTCTGGCCAGCATCGCCGGCAAGCTCGCGCCGGGCGGGCGGATCCTCGTCACCGTGCCCGCTTTCGCCTGGATGTGGAGCGCCCACGACGTCGCCCACCACCACAAGAGGCGCTACTCCAGGCGCGGGCTTCGCCGGGTGGTCGAGGCGGCGGGCCTGAAGGCCGAGCGGATCGGCTATTTCAACAGCCTGCTCTTTCCGCTGGCCGCGGCGGCTCGGCTGGCGGGGAAGGTGCTCGGCAAGACGGAGAGCGACGACAAGCTCCCGCCGGCACCGGTCAACGCCCTGTTCCGCACGCTGTTCGGCCTCGAGCGTCACCTGGTTGGGAGGGTCCCCCTCCCGGCCGGGGTCTCGCTGTTCGCGCTGCTCGCGCCTCGCTCGACGCGGTAGAGGACGCTCGATCCGCTCCGCCACACCGGGCGAAGGCCGGTAGCAAGATCGGGATCGTAAGGCGGCGGCGTGATCAGCCATATATAGTCGAAGGCGTGGCGCGGCACGATGGCGAGCGCCAGCCCGATCGGCCGCCACACCTCGCGGCGGCAGCGGCGAAGGGTGACGATCTGGGTGGCGTCGCGGACGAACGGCCAGCCGTCCTCGTAACGGACCCGGATCAGCTGGGCGCCGGGCATCGCCCATTGATCGTTCGAGAAGGCGTGGCGCCGGACGATCGCCAGCGCCGGAAGGTGGAGCAGGCGCGACATCGCCCAGGGCTCGCGGCAGGGGCGGCCGACGAAGCTGACCATCCGGGCCCCCGGCGGCACATGCTCGAGCGCGGCCAGCTCGCGGTCGTAGACCCGGTCGTAGAGCCACATGCTGAGCGTCGTGCCGCCGGTGCGGAGCAGGAAGAAGGCGAAGCCCGCGAGGCCGAGCGCCTGGACGAAGCGGCGGCGAGCGCCTTCGGGAAAGCGGATCGCGATCACGCCCACCGCGAACAGATAGGGGGCGAGGCGCATGTCGGCATAGGCCGATCCGAACACGATCCGAGGCAGCAGCACGTACACGATCGACAGGAACAGCGCCGAGGCCGCGAGGTTGCGCGAATAGGTCATCCGCCGGCTCACCATCGCCCACAGGATCACCGCGGTGGCGATCGCGAGCGCTGCGAGGTCGAACCACTCCCACCGGTCGCGCAGCACCATCTTCAGCCAGTCGAGCTTGCGGTGCATGTTGAACCAGTCGAGCGTCAGCCCGGCCGACTCGCTTCGCCACAGCAGGATCAGCGCGATCGGCGGAGTCAGCGCGAGGCAGTGGACGGCCGAGCGGAACCCCGAGGCGATGAAGTTATGGCCGCGGTCGAACTGGCGGACCAGCTCGGCCGAGAAAGCGAGCACGCCGAGCGTGCCCCAGCCGAAGGCGTGCACCACCCACAAGGCGACGGACAGCGGCAGGAACAGGCCGGCGCGAAGCCACGGCCTGCCGAGGCGCGCCAGCCTCAGCCACAAGGCGAAGGCGTTCAGCGCCAGCGCCATCGCCAGGGCGAAATTGACGAAGCCGAAAAGGAACGGGAAATTGTACGCGAAGGGCAGTGCGAACAAGGTGGTGGGCGGAACCCGCCCATGCACTTCGAACGCCACCCAGAGCAGCCCGGCGACGGTCAGCGGGGGGATCAGCAGGACGATCAGCTTGACCGCCGGTTCGAGCCCGATCAGTGGCGCCAGCAGCTGGACGAGAAGGTCGACGCCGAGGTTTCCGATCAGCGCCCACTGGAAGCCGTAATATTGCTGGAGCGCCGGCGAAGTGGCGAGGTCGAGCTGGACCCGATAGCGGCCCATATGGCCGGGGAGGTCGAGGAGCGGCGGAACCTCCGGCCAGAACAACGGAAGCGCGCTGGCGACGACGAGCGCCGCCAGCATCGCCGGATGCTCCCAGAAGGGGCGCGGCTCGCCTTCGTTGCGAAGCTGGAAGTGCCCCTGCATGCCCCCTCGCCTGAGCGGAAGGGTCCTGCCTTCCCAACTCCGCTGCGTCTTTCAACAGAAAAAGACGGGGATCGCGTCGGCGACAGTCCCAATTTGGCGTGCGGGCCGCGCGCCCGCCTCACTCGAGGTCGAAGCGGATGAAGGTTCCGGACTCGCGGCGGCTCGCGGCTTGCTCGTCCAGGACCTTGAGCAAACCATCCGGCATGAGACGGCGGATCGGGCCGCGGCGGTCGATGATGAGACGCCTGACACCCCATTGGCGGGCCAGGCCGAGCCTCTCCTCGCGGCTGAGCTTCGGATTGAAGAGCCGCTCCGCGGCCGCCTGGCGTTCGGCCAAGTCGGCGATCATCGGCTCCGGCCACGGGACCGAGACCGCGCGCTGCCCCGTCGCCACCACCGGCCAGGCGGCGACGTCGTAGGCCGCGACCGGCTCGGCGTCGGGAATGTCCGCGGTCAGCGCCTGCGCGGCGGCATGGGCGTCGCCGGTCTCGCGGCTGACGCCCGCCTCCCAGTTGAGGTGGGCGACGGTCGCCGCGACATGGATGTTGAAGCAGGCCACGGCAAAGCCGAACAGGCCGAGCTGCGAGGCCTTGCGCATCGAGCGCCACTTCTCGCCGAGGACGATGAACAGAGCGCCCATCCCGACATGCAGCATCAGCACGGCGGGCATCACGAAACGGGTCGCGATCATCGGCCCGTAGGCGCCGGCCGCGAAGATCGCCGCGAACCCGACGAAGGCGAGGAGCACGGGCCGGGAGTCGCGGGCGAAGCGCGGGTGGCAGAGGCCCCAAAGGCCGATCAGCGCCGGCACGCCGGCCATGAAGAGCAGCTTCGCCGAATAGAATTCGAGACCCCCGGTCCAGCTCGGATTGCCGGTGCGGGCGATCGCTTCGAACGGGCTGTGATGGGGCCAGGCGGTCGCCAGGAGCAGGCCCGCGGCGATCGCTCCGGCGGCGGCGGCTCGTGCCTTCAGGCTTCCCTTCGGCCAGAGGAGGATGAAGCAGCCCGCGGCCATGAAGCCGATGCCGGCGCCGAGCTGGTGGGTTGCGAACATGAAGGCCGCGAGCGGCACGACAAGAAGGGCGCGAACCGGGCGCTCGAGGGTCCGGATGATCAGCGCCCAGAGCAGCAGCGACAGGCCGATGAGCAGCGATGCCGGATAGGCGATGCCCTCGATGTAGGTCTGGACCGAATGGTAGCCGGTATGGCTGATCGGCAGGGACCAGCCGAGCACCATCGCGGCGAGAAGCGCCAGCGGGCCCCAGGCGTTCCGGTAGAAGGATCGCGCGAACGCCCAGATTCCGGCGAGGAGGACTCCGCCGCTGGCGAAGCCGGCGAAGGCGATGGCCTGCCATTCGTTCCAGCCGAACGCCCGCGCCACGAAGGCGACGGCCACCCAATAAGGATGGAAGTGCCGCGACCCTTCGCCGGTGGGGACGAAGGGATTGGACGGGTCGAAGGGATCGGCGATCAGCGCCCGCAAGGCGGCGAGGTGCTGCCACAGGTCGCGCGACGTCTGGTCGAGGAAGTGCCCGCCGGCGAAGTTCAGCGCCGCCAGGCCGTAGACGATCAGGCCGGCGATCCAGAAATAGAGGCCTGGGCGCAGCCGCGACGCCGAGGCGCCGTCGGCCGGTGCCGGATCCCGAGCCCCCGTCCGCGCCGGGCTGAAGTCGGCCAGGTCCGCCGCCATATCCACGGCGCGAATGCTTTCGCCGAGGCCGTGCATGGACGCCTAGGAGAGCCGGGCGATGAAATGGAGCCGGCGGTCGAACAGCCAGCTGAACGGCGCCGGATAGAGGCCGACTCGGTCGACCATCCGCTCGACGCGCAGGCTGAGATCGGACCAGATGCCGCGCCATTCGGGATCGGACAGGTAATTATAGGGCAAGGCGACGCCGTGCGAAGCGTTGCCGAACCAGTCCATGAAGCGCAGCGTCGCCTCGGCGAATGCGCCTTCGCGGAAATGGTCCTTGATCACGATGCCCGCCTTGCTGACGCGCTTGGCCTCGGCCATCAGCCGCGCCGGCGCCTCGGTATGATGAAGGACGTCGACGAACAGCGCGACGTCGAAATGATCGTCGGGCCAGGGGATGGTGTCGCCGTCGAACTGGGTCACCGCGATGTCGGTCGAGGGGCGGACCAGCACGTCGATTCCTTCGATGCTGATATCGGGCCGGATCTTCATGATCGCCTTGGCCAGAGTCCCGCTGCCGCAGCCGATGTCGAGGACCCGGGCGTCCTTCGGGATGAAGTCGGCGAGACTCCGCGCCAGCACTTCGATGCGGCGGCCGAACACGGCCTTGTCGTGCGCCTTGCTGTGGATCTGGCTGAAGAAGCCCATGGCCGATCTACCTTTCGGAATTGCGAGCGGGGTGGGAAAGCAGCTCGAGCAGGAAAGCGGTGAGCAGCGTCTGAAGGCCGATCCCGGCGAGCAGCACCGACGGGATCGAGATCCGCATCAGGGCGTCGGGATCCATGTCGCTGAAGCCGGCCCCGGCCCAGGAGGAGAAAGCGACCGCCGAGCCGGCGGCTCCGAGCAGCATCATGCCGCCGCCGGCGAGGCAGCCCTTGTCGATGCTGAGCAGGCCGCGGACCCGGCGCAGCCAGCCGCTTTCCGCCCAATATCTCTCGCGGGCGCCGAACAGGCTGGCGAGCAGGCCGAAGCTCATCAGCTGCACCGCGATGAGGATGGCCGCGCCGCTGAAAAGCAGCGAGTGGACGCCGAAACGGACGCTTCCGATCGTCCGGTCGCCGGGGAGCAGCCCGAGGAAGCCGACCAGGCCGGCGGCGAGCAAGGCCAGGCCCGGATAGAGGAACAGCCAGCGCGGCGAGAAGAGCAGCAGGAATTTGAGGTGGCGCCAGCCGTCGCGCCAGCTGCGCAGATGCGGCGGACGCGAACGCCCGTCCTTGCTCAGGGTCGCCGGCACCTCGGCCATGGTCAGAGCGGCGAGCTGGGCCTTGACGATCATCTCCGAGGCATATTCCATGCCGCTCGACGAAAGCCCGAGAGAGCGGATGGAATCGCGGCGGAAGGCCCTGAGGCCGCAGTGGAAATCGCCGATCGGGGCGGCGAAGAAGACGCGTCCGGCGAGCGACAGCACCGGGTTGCCGAGATAGCGGTGGAGCGGCGGCATGGCGCCCTTGCCGATGCCGCCGAGGAAGCGGTTGCCGACGACCAGGTCGATCCCCTCGCGAAGGCGTTCGAGGAACGGCATCAGGCCCATGAAATCGTAGCTGCAATCGGCGTCGCCCATCGCGACATATTTGCCGCGCGCGGCCTCGATTCCGCCGCGCAGGGCGGCCCCGTAGCCGCGCTCGGCGATCGGAACGACCCGCGCTCCGCCGCCGATGGCGATCGCGGTCGAGCCGTCGGTGGAGCCGTTGTCGGCGACGACGACCTCGCCGGCGACGCCATAGGCATGGAGGAAGCGCTGGGCGCGGTCGATCACCTGGGCCAGCGTCTCGGCCTCGTTGAGGCAGGGAATGACGATGGTCAGCTCGAGCTCGTCGGCCCTGCCCTGGGGCGCGAAGCCTTTCGGCCCGGCTTTTCCTCGCACCCCTTCGGTTCGCAGCATTTCGCCCCTCCGTCAGACCGTTGGACGGCTTGCTCCGAGCCCGCCGTCGAGCGACAGGGATGGCAGGCTGTGGTTAATTCTTTGTTGACGCGGCGGCGAGCCGCCCGCCGGCGAGAGCGGCACCGGCCAGGCGCCGGGGGGCGTCATGGTAAATGTTCGTCAACCATTGCCGGCCTAGGTCTCGAGCCGGCGCTCCAACGAGGGAAACCATGTCCGCCGAGATGACCAGCCCCTTGCGCGGCCCCGCCGAACCGCTCGGCGTCGGGCCGCGGCGCGCCGTCGGCGGCTGGGAGGCGTTCTGGATTCTGGCCGCGATCGTCGCCGCGGCCATCTTCCTTCGCGACCTGCTCGGCACCGGCGCCGGCCTGTCGATCGCCGGCGAGGCCTTGTGGGGCCGCGACTTCGTCAACGTCTACTCGTCCGGGGCCCTGGTCCTCCAGGGCCGGCTCGAGCTCCTGTACGACGTGGAGGCCTACCGCGCCTTCCAGCTCGAGCTTCTCGACGGGCGGCTTCAAAATCACAATTATTCCTATCCGCCGGTCACCCTGCTCTACACCTGGCTGTTCGCGCTGCTGCCTTATCCGGCGGCGTGGATCGCCTGGCTGGCGGGGACCGGGGCCCTGTTCGCGCTGGCGGCGCGCCCCTATCTGCGCTCGGCCGGGCTGCCGGCCTGGGCGGCGCTCCTCGCCCCGGCCTCGCTGATCAACCTGTGGGCGGGCCATTACGGCTTCCTGATCGGCGCTCTTTGGCTGTCCGCCTGGCGGCTGCTGCCGAGGCGGCCGGGGACGGCCGGCATTCTGATCGGACTGATGGTGGTCAAGCCCCACCTCGCCGTGCTCGCCCCGATCGTCCTGCTGTGGCGGCGCGAATGGCGGGCCTTCGCCGCCGCCGCGGCGACGTCGGTCGCCCTGGCGGCGGTCTCGGCGGCCCTGTTCGGCCCCCATTTGTGGGCGACCTATCTGACCGAGACGGCCCTGCTCCAGGCGGCGATGGTCGATGACGTCGGCGCCTTCTTCCTGACCATGATGCCGACCCCGACGCCAGCGCTCGTCCTCCTCGGCCTGCCGACCTGGGCGGCGGCGACCCTCCAGGCCGTGGTCGCCCTCGCCGCGATCGTCACTCTGCTGAGGTACTTGCCGAGCGACAGCGGCCAGGCGGGGCTGGCGACCGCGACCGCGACCTTCCTCGTCCTGCCTTACGCTTTCGCCTACGACATGACCGTCGCGGGCCTCGCCGGCCTGATCCTGTTCCGGGCTGCGCTGGCTGACGGTCCGCGCCTGTTCGCGCTGGCCGCGGGAACCGCCGCCTTCACGCCGATGGCCGTCATCTATCTGAACGCCGCTTCGCTTCCGCTCGGCCCGCTGCTGATCGCCTTTCAGCTGCTCGCGATGCTCGGGCTCCTGCGGGTGGGACGGGCGGCGGCCCGGACGGGCGCTATTCCGCCGCCCGGCTGAGATGCCATTGCGGCGGCTGCTCGAGTTCGCGCAGCCGCGCTTCCTCCTCGAACATGAACTCCCGGGTCATCGGGATGGCGTCGCGGCGCTTGATATATTGCAGCTGCCAGTTGAGCATCCCGCCATAGCGGAACGCCGCTTCGGCGCCGGCCAGGTAGAATTGCCACATGCGGAAGAAGCGCTCGTCGTAAAGCTCGATGATCTCCTCGCGGGCGGCGTTGGTGCGGTTCGACCATTCGTGGAGCGTGTGGGCATAATGGTAGCGCAGCCCTTCGACGTCGGCGACGATCAGGCGGTTGCGCTCGGCTTCGGAGACGAGCTCGGATAGCGACGGGATATAGCCGCCCGGAAAGATATATTTGCGGGTCCAGGCGTCGGTGGTCCCCATCGGCGCGCCCATCCGGCCGCAACAGTGCGAAACCATCACTCCGTCGTCCTTCAGCAGCCGGTGCATGTGCTTGTAGAAGGCGGGATAGTGCGGCGTTCCGAGATGCTCGATGAGGCCGATATTGGTGATTCGGTCGAACTGGCCTTCGACGTCGCGATAATCCTTCAGCTCGAATTTCACCCGGTCGGCGACGCCTTCCGCCGCGGCGCGCTCGTTCGAGAAGGCGATCTGGTCGGGCGCCAGCGCCACCCCGAGCACGTCGACGTCGTAATGGCGGTTCAGATACAGAGCGAGGCCGCCCCAGCCGCAGCCGATGTCGAGCACCTTCATTCCGGGCTTGAGGTACAGCTTGGCGGCGATGTGCGCCTTCTTGTCGAGCTGCGCCTGCTCGAGGCTGTTCGAGGTGTCGCGATAATAAGCGCAGGTATATTGGCGGTCCTCGTCGAGGAAGAGCTCGTAGAGCCGGCGGGTGAGGTTGTAGGTATGCTCGGCGTTGCGCGCCGAGCGGGTCTTCCAGTTGATCTGGTCGAGCTTGGCGACGAGCTTGCCGGCGGTGCGCCGCGCCAATCCCCTCGGCTTGAGCGCCCCCGGCTTTTCCCACGGCGCGTTGTAGCGGGCGAACAGGAGCAGGTCGCGTATGTCCTTGGGCGGCTCGACGACCATCCGGCCGTCCATATAGGCCTCGCCGGCGCCGAGGCGCGGGTCCTTGGCGATGTGGAGGGCCGCCCCGCGATCGGTCAGTCGGACGGTGATCGGCCCGTGATTGGGATCGGGCGAGCCGTAGCGGTAGGTCTTGCCGTCATGGTCGATGACGGTGAGCTCGCCCTTGTGGACGAGACGGCGAAGCATTTTGTCGAGCAGCCACATGTCTATTCCCCGGTTTTTGCCGCTATCAGCATGGCCGGCTCGGCGCGGTCAAGCGCGTGCAGCGCTTCCTCGGCCTCGAACATGTAGTTGCGGGTCATCGGCGTCGAATCGCGGCGGCGCAGATATTGGAGCTGGTAGACCGTCATTCCGCCGTCGCTGAACATCGAGAGCCCGGCCGCGAGGTAGAACAGCCAGAGTCGGTAAAACCGCTCGTCGTAGCGCTTGACGACCTCCTCCCGGCACGCCTTGAACCGCTCGTACCAGTGGCGGACCGTTGGCGGATAGTGGAGCCGAAGCGCCTCGCAATCGGCCATGATCAGCCGGGCCGGCTCGCTCGCCGAGACGATTTCCGAAAGCGCCGGGATATAGCCGCCGGGCCAGATATACTTCTGGATGAACGGGTCGGTGGTACCGGGCCGGCCCATCCGGCCCATCGTGTGGAGGACCATGACTCCGTCCGGAGCGAGCAGCTCGCGGCATTTGCGGAAGAAAGCGCGATAGAAAGGCGGGCCGACATGCTCGAACATGCCGACCGAGACGATCCGGTCGAAGGTGCCGGTCACGTCGCGATAATCGAGCAGCTCGAACTTCACCCTGTCCGCCACCCCCTCGGCCGCGGCCCGCTCCCGGGCCGCCTCGAGCTGCTCGGTCGACAGGGTGATGCCGAGCACGTCGACGTCCGCCACCCGGTTCAGGTAGAGCGCGAGGCCGCCCCAGCCGCAGCCGATGTCGAGAACCCGCTGCCCCGGCTTCAGGTGAAGCTTGCACGCGAGGTGGGCCTTCTTGTCGAGCTGGGCCTGCTCGAGGCTGTTGCCGGGGTCAGTGAAGTAGCCGCAGCTATATTGCATGTCGGCTTCCATCCACAGGCGGTAGAAGTCGTTGCCGATGTCGTAATGGTGGGCGACGTTGCGCCTCGCCTGCCGCTTCCAATTGAGATGGGCCAGGGGCCGGGCGAGGCGGCTGCCCTTGCGCAGGAAGCGGCCGGGGCCGCTGCGGTCCTCCCAGCGGCGGTTTCTCCGGATGATCAGCACGAGATCGAGAATCTCGCCCTGCTCGACGACCAGCCGGCCGTCCATGAAGGCCTCGGCCGTGCCGACGGCGGGGTCGCGGGCGATGCGCAGCGGCGTCGTCCGGTCGGCGATTCGCACGGTGACGGGCTTGAGCTCGGGATCGGGCGCGCCGTAGCGCCACGAGCGCCCCGCATGGTCGACGATCGTCAGCTCGCCCTTCTGGACGTGCCTGGCCAGCATCTTGTGGAGAAGCTTCATGGCTGCGCACAATAGCCTCGTGCCCGACGAGCGCAACTTGGTGACCGAGGCCGTCCTCCGCCGGCATTCCGTCCGCGCGTTCCTGGACCGGCCGGTCGAACGGCGAGTCGTCGAGGAGCTGCTTGCGCTCGCCGCGCGGGCGCCGTCGGGCGGCAACATCCAGCCCTGGCACGTCGACGTGCTGACCGGCGCTCCGCTGGCCGTCCTGAAGGCGCGGGTGAGCGAGAGCTTCGCCGCGAAGCCCACCGGCGAGGGGACCGAATTCGCGGTCTATCCGCCCGGGCTCGGCGAGCCCTGGCGAAGCCGTCGCTTCAGGGTCGGCGAGCAGCTTTACGAGTCGATCGGCGTCGGCCGGGAGGACCGCCCGGCCCGGCTCCGGCAATTCGCCCGCAACTATGATTTTTTCGGCGCTCCGGTCGGGCTGTTCTTCTCGATCGAGCGGTCATTCGGTCCGCCGCAATGGGCCCATCTCGGCATGTTTATCCAGACGATCATGCTGCTCGCTGTGGAGCGCGGGCTGGGCAGTTGCGCCCAGGAAGCCTGGGCGGGCATGCACAGGACCGTCGGCACCTTCCTCGGAATGCCGGAAAGCCGCATGCTCTACTGCGGAATGGCGCTCGGCTACCCGGACCCGGCGCATCCGATCAACGCATGGCGCTCCGAACGCGAGCCGGTAGGGAGCTTCGCCGCCTTCCACGGCTTCGATTGACCGGCACGAACGATTTCAGGCGAGCGCGGCCTGCTTTTCGGCGGCGATCCGGTCGAGCTCGGCCCTGCTCTTTTTCTCGGCCGCGGACTTGAGCTGGCCGCAGGCGGCCATGATGTCGCGTCCGCGCGGGCGGCGAATCGGCGCCGAGATGCCGGCTTCGAAGACGATGCTTGAAAAGCGCTGAACCCGCTCCTCGGAGGAGCATTCGTAAGGCGCGCCCGGCCAGGGATTGAACGGGATCAGATTGACCTTGGCGGGCAGCCGGTACTTGCGGATCAGCCGGACCAGCTCGCGGGCATCCGAGTCGCTGTCATTCTTGTCCTTGAGCATCACATATTCGAAGGTGATTCGGCGCGCATTGTTGGCGCCCGGATATCGGGCGCAGGCCTCGAGCAGCTCGTCGATGCCGTATTTGCGGTTCAAGGGCACGATCTCGTCCCTTACCTCCTTCGTCACCGCGTGCAGCGACACCGCGAGGTTCACTCCGATCTCCTCGCCGGCCCGCGCCATCATCGGCACCACGCCCGAAGTCGAAAGCGTGATCCGCCGCCGCGACAGGGCGAGCCCGTCGCCGTCCATCACGATCCTGAGCGCGTCTCGGACATTCTCGAAATTGTAGAGCGGCTCCCCCATGCCCATCATCACGATGTTGGAGAGCATCCGCCCTTCGGGCTGGCTCGGCCACTCGCCGAGCGCGTCGCGCGCCAGCATCACCTGGCCGACGATCTCGCCGGCCTCGAGGTTGCGCACCAGCCGCATCGTCCCCGTATGGCAGAACCGGCAGTTGAGCGTGCAGCCGACCTGGCTCGAGACGCACAAAGTGCCTCGATCGGCGTCGGGAATGAACACCATCTCGAAATCGTGGCCGTCGGCGGTCCTCAGCAGCCATTTGCGGGTGCCGTCCGTCGATACCTGCTCGACGACGATCTCGGGACGGCCGACGCTGAAGCGCTCGGCCAGCCAGGCGCGCTGCGGCTTGGCGATGTCGCTCATCGCCGCGAAGTCGGTGGCGCCGCGATGGTAGATCTGGTGCCAGAGCTGCTTGGCGCGCAGCTTCGCCTGGCGCTGGTCCAGGCCGGCCGCGGCCAGGGCCTCGCCGATCGCGGCACGCGACAGGCCGATCAGCTCGACGCGCGCGCCCGGCGCGGAGCGCGGGCGCGGGACCGGCACCGGATCGAAATGACCGGGAATGGGCATTGCCGCTGTCATAAGCCGGGGATGTAGGGGCTGGGCGGCCGCTTTGCTAGCGGCGCGCGCGGCACGCGAGGGCGGCCGCGTCGATCGCGGTCGCGGCGCCGCGAAGACGATATTGGTCGCGCACCAGCAGGCCGCGGGTCGAGCGAGTCTCGACCTGCATGTCGATGCCGGTCCGCATCGCCGCGAGGATTTCGTCGTCGGCGCGGCTGTCGGGCGCCCAGGCGTCGCGGCCCCCGCCGCGAAGCTGGAAGCTGCGGCCGTCGATGCGCAGAAGCACCGCCGAGGCCGGCCGCTTCTCGCGGCTCAGTCGGACGTGGAGCTGGCCCCGGATCCGCTGGGCGGGCCAGTGCCCGACCGCGACATAGGGGCGCCACCCTTCGGGCTGGGGAGCGCGAAACGGCTCGGCGATGGCGTAGCAGCGGCCGCCGCCCTCGAAGGCGCCCCACATTCCGAAGATGCCGAGGGCCTGCGGCTGGGCGGCGACGGGCGCCGCCGCCAGCAGCAGGGCCACCGCCGATCCGGCGCTTCGCCCGCTTCCCTTCCGCCCGCTTTGCCTGTGGCCCATCCGCAACAGCCGATCCCCGTTTAGGTACGGTTAATGAAACCTTTCTCCGGCGCCGAGCGTGAAAGGCGCGTCCTCCGGGACCCGAAACAGGGGGTCACCGAAGACGATAGGAGTTATGACATGCGTAAATACCTTTTGGCAGTCCTTCTCGCCGGCGCCGCCGCCACTCCGGCAACGGCCCAGGAAGCGACGCCCTTTTCCGGCCTCCGCGTCGAAGGCGTGGTCGGCTACGACCGGGCCGACGTCGAGGACGAGGATTCCGACGGAATCACTTATGGTGCCGGCGTCGGCTATGACATGCAGTCGCGCGGCGGCGCCGTCTTCGGGGTCGAGGCCGAGGCCACCGATTCCACCGTCGACGAGTGCGTCGCCGACGTCGAGGTCACCGGCGACGAGCTTTGCGCCGAGCTTGGGCGCGATCTCTATGTCGGCGGCCGAGTCGGTGCCGCGGTGAGCCCGAACGTGCTCGTCTACGGCAAGGCGGGCTACACCAACGCCCGCGCCCGCCTCGATTATGAGGACGGCACGGCCGGAACCGCGCTCGATGTCGACGAGGGACGCAATCTCGACGGCATCCGCGCCGGCGCCGGGGTCGAGTTCGCGCTCGGTCCCAACAGCTATGCCAAGACCGAGTATCGCTACTCGAACTACGAGGACGGCTTCGACCGCCACCAGGTCGTCGCCGGGTTCGGCTTCCGCTTCTGAGGCCGGCCATTCCGATCGGCGAGGCCGGGGCGGCGACGCCCCGGCCTCTTCGCTTCATAATCCACTGGCGGGCGCTGTCCGGGCCGCTATAAACCTGCTTGAACCCAGAAAATCGGGCAGGGCAGGGATATTCCATGAAGGCGACGATCGAACGCGCGACGCTCCTCAAGGGACTGGGCCATGTCCATTCCGTCGTCGAGCGCAGGAATACGATCCCGATCCTGTCCAACGTCCTCATCGAGGCGGACGAGGAAGGCGGAATCCGGCTCATGGCCACCGACCTCGACCTCCAGATCAACGAGACGGTCGAGGCGAACGTCACCGATCCCGGAGCGACGACGGTCCCGGCGCACACCCTGTTCGAGATCGTCCGCAAGCTGCCCGAAGGCTCGCAGGTCGAGCTCATCGCTGCCGAGGGGCGGATGCAGGTCAATGCCGGCCGCGCCCGATTCACCCTGGGCACTCTGCCGCGCGACGATTTTCCGGTGATCGCCGAGGGCGAGCTTCCGACCCGCTTCGAATTGCCGGCGGCGACGCTTCGCCAGGTCATCGACAAGACCCGCTTCGCCATCTCGACCGAGGAGACGCGCTACTATCTCAACGGCATCTACGTCCACGTCTCCGACGAGGCGCAGCCGGTGCTCAAGGCGGCGGCGACCGACGGGCACCGCCTGGCCCGGGTGACGGTGCCGCGGCCGGACGGGGCGCAGGGCATGCCGGGCGTGATCATTCCGCGCAAATGCGTGGCCGAGCTTCGCAAGCTGCTCGACGAGGTCGACGGCACCGTCCAGGTGTCGCTGTCGGAATCGAAGATCCGCTTCGGCCTCGGCAACGCCGTCCTCACCTCCAAGCTGATCGACGGCACCTTCCCGGACTACAGCCGCGTCATCCCGACCGCCAACGACAAGCTGCTCAGGATCGACCCGCGCGGCTTCGAGGAAGGGGTCGACCGGGTCTCGACGATCGCCAGCGAGCGCACCCGGGCGGTGAAGATGGCGCTCGACCGCGACCGGGTCACCCTGTCCGTCACCTCGCCCGAAAACGGCACCGCGGCCGAGGAGGTGCCCGCCGATTACGGGTCCGATAGCTTCGAGATCGGCTTCAACGCCCGCTATCTGATGGACATTCTCGCCCAGATCGAAGGCGATACGGTCGAGGTCCATCTCGCCGACGCCGCCGCGCCGACGCTGCTCCGCGAGAACGACAAGGCGCCGGCCCTCTACGTCCTGATGCCGATGCGGGTGTGAGCCCCGGCGGCCGACCGGTCGTTGACAAGGCGCGTTCGCGGACCTACGTCCGCACACCTTCCCGAGAAGCCTGACCTGACTGGAGCTGCCGAATGGCGCGCGTAACCGTCGAAGACTGCGTCGACAAGATCCCGAACCGGTTCGAGCTCGTCCTGCTCGCCGCCCAGCGCGCCCGCCAGGTCTCCGGCGGCGCCGACCTGACCATCGACCGCGACCGCGACAAGAATCCGGTCGTCGCCCTGCGCGAGATCGCCGAGCAGACGGTCAAGCCGAAGCATCTCGAGGAGGCGCTGATCGGCAGCCTGCAGCGGGTCCAGGTCGACGAGGACGACGTCGCCGACGAGGTCGGCTCGCTGAGCGCTTCGGCCGAGGCGCTGCGACTCACCGCGGCGGCGCCGGCGCGCAACAACAATAGCGGCGGCGACTACGAGGGCTGAGCCGCCTCGGCGCCGGCTCGGGCGGCGGCCCCGGCGCCCTCGGCCGGCGCCAGCTCGGAGCGGTCGAGCCATTCCAGCTCGTTGAGCGACAGAGTCCGGCCGGCGCTCGATCGGACCGCCATCGGAGCGATCGGCTGGCGCGAATAGCGGTCGACCAGGATCGGGTTGCTCGGCTTGCCCGACACCCATTTCTCGCCCCACTGGCGAAGCGACAGAAGCACCGGCAGCAGGTCCATCCCCTTGTCGGTCAGCCGGTAGGAGACCTTGCGGCGGTCGGCCGAATCGGGCGCCCGCGCCAGGATTCCGTTCTCGACGAGCCGGCCGAGCCGGTTCGAAAGGATGTTGCGGGCGATCCCGAGCGTGGTCTGGAACTCCTCGAAATGGTGGAGTCCGTTGAAGGCGCCGCGGAGGATCAGGAACGACCAGCGCTCGCCGACCGATTCGAGCGCCGCGGCGATCGAGCATTGCCGAAGCAGCTCCCGGTGTCGGTCAAGGTCGAGCACGGCCTCTTATCCTCGCAATCGTCGCCCCCCGGAATATGAGCCCTCGCCGCCTTGGTTGCAAATAAAGACCAATTCGCGGCCCCCGACGCCGCATTTTCGGTTGCATCGGCGCGGCTGCCACCCCCATCTTAAGCGGGTGCTGCGGCAATATGAACTGGTCGAGAAGGTCAAGAGCTACGACCCGGACGCCGACGAGGCGCTGATCAACCGCGCCTACGTCTTCTCGATGAAGGCGCACGGCTCCCAGACCCGGGCGTCCGGCGATCCTTATTACAGCCACCCGATCGAGGTCGCCGGGATCCTCACCGACCTTCGCCTCGACGACGAGACCATCGTCACCGCCATCCTCCACGACACGATCGAGGACACGCTCGCCACCCCCGAGGAGATCCGCAAGCATTTCGGAAGGAATGTCGCCCGGCTCGTCGACGGGGTCACCAAGCTTTCCAAGATCGAGGCTCAGAGCGAGAGCCAGCGCGCCGCCGAGAATCTTCGCAAGTTCCTGCTCGCCATGTCGGGCGACATCCGCGTGCTGCTGGTCAAGCTCGCCGACCGGCTGCACAACATGCGCACCCTCCACCACATCAAGGACGGCGACAAGCGCCGGCGGATCGCCCGCGAGACGATGGACATCTATGCTCCGCTCGCCGAGCGGATCGGCATGTACGAGTTCATGACCGAGATGCAGACGCTCGCCTTTCGCGAGATCGAGCCGGACGCCTACGAATCGATCACCAAGCGGCTCGACCGGCTGCACAAGGGCGGCGGCGGCGATCTCATCCAGCGCATTGGCCGAGGCATCAAGGCGCATCTCGAGGCCAACGGCATCGACGCGGAGGTCCAGGGCCGCGAGAAGCATCCCTTCTCGATCTGGCGCAAGATGGCCGAGCGTCACGTCAGCTTCGAGCAGCTCTCGGACGTGATGGCGTTCCGGGCGGTCGTCGGCACGGTCGAGGATTGCTACCGGACGCTCGGCCTCATCCACCAGCGCTGGCCGGTGGTCCCGGGCCGCTTCAAGGACTTCATCTCGACGCCCAAGCGCAACGGCTACCGCGCCGTCCATACCACGATCATCCACGACGAGCAGATGCGGATCGAGATCCAGATCCGAACCCGGGAGATGCACGCCCAGGCCGAGCACGGCCTCGCCGCCCACTGGGCCTACAAGGAGGGCAAGCTGGTCGCCAAGACCAAGCATCCCTGGATCAACGACCTGGTCGAGATACTCGAGCACGCCGCCACCGCCGAGGAGCTGCTCGAGCATACCCGGATGGCGATGTACCAGGACCGGATCTTCGCCTTCACGCCCAAAGGCGAGCTCATCCAGCTCCCCAAGGGCGCGACCCCGATCGACTTCGCTTATGCGGTCCACACCGACCTCGGCGACCAGACCGTCGGCGCCAAGATCAACGGCCGGGTCATGCCGCTGCGCACTCCGCTCAACAACGGCGACCAGGTCGAGATCCTGGTCTCCAAGGCCCAGCATCCGCAGCCCGCCTGGCTGAGCTACGTCGTCACCGGCAAGGCGCGCGCCAAGATCCGCCGCTGGGTCAAGTCCAAGGAGCGCGAGGAGACGGTCGCGCTCGGGCGCAAGATCTTCGACGAGATCGTCCAGCGCCTACCCGCCTCGCTCGGCTGGGAAGCGATCACCGAGGCGCTTCGGCGGCTGCACCTGCCCGACGACGAATCGCTGATGGAGGCGATCGCTCTCAAGCGCGTCGACGACGTCGCCGTCATGGAAGCGCTGATGCCCGGCTCGGCGACCAAGGGCGGCGCGAAGCCGCCCGCGCAGCGCACCGCCATCTCGATCAAGGGGCTCACTCCGGGCGTCGCCTTCCAGCTCGCCGAATGCTGCCACCCGATACCGGGCGACCGCATCGTCGGCCTTCGCCGCGAGGGCGAGGGGATCGAGGTCCACATGATCGGCTGCGACAATCTGGCCGACGGAGTCGACGCCGACTGGGTCGACCTCGCTTGGGGCGACGAGACCGACGGCGGCACCGCCCGGCTGTCGATCGTCATCAAGAATCAGCCCGGCTCGCTCGCGGTCGTCGCCGGCATCCTCGGCAGCCACGGCGCCAACATCGTCAGCATGGACCAGACCGCGCGCGACGGATCGTTCCATACCTTTCACCTGGATGTGGAAGTGCACGACCTCCAGCATCTGATGCGGATCCTCGCCGCCCTTCGCGCCACCGAGGTCGTCGCCACCGCCGAGCGGCTCTAGCCAGGGACAGTCACTTTCACGCGCCCGCGACCGAGGGGATCCGCTGCGCCTGGAAAAGTGACTGTCCCATTCGCCGCGCACGCTCGAGGAGGTTCGACGTGCAATTTTCATCGTCATCCCGGCTTCATCGTCATCCCGGCTTCCGCCGGGATAACTCAGCTGGCTACCGGAACCCAGTCGGGAGTTCTCCTTGAGTCCCCCCGCCCTACCTCACCTCGACCCGGAAGATCTGGCCGTCATAGTCGACGATGTAGAGATTGCCCGCCTGGTCGAGGCCGAAGCTCGACACGTTCTCGATCCTTCCCGTGTTCGGCGTGAAGTCGGCGTTGCGCAGGATGAAGGCGGCGCTCGACAGGGTCGCGCCGAGCCGGACCTGGGCGATCGGGATCGACCACAGGTTGCCGCGCACGAAATCGGCGAAGAAATACTGGCCGCGCAGCGCTTCCACCGGGCCGCGATAGACGTAGCCGCCGGTGACGGAATTGCCCTGGCGCGGCCCCTCGCCGTGGAGATATTCGGCCACCGGCGGCACCATCCCCGGCTGACGCTGGCCGCTGAACGGCGCGGTTCCCTCGAGCACGTCCCAGCCGAGGTTGCTGCCGCGGTCGCTCGGCGCCAGGCGGTCGATCTCCTCGCGCGCATTCTGCCCGACGTCGCCGACCCACATATGGCCGGTCGCCGGGTCGAAGCTGGCTCGGAACGGATTGCGCAGCCCGTAGACCCAGATTTCCGGCCGGCCGCCGCCGCCGGCGAAGGGGTTGGACGCGGGGATCGCATAGTCGCGGGCCGGATCGTCGGGGAAGGAATCGCTGGTGACGATGAGCCGCAGGATCTTGCCGAGCAGCACGTTGCGGTTCTGGGCATTGTTGTTGGGGTCGCCGCTGCCGCCGCCGTCGCCGGTGACGACGTAGAGGGCGCCGTCCGGGCCGAAGCCGATCCAGCCGCCATTATGGTTGCCGAAATCGGGGTGAGGGATCGACAGGATGAGGTCGGCGCTGGCCGGGTCGGCGCGGTCCCGATCGCCGGCGAGGGTGCGGTAGCGGCGAAGCTCGATCGTTCCCGAGGGGTTGGTGAGATAGACGTAGAAGGTGCCGCTGGCCGCGAAGTCGGGGGCGGTGGCGAGCCCGAGCAGCCCGCGCTCGCCCTGGGTCGAGACCTGGCCGGCGAGGTCGAGAAAGGGCGTCGCGGCGAGCGCTCCGCTATTCGGGTTGAGCAGTCGGATCCGTCCGGCCTTCTCGACCACGAAGATCCGGCCGGAACCGTCGGGGACCGGCGCGACGAAGAGCGGCTGGCTGAAGCCCGCCTTGACCAGGCGAACCCGGAAATTGTCGGGACCGACATTGGTCACCGTCACCGCCAGGTCGAGGACGGCGCTGGTCGTGCCGTCGCTGACGGCGATCCTGACCAGGTAGACGTTGTTGCGGTCGGAGTCGGCCGGCACCTCGAAGTCGAGCGGGATGGTGAAGGAGAGCGCGCCCCGGCCAGTGATCCGGAACGCCTGGCGGTCGGCGCCGCCGGCCAGCGAAAAGGTGAGGGCATCGCCGTCGGGGTCGGTCGCGGTCGCGGTGTAGAACTTGCTCGGCCGGTCCTCGCCGACGCTCACCGCCGCCGCCGAGGTGAAGGCCGGGGGCCGGTTCGCAGCCGCTGCCGCCACGGCAAGGGAGGCGGCGTCGGCGTCGGCCGGCTCCTCCGCGCCGCGGCTGCCGCAGGCGGCAAGCGCCAGGGCCGCCGCCATGACCAGGACCGGCCGCAAGGCCGCGAGGATGCCGCGCGCCGTCACCCGCCGGTCATACCAGAAGCGCGCGCCCCGTTGAACGCGCGAAACGCGCATTTGCCGGAATAAGGCGCCATGTTAGAGGCTCGGAATGACCGATGCCAAGGCGATGACCTACGGCCAGTATCTGGCCCTCGATACCTTGCTCTCGGCCCAGCATCCGATCTCCGACCATCATGACGAGATGCTGTTCATCGTCATCCACCAGGCCAAGGAGCTGTGGCTCAAGCAGATCGTCCACGAGCTCGAGCTCGCTTTGGCGCTGGTCCGCGGCGACAAGCTGCTCGAGGTCCACAAGAATCTGTCGCGCGTCTCGCGCATCCAGGGGGTGATGACTCAGAGCTGGGATGTGCTCTCGACCCTGACTCCGACCGACTATCTCACCTTCCGCGGCGTCCTCGGCACGTCGAGCGGCTTCCAGTCGGCCCAGTTCCGGACGATGGAGTTCCTTCTCGGCATCAGGGAGGAAGGCCATCTGCGCTTCCACGACGAGGGCTCCGGGCCGCGCCGCGCGCTGGCCGAGGCGCTCGCCCGGCCGAGCCTCTGGGACGAGGCCAATCGCGCCCTCGCCCGCGGCGGCTTTGCCGTGCCGGCCGACGTCCTCGAGCGCGACTGGAGCCGGCCCTACCGCCCGAACGAAGCCGTCGAGGCGGCCTGGGCGGAGGTCTATCGCGACGTCGAGCGGCACTGGCGTTTCTACCAGCTTGCCGAGAAGCTGGTCGACGTCGACGACGCGCTCGCGATCTGGCGCCACAAGCATGTGGTGACGGTGGAGCGGGTGATCGGCTTCAAGCGCGGCACCGGCGGCACGCCGGGCGTGCCCTATCTCCAGTCGACCCTCGGCAAGCGCGCCTTCCCCGAGCTTTGGAGCCTCAGGACTCGTCTTTGAGCAGTCCGGGGCGGGGCGGCCCGGGATAGGCGGCGAGGAGGTCGACGCCGCCGGCCGCTTCGAGCCGGCATCGGCCGTCGGCGCGCCAGACCGAGCCCGCCGTCAGGGCCTCGCGGTCGAGCGATCCCGCGGCCGCCAGTGGAATCAGGAGCAGCTCGGCGCCGGCGGCGCCGACCCGGAAGGCGCCGTCGACGGTCCAGCGCTCGACGGTGAAGGACCCGCCGGGGGTCAGGATCCGCCGTCCCGGGGAATGAAGCCGGGTCGAGGCGCCGTTGGCGAGGGGCGCCGGCCGAGCCGCCGCGACGGCCTCGTCGAGATGGAGCTCGCGCGGACGCCCATAATCGTAGAGCCGGTAGGTGAGGTCGATATTCTGCTGGACCTCGACCAGGGTGAGCCCGCCGCCGATGGCATGGATGGTCCCCGCCGGCGAATAGAAGCTGTCGCCCGCCTTGACCGGACGCCAGTCGACCAGGGCTTCGATGCTGCCGTCGATCGCCGCCGCCCGAAGCTGCGCCTTGGACACCTTATGCTTGAGGCCGAGCCCGATGACCGCGCCGGGCGCGGCGTCGAGGACGAGCCAGGCCTCGTCCTTGCCGTGAGGGTGGCCGCGGGCGCGGGCGTCTTCGTCGCCCGGATGGACCTGGATCGACAGCCGCTCCGAGGTGAAGAGATATTTGACGAGCAGGGCGTCGCGGGCGCAATTCTCGAACCGGACCTCGCCGACCGGGCCCTCGCCGCCGCATCCCTCGAAGGAGGCGGGAAGCCGGCGACGGCCCCAGACCCGCTCCAGCGGCCGCCGCTCAAGACGTATCGCCGTCACCTGGTGTCCCCAAGCTTCACTCGGCGCCTGCCTAGGGAGGAAAGATCAACATTTCGTTTGCCCCGGCGCGGCCCGGCCGGAATGGGCTTGGCGGCGGCTCGCCAAAGCCGCTAGGGCTTGCCCCGCGCAGCAGCCGGGGGTGAAGGTGCCGGGGGTGAAGGATTTCAACATCATAGTGGTCGGGCTGGGCTATGTCGGGCTGCCCCTGGCCGTCGCGCTCGCGCGCCGGTTCCGGGTCACCGGCCTCGATGTCGACGAGAAGCGGGTCGATGAGCTGCGCCGCCGTCACGACCGCACCGGCGAGGTCGAGAGCCTTGTCCTGGAGCAATCGCCGCTTCGGCTGACCAGCTCGGCCGAGGACTGCCGCGGCGCCGACCTCTACATCGTCACCGTGCCGACTCCGGTCGACGCGGACAATCGGCCGGATCTGCGCGCCGTGGAAGGCGCTTCACGGACCGTCGGCGGATTGCTCGACGGCGCGAGGCGCCCGATCGTGGTCTACGAGAGCACCGTCTATCCGGGGGTCACCGAGGAAGTCTGCGGTCCGCTCCTCGAGCAGGCCTCCGGGCTGGTCTGCGGCGTCGACTTCTTCCTCGGCTACTCGCCCGAGCGGATCAATCCGGGCGACCGCGAGCACACCGTCGATCGGATCGTCAAGGTCGTCGCCGGCCAGAACGAGGAGGTGACCGAGACTCTGGCCGAGGTCTACGGCGCGGTGACCAGCGCCGGCGTCTTCCGCGCCGCGTCGATCAAGGCCGCGGAGGCGGCCAAGGTCATCGAGAACGCCCAGCGCGACATCAACATCGCCTTCATGAACGAGATCACCCAGATCTTCGCGAAGCTCGACCTGTCGATCTGGGACGTGCTCGACGCCGCCGGGACGAAGTGGAACTTCCTCAAGTTCCAGCCGGGCCTGGTCGGCGGCCACTGCATCGGCGTCGATCCTTATTATCTCAGCCATCGCGCCCAGCAATTGGGGCACGATCCCGACGTCATCCTTGCCGGCCGCTCGATCAACGACCGGATGGGCGGGTGGATCGCCGACGGCCTGCACCGCCGCCGCGGCGGCCGTGCGGGCTCCGTGCTGGTCATGGGCCTCACCTTCAAGGAGGACGTTCCCGACCTTCGCAACAGCAAGGTGATCGATCTCATCCGGCGCCTTCAGGAGCTCGGCCACACCGTCACCGTCCACGATCCCCGCGCCGATTCCGGTGAGGCGCGCCACGAATATGGCGTCGAGCTCGACTCGGGCGCTCTCGGCCGCCGCTACGATCTCGTCGTCGCCGCCGTCCCCCACTCCGAATATCGCGCCATGGCCGCCGAGGATATCGGGCGGCTGGCCGAGCCGGGCGGCTGCGTCGCCGATCTCAAGGGCATCTGGAGGAGTCTCGATCTGGGCCCCGATATCGAACGCTGGACGCTTTAGGCCGAGCCGCGGCTAGGTCGCCGTCGCCAGCGCGGGCCTGGGCGCGAGCAGCGCCGCCACCCGCCGGCGCGCCGGCCGCTCGTAGACGAAGTAATAGGCCAGGCTGGCGGCGACCGACGCGATCACCGCCGTCGCCATTCCGGCGAGCCAGTGCGGCGCCACCGCGGCCACGGCCCGCGACGTCGTCGAGATCAGCGGGTTGTGGATCAGGTAGAGCGCGTAGGAGGCTTCGCCGAGCACGAGCAGCCAGCCGGCGACGCGAAGCCTGCCCGACTGCTCCATTCGCACCAGCACCGGGATGAAGAAGGCCAGGCCGAGCCCGAACAGGACCGAATAGGCCTTGGGGGCGCCGACGGCTAAGAAGGCGGCGAGGAACAGCGCGCCGAGCGCGCACATCGCCAGCGGACGATCGAGGCGCCCTTGGATGACCGCCCAGGCCGCCAGCATTCCGAACAGGAATTCGAGGTTGATCGGATGGAGCAGCACCGCCGCGACGCTGCTCGTCGGGGGCGGCTCGAGCGGCGTTCCGAACAGCTGCCAGGCCAGGATCGCCGCCGCCCAGCCGGCGGCGAGGAGCAGCGGCCGGCGCAGCCTGAGGAACAGGAGGGCGAGGGCGTAGAAGACCAGCTCGTGCTGGAGGGTCCAGGCCACGGTCAGGGCCGGCGAGGTGCCGGTCGGGATCAGGGTCAGCGTGGACAGCCAGCTCCACTCGAGGGTCGCGGCGCTGAGCTGCGGCAGGAAGGTGTAGAGCAGCGCCATCGCGATGCCGACCGGCAAATAGGGGACGAAGATCCTGACGAACCGGCTCCTGGCGAAGCGGCTGCGCCAGCCCGGCCGGCCGGTCTTGCCGTGGTTGGTGTAGAAGATGATGAAACCCGACAGGACGAAGAAGAAATCGACTCCGAGATAGCCTTGACCTGCGGTCGCCTTCAGCCAGGCCGGAAGCGCGCCGACGAACGCCTCGGTCGCGACCTGGGCATGGAGCAGGACGACCGCGAGCGCGGCGACCGCCCGGCCGGCCTGCAGGACCTCGATCTTCCTTGCCTCGGGTGCCGCGCTCGCCATCGCGCCGCTCGCTAGAGGCCGTGATAGTCGCGGTACCAGGCGACGAAGCGCGGCACCCCTTCGTCGATCGGGGTGGTCGGCCGGAAGCCGAGGTCGCGCTCGATGGCGCTGATGTCGGCATAGGTGTCGCGAACGTCGCCGGGCTGCATCTCGACCAGCCGTTTCCTCGCGGTCCGGCCGCAGGCCCGCTCGATCAGCCCGATCATCCTGACGAGCTCTTCAGAGCGGTTGTTGCCGATATTGTAAATACGGTGCGGCGCGCCCCCTTCCCCGTCGCCGTCGTCGGGCGGGGGGTTGTCGAGCGCGGCGACGACGCCGGTGACGATGTCGTCGATATAGGTGAAGTCGCGGCGCATGTTGCCCTGGCCGAAGACGTCGATCGGCCGATCCTCGAGGATGGCTTTCGTGAACAGCCACATCGCCATGTCGGGGCGGCCCCAGGGCCCGTAGACGGTGAAGAAACGCAGCCCCGTCTGGGGCAGCCGGTAGAGATGGGCGTAGGTCTCGCTCATCAGCTCGTCGGACTTCTTGGTCGCGGCATAGAGCGAGAGCGGGTGGTCGACCCGGTCCTCGACCCGGAACGGCAGGCTCTTGTTGCCGCCGTAGACCGAAGAGGAGGAGGCATAGACCAGGTGCGAGGACCGGCGGTGGCGGGCGACCTCGAGAAGGTTGAGATGGCCGACCAGGTTCGAGCGCACGTAGGCGCGCGGATTGTCGATCGAGTGGCGCACCCCGGCTTGGGCGCCGAGATGCACGATTCGGCCGCACTCGGCGTCGGCCAGCGCCTCGTCCAGCGCCCGCTCGTCGGCGAAGTCCGCCTCGACGAAGCGGAAGTTGTCGCCGTGGCGGCGCTCGAGCTCGGCCAGCCGGTCCCGCTTCAGCGCGACGCTGTAATAATCGTTGACGTTGTCGAGGCCGATCACGCTCTCGCCGCGGGCCAAAAGGCGGTCGGCGACGTGGAATCCGATGAAGCCGGCGGCGCCGGTGACGATGATGCTCATGAAGCTCCGAAAGGCTGTGGTTCGCCCGCGCGCTTACAGACGGCACGTCAAGTCGACAACCGGTCCGGCAAAAAGTCCCCCGACGCCTCCGCGTCATTATCGAATATCGATATTGAAATTGACGTTTGTCGATATGTACCATATTGGAGGTCGGTAAACCGCAGGGGGAAGCCATGTCTCGATCCTAGGCATCCGCGCTCGCGGCCTGAGCAGGCACCTGAAAGTCGCTTCCGCAGGGAGATTTTCCGAAATGGCTGAAACATCCTTGATCGCTCTCGAACTGGTGCGGCCCTCGCGCGCGGATCGCCTGGCGGAGGCGTCCCTGGGCTCGGAGCCGGTCCGGGTGGTGCGGCCATGAACAGCCTTCAAGTCGCCGCCGCCAGTCCCTGGTGGCTGCACGCCGGCGCGGCGGCGATCCTCTTCCTCCACATCGCCGGCGGAACCGTCGGGCTGGTCTCGGGCGCCGCCGCGCTCGCGGCGCGCAAGGGGTCGCGCGCCCACCGCCTCGCCGGCAACCTGTTCTTCGTCTCGATGCTGTTCATGGCCGGGATCGGAGCGGCCGTTTCGCCTTTCCTCCTTTCGGTCGAGGGCGATCCGCGTTGGTTCGACGCCCTCGCCGGCCTCTTCGCCTTGTACCTGGTGGCAACCGGCTGGGCGACGGTTCGGCGCCGGGCGGGGACGGTCGGACGCTTCGAGATCTTCGCCTGCCTGTCCGCCGCCTTGGGCGCGGCCGCCGCGGCCTTTCTCGCGGCCCTGGCCGCGAACAGCGCGACCGGCACGCTCGCGGGCTACGGACCCGAGGGTTACGCCGTTTTCGGCGGGCTGTTCACGCTGGCCGCCGCCCTCGACCTCAAGGTGATCCTGAGCGGCGGCGTCTCCGGAGCCCCGCGCATCGCGCGGCATGTCTGGCGGCTGTGCACGGCCCTGTTCGTTGCCGCCGGCGCCTTCTTCTTCGGCCAGCAAAGGGTGATGCCGGAATTCGTCCAGGGCTCGCCGCTGCTGGCCATTCCTCCTTTCGCCGTTCTGGGCCTCATGCTGTTCTGGCTGCTCCGCCTGCGTTTCGCCAGGCTCGTCTCTCGTTTCGCCAGAAGCCGCCGACTGCGCCGCCGAGCCGAGCCGGCGGCCGCGCCCGGCTAGATGGCGGCTCGCCGGATCAGAAGAAGCCTGCGCATCCTGATGTGGGTGGCGGGCGGCCTATCGCTGGTGGCCGCCGCTCTGCTCTATTTCCTTTACGCGCCGGCGCCGCCCGAGCCGCCGCTCAGCGCCCGGCTCGAGCTGAAGACGATCAGGATCGGCGCCCTCGAGCGCCGCTATCTGGTCTATGCGCCCGCGCGCCGCGCTGCTGGCGCGCCGTTGATTGTCGTTTTCCACGGGTCGATGGGGAGCCCGGCCAAGATCCGCGTCGAGACCGGCTACGAGTTCGACCGGCTGGCCGACCGCCATGGCTTCGTCGTCGCTTATCCCGCCGGCCATGAGGGCAACTGGAACGATTGCCGAAAGGCCGCCGATTATGCGGCGCGGCGGCTCGACATAGACGATCTCGGCTTCTTCGAAGCGATGGTGTCCCAGCTGCAGAGGCAGCGGGGCGTCGATCCCGAACGCGTCTTCGTCGCGGGCCTCTCGAGCGGCGGCCAGTTCGCGTTGCGGCTGGCCCTCGAGCGTCCGGACCGGATCGCCGGTGCGGCCCTGTTCGGCGCAAGCCTGCCGACCCCCGACAATTCCGTGTGCGCGGCGCGCCCGCCCTCCCCGCCGATCATGTTCGTCAACGGCACCAGCGATCCGATCAACCCCTATGAAGGGGGAACGGTGTCGATGTTCGGCTTCGCCAGCCGCGGCTCGGTCCGCTCGGCGATCGACAGCGCGCGCCATTTTGCCGGGACCCGAACCGCCGCCGTTCCAGCCATCGCGCGCCTGCGGCCGAGCGGCCGCGGCGACGGGACTTGGGTGGAGCGCTCGGTCTGGCGGACTCCGGGACGCTCCGAGGTCGTGCTCCTGACGGTCCATGGCGGCGGCCATGTCGTTCCCCAGCCTGTCTATCGTCCGCCGCGGCTGCTCGGGCGAGCGACGACCGCGATCAACGGTCCGTCGGAGGCGTGGGAATTCTTCCGCCGGCAGCCGCGGAGACCGGCAAGGCTCGCGAGAGCGGCCGCCGAGCCGCCTCGCCGCGACTAGCGGGAGGCCGGCCTGCCGCCGACGATTCGCGGCCGGCTCTCCCCGCCTCCGCCTGCCTCGTCCCAGTGAAGGCGGCTCACGTAGAGGCAGCGCTTGTGGACCTCGGGCCGCTCGTCGCCGTCCGGGTCCGAGTTCCAGCCGTGGAAGAAGACGTAGGTCGCGCCCTCCCGTTCGAGCAGGGTCTGATGACCCGGCCCGATGAGCGGCGAACGCGAGTGCGACCAGAGGATCGGATTGTCGCCCGGATCCCGGCACGGGCCGCGCGGGGTGGCGCAGACGGCATAGCCGACCGAGTAGTTCTTGTTGCCGAAGAAGTTGCCGGAATAGAACAGATAATAGCGGCCGTCGCGGCGGACCATGGTCGGCGCCTCGACGACCCGCCACTCCCAGTCGTCGACCGGTTCGGGTGAATCGTCGTTCGCGATCAGTCGGTGGCGCGGCCCGAGGACGGCGAGTCCGTCGGGGCTCAGCCCTTGCGCATAGACCGCTGAGCCGCGGCCGCAGCAATTGCCGTCGTCCTTGTAGAACAAATAGAGGCTGTCGCCGTCGCGGAACGGGCTGGCGTCGATCGCCCCGTCGGCAAGCTCGGCACAGACCAGCGGCTCGTCGATGCCGACGAACGGCCCTTCGGGGCGGTCGCTGACGGCGGCGCCGAGACAGTGCCTTTGCAGCACACGCGGCCCTTCGGGCGGGGTCTCGGTCCGGGTCAGGCGATGGTGGCGAGCGTTGAAGTAGAGGACGTAGCGGCCGCCTATCTCCATCACCTCCGGCGCCCAGACCTGGGCATGGCCGCGGTCGACCCAGGCCGGCAGATTGGCGCTCGGCAGTGCCTCGACGGGGGCGGTCCACTCGCTCAGATCAGCGGAGCGGACGAACTGGACGTTGAGCTGGACTCCGCCGGTCCGGATCCCGGTGGCGTAAGCGTGATAGGTGCCGGCGAACCGGGCGACGAACGGGTCAGGGAAGTTCTCGTCCAGGACGAGGTGCGGCTCCTCGGCGCCGAGCCTGGCGGGCGGCAGCCCCCGCCCCGGACGGCCCGGGCAGGGGCGCTCGGCCGTCGCCGCGGAGTCCGCCGCCGGGCTGCTCGATCCCAGCGACGCCGCCAGGACGGCGAGGCTGAGGGCGCCGAGCGCGGCGGAGGGTCGGGCAAGGGTCGGACGCACGGGCAAGGCCACCTCGTTGTCGGAAGCTAGCTAACCTGTTTTCGAGGATCGGCAATGTCCGATTTGCCCGGATTGCGGTCCCGCCCCGCGCGTGGCAACGGTTGCGGCCCAAACCAGTCCGGCCGGGGGGTCTCGCCATGCCCAAAGGATCCTGCCTGTGCGGCGCCGTCAGCTTCGAGGTCGCCGCTCCGCTGTCGCCGCCCGACGCCTGCCACTGCCGCCAGTGCCGCAAGCAATCGGGCCATTTCTGGGCGTCGACCGACGTCGACCGCGACTCGCTCGCCGTCGAGGGCACCGACAAGCTGGCCTGGTTCGCCTCCTCGGAGCGGGTCAGGCGCGGCTTCTGCTCGGTCTGCGGCTCCGCCTTGTTCTGGGATCCGGTCGGGAAGGGCAGGATCGCCGTCGCCATGGGCGCCTTCGACACGCCCACCCGGACTCGCCTCGCCCTGCACATCTTCGTCGCCGACAAGGGCGATTATTACGACATCGCCGACGGGTTGCCGCAGCGCCCAGCCTAGCGGCGGCTGCCTCGTGCCGGAGTGGACTTGGCGGTCGCGAGTTCCTAACGGTCGGCTCCTCCCGAGCCAGCTTTCGTCCCATGGAGCCCAAGGTCTGAATCGTGGCCGTCGCCCCCGGTAGTTACGCCATTTCGCGCCGTGCGATCTGGAGCCGTCCGAGCTTCCAGCTCGGCGTCGGCCTGCTCGTCGCGGTGCTCCTGCCATGGGCGGTGCGGGTCAATCTCGCCGTCGCCGAGCTCGACTGGCCCGGCCTTCAGAATTCGCTCGCCGGAACCATCTTCGCGCTCGCCGCCGGCTATTTCGGGTTCAGGAGGCTGTCGCGCTATCCCGGCGTGCGCGCCGCCTACAACATCCTGCCGACCTTCGCCGCCTCCTACGGCCTGGTGCTCGCGATCTTCTTCTTCGCGCGCCTGGATTACAGCCGCCTCCATTTCTCGGTCAGCTTCCTGCTCTGCATCTTCTGGTATTACGTCGTCTATTTCCACCTCCGCCGCCAGCGGCTTCGGATCGGCTTCATCCCGGCCGGCGACGCCGGCCGCCTGACCGCCATTCCGGAGGTGATCTGGGTCGACCTCTCCCGGCACGACGTCGCCGGCGCCGAGCTCGACCTCATCGTCGCCGACCTTCGCGCCGACCTCGGCGAGAGCTGGGAGCGGTTCCTCGCCGACCGAGCGCTCGACGGCACCTTGGTCATGCACGTCAAGCAGATGGAGGAATCGCTGACCGGACGGGTCGCGATCGAGCATCTATCGGAGAACACCCTGGGCTCGCTCATCCCGGCCGTCGTCTATGCCCGGATCAAGCGGATCGCCGACCTGCTCGCCGCGGCGATCGCGCTTCCGCTGCTGGCGCCGTTCGGGCTTCTGATCGCGCTCGCCATCCGCCTCGATACGAGGGGGCCGGTCTTCTTCCGCCAGCAGCGCATGGGCTATCGCGGCTATCCGTTCCGGATGATCAAGTTCCGCACCATGAACGTCGGGATCGAGAACGAGGCCGGGCAGGACCCCAGGCTGGCGCTGATGACCGGCGAGGAGGATTTGCGGGTCACGCGTGTCGGCCGCTTCCTTCGCCGCTACCGGCTCGACGAGCTTCCTCAGATCATCAACGTGCTCAAGGGCGAGATGAGCTGGATCGGTCCTCGCCCGGAGGCGATCCCGCTGTCGCACTGGTACCAGTCGGAGCTTCCCTTCTACCGCTACCGGCACATCGTCCGGCCCGGGATCACCGGCTGGGCGCAGCTCAAGCAGGGCCACGTCTCCGACGTCGACGAGGTGCTGGAGAAGCTCCATTACGACTTTTACTACATCAAGAATTTCTCCTTCTGGCTCGACCTGCTGATCCTCGCCGGCACGATCCGGATCATCCTTAGCGGCTACGGAGCGCGTTGATCGGCGGGCGCGAACCGCGCGCCCTCGTGCCCGAGACCCTTGCTCCTCCGTGCGCATCCAATTAGTTGCGGGCCGCGGGGCGACGGGCTGCCCCATTCCAGGATAGTCGCAGGCATGAGTTTCTTGAGGAGATTGGCGCGCGGTTCGGGCTCGAGGCAGCGGCCGGCGCCGCGCGGCAAGGACGGCGCCCGGGCCTACGCCGTCGGCGATATCCACGGCTGCCTCGACCTGCTCGACGCCCTGCTCGCCCGGATCGAGGAGGATTCCGCCTCGCGCCCGCCGAGAAAGACCTTCGTCGTCTTCCTCGGCGATCTCATCGACCGCGGCCCGGCTTCGGCCGGCGTCGTCGAGCGGCTGCTCAATTACCGGCCCGCCTTCGCCACCCCGGTCTTCCTCGCCGGCAACCACGAAGAGATACTGCTGAGGGTGCTGGGCGGCGAACCCGAGATCCTCGCCGACTGGCTCAAGTTCGGCGGCGCCGAATGCGTCGAGAGCTATGGCGTCGATGCCGGCGCCCTCAAGCGCATGGAACCGGCCGCCGCGGTCGAGCTGCTCAGGACCCGAATGCCGCGGGCGCACCTCGATTTCCTCGACGGGTTCGCCGACACCTTCCGCTTCGGCGATTATCTGTTCGTCCATGCCGGCATCAGGCCCGGAATCGACCTCGCCCACCAGGACCAGTTCGACCTGCGCTGGATCCGCGAACCCTTCCTCAGCGACGACGAGCAGCATGGGCTGGTCGTGGTCCACGGCCACACCATCGTCGACGAGGTCGAGGAGCGCGCCAACCGGATCGGAGTCGACACCGGCGCCTACCGCAACGGAGTCCTGACCGCGCTCGCCATCGAGGACGACCGGCGCTGGTATCTCGCCGTCTCCGCCGCCTCCTCGTCCGGGGCGGCGCCTTGACTGGTTCCCGCTCGGCCGACCGGTCCCGGCCGTCGCGGCGCCGCTCCGAGCCCGCAGCGGAACGAGAGGAAGCCGTCGCGGCTCGACGTTCCTCGGGCCTCCCGGTGCGCCTCGCGGCCGCGGTCGGCTCTCTCCTCCTGATCTTCCTCGTGCTTCGCTATTCGGCGGTGAACGCCCTGCTCCAGATCGGGCCCGACTTCGCCGCCGCCTTGTCGCCGGGGCATCCCGCGGTCGTTCTCGACGGAGCCTTTGACGAGCTGCAGCGGACCGGCGATGCGCGCCCGCAGACCGAACGGGCGGCGCTCGAGGCGTTTCGGCGCGCGCCGCTGTCCGAGGTGCCGCTGCTGATCGGAGCGCGCAAGGCGCTGGCCCGCGGCGACGAGGCGGCCGGCGATCGGCTGATCGCGGCGGCGAGCCGGCGCAATCCGCGATCGCGCTATGCCTTGCTTCTCCAGCTCGACCAACAGGTCCGCCAGGGCCGCGCCGCCGACGCCGCGGCGACGATGGCGCTGCTGACCCGGTCGTTTCCCGATACCACTCAGCTGCTCACCGCCGAGCTTGCCCGGATGGCGGCCAACCCCGACACACGCGATGCCGTCCGGCGGGTCATGGCGGGCGATCCGCCGCTGCGCGAGGCGGTGCTCGAGCAGCTCGCCCGCCAAGGGACGGACGCGGCGACCGTGCTCGCCCTCGCCGGTCCGGTCCGCCCGACGATGGCGGCGGCACCGGCATGGCAGCAGGTGCTGGTCGACGCCATGGTCGATCGCGGGCAGGCGGCGCAGGCGCTCGAGGTCTGGCTTCGACTCACCGGCGCGGACCGCGCTCACCGCGCCGGCGGCGTCTACGACCGCGACTTTGCCGGCCTTCCCGGGCCGCCGCCGTTCAACTGGATCCTCGAGACGAGCGGCGACGGCTTCGCGGAACGCCGCGGCAACGCGCTGCAGGCCGAATTTTACGGCCGCGGCGACGCCCGCCTGGCCAGCCAGCTCGTCGTCCTGAACCCCGGCGAGTACCGGCTCGGCTTCATGGTCGAAGGCGAAGCCGAGAGCGAATCCGGCGGCCTGTTCTGGACGGTCGCCTGTCATCCCGGTGACCGGGTGCTCGCGGAGATTCCGATCACCGGGGTCGGGCGCACCGCGAAGCGTGTCTCGGGGGCGTTCACGGTCCCGGCGAGGGGCTGCCCGGGCCAATGGCTGCGGCTGGTCGGAAGGGCGGTGGAGTTTCCCGACGACCAGCAGGTGACGATCCGCCAGCTTCGGATCGAGGGAGCGGGCCTGCGATGAGGAAAGCCCTGAGCGCCGGGCTGCTGCCCTTCTACCTGCTGCTTTGCCTCATCCTCGGCGGCGCCAGCGCCGCCGGGCTGTGGGCCAACGTGCTGCTTCAGCTCCTCGCCGTTCCGATAATCTTCGTCGCTTTGGCCTTCCAGCCCCGCACCCCGCCGACCCGGGCGGGAAGGCGGCTGCTGATGCTGCTGGTGCTGGCGATCGGCATCGTTATGGTCCAGCTGGTCCCGTTGCCGCCGGCGCTCTGGACGGCGCTGCCGGGGCGCGAATCCGTCCGCGAGGGCTTCGCCTTGCTCGGCCAGCCGCTGCCCTGGCTTCCGCTTTCGCTGGCGCCGCACGACAGCATCGCCTCGGCCCTGTGGCTGCTGCCCGCAGTCGCGGTGGTGCTGTGGATCCTGAGGCTCGGAGTCAGGGAGAGCTGGATCGCCTGGGTCCTGGTCTTCACGATGATCGCCTCGGTGCTGATCGGGGCGATGCAGATCGGCGGCGGCGAGGATTCGCCCTGGTATCTCTACCGAATCACCAATTACGGCGTCACCGTCGGCTTCTTCTCCAACGCGAACCACATGGCGACCTTCCTGGTGGCGACGGTGCCGTTCCTCGGCGCCCTCTACATGACGGCACGCGCCCGGCGCCGGTCGACCCAGAAGTCGGCCGGTCTCGTCGTCATCCTCGGCGGGTTCTTCGCGCTGATCGTCGTCGGCCTCGCCATCAACGGCTCGCTCGCCGGGCTGGGACTGATGCTTCCCGTCACCGCCGCCACGCTGCTGCTGATGCTTCGCGGCCGGAAGATTCCGCTCTGGGCGGTCGCGCTGGTCCTTCTGCTCGGCGCCGGCTCGGTCGCGGCGGTCTTCTCGGGGCGGTTCGACAACAATCTGATCAGCGCCGAAGCGCAGACCGACGCCGTGTCGCGCTACACGACCTTCACGACCAGCTTCGAGGCGGTGAAGGATCATCTCCCCTTCGGCTCGGGCCTGGGCACCTTCCAGCCGGTCTACAGGACCTATGAGGATCCGGAGCGGGTGACGACGACCTACATCAATCATGTCCACAGCGACTGGATCGAGATCGTGCTCGAGACGGGCTTGCTGGGGCTGGCCGTGCTTCTGCTCTTCCTCGCCTGGTGGGCGCGCCGGGCGATCGCCATCTGGCGGGCCGCGGAACCCGATTATTTCGCGCGCGCGGCGACGATCGCGTCGGCCGCGATCATCGCCCACAGCCTGGTCGATTATCCGCTGCGCACCGTCGCGATCAGCGCGATCTTCGCCGCCTGCTGCTCGCTGATGGCGATCGGCCGGGTCGCCGCCGACCGCAACGCGAAGCGCTGGCCGGCGAAGCGGCCGGCAAGGCACATCGAGGCCGATTGAGCTCAGCGGCGGCGGGCGAAGAGGCCGTCGAGCAGCTCGAGATAAGGCGAGATCGCGGCCTCTTCGCCGTAGGCGCCCTCCACCCTCGCGCGCCCGGCGCGGCCCATGGCCAGCCGCTCGGCGGGCGTCAGGCGCGCCATACCGAGCATCGCCCGGGCAAGCGACGAAGGGTCGCGGACGGCGCAGAGCAGGCCGGTGACGCCGTCCTCGACGACGTCGCTGCAGCCGGGGACGTCGGTTGCGATCAGCGGCTTCGCCATCGCCGCGCCCTCGAGCAGCGCCCTGGGCAAGCCTTCGCGGTAGGAGGGAAGGACGATGCAGTCGGCCGCCTGGAGGTGAGGCCGGACGTCGTCCGTCTGCCCGACGTAGCGGATCAGGCCCTCCGCCTGCCAGGCCTCGACCTGCTCGCGGGAGACCGCCGAGCGGTTGGGCGCGTCGAGGAAGCCGAGCAGCTCGAAACGCGCGTCCGGCATCTGGCGCCGGACGATCCGGGCGGCCTCGACGAACTCGCGAACGCCCTTCTGCCAGAGCAGACGTCCGACCAGCAGGAAGGTGAACGCTCCGGCCTCGTCCCGGGTCGGCGGCGCCGGCCTGAAGCGGTCGAGATCGATCCCCGAGCCCGGGAGCAGCCGGGCCTGGTCCGGCCGGACCAGCCCGGAGGCAAGGAAGAGCCGGCGGTCGTCGGCATTCTGGAAGAAGACGGCCACCGAGCGTCGCAGCGCCGCTCGATAGAGCGCGGAAAGGATCGAGCGCAACGGCCCGCGCTCGATGAAGGCGGTGCCGAGCCCGGAAATGTTGTTGACGACTGGGATCCCGAGCGCGTGGGCGGCCAGCGATCCCCAGACGTTCGGCTTGGCGGTGTAGCCGAGGAAGGCGTCGGGACGGATTCGCTTCAGCTCGCGATGGTAGCGGACGAACAGGCCGAGGTCGCGGAGCGGCGACAGGCCCAGGCTGTCGATCGCGATCGGGGCGTGCTCGATCCCGAGCGCGGCGAAGCGGGGGCTATATTCGTCGGGCGGAGTGAGCACGACGACCCGGTGGCCCCTGTTCTCGAGCGCCTTGATGAGGCCGAGGCGAAAGTTGAGGACGTTCCACGAGGCGTTGATTGAAATGACGATCGTCCGCTTCATCCCGGCCCTTCGCAAGCATCGGGGCGGCGCCCTTGGCAAGCGGTTTCCGCTCTGCGCCGGACTGGCACCGGCGGGATATTGTGGTAGAGGCCGTCCGCATCGGGGGACCGGCTCCTCCTTCTCTCCAGGGACTCCGACCGGGTGGCGGTGAGCGGCTTGTCATGACGAATTTCGCTCTGATCGGCGCCGCCGGCTATATCGCGCCTCGCCACATGCGGGCGATCCAGGCCACCGGCCACCGTCTCGCCGCCGCGCTCGATCCAAGCGACAGCGTCGGGATCATCGACAGCTACTTTCCAGACAGCGCCTTCTTCACCGAGTTCGAGCGCTTCGACCGCCACATCGACAAGCTGCGCCGCTCGGGCGGAGAGGGCCGCATCGATTATGTCTCGATCTGCTCGCCCAACTATCTCCACGATTCACATATCCGCTTCGCGCTGCGCTCCGACGCCGACGCGATTTGCGAGAAGCCGCTGGTGCTCAATCCCTGGAATATCGACGGCCTGATCGAAGCCGAGGCGGCGGCCGGTCGGCGGGTGAGCACCATCCTCCAGCTTCGCGTCCATCCGGCCATCACCGCACTTCGCGAGCGCGTCCAGGCCGAGCAGGCGGCCGGACGCAAGCACGACGTGGACCTCACCTACGTGACCGCGCGCGGCCGATGGTACGCTTATTCCTGGAAGGGCGAGGAGAAGAAGTCCGGCGGCATCGCCACCAACATCGGCGTCCATTTCTTCGACATGCTCCATTTCATCTTCGGCGCCCTGGCCGACAGCAAGGTGCATCTCTACGGGCCGGGCCGGGCCGCCGGCTTCCTCGAATATGAGCGGGCGCGGGTGCGATGGTTCCTCTCGGTCGACGCCGACGACCTGCCCGCGGCCGCTCGCGCCGGCGGGCAGCGGACGTTCCGCTCGATCGTGGTCGACGGCGAGGAGGTGGAATTTTCCGGCGGCTTCACCGATCTTCACACCCGCAGCTACGAGCTGATCCTCGACGGTCGGGGCTTCGGCCTCGAGACCAGCCGCTGCGCGATCGAGACGGTCGCCTCGATCAGGACCTCCGCCCCGGTGGCGGCTTCGGGAGACTGCCACCCCCTCGCCTCGGCGAGGCGCCGCTAATGGCCTATTACCGCCACGACAGCGCCGTCGTCGATGAAGGCGCCGAGGTCGGCGAAGGCTCGCGCATCTGGCATTTCGTCCATGTCTGCGCGGGGGCCCGGATCGGCCGCAACGTCACGCTCGGTCAGAACGTGTTCGTCGCCGGCGGCGCCGTCGTCGGCGACGACTGCAAGATCCAGAACAACGTCTCGATCTACGACGGAGTGGTGCTCGAAAGCGGCGTCTTCTGCGGGCCGAGCGCGGTCTTCACCAACGTTCGCAATCCCCGCGCGGGGGTCGAGCGCAAGGACGAGTATCGCCGGACTCGTGTCGGCGAGGGGGCGACGCTCGGCGCCAATTGCACCATCGTTTGCGGAGTCGACATCGGCCGCCATGCCTTCGTCGGGGCCGGCGCCGTGGTCACCCGCGACGTCAGGGACCACGCATTGGTCGCCGGAGTGCCGGCGCGGCAGACCGGCTGGATGAGCCGTCATGGGGAGAAGCTCGATCTGCCGCTCGAGGGCGAAGGCGAGGCGGCCTGCCCGGCGACCGGCGAGTCCTACCTGCTGAAGGACGGCCGATGCCTGATCGCTCGGCGATGATCCCGTTCGTCGACCTGCGCAGCCAGTATCAGGGGCTGAAGGAGGAGATCGACACGGCGATCGCCCGGGTGCTCGACCATGGCCGCTTCATCATGGGCCCGGAAGTGGCCGCGATGGAGGAGGCGCTCGCCGCTTATGCCGGGACCCGCCACTGCGTCGCGGTAGCGAGCGGGACCGAGGCGCTTCTGATCAGCCTCATGGCGCTGGGCATCGGCCCGGGCGACGAAGTGATCGTCCCCGCCTTCACCTTCGCCGCGACCGCCGAGGTCGTCGTCCTGGTCGGGGCGACGCCGGTTCTGGTCGACGTCGAGGCCGACACTTGCAACCTCGACGCCGGCCTGCTCGAGGCGGCGGTGACCGAGCGGAGCCGGGCGATCATCCCGGTCAGCCTTTACGGACAGCCCGCGGACATGCGACCGATCAACGCCGTCGCCGCCCGCCACGGCCTGGCCGTGATCGAGGACGCGGCCCAGAGCTTCGGCGCCGATTACGGCAACCGCAAGAGCTGCGCCCTCTCAACGATCGGCTGCACCAGCTTCTTTCCGTCCAAGCCGCTCGGCTGCTACGGCGACGGCGGCGCCCTGTTCACTGACGATGACGAGCTCGCCGAGGCCTGCCGGGAGATCCGGGTTCACGGCCAGTCGGGCCGCTACCACCACAGCCGGATCGGCGTGGGCGGGAGGATGGACACTCTGCAATGCGCGGTGGTGCTCGCCAAGCTCGGCCGCTTCGGCTGGGAGGTCGAGCGCCGGCTCGAGGCCGGGGCGCGCTACAACCGGCTGTTCGACGGGCTCGGCGTCGATCGGGTCGCCCAGCGGCCGGGGCGGACCAGCGTCTTCGCCCAATATACCCTGTTCGTCGACCGGCGCGACGAGGTCCGAGGCGCGCTCGACCGGGCCGGGATCCCGACCGCGGTCCACTATCCGGCGCCGCTCAACGCCCAGCCCGCCTATCGCGACCGCTGCCTCTACGGCGCGCTGCCGGAGGCGGCGGCGGCGGCCCGGCGGGTGCTCAGCCTGCCGATGCACGCCTATCTCGACGAGGCCGTCCAGGACCGAATCGCCGCCGCCGTGGACCTCGCCCTCGCCGCTCGCTGATGGCCGACTATCTGATCATCGGCGCCGGCATCGTCGGCCTCGCCGTCGCCGGCGAGCTCAAGCGGCGCGAGCCCGGCGCCAAAGTGATGGTCCTCGAGAAGGAGCCGCGCCCGGGCCTCCATTCGAGCGGCCGCAACAGCGGCGTCCTGCACAGCGGAATCTATTATCCGGCGGGCTCGCTGAAAGCCCGCTTGTGCTCGGCCGGGGCGCTCGAGATGGCCGAATATTGCCGCTCCCGAGGGCTTCCCATGAGCCGTCCCGGCAAGGTGCTGGTGCCGACCCGGGCCGCCGATTCGGCGCAGCTCGACCTGCTCGCCGGCCGCGCCGCCGCGAACGGGGTCGAGGCCGAGCCGCTCGACGAGGCCGCTCTGGCCCGGCTCGAGCCCGAGGTCCGCTCGGCGACCGGAAGGGCCCTGCTGGTGCCGAGCACGGCGGTGGTCAGCCCCGCCGAAGTCATGGCCTCGCTGGCCCGCGAGGCGCTCGCCGCCGGCATCGAGCTTCGCTGCGGCGGCTCGCTCGGCGCGGTCGACGCCCGCCGCCGCCGGCTCGAATGGGCAGGCGAGACGCTCGCCTACGGCCACGCGGTCAACGCCGCCGGGCTCCACGCGGACCGCGTCGCCCACCTTTTCGGCGCCGGCCGCCGCTACACCCTGCTGCCCTTCAAGGGCCTCTACTGGAAGCTCGACCCGGCTTCGGGAATCCGCCTCAACCACCTCGTCTACCCGGTGCCCGACCTCAGGGTGCCCTTCCTCGGGGTCCACACGACGACGGCGATCGACGGCACCATCTATCTCGGGCCGACGGCGGTCCCGGCGCTCGGCCGGGAGAATTATTCGGGCCTGCGGGGCGTCACCCCGGGCGAGCTCCTGCGCATCGCCGTCCTGCTCGGCGGCTGCTTCCTGGCCGGCCGCGACGGCTTCAGGCGCCTCGCCTGGCGTGAGGGGCGGCGCTACTCGAAGCGCCGCTTCGCCGCCGCCGCCCGGGCGCTTCTTCCGCGGCTTCGCGCCTGCCATCTCCTCGCCTGCGACAAGGTCGGGATCAGGGCGCAGATGCTCGACCTCGAGGACGGCCGCCTGGTCGGCGACTTCCTCGTCGAGTCTGGACCCCATTCGACGCACGTGCTTAATGCCGTCTCCCCGGCCTTCACCAGCGCCTTCCCGCTGGCCCGCTTCGTGTGCGACAACCACATCCTCACAATGAAAGACGAAAATGCGACTTGATGGCAGCAAGCTGGTGCTGATCGGCGGCGCCGGGCTGATCGGGTCGCACACCGCCGACCGGCTGCTCCGCGAGGACGTCGCCGAGATATTGATCTACGACAATTTCGTCCGCGGCCGGCCCGAGAACCTGGCCTCGGCGCTGGCCGATCCGCGGGTCCGAATCTTCGACATAGGCGGCGACATCCTCCAGTCCGACATTCTCGAGGCCGCGCTCGACGGCGCCGACGGCGTCTTCCACTTCGCCGCTCTGTGGCTGCTCCAGTGCCACGAATTCCCGCGCAGCGCCTTCGACGTCAATGTCGGCGGCACCTTCAACGTCATCGACGCCTGCGTCCGCCGCGGCGTGAAGCGGCTCGTCTATTCCTCCTCGGCCTCGGTCTACGGGGACGCGGTGACTGAGCCGATGAGCGAGGACCATCCGTTCAACAACCGCAATTTCTACGGCGCCACCAAGATCGCCGGCGAGGCGATGCTCCGCGCCTACCACCATCGCTACGGCCTCGATTATGTCGGCCTCAGATACATGAACGTCTACGGCCCGCGGCAGGATTATCGCGGCGCCTATATCGCCGTGATCATGAAGATGCTCGACGCGATCGACAGAGGCGAGAGCCCGGTCGTCCTCGGCGACGGCTCCGAGGCGTTCGACTTCGTCGCGGTCGAGGATTGCGCGCTCGCCAACGTTCGGGCGATGGCCGCCGATTCGACCGACCGCTTCTACAATGTCGGCACCGGCACCCGGACCTCGCTCAAGGCGCTGGCCGAGATGCTTCTCGACCTCACCGGCTCGAGCCGGCCCGTCCTCTATGCGCCGCGAAGCGCCGCCACGCTCGTCCGCAACCGGATCGGCGATCCCGCCCTCGCCGCCGCGGAGATCGGCTTCACCGCCGAGATCGGCCTTCGCGAGGGCCTGGAGCGGCTGATCGCGTGGCGCTCGGCGCACAAGGCGGAGGTGGACGCCCGCCGAACCGCCGCCGGTCCGGCGCGATGATCGCGACCGTGGCGGAGGCCGCCGCGGCGGAGCTGTTCGAGCGGCCGCTGCCGCTCGTCGACGGAGTCTATCTCGCCGAGACCGCGGTCGGCGAGGATTATGCCGCCAACACCGCCGGCGCCTTCTCCGACAAATGGGCCTCGACCGAGGGCGAGGAGGAGGGTTCCGGCTGGCAGCGCTTCCAGCTGCGCTGGTACCTCGATTGCTACGGCTATGAATCCGAGGCCGAGCTGGCGGCTTCGCTGGCGGGTCGGCGGTGGATCCTCGACGCCGGCTGCGGTCCGGGCCACAAGGCCGCCTGGCTCGCCCGCCTCGCCCCGGCGGCCACGATCGTGGCGATGGACCTCTCCGACGCCATCTTCATCGCCGCCCGCCGCCACGCCGGCGCCGGCAACATGCTGTTCGTCAAGGGCGATATCGCGGCCACGCCGTTCCGCGACGGCGCCTTCGACTTCATCAACTGCGACCAGGTCCTCCACCACACCGCGGATCCGCCGCTGACCCTGGCCGAGTTTCGCCGGATCCTCGCCCCCGGCGGCGCTCTCAACACCTATGTCTATGCCAGGAAGGCGCTTCCTCGCGAGCTGCTCGACGAATATTTCCGCGACTATTCCCGGCGCCTGTCGCGCGACGAGCTGTGGGCGCTCAGCGAGCAGCTCACCCGCCTCGGCAGGACCCTGGCCGAGCTCGAGGCGACGATCGACGTCCCGGCGATGCCGGCGCTCGGCATTGCCGGCGGCCGAATGGACCTCCAGCGCTTCCTCTATTGGAACTTCATCAAGTGCTTCTGGAACCCCGAGCACGGTTTCGAAGGATCGCGGCTGGTCAATTTCGACTGGTATTCGCCCGAGGCTGCCTTGCGCTACAGCCGCGACGAGTTCCGGGCGATGGTCGCCGCGGCCGGCTTCACCGAGCAATTCCTCCACTCTGAAGAGGCCTGTCACTCCGGCCGCTTCGCGGGCTGAGCCATGTGCGGGATCGCCGGCCTGATCAATCTCGACGGCGCTCCGGTCCGCCCGGAGGTCGTGCGCGCCATGACCGACGCCATCGCCCATCGCGGGCCCGACGGCGAGGGCCAGTGGATCGAGGGCAATGTCGGCTTCGGCCACCGCCGGCTGGCGATCATCGATCTCTCGGCCGCCGGCCGGCAGCCGATGGCCAGCGCCGACGGCCGCTACCAGCTCAACTATAATGGCGAGGTCTATAATTTCCGCGAGCTGAGGGCCGAGCTGGAGGCGCTCGGCCACGGCTTCCGCTCGAGGACCGACAGCGAGGTGGTTCTGAACGCGCTCGTCCAGTGGGGCGTGGCTGGGCTGAGCCGGTTCAACGGGATGTTCGCTCTGGCGCTCTGGGACCGCAAGGAGCGCCGGCTGCTCCTCGCCCGCGACCGCTACGGAATCAAGCCGCTCTACACCCACCGCCGCGGCGGCCTGTTCGCCTTCGCCTCAGAGCAGAAGGCGTTCAGGACCCTTCCCGGCTTCAGCGCCGGCGTCGACCGGCGCGCCCTGTTCGAATATTTCACCTTCCAGAACATCTTCACCGACCGCACCCTGCTCGAAGGGGTCGAGCTGCTCCCGCCCGGCCATTATGCGCTGCTCGATCTCGGCGACGACCGGCCGGAGCTCGAGCGCACCCAGTATTGGGACTTCGACTTCCGCGAGCCTGATCGGCCCGGCGAGGAGCAGGCCTATCGCGAGGAGCTCGACCGGCTGTTCCGCCAAGCCGTCTCGCGCCAGCTCGTCACCGACGTCGAGCTCGGCAGCTATCTCAGCGGCGGCATGGATTCGGGCTCGATCACCGCGATCGCCGCGCGTTCCTTCCCCTATCTCAAGACCTTCACCTGCGGCTTCGACCTCAGCTCGGCCTCGGGCATCGAGCTCGGCTTCGACGAGCGCGCCAAGGCCGAGGCCATGTCATACCACTTCAAGACCGAACATTATGAGATGGTCCTCAAGGCGGGCGACATGGAGCGGGCGATGGCGACTCTCGCCTGGCACATCGAGGAGCCTCGGGTCGGCCAGAGCTATCCCAATTATTATGCGGCGAAGCTCGCCTCGAAGTTCGTCAAGGTGGTGATGAGCGGCGCCGGCGGCGACGAGCTGTTCGGCGGCTATCCGTGGCGCTACTACCGCGCCGTCGTCAACGACAGCTTCGAGGACTATGCCGACAAATATTACGGCTTCTGGCAGCGGATGCTCAACGACGACGAGCTGAAGCGGCTGTTCGCGCCGGTGTGGGGCGACGTCTCCGACGTCTCGACGCGCGACATCTTCCGCGGCGTCTTCAGGCGCCATGAGGACGCGCTTCACGGCCCGGAAGGCTATATCAACCACTCGCTCTACTTCGAGGCCAAGACCTTCCTCCACGGCCTTCTGGTCGTCGAGGACAAGCTCAGCATGGCCCACAGCCTCGAGACCCGGGTCCCGTTCCTCGACAACGATCTGGTCGATTTCGCCATGCGGGTGCCGGTGGCGATGAAGCTCAACAACCTCGCCGAGGTCGCCCGCCTCAACGAGAACGAATCGGGCGACAAGCCCGCCCGCTTTTTCCAGCGCACCCGCGACGGCAAGCAGATATTGCGCGACGTGATGGGGCGCTTCATCCCCGAGGAGGTCGCGAAGGCGCAAAAGCAGGGCTTTTCGGCGCCCGACGCGAGCTGGTTCAAGGGCGACAGCATCGATTTCGTCAAGCGCGCCTTGCTCGACCGCCAGGCGCGCATCTACGATTATCTCGATCCGGACGTCGTCGAAGCTCTCGTGGCGGAGCATAGCGGCGGAGTCCAGAACCGCCGCTTGCTGATCTGGTCGCTGCTCAGCGTCGAGCAATGGCTGAGGCAGTATCAGTGACCGGCCGAGGACGCGCTCACCGTGACCTTCGGCGAGCCGCCGGCGCGGCCCGCGGCCGCTCCCTCGCCGCTTCCGGCCGGACGGGGAGGGCCTGATGCAGCTGGCCTGGTGGAAACGGCTGCTCTGGAACGCCGTCATCATCCTGTTCCTGCCGGTCTTCCTGCTGGCGGCGCTGCTTCCCGGCAAGCGGAGGGACATGCTGATCTGGGGCCCCGAGCCGGGCATCGACAACAAATATTGGTCGCAGGCGATGAAGGAGGTCGGCCATTCCAGCGTCACCCTCATGTCCGATCATTATGCGATCAACAAAAGGGAGGATTTCGACCTTTATTATGACGACTTCGTGCCTCTGCCGCTGCCCCGGAGGGTGCGCTGGGTGCTCGGCTCCTGCCTTGCCTTCATCTACGCGCTTCGGCGCGGCAAGGTGGTCAACACCTCCTTCTGGGGCTTCTCGCTCGGCCTTTCCGCATTGTGGCGGCTGGAGAGCTTCTTCTTCCGCCTGAGCGGCACCAGGGTGGTGATCATCGGCTTCGGCGGCGACATCTACCTCTATTCGAAGCTCGCCGATCCGTCGCTCCGCTACGGCCTTCTCGCTTCCTACCCGCATCTCGCGCTCGAGGAGAGCCTGACCGAGCGGCGGATAAGATACTGGACGGTGCGCGCCGACGCGATCCTCGCCGGCTACATGGTCGACGGGATCGGGCGATGGGACGTCACCACCCACAGCGTCTACATCGTCGATACCCGCGCCTGGCGGCCCAAGCCCGAATATTCGATGCACGACGGGCTGTCCGGCCCGGTCAGGATCCTGCACGCGCCCAACCATCGCGGCTTCAAGGGCACCGAGTTCATCGTCGAGGCGGTCGAGACCCTGAAGCGCGAGGGCCTTCAGGCCGAGCTCGTGCTCGTGGAGAAGATCCCCAACGAGCAGGTCAAGGCGCTGATGCAGGAGGTCGACGTCCTCGCCGACCAGTGCATCATGACCGGCTATGCGATCAACTCGATGGAGGGGATGGCGTCCGGCCTGCCCGTCCTCGCCAACCTCAGGGAGGAATATTATACGCGGGTCTTCAGGCGCTACGGCTTCCTCGACGAATGCCCGATCCTGTCGACCTCGCCCGAGAACCTGCTGGACAATCTGCGCATTCTGGTCCGCGATCCGGAGCTGAGGCGAACGCTCGGCCGCGCCGGCCGCGCCTTCGCCGAAAAATATCATTCCTTCGCCATGGCCCAATATCTGTTCGGATCGATCTACGCCCGGATCGTGGAGGGCCAGGAGGTCGATCTCATGAACCTCTTCCACCCGCTGAAATCGGAGTACAACCGGCGGACGCCGCGCGTCGTCCATCCCCTGGTCGACAGCCGGCTGCCCGCCACCTGGAGCTCAGATGGCCTTCAAAAGGTTCGGTAGGGACGTCGCGGTCTATGGCGGCACGGACCTGCTGTTCAGGCTCGCGCAGTTCATCGCCCTTCCGCTCTACGCCTTCCACCTGTCGATCGCCGATTTCGGGGTCCTCGCGCTGCTGACCGTCTCCGGCACCCTTCTCGGGATGCTCCTGAACCTGGGCGTCAACAACGCCGTCCAGCGCTTCTACTATGACGCCGGGACCAGGGAGACGGAGCGGCCGCTGCTGGTCTCGACCGGGCTCGCCCAGCTGCTTCTCTCCGGGACCCTGGTCGTCGGCATCGCCCTGGTCGTCCTCTACGGCCTGCGCGACGAGATCCGCGCCGAATACGGCATCGCCTGGGCGCTGGTTCTGATAACTCTCCTCACCGTTCTGCCCGATCAGATCGCCCAATATTGCCTCGACGCGGTCCGCCTCCAGTTCGCGCCGCTCAAATTCTGCGCGATCGCAATCGTCAAGAACCTGCTCGGAGTCCTGCTCGGGCTCTGGTTCCTGCTCGCCTGGGACATGGGGGTGGCGGGGCTTCTGCTCGGGCCGCTCGTCTCGGCCGCCCTGGCCGCGCCGCTGGGGTTGCTGATGATCCGCCGCGATCTGGTGCTTCGCGTCGACCCGGCGATCGTCCGCAGGGTTTTCCATTTCGGCTACCCCTACATGCTGGCCGGCGCCGCTTACTGGGCGTTCGGATCGATCGATCGCTGGATGCTGATCGAGCTCAGCGACCTCGAACAGCTCGGCCTGTTCAGCATCGCCTTCAAGCTGACCACCGCGCTCACCTTCGTCATCGCCGCCTTCGCCCAGGCGTGGAGCCCGATCGCCTACAAGATGACCGCGGAGGAGCCGCGCTACCGCGACTATTTTTCGAGGATATTGTCGACCTGGTTCTTCGCGCTTGCGCTTCTCGGCCTCGCTTTGGGGCTGTTCGCTCCGGAGCTTCTCAGGCTGCTCACGCCGCCGCAATATTGGGGCGCGGCGCCGATGCTCGCGATCGGCGCCGCCGGGATCGTCCTTTACGGGACGACCCTGATCACCGCGATGGGGGTCTCGCTCGAGAAGCGGACCATGCTGCTTTCGCTGTCCGCCTGGCTCGCCGCGGTGGCCAATCTGCTGATCAACCTGTTCCTGATTCCCCGCTTCGGCGGCGTCGGCGCCGCCGTCGCCACGTTCCTGTCCTACGTCGTCCTCACCGGCTCGCTCCTCTACTGGAGCCAGAAGCTCCACCCGTTGCCGCTCGAACATGCGAAGCTCGCTTATTGCTGCGGGGTCGTCGCCCTGATCCTCGCCGCCGCCGGAGCCGTCGAGATGGAGGTGAGCGCGGCTCGGATCGCGGTGAAGGTCGCCCTGCTGCTCGCGGTCGTCGCCGGCGCCTTCGCGGTCAGGCTGCTGAGCCCGGCCCTCTACCGCCAGCTCAGGCTTCAGCTCGCAGGCTAGCCGCCTCGGCTCGCCGGCGGGGTTGAAAAGGCGGCGGGCGTGCGCCACTGCCACGCCATGGGCAGACTTTTCCAGGTTGCGGAGCGGCTTGATCGCATCGGCCTTCGCCGTCCCGTCGCCAGGGTCGCCACGCTCGCTTATCCGGAGAGCCGCTTCAGCGTCGATTCCGACGGCCGCTGGGTCAATGAGCAGCCGCAGGCGACCTTCGTAAGCCCGACCCTCCATACCGCCAGCTATGCGCACCTCTTCCAGTGGGTGCTCGACAATTGGGCCTGGGACTACCGGCCCAAGGCAGGCGACACCGTCGTCGACGTCGGGGCCGGGATCGGCGAGGAGACGGTGATCTTCTCGAGGCTGGTCGGACCATCCGGGCGAGTGGTCGCGATCGAGGCTCATCCCGATACTTTCGCCTGCCTCCGCGAAACGGTCCGGCGGTCCGGCCTCGCCAACGTCACCGCCCTGCAATGCGCGGTTGCCGACGGGGACGGCGAATTGTCGATCGCCACCGCCGATTGCCACGTCGCCAGCTCCGTCGTCGAGGGCGGCGGGACGAGGGTTACGGCGCGGTCGCTGGACAGCCTGACGCGGGAGCTCGGCCTCGGCGAGATCGCCTTCCTGAAGATGAACATCGAAGGGGCGGAGCGGCTTGCCCTCGCCGGCATGGCGGAGGTCCTCCCGAAAGTGCGCTCGGCCTGCATCTCGTGCCACGACTTCATCGCCGATCTCGGCGGGTCGGACGAGTTCAGGACCAGGGAGGCGGTCCGGCCCGCCCTCGAGGCCGCCGGGTTCAGGATCAGGACGCGGCCGGACGACCCGCAAAGCTGGGTGCGCGACTATTTGTACGCTTCGCGGCCGTGACGGCGGCTCGGCCATCTTCGGTCGGCGCAAGCGCTGAAGGAGCGCTCGGGTAAGTTGCGCAACGTTCTGGTCACCGGGGCCCGCGGCCTGCTCGGTTCGCATCTGGTGCCGCTGCTGGCGGGCAGCTGCCGAGTGTTCGCGCTCGATCGTCCGGGCCGGAAGGCCGCGCCCGGGGTGACCGCCATCGGCGCCGACCTGTCGCGGCCGCTCGACGTCGCCGCTCTGCCGCCCCGTCTCGACGCCGTCGTCCACCTCGCCCAGTCGAGGCGGTTTCGCGACTTTCCCGAGGCCGCGGGGGAGATCTTCCAGGTCAATACGGCGCAGCTCGTCGCGCTTCTCGATCATTGCCGGCGGGTCGGGGCGAGCCATTTCCTCCACGCCTCGACCGGCGGCGTCTACGCCCGGTCGGACGAGCCGCTGACCGAGGCCTCGCCGCTCGCCGGGCCGGGGGCGCTCGGCTTCTACGCCGCCACCAAGCTCGCCGGCGAGATGCTCGCCCGCAGCTACGCGCCCTTCCTGACGATCCTGTCATTGAGATTCTTCTTCCTCTACGCCCCCAACCAACCCCCCCCCATGCTTGTGCCGAGGCTGATCGCGAGCGTCCGCGAGGGCCGGCCGGTGACTCTGCAGGGGCCCGAAGGAATGCGGACCAACCCCATCCATGCCGCCGATGCGGCCGCCGCGGTCGCGGCGGCGCTGGACGTCCCGCAGTCGGCCGCGATCAACGTCGCCGGTCCGGACATCCTCTCCATCCGGGCGATGGCCTTAACGATCGGCGAGCGGCTCGGCGTCGAGCCGCTGTTCGAGCAAGCCGATGAGGCGGGGCCGACCGATCTCATCGGCGACACGACGTCGATGCGCCGGCTGCTGACAGCTCCGCAGCGCCGCTTCGCCGACGCCGTGGGGGAGCTCCTCTGATGGCGGCCGCGGCTCGCGCCGCCCCGGCCCCGGTCGAGCGGACGGCGATGCCGGCGAAGCGCCGCCGACTGCTCTACATAGACATGGCCTATACGATGGAGATCGTCCGCCAGAAGCGCCATTTCCAGTTCTTCGAGATGCGCCACAGCGGCAACTATTTCGATCGCGTCTGGGGCGTCCATCCCCTGGCCGATGCCGCCGGCAAGCGGAGCCGCGCCATCGAGATCCTGCCGTTTAGCGAACGCCAGACGATCGTCGAGGGAGTCTCGCAGACGCTGCCGCTGCCCAAATTCCTTCTGCCCATCAACTTCCTGATCTCGCAGTGGAAGCTGCTTCGGCTGCTGCGCGGCCTGGTCCGCGACCAGGACATCTCCATGATCATCGCCACCGACGCCCATTATGCCGGCCTGGTAGGCCTGATTCTCAAGCGGACGACGAAGCGGCCGCTGGCGGTGGGGGTGTTCGCCAACCAGGACGACCTCTATGCCGCCACCGGCGCGCTGGCGATGCCTCGGCTGCTGCCCTTCCGATTCCTCGAGCGCTGGGTGGCGCGGCTCGTGCTGTCGAGAGCCGATCTCGTCTTCGCCGGCAATCGCGACAACCTTGCCTTCGCCGTCGCCAATGGGGCCCATGGCGACACGGCGATCATTCCCGTCGCGAAGAACGTGGAAGCGGTCCACCTGACCGGGCCGGCCGAGCGTGAGCCGCCCCAACGACTGCTCGCCGACCTCGGCGTGCCGGCGGAGGCGCCTCTGATGCTGTTCGTCGGCAGGCTGCTCCCGCTCAAGCATCCGGACGAGGCGGTCCGGGCGATGGCTCGGGTGATCGAGCGGCGCCCCGACGCCGTCGGCCTCGTCGCCGGCAGCGGCCCCATGCAGGCCGAGCTCGAGACGCTGGTGGAACAGGCCGGGATGTCGGGGAAAATCCATTTCATCGGCCACGTCGACCAGATCGAGTTGAGCCGGATCGTCCCCCATGCGATCACCCTGTCGCCGCTGACCGGAATGGCGCTGATCGAATGCGGCCTCGGCGCCTCGCCGCTGGTCGTCTTCGACCGCGACTGGCAGGCCGAGTTCGTCGAGGACGGAGTCAACGGCTTCGTCGTCCCCTTCCTCGACCACGAGGCGATGGCCGAGCGCACGCTGCGGCTGATCGACGACCCGCAGCTGCGCGCCCGGATGGCCGGAGCGGCTCGGGAGCGAGCCCTCGCCTTCGCCGACCGCGAGCGAATCCACGCCCTCGAGCACGCCGTCTACGACCGCCTGCTCGAGCGGTGGGACCGATGAGACTGCTGTTCGCCATCAAGACCTTGGCGCTGCCCGGCGGCGGTACCGAGCGGGTGCTCGCCGATTTGACCTCGGCACTGGCCCGGCGAGGCCACGAAATGACGGTATTGAGCTTCGACCGGCCGGGCCAGGAGCCCTTCTACACCCTCGATCCCGCGGTTCAGCGGCTGTCGCTGGGCATCGGCGACGTCGGCCGAGGGACCCGGCCCGGCGAGGCGATCGGCCGGGTGAGGGCGCTCCGGCGTCTGGTCACAGAGGTCCGGCCCGACGTCGCCGTCGGCTTCATGCACAGCGCCTACCTGCCGCTCGGCCTCGGCCTGATGCGCACGCCCATCCCGGTCGTCGCCAGCGAGCATATCGCCTACGACCATTACCGGACCCGCCCTCTGCAAGCGGCTCTGCTCAGGATGACCCCGGCCGTGGCCAAGGTCATCACCGTCATCTCCCCGGCGATTCGCGACGGCTTCCCGGCATCGCTGCGCCGGCGGATGGCCGTCGTCCCCAATCCGGTGAGCGCTCACGACCGGCGCCGGGCCGATGTCGGCGGCGAAGGGCCGGCACCGAAAACCCTGCTCGCGGTGGGGCGGCTCGAGGAGCAGAAGGACCATATGACCCTGATCGGCGCCTTCGCCCGGCTCGCCGAGCGATTCCCCGACTGGCGGCTGCGAATCGTCGGCGAGGGCAGCCTGCGCCAAAGCCTCGAGGCGCAGGTCGCCCGGCTCGGCCTCGGCGAGCGAGTGTCGCTGCCCGGCGCGACCGCCCGGATCGACGACGAATATGTCGCCGCCCAGCTCTTCGCCATGCCCTCCTCCTACGAGAGCTTCGGACTGACCACGGCGGAGGCGCTCAGCCATGGCCTGCCGGTCGTCGGCTTCGCCGACTGCCCAGGGACCAACGAGCTCGTCCGCCACGGCTTCAACGGCGCTCTGGTCAGCGGCGCCGACCGCGAAGCGGCGCTGGCGCAGGGACTTGCCCCGCTGATGGCGTCGGCGGAATTGCGTCAGCGCCTCGCGGCGGCCGGCCCCGATTCGATCGAGGGCTTTGCTCCGGAGCGGATCGTCGATGTATGGGAAGCGCTGCTGAGCCGCATCGCCTCGGCTCCGGAGTGAACATGTCATCGCCCGTCGACCAGCGGCATATCGACCGCAACATCCGGATCCACGACCAGGTCGCATCGAGCTACGAGAAGACCCATGACGAGATCTTCAACCCGCTCGAGCAGGCCCGGCTGCGCGCCGCTCTCGAACGGGCGAAGGCGGGCATGCGGAGCGCGGTGGGCAGCCCAAGGGCGCTCGATTTCGGCTGCGGCTCGGGCAATCTGACCCGCCACCTGCTCGCGCTCGGCTTCGAGGTCGTCGCCGCCGACGTCTCGCCCGGTTTCCTCCGCCTGATCGAGGAGCGCCATCCAGCCGAGCCGGTCACCACCTACCGGATGGACGGAAGGAGCCTTTCCGGCCTCGGCGATTCCAGCTTCGACTTCGTCGCCGCCTATTCGGTTCTCCACCACGTCCCGGACTATCTCGCCGCGGTCGAGGAGATGGGCCGGGTGACACGGCCGGGCGGAATCGTCTATATCGACCACGAGCACAGCCCGTCTTACTGGCGGGGCGACCCCGCCTATCGCGAATTCCGCCGCGGCGCCGCCCGCTTCGACTGGCGCAAGTTCCTGGTGCCGCACAATTATTACGGCAAGCTGAGGCGGCTGCTGGTCGACCCGCATTATTCCAACGAAGGCGATATCCACGTCTGGCCCGACGACCATATCGAATGGGACGAAATCGATCGCCGGCTCGGGTCCGCCGGGTTCGAGACCCTGTTCAGCGAGGATTATCTGGTGTTCCGCTCGGGCTACCGGGCGGAAGTGTACGAGGCCTACCGGAACCGTTGCGCCGACATGCGGGTGACGGCGATGCGCCGGGGCGCCTGAGCCGATGTGCGGAATCGCCGGGCTGGTGGCGCGCGGGCGGGTCGACGAAGCCAAGCTTCGGCTGATGACCACCGCGCTCGCCCATCGCGGCCCCGACGATTCCGGCATCTGGATCGATTCCGAAGCGGGCCTCGGCTTCGGCCACCGCCGGCTGGCGATCGTCGACCTCTCGCCCGCCGGCCACCAGCCCATGGCCTCGCGCGACGGACGCTGGGTGCTCAACTATAATGGCGAGATCTACAATCACTCGGCGCTCCGGTCGGAGCTCGAGTCGGCCGGCGGCGGACCCGTTGCGGCCGGTGAGGCGTGGCGGGGCCATTCGGACACCGAGACCCTGCTCGAATGCATCGCCGCCTGGGGCCCGGAGCGGGCGATCGGCCGCTGCGTCGGCATGTTCGCGATCGCGCTCTGGGACGCAAAGGAGCGCCGGCTCCACCTGATCCGCGACCGCTTCGGCGAGAAGCCGCTTTATTACGGCTGGACCGGCGGCGATTTCGTCTTCGCCTCGGAGCTGAAGGCGATCCGGGCTCTGCCCGGCTTCGACAACGGGCTCGACCGCGGGGCGCTGAGCCGGTTCACCCGCTTCGGCTACGTCCCCGCCCCCCATTCGATCTTCGAGCGCATCTACAAGCTCGAGCCGGGCTGCATCCTGTCCGCGACCGTGGCGGAATTGCGCACGCCGCTCGCCCGGGCGCCCGAGCCGGGCAGCGGGCCGTTGCGCCGCTACTGGTCCTATCGCGACGTCGTCGCCGCCGGTCTCGCCGACCCTATCGCCGACGAAGCGGAGGCGCTCGACCGGCTCGAGCGGGCGCTCCTCGACGCGGTCGGGGACCAGGCGATGGCCGACGTGCCGGTCGGCGCCTTCCTCTCCGGCGGGATCGACTCATCGACCGTGGCGGCGCTCTACCGCCAGCATTCCAAGGTCCGGACCTTCACCATCGGCTTCGAGGAGGCCGCGTTCGACGAGGCCCCTTATGCGCGCGCGGTCGCGGCCCATCTCGGCACCGACCATGAGGAGGTCTATGTGACGGCCCGCCAGGCGCAGGAGGTCATTCCCCTGCTGCCGCGAATCTATGACGAGCCCTTTGCGGATTCCTCGCAGATCCCGACCTATCTGGTCTGCAAGCATGCCCGAGCGCAGGTGAAGGTCGCGCTGTCGGGGGACGGCGGCGACGAGATGTTCGGCGGCTATAACCGCTATCTCGCCGCCGATCGCCTGTGGTCTAAGCTGAACCGGCTGCCCTCGCCGCTGCGCGCCGCGGTCGGAGCGGCGGCGGGCCGGATCCCGGCCGCGGCGTGGAATGCAGCCGCCGACCTCGCCGGAAGGCGGAGCCGCCAGCCCCATTTCGGCGCCAAGATCCGCAAGAGCCTGCGGACGATGGCGGCCGCGGCGGGCATCGATCAGGTCCATGAAAGCTTCGTCGATGAATGGCATGGCGAGGAGGCGCCGGTGACGGTGGCCGGCTTCGAGCGCGGCGGCGAGCCGGCCCCGCTCAACGGATCGGCGCCCGACACCGTCCGAATGATGTACCGAGACTCGGTTTCGTATCTGCCCGACGACATCCTGTGCAAGGTCGACCGGGCGGCGATGGCCGTGAGCCTCGAGACCCGCCTGCCGCTGCTCGACCATCGCGTCGCGGAGCTTGCCGCCCGAATCCCCGTCGGGATGAAGATCGGTGGCGGCGCCGGCAAGCAGCTGCTCCGCAAGCTCCTCTTCCGGCACGTCCCTCCGGCCCTGTTCGAGCGGCCCAAGACCGGCTTCGCGGTCCCGGTCGGCGAATGGCTGCGCGGCCCGCTCCGGCCCTGGGCCGAAGAGCTGCTCGGCGAGAGCCGGCTGCGCGCCGGGGGGCATTTCCGCCCCGGGCCGATCCGCGCCCGCTGGGAGGATCACCTCAAGGGCCGCGGCGATTCGACGGCTTCGCTCTGGTTCGTCCTGATGTTCCAGGCCTGGGAGGCGGAAGGCGGAGGGGCGGCCGGCCGCGCTTGAATCGGTGGCATCCACCTCGTCCGTTCACCGCCGTCCGAAAGGCGAAGGTGGACTCCGGATCAAGTCCGGAGTGACGATTGCGGGATCAAGTCCGGAGTGACGATTGAGCTGGGCCGGCACCGTCATTCGCAGAACCGCTCATCCTGAGTAGCCGTTGAGCGAAGTCGAAACGGCGCATCGAAGGACGGTCCTTCGATACGGGCCTTCGCCCCTACTCAGGATGGGCGGGGTGGAGGGCAAGCACGTCGATTGCGCCCGAAGGTGTCGCATCGGCCCTAGCCGGCGCCGGTGCGGGCGAAGGCGCCCGAGAAGGTCTCGCGCTCGACGCGCTGGGCTCCGCCATAGTCGTTGACGAAGCGGCGCGGCGCCGCGAGGTCGGTCGCCCAGCGGTTGCCGCGCACGAGCCGCGCCCCCCGGAAGTTGCCGACCATGTCCTCGCCGGCGCCGTCATGGCCGCGGGCCGAGACGAAGACCTGGTTGTCCTCGAACTGGTGATTGGGATTGGAGCATTGGAACAGCCAGGCGGTGGTGAAGGGCCTGGTCGAGCGCAGCTCGAAGCGGTTGCCGTGGATTCGAACGTTCGGATGGCGGGGGCTGAGGTCGTAGACCGGCGCCCAGGCGGGATCGTCGCCGGACCAGGTGCCGCCGCTGACGTCGATCGATGTCGGGCGCTGCGCCCGGTTGCCGGCATAGGCGCAGGCGATCTGGATGTTGTGCCAGGTTCCGCCGCGGATCACCGCGCGCTCCACCCTCGGCGAGAGCCGGGACTGGGCCCGGCTGCGCCCGCTGCAGTCGATCAGCTCGATGAAGGCGGTTCGATCCGCGCTCGCTGCGGTGACCGGGGAACCGCGATTGTCGTCGAAACGGCAGCGCAGGGCGCGGAAATCCGATCGCTCGGTGACGAATCGGTTGGGCTCGACGTCGACTCCCGCGCTCGGTGCGTGGCGATAGTCGCCCTGGGCGCCGCCGGTCCGGCCGGTGTGGCTGAACTCGCAGTCGGTGGCGACCACGCCGACGCCGCCGGCGATGGTGAGGCCCTGCCGGGCATTGTTGGTCAGGCGCACCTGGCTCAGGCGGACGTCGCGGCACGGATCGTTCTCCCGGCCGCCGAGAATGCCGACGCGGACTCCGTCGGCCGAGAAATGATGGACGTGAAGGCCCTCGAGCAGGACGTTGCTGCAGCCGTTGATGGCGAAGCCATGGCCGGAGCGCTCGTCGACGGTGGGATCGCGGCTCATCCGATCGGCATGGCCGTGCAGGAAGCCGTTTTCGATGACGACGTCGGTGCAGCGGTTGAGCTGGAAGGGAATGACGGCATTGAGCCACGAAAAGCGGCCCTCGGCCGTGTCTCCGCTGCGGTGGAAGTCGCCCTTGACGTGAACGGTCGCGCCGTTGAGGTCGATGCGCAGGCCGCGGCAGCGATTGTAGAGGATGTTGGCGACGTCGTTCCGGTTGGGGCCGCCCCAAACCTGGATCCGGTCGATCAGATAGTGGCGCCCGCGGCCGAACCTGACGATTCCGCCTCCGGCCTGGCTCACCGCCGCGGCGAGCCTCTTCAGGGCCTCGTAATCGTCGGTCCTTCCGTCGCCCCTGGCGCCGAACATCTCGGGCGTGAAAGTGGTGCCGGACTGGGCCCGCGCGACTCGCGGCGGGCAGGCGACGAGCAGCGCCGCGGCGGCGCCGATGCCGCCCAGCGCCTCCCGCCGCGAAGGCAGCGAGGTCGGCCGAAACGTGGGCGATTCAGGATCTGACATGATCATACTCCATCGTCTCCGACTGGACCGGCCCGGCTGGCTGTTCTCTGAACGGGCCGTGCCGTTGCCGTTCCGCGAGGATCGATCATGAAGCGGTGGAAGATGCCCGCGATCTTGTCTAGGCTCGCCGAGCATCGCCGATCCCAGCCTGCAGCGGGCCAAGACGGCGGTGTCGAGTATGAGGTTCCGTATGAGCGAGCCGATGTTCTGGGGCGTGGCGGCACTGGCCGCCGTCTTGATCATGCCGCCGGTGGTGGTCGCCTTCACCGAGCGGCGCCGGCGCCGACGCCAGCGCGCCCTCGCCGGCCGGCGCAAGGAGAAGCTCCGCCTCTAGGGTTCCCCACCGCCCCGATTCGCGCCACCTGACGGCGCCACCGCCTAATTGCAACCGGCGGCGGCCGCCTCTAACGGGGGCCGATGAATTGGATCGACTTCAAGGACTATCTCTCCCAGATCACCGACCTCGACCAGGATGCGCTGCATATCTACGCCGCCGTCCTGATCCAGCTCGGCGCCGCCGCCCTGCTCAGGCGGCCGCTGGCCAGCATCCTGCCCTGGCTGGTCGTGTGGGCCGTTCTGATCGTCAATGAAGTGCTCGACCTGTGGCTGCCCGGGGAGACGATCGGCCAATGGCAGGTCACCGGCGGGATCCAGGACAGCTGGAACACGATGGCGCTGCCGACCTTGCTGTGGCTGCTCGCTCATTACGCGCCCGCGCTGCTGACCGGCGCCGAGGCTCGGCGGGCGGCGGCCGCGCCCGCCGCCGGGCCGCGGCTCTGAGGCCGGGGGAAGGAGCATGTCGGTTCTCGATCCTGGGCAGGAAAAGGACGGCGCGCGCCGGTCGCGGCTGACCCATCTCGAGCGGCTGGAAGCCGAGAGCATCCACATCATGCGCGAGGTCGTCGCCGAGGCCGAGCGCCCGGTGATGCTCTATTCGATCGGCAAGGACAGTTCGGTGATGCTCCACCTGGCGCGCAAGGCCTTCTACCCGGCGGCGCCGCCTTTCCCCCTGCTCCACGTCGACACGACCTGGAAGTTCAGGGCGATGTACGAGATGCGCGACCGGATGGCCGCCGAGTCCGGCATGGAGCTGATCGTCCACCGCAACCCGCGCGCCGTCGCCGAGGGGATCAATCCCTTCGACCACGGCTCCGACCATACCGACATCTGGAAGACCGAGGGGCTCAAGCAGGCGCTAGACGAGCACGGCTTCGACGCCGCCTTCGGCGGTGCCCGCCGCGACGAGGAGAAGAGCCGCGCCAAGGAGCGCATCTTCAGCTTCCGCTCGGCCAATCACCGCTGGGATCCGAAGAACCAGCGCCCCGAGCTGTGGCGCCTCTACAATGCCCGCAAGAAGCCGGGGGAGAGCATCCGGGTCTTTCCGCTGTCCAACTGGACCGAGCTCGACGTGTGGCAATATATCCACCGTGAGGACATCCCCATCGTCCCGCTCTATTTCGCCGCGCCTCGGCCGACGGTCGAGCGCGACGGCCTGCTGCTGATGGTCGACGACGAGCGCTTCCGGCTGCGGCCCGGCGAGCGGCCGGCGACCCGCTCGATCCGCTTCCGGACGCTCGGCTGCTATCCGCTGAGCGGCGCCGTCGAGAGCGAGGCGGCGACTCTGCCGGAGATCATCCAGGAGATGCTGCTCGCCACCACCTCGGAGCGCCAGGGCCGGGCCATCGACCACGATCAGGCGGCCAGCATGGAGAAGAAGAAGAAGGAGGGCTATTTCTGATGACCCTCCAGGTCTACGGCTCGTCGGACCTCATCGAGCGCGACATCGCCGCCTATCTCGACCAGCACCAGCACAAGAGCCTGCTTCGCCTGATCACCTGCGGCTCCGTGGACGACGGCAAGTCGACCCTGATTGGCCGGCTCCTTTACGATTCCAAGATGATCTTCGAGGACCAGCTGGCGGCGCTCGAGAGCGATTCGAAGCGGCACGGAACGCAGGGGCAGGAGATCGACTTCGCCCTGCTCGTCGACGGCCTGTCCGCCGAGCGCGAGCAGGGCATCACGATCGACGTCGCCTACCGCTTCTTCGCGACCGACCGGCGCAAGTTCATCGTCGCCGACACTCCTGGGCACGAGCAATATACGCGCAACATGGCGACCGGAGCGTCGACCGCCGACCTCGCCGTGATCCTGATCGACGCTCGCAAGGGCGTGCTCACCCAGACCCGACGGCACAGCTACCTCGCCCACCTGCTCGGCATCCGCAACGTCGTCCTGGCGGTCAACAAGATGGACCTGATCGGCTATGACGAGCAAAGGTTCGGCGAGATCGTCGCCGACTATCGCGCCTTCGCCGGCGAGCTCGGCCTCGCCGACTTCACCGCCATCCCGCTGTCCGGGCTTCGCGGCGACAACGTCACCTCGCCCTCGCCGCGCATGGCCTGGTACGAGGGGCCGACGCTGATCCGCCACCTCGAGGAGGTGCCGCTCGAGGAGGAGGCGCTGCAGCGGGCACCGTTCCGGCTGCCGGTGCAGTGGGTGAACCGGCCGAGCCACGATTTCCGCGGCTTTTGCGGGCTGATCGCAAGTGGCCGGGTGAGGCCCGGCGACAAGGTCCGGCTGCTCCCTTCCGGGCGGACGTCGAGCGTCGGCCGGATCGTCGCGATGGACGGCGACCTCGACGTCGCCGCCGCCGGCCAGTCGGTGACGATCGTGCTCGCCGACGAGGTCGATTGCTCGCGCGGCGACGTCATCGCCGCCGCCGACAGCCCGCTCGAAGTGTCGGACCAGTTCGAGGCGACCCTGGTCTGGATGGACGAGGAGGCGATGCTTCCGGGCCGCGGCTACTGGCTCAAGGCGGGATGCGCGACGGTCGGCGCCTCGGTCACCGAGATCAAGCACCAGATCAACGTCAACACGCTCGAGGAGCTGCCCGCCAAGACGCTCGAGCTCAACGCGATCGGGATCGTCAACCTGGCGCTCAATTGGCCGATCCCGTTCGAACCGTTCGAGGTCAACCGCGATCTTGGCGGCTTCATCCTGATCGACCGGCTGACCAACGCCACCGTCGGCGCGGGGATGATCCGCTACGCTCTGAGGCGCTCGCACAACATCCACTGGCAGCATCTCGAGGTGACCCGGGAGGCGCATTCGGCGCTGAAGGGGCAGAAGCCCAAGGTGGTCTGGTTCACCGGCCTGTCCGGGGCCGGCAAGTCGACCATCGCCAATCTCGTCGAGAAGAAGCTCCACCGGCTCGGGCGGCATACCTTCCTTCTCGACGGCGACAACGTCCGGCACGGGCTCAACAAGGATCTCGGCTTCACCGACGCCGACCGGGTCGAGAACATCCGGCGGATCGGCGAGGTCGCCCGTCTGATGGCCGATGCCGGGCTGATCGTGCTGTGCGCCTTCATCTCGCCGTTCCGGGCCGAGCGGCGGATGGTGCGCGAGATGCTCCCCGCCGGCGAGTTCGCCGAGGTCTTCGTCGACACTCCGCTCGGCGAGGCGGAGCGGCGCGACGCCAAGGGTCTCTATGCCAAGGCGCGAAGCGGCGCCCTGCCCAATTTCACCGGCATCGACAGCCCCTACGAGCCTCCCGAGCAGGCCGAGATTCGGATCGACACGATGGCGATGACGCCAGAGGAAGCGGCCGAACATATCGTCCAGTCGCTGCTGTGAGGGGCGATGATCGGGCTCGTCCGCAACCTTAACCGGCGCCTCCCGGGCGGCCTGCGCCGGGCGATCCTGGTGCGGCGGCGGGCGAGATACTGGCGGCGCGCGGGAATCGTCTTCATCCATGTCCCGAAGGCGGCGGGGACCAGCTTCAACGAGGCCCTCTACGGCCGCTTCATGGGCCATCCCCGCGCCTCCGACATCGCGAGATGGGGGTCGGCCGCGGTCAGGGCGCTGCCATCCTTCTCCGTCACCCGCAATCCCTGGGACCGCTTGCTCTCCGCCTATCGCTTCGCCCGCCAGGGCGGCGGCCAAGGCGAGACCTACCGCGCCGGAATGTGGCAACCGGAGCGATATCGAGTCCCCGAATTCGAGAGCTTCGAGCGGTTCGTCACTCAGTGGCTCGCCGAGCGCGACGTCGAGAAGCTGGACGGCGTGTTCCAGCCGCAATGGCTGTTCCTGTGCGATCGGGACCTCAAGCCGCTCGTCGACCATGTCGGCCGGCTCGAGGATCTCGGCCCCACCTATGCCTTCGTCGAGCGCCACATCGGTCGATTCGCCCCGATCGCGCGCGCCAACCGCTCCGGCGAGGCGCTTGACTATCGCGCCTTCTACACGCCCGAGACGGTGGAGCTCGTCGGCCGCATCTACAGGAAGGATATCGAGACTTTCGGCTACGTCTTCTGAGGCGGGGCGGCCGGGTTCTCGCGCCGCCGCCGCGGGCGCTGGCCTCTGGACTTCAGCGGGGGCCGCTTCTAAGCGCGCGGCCATGCCCCCGCTGAAAACCACGCTCCGCCGGACGCTCATGTCCAGCCCGGCGGCCAAGGTCGCCAAGCGCCTTCTCTACGGCCGCTTCTATCGGCTCCAGCGCGACACCGAGGGCCTGCTCTCGGCGGCGGCGTACAAGCGCATCTACCAGCGGATGCGCGAGGCGCCCGACCTCGATTCGGTCGAGATCGGCGGCGCCGGCGGAAGCGCCAGCATCGCCATCGCCTGGGCGAAGATCGAAGGCGGGCAAAGCTCGAAGCATATCGTCGTCGAGAAGCTGGAGGGCGGCAGCCGCGGCCGCTATGGCGGCTTCGAGGACAATCTCGCCCGCTTCGAACGTCACCTCGCCCGTTTCGGCGCGAAGGACCCGATCCGCCTGTTCCCCCACCACCTGACCGCGGAGAACGGCCACGAGGTGCTCGCGATGATCGAGACGAGCCAGATCGCCGGCCTGATGTGCGACGCCGACGGCCGGCTCGACCGGGATTTCGCTCTCTTCCTGCCGCTGGTCCATCCGAGCGGGGCGATCATCATCGACGACTATCATCCGAGCCGCTCGTGGAAGCACGCCATGACCTATCGGCTGCTGAATCAGTTCATGGCCTGGGATCTCTTCATCCTCGAGGACACGCCGAATGGGATGGCGTTCGGCCGCCGGCATCCCGAAGCGGACGTGGCGCGCATCGATGCCGACGTCTGCGCCGACATCATCGACAGCGTCCGGGCCGATTTCAAGGTCAGCGAGCGCCTCGCCCAGCTCTATTTCCGGACCACCAGGACAGCGGCGGCGCCGACTCCCCCGAGGGCCGCTACCGGACTCGCTTGAAGTGCCTGCTGTTGCGCCACGACGCCGCGCGTCGCATCGCCGCTCCGCGGGCCAGAGTCCATGCCCGCGTCGGCACGTAGCGGCGGGCCAGCTCCTTGAGGCCGCCCCTCCGGCTGCCCGCTGAGCCGCCATCTTCCTTCCACCGGGTCACGTAATCGCTCTGAAGCACCGGCTGAGCGAACGGCTCGCACGCCGCCACCCGCTCGGCGAGGGTCAGGATCAGCACCGGACGGGAAGTGACGAGGTTGACCCGGCGGCCGACCGAATCGGGGTCGGTGACCTCGTAGATGGCATGGCCCGTCGTCGCCTCGACCGAATGATAGCGGGTCTCGGCCAGCCGCACGAAGCGCACGGCGAAGCCGTTCTGCGGCGAGAAGATGCGGTACATGAGCTCCGGGCTGAACTGGTAGAAGCCGTGCCCGCACAGATTGTTGCAGGGGCCCTTGGAATAGACCAGCCCGCCCGGCCGGACGAGGCGCATGAGGTTGGCGACGGCGACCGGAAAGTTGAAAACGTGCTCGAGGGTGCCGCCGTCGACGGCGAGGTCGAACTTGAGTTCGAGCTCGGCAGGAAGAGGCCTGCTGAGGTCGTGAATGATCGTGGCGCCCTGATATTCGGAGAAGTCGACGCTGTCGATCGAGTCGAACTTGAGGACGTCGCGGAAGAAGCCGTCGGCGGGCATTCCCCATCGATAGGCGTCGAGCCAGCGGATCGAATCCGCATCGTCGCCGACGAGCTTGCGCAGGGCGCGAAGGTCGCTGGGATGAAGATAGGTGGTCAGCCGGCCGAGCGTGACCGCCTTGCCGCCGGTCCGGCCCTGCCTCGCCTCCAGGAGGTGGCGCGCGTCGGCGAAAATGATGCCCATCGAACTATTATCTCCTGTCCGCGCGAGCCGATCCGGCCGGCTCGCCCGCGCCGGGAGAGGCCGATGCCATTGCCGGGCCCGTCAGTCCAGCGCCGCCTTGCCGGCTACCCTCTCGGCGATCGACTCGGCGAGCCCGGCGTTGATCCGGCGCTGGTTGAACTCGGCCTCGATCTTCGCGCGCGCGGCCAAGGCCAGCGAATGGCTGGTCGACGGGCTTTCGATCAACGTCCGCAGCTGCTCGGCGAGCGCGGCCGGGTCGCGCTCCGGCGCGAGCAGCCCGGAGACGCCATGCTCGACGAGCTCGGGAATGCCGCTGTGAAAGGTCGAGACGACCGGCACGCCGGCGGCCATCGCCTCCATGAGAGCGACCGGAATCCCTTCCATGTCGCCGTCCGCCGCGACGATCGAGGGCAGGAGGAAGATGTCGGCCTGCCGCAGCCGCGCCTGGACCTCCGAGGACGATAGGGCCCCGAGAAAGCTGACGCGTTCGCCGAGGCCGAGCTCGCCGGCCGCTTGGCGCAGCGGCTGCTCGAGCGGGCCGTCGCCGGCGACTTCGAAGACCCAGCGCAGCTCGGGAGCGGCCTGCTGGAGGTGGGCGAGCGCGGCGAGGGCGAAGGCGGTCCCCTTCTTCTCAACCAGGCGGCCCACCGTGAGGATGCGCAGCGGGCCGTCCGCCCGCGGCCGGGGCGCGAATTCGATCCGCTCGCAATCGACGCCCATTCGGAGCAGGCCGATGCGATCCTCGGGGCAGCCGAGCCCGGCGAGCCGCCTCTGCCAGAGACGGCTGATCGGAAGGAAGCGGTCGCCGTGCCGGAACAGGTGGGCATAGGCGTCCTCGCCCTGTTCGACGATGAAGCGCGAGACGTCGTAGCCGTGGAAGATCGTCCAGATCGGGGCCGCCCTGGCGAGGCCGCGCGAGGCCGCGACCGCCTGCAGGCCGACCGGACCGAAATGGCAGAGCAGCAGGTCGAACCCTGCCGCGGCCTGGCGATGAAGGCGCCGAAGCGCGCGCTCATGAGCGCGGCGGCGAAGGCCCGCCGAAAAGCCCGGAAGGTTGAGCAGCCTCGGCAGCAGCGCGCGATCGGCGTAGCGGCCGTGCCCGGCGAGAGCTCGGCCGGTGGCGTGCCGAAGGCCGCCGCGCGCCCGGCGGCCGGCGAAGACGGTGACGTCGAACCCCGCGTCGATCAGCGCCGCGACCTGATCCAGCACGAAGGTCTGCGACAGTTCCGGAAACCGGCTCACCAGCACGGCGAGTTGGATCGGCCGCGCGGAACGGCGGCCCCGGAGCATATCGGCCATCAGCGCGTCAGCAGGATGCCGACGCTGCGATTGGCGACGACGGCTCCCTCGACTCGCGGGTCGCGAAGCAGCTCTTCCCAGCCCTCGCGGCAGGTCCGGCGGCTCTTGTCGCTGGTGAAGCCGCGCCGTTCGCCCTCGTCCCAGGCGATGTCGTCGATGATGTAGATGCTTTGCGGGGTGAGCATCGGGTGGATGGTATCGAAATCCTGCACGTAGCCGTCGCCGGTGTGGCCGCCGTCGTGAAAGACAAGGTCGAACTTCCTGCCCTCGCGGTGGAGCCGCGGCAGCGCCTCTTCCTTGCGCTCCTTGATGCATTGGACGCCGCCGGTGACCGAAGCGATGTTCTTCGGCCCGACGCTCGCCTGCGGCTCGAAGAAATCGATAGTCACGACGTTGGGCGACCCCTGCGCCAGCGCCATGGTGACCGCGCTGAGCCCATAGGCGGTGCCGATCTCGAGGATCGAGCCCGCCGCGCGGCGGCGGACCAGGGCTTCCAGCAGGGCGAGCTTGGGGTCCCTCGAAGAAGCGGCGGCGGCATGCTCGCCGATCGTGGCGTAGCCCCCATAAGCCTCGGGGGGATAGGGGGTCGTGTCGGCCGCCGCCCGCGCCCGGACCTGGTCGACCACGGACTTGATGCCGGGATCGAGCGTCAGACGGCCCGACAAGAGGGCCGACAGGTCGCGCGCCCGGGCCGAGTCCTTCGCCACCGTGACGGATGGGGAAAGGGTCCGTCCGAGCGCCCGGCCGACCCGTTTCAAGATGTTCATTCTTCTCTCTCTTCCTAACAGGTGAATGTGGTCACGGGGCGTTCAGGCCAAGTCCCGTTTGCTCCGCTCAGGCTCCGATCTTGCGGAGATAGGGGTTGGCGCCGGGCTCGAAGGCGAAGTCTCGTCTCTCGCCGAGGAACTCGTCCACCGCGGTGCGGCATCCGCCATAATCATGATAGTCGTCAATCACCAGGATGCCGCCAGGGCTGACCAGATCGGCGACCGCCCCGAGGCAGAAGCGGACCGGATCGTACCAGTCGCAATCGATATGGGCGAAGGCGATCGCCCGCGCCCCGACCTTCGGCCAGGTCTCCTCGAACAGCCCCTTGTAGAGCTGGACGCCGTCGCCGTCGACCGGCACGCCGTAGCGGGCGAAGCTCTGCCTGACTTCCTCGAAGAGATTCTCGCGATAGCCGTAATAGCGGTCGCCGCGAATGCCCGCGGACTTGCCCGATCGGATCGTCTCGTAGCGCTGCTGCGACTTGGCGTCGTCCTTGTCGGAGGCGGGAGGCGGGATCATCTCGAACACGTCGAGGCCGAGAAACCGCCGCTCGCCCGCCGCCTGGCGGGCGATGACGATCGCCGACCCGCCCAGCGCGACTCCGAACTCGACGAAGTCCCCCGGCACGCGCCGCCGGCGGAGCTGGCTCAGCGCGCGCTCGATGCGGCGCATCTTGACCGGGGCGAGATAGGAAAGCCGATCCTCGAGCACCTGCCGCGCGGTGCGGCCCAAGCGAAGGCGGTCCAGCTTGCGTCTGGCTCGGGATAGCAGGCTCATTCGGCGGGCGCCTATCACCTGTCGGGGCCAATGTTAAGCGCGGGCGGCGGGGGTCCGAGACCGTCCTCCGCCCTTCACCTGTCGGGCTCAGGCCCCCGTTTTGCCGCCGCACTTGCCTTTGCCTCGCAAAGCGGCTTTTCAGGCGGCCTCACCTGGACGGATCGCGGCGAGCGGCCGGCGACGCCGCTCATGGCCGGTCACGCCAGAAGGTAGGTTATGATAGACTGGTTGCTGACAAGGTTCGCCGCCAATTCGTCGCGCGTGCATCTGCGGCGGGTGAACGAGGAATTCGCCAGGCAGGTGCCCGCCGGCGCCGTCGTCCTCGACGCCGCCGCCGGAGCCCAGCCCTATCGCGACTTGTTCGGGCACGCCTGCTACGAATCCGCCGATTTCGAGATGGTGAAGAAGGAATATGCTCAGACGACCTACGTCTGCGACCTGCGCTCAATCCCCGTCGAGGACGGAAGGTTCGATTTCATCATCTTCAACCAGGCGCTCGAGCACATGCCCGAGCCGGGGGCGGTGCTCGCCGAGCTCAACCGGGTCATGAAGCCCGGGGGGCGGATGATCACGACCGCCCCTTTCTTCTACGAGGAACACGAGCAGCCCTACGACTTCTACCGCTACACCCAATACGGCCACCGGCACCTGTTCTCGCAAGCGGGCTTCGCGGTCGAGCGGCTGGAATGGCTCGAAGGCTATACCGGCGCGCTGGCCTACCAGCTGCATCGGGCGGCGCTGCACCTGCCGCGCCGGCTCCTTTTCCAACCGGTCAGGCTGCTGTTCGCGCTGCTCGCGATCTGGTTCTACCGCCTCGACGTCAGCCGGCCGCTCAGGAATGTCGGCTATCCCAAGAACTATGTCGTGATCGCGGTCAAGCCGGGCTAGGCAGTTCGCCGCCGCCGGCGGCGGCGCGGACCAGGGCGATCGCTTCGCGCGCCGATCGGCGCTGTTCGTCGACCGCCGCGATCAGCGCGCCGCGTCGCTCGGGGATCTCGGCGAGGCAGCGGCTGACCAGGTCTGCCAAGGCGGCGGGGGTCAGCTCGGCAATGTCCTGGACCCAGTCGCCGAAGCCCATCCCCTCGAACAGCTCGCGAGTCTTGAACTCGTAAGCGATGGGCAGCACCGGAGTCCCGCTCGACAGGGCGAGGATGGCGGCGTGCATCCGGGTGGCGATCACCAGGTCGAACCGGGCGTAGCGCTCGATCAGCTGGTCGGGGCCGTGATGGTCGGTGTCGACGGACACCCGCTCGCGGACGTCGTGGGGGAGGCCGTCGGCAATCTCCCGGGCCGTCCGCGAATCGTCGGTCCAATAGCGTGGAATGCCCTGGCAGGTCGAAAGGAAGGTGACCTTGGCGCCGTGCGTCCGAACCGCCCGCGTGACGGCTGCGCGGACCGAATCGTAATAATTGAGGGTCGCCTGCTCGCCCGATTCGGCGCCGGGGAATTTCCACTCCCGAACCGAGACCGCGACCGAAGGGGTCTTGGAGGTCCGGCGCGCGGCGGCGTCGAGGAGCCGCCCCTCGTCGGCGAGCGCGAAGGCGGCGTCAGCGACGACCCGGGCGCGGCGGGTGTCGGCGCCGATCTCCCTGAGATGCTCCAGCGACTTGCGGTCGCGCAGCATGAGCAGGGCGACGCCCGGCATCAGCCGGCGGACGTCGCGGATATTCGCCTCCAGCCGGAACGGGCCCAACGACTGGCTGAACATCACGGTGGGTCGGCCGCTCCCGGCCGCCAGGAAGAGCTGCACCAGCTTGTCGGAGAAATCGTAATGCTCGACCAGGTAGGTCCCTCCGGTGCTGACGACGAGATCGGCATCGAGCATCTCGCGCCGGTTTCGCCGCGCCGTGGCGGGAAGCAGGAACCCCGAGCGCTTGCTCGAGCGGCGGGCGATCATCCGCCTGAGGTTGAGCGCTCGGCGGCCGCCGAGGAGGCGGCGGAGCAGGCGAGCGCCGGGGCTCGAGTCGGTGGTCGAGACATAGGCCTGGCGGAAGTCCAGCGTCGGGTAGAAGGCCGCGGACTGCGCCGCGTCCCGCTCGAGCACGACAATCCTGGCGCGATCGCCGAACGCCTCCCTGAGGATCCTGACGACTCCGTGCAGGATCGCCGAGTCCCCGGCGTTGAGCGCGACGACGTTGGTGATGACGATCTTCACGATTCGAGCTTCGTCGCCGCGCCAGGCTAGCGCACGTGGCCGACGAACACCTTCTCGCCGCGGCGGAGCGCCGCCTCGGGCGAGCGCCGTCCGTCCGCTTCGAACGTGGTCACCGCGAACCCCGCTTCCTCCATCCTGGTCGCGAAGTCGCGGCCGTAGAAGCGAAGGTGCCCGGGATGGCCGAAATAGAACATACGCTGCTCGGGCGTGGTCACGTCCGCCGGCTCGAACGTGCGCTCCCAGCCTTCGATCAGCGGCACCATGGCGACGAGCGCTCCGCCCGGGGCGAGGATTCGGTGAAGCTCCCTGAGCGCCTGGCGATCGTCGACATGCTCGAGGACATGGCAGCAGATCACGGTGTCGACGCTGCCGTCGGGCAGGGCGATCCGCTCGATGTCGAGCTTGAGGTCGGCCGGGTTGAACAGGTCGGCGCTCCGATACTCGCCCGGCGCCAGCGCCTTGACCAGGCGGCCGACGATCGCCTCGGGGGCGAAGTGAAGGACCCGGCGCCCCGCGATCAGGGCGGGCGAATCGTCGAGGAACAGCTTGAGCAGGCGGTGGCGCTCGACCGAGCCGCAGCGCGGGCAGAGCGCGTCCGGACGGGGCCTGAGCCCGTGCGGCCGGAAGGTGCCGCGATAGCCGCACAAGGGGCAGGAAGCGGGGGCGGCCGAGTTCAGCGCCCGAAGCGCGGTCGCCGCCTCGCGCGGGCGTCTCACGCCGGTCGCGACGTTGCGGGCCACCACGGCAAGATTGCTGATCAGGCGCTTCACCATTGTCCTTCGATCGATCCTTCCAGGCGCATTCAGCCTCGTTCCCCACTTTCCGCCGAATCGCCGCTCCGGCGGCGCCGCGCCGAGGCGACGAGCGCGGCGAGCGACGCGATGCCCTGGCGGCCTCCGGGGGAGAGCCAGTGGACCGCCAGCGCTAGGACGTATGCGATTGGCAAGGCAAGGCAAATCACGGGGATCAGAGACCATTGGCGAAGCAGCCAGGTCACTCCGAGCCAGATCAGGGCGGCAGCGCCGAGCGATGGCAGGGCGAGCCCGTAAAGGTCCCTGGCCGCGACGGCGGTGCCGCGGACGCACCAAGCGAAGAGGATCGGCACCTTGGCGACCGAACTGACGAAATAGGCCATGGCGACCCCGACCGGGCCCCAGAAGACTCCGACCCCGAAGGCGGCGACGGTGAGGATGCTCGAGACCAGGCCCCAGTGCATCAGCGCCCGGCCCCTGCCGCTGGTGATGAACAGCCAGCCGGTCATGTTCGACAGCGGCTGGATGAGGCCGGTCAGGCTCAGCCACAGGAAAATCGGCGCCGCGTCCGACCAGCGCGGGCCGAGCAGGAACGGGATCAGCTGCTCGCTCGACGCGCCGACGACGGCGATCGCTGGGCTGGAGATCAGAAGGATCGCCCGGGCCGTGGTGAGGAAGGAGCCGCGGAAGCGCTCGGGCTCGTCGCGAAGCCGGCTCAGCACCGGCAGCATGACCCGCGACAGCGGCGCGTTGATGTGCTGGAGGGGAAACATCATCAAGCGGTAGCTTCGGTCGTAGAGGCCGAGGGGGCCGGCGCCCCAGAACCGCCCGATGAGGACATTGTCGACGTTTCGGCTCAGATAGTTGAGCAGGTTGAAGCCGGTGATGGCGCCGCCGAATCGGACCATCCGCCCCGAGCCCCTGAAGGTGATCCGCCGGCTCGGCCGCCACCGGCTGCTGGTCCAGACCAGGATCATGCCGACGACGATGCCGACGAACGTGCCGAGCCACAGGGCCCAGTAGCTGCGCAGGAGCAAGGCGGCGGCGATCGTGGCGGCGAAGGCGGCCGCGGCCCCTGCCATGTCGATCAGGCTCAGCGTGCGGAACCGGAATTCGCGGTTGAGCAGCGCCATGTGCTGGATGGTCGAGCCGCTGAGCAGCACCGTCAGCGCTGAGGCGGCGGTGACGTAGCCGGGCCGGGGATCGTCGTAGAACCAGGCGACGACCGGCGACAGCGCGAGCAACGCCAGCATGATCGCGCCCGATGCCGCCATGTTGAGCCAGAACAAGGCGTTGGACTGGTCGTGGGAGAGCGTCCGCGCCTGGATGGCGGCGTGGCTGAGCCCGAGATTCTGGAACAGAAGAAGGAAGGCGGTGACCGGCGCCACCATCGCGACGACGCCGTAATCGCTCGGCGCGAGGATGCGGGCGACGATCACGGTCGAGACGATGGTCAGCAACACCCGCACCCCCTGGGCGGCGCCGACATAGAAGGCGCCGCCGAGGGCCGTCCTTCCCATGGAGCGGGGGGGATTCACGCGATATCCGGGCCTGTTGCGATGAGGGTCATTCGGCCATAGCAGCCGCGCCTGCCGAGACAAGCGCGAGCCGGGGCCGCCGCTGGCCCGCCTAGAGCCGAACCAGCATCTTGCCGATATTGGCGCCGCGGAACAGGTCGATAAAGGCTTCCGGCATCGCCTCGAGCCCCTCGCGCACCGTCTCGCGCGACTTCACCTGTCCGCCCGCCACCCAGCCGCCCATGTCGCTGTAGAAGTCGCCCATCTCCGCAAGATAGTCCGTGTAGATGAAGCCCTTCATCACGATCCGAGCGCCGATCACCCGCATGATGTAGCGGAAAGCGTGGTTCGAGCCCTGATTATAGTCCTCGATCATGCCGCAAATCGCGAAGCGGGCATTCTGGCGGGCGGCGGCGAAGGCGGCGTCGAGATGGTCGCCGCCGACATTGTCGAAATAGACGTCGATTCCCTTGGGCGCCGCCTCCGCGAGCTGTCGGACGATCGGCCCGGCCTTGTAATCGATGGCGGCGTCGGCGCCGAGCTCGCTGACCCACGCCGCCTTCTCCGCGCCGCCCGCCGCGCCGATCACGGTCATTCCCTTGGCCTTGGCGATCTGAACCACCGCCGAGCCGACGGCTCCGGCGGCGGCCGAGACGAAGACGATATCGCCCTCTTTCGCCGCCGCAACCCGGAGCAGGCCGAAATAGGCCGTGGCCCCGGTGAGGCCGAGGTTGCCGAGCCACTGATGGTCCTCGACCGGTAGCGGCGGCACCTTGTTGAACTGCTCGGCGGGCCCGGCGGCGGCCTCGCGCCAGCCGTGCATGTGGAAGACGGTATCGCCCTGCTTGAACAGCGGCGAGCGCGACTCGGCTACCTTCCCGACCGCGCCGCCCTGCATCGGGGCGTCGAGCTGGAAGGGCGGCACGTAGCTCTTCACGTCGTTCATCCGCCCGCGCATATAGGGGTCGACCGAGAGCCAATGGTTCTCCACCCGGATCCACCCGTCCTCGAGCTCGCCGAGCGGCGCGTCCTTGAGAGCGAAATTGTCCATCGTCGGCAGCCCGGTCGGGCGCGACATCAGATGCCAGGCTCGGGTGGTGGCCATATTCTCTCCCCAGTTATAGGCGCGCCGCTTTGCGCCCGGCGGGGGGAGGGAGTCAAAGGAAAGGCCCGGACCGGGGCGCCCGGGCCTCGCCGTTCCGGTCAGTCCTGGCCGCGGCCGGAATGGGTTCCGGAGAAGCCGCGGTCGACAACTTTCGGGCTGTCCTGTCCGCCGCCGTCACGTTCGAACAGGGCGCGGTTCCCTTCGACGTCTCGCCAACGCCGCATCGCCTCCTCGGCGCCGAGGTTGAGCCGCACCTTGTCGTCGACGCTGTCGATCCAGCCGCAGGGGATGGAATGATGGTGGCCGCCGGCGCCCCCATCGTCCCTGGCGAGGACGATACTGTCGCCGCTGGAGCCGTCGACGGTGCCGACATGGCCGCCGTCGGAGCCGACAACCTCCATCTTCCCGGCGACCCGGCCGATCGCCTGTCGCTGCCGGCCTCGGCGCTCGTGCCACTGGCCGAATTCGTCATCGAAGCGCGACTGACGCTCGCGCCGATAATCCTCATAGTCGCGGTCCAGCTGTTCGACCTGGCGTCGGCGCCACTCGGCGTAATGCCGATCGCGATCGGCCTGCGGCGCCTGCTCCGACTCCTGTCGGGAGCGCTGGATCGCATAGCGGCGGGCGGAGCTGCCATAGCCGCCTCCCGGCGTCACCCCGATCGCGCCGCGATAATCGGCGCCGAAAGCCGAGGAGACCGGGTGGACGCCGTGCGAGCCGACGCTGCCGACGTCGAGGCGGTCGAAGCGCGGACCGGCGAAGCCGGCATCGTAGCCGGGGCCGCTGAACAGCTTGTCGGGATCGCTGGGGCGGACATAGCCTTCGCCGCCATAGCCTTCGACTGCGCCTGGGCCGTAGCGCTCGGCGCCGTAATCGGGGTCGTCCGTCTCGCCGCGGGCGTTGCGGTCGCCGAGCCGCTCCGGACGGGGGGGTTCGCGGCGACCCTCGGCGCGGCTCTCGCCCCGCCACCGGCGGTCGCGCTCGTCGCGATGGTCCTGAGCCATGTTCTATCCCTCTTGCTGGTGATGAAGCCGGGGAGAAAACGAAGCCGCTCGGAGCGACGTTCCTGGGCCGGGACGGGCCGTGGCGGGGATTCGGCGAGGCGCGTTTTTTGCCGGGCGCTCGACGGCGCCGCATTGCAAGGCGGCACCGCCGTCGCTATCTGGGGCGCCCGCGAAGGACGGGGCCGTAGCTCAGCTGGGAGAGCGCTGCAATCGCACTGCAGAGGTCAGGGGTTCGATTCCCCTCGGCTCCACCATTCCCCCAGGATTGTCGGAACAGCGCGGCTCCAAAAGGGATTCGCGAAACCCGCCCATCGAGGAGGGTGTTCGAAACCGAACTTGGAATGTCCGCCAGCGTACAGCGGAAATCCAATGCGGACGCGCCGCGCTGAGGGGGCGGGCTGGCCTGAAAATTGCAGCTTCGCCGGTCGCCACCGACCCTCCGGTTTTTCATTCCGAAAGGACGACAATGATCCTGCCCTTGGTCATCGCGCCTTCCAAGCGCCGTCGAATCGCCCTCGCCGCCCTGACCCTGCTGCCGGGGCCGCTCCTCCTCGTCTCTCCTGCTGCCGGCGCGGCGAGCGCGATCGAATCGACCGACCGCGGCTCCTACGTGCTCTTCACCGAGGGCAGCCGAAGCACCATGATGAGCGGATCCACGGAAGACCTGCACCGGGCACGGTCGGTGCGAGTTGGCCAGGAAGGGCTCCTCTACGTCCGCCGCGGCGGCGAAGCCTTTGTCATTCGCGATTCCGAGACACTCCGCCGGGCCGCAGCGATTTTCGAGCCGCAGCAAGCCCTTGGCGCGCAGCAGGCCGAGCTGGGGTCGCGCCAGGCGGCGCTCGGGCAGCGCCAGGCCCGGCTGGGAGCGGCGCAGGCCGAGCTCGGCCGTCAGCAGGCGGGCGCCTCCCCGCGCCGAGCGGAGGAGCTCGGTCGTCGACAGGACGCCCTGGCGCGGCAGCAGGACGCGCTCGGCAGGCAGCAGGACGCGCTCGGCCGCGAGCAGGATGCCCTGGGCCGCGAGCAGGACCGTCTGGCCGGAGTCGCCGACGCGCGGCTTCGCGACCTCGTCGCTGAAGCGTTTCAGAGCGGACTCGCCCGCCGCGTCGACTAGGGCGCACGGCCACTCATGACGGTTCGGGCGCGCGCCCTCTTCGGGCGCGCGCTTCTCGGCGTGGACCGGTCAGGGGTTAGGGCCCTCGCCTTGCCGACCGACTTCCTCGGCGGCGCTAACACTTGAAATTTCAAGGTTTTTCTGCCAAGCCTCCAGCCAGTAGAGTAGGGGTGGGGTAGATGGTCGCCATTTCCGGTACCGCGGGCAATGACTCGCTCGTCGGCGGCAGCGGCGCCGACGTTCTTTCAGGGCTAGGCGGCAGCGACTCCCTGATGGGCCGCGCCGGCAACGATCGCCTCGACGGCGGCACCGGCAACGATGTGCTCAACGGCGAGTCGGGCGACGACCTCATGATCGGCGGCGCCGGCGACGATACCTATCATGTCGACAGCATCGGCGACTCGATCAACGAGGCGAGCGCGGCGGGAGCGGACCGAGTCTTCGCTTCGATCAGCTACAGCCTCGACGGCCAGTCGCTCGAACAACTGGTTCTGACCGGCTCGGCGGCGATCAACGGCACCGGCAACAAGAGCGCCAACAGGATCACCGGCAACGCGGCCGCGAACGTCCTCAACGGCGGCCTCGGCACCGACTCGATGGCCGGTCTCGGCGGCAACGACATCTATGTGGTGGACAATGTCGGCGATGTCGTGGTCGAGGCGAGCGGGGGCGGCATCGACACCGTGCAGAGCTCGGTCAGCTTCGCCCTTGCCGCCAATGTCGAGCGGCTGACCCTCGCCGGAACGGCCGCGATCAACGGCACGGGCAACAGCCTCGCCAATACCCTGACTGGCAATTCGGCGGGCAACGTCCTCGACGGGGGCGCCGGCGCCGACGTGATGAAGGGCGGCGCTGGCAACGACAGCTACCATGTCGACAATGGCGGCGACCGAGTGCTCGAGAGCAGCGGCGGCGGAACCGATACCGTGTTCAGCTCGATCAGCTTCACCCTGGGCAGCTATGTCGAGCGGCTGACCCTCACCGGCACCGCGGCGGTCAACGCGGTCGGCAACAACCTCGCCAATAGCCTGGCCGGCAATTCGGCGGGCAACGTGCTCAACGGCGGGACCGGTGCCGACGCGATGAGCGGCGGCGGCGGCGACGACACCTATGTCGTCGATAATGTCGGCGACCGGGTGGTCGAGGCCGCGGCCGGAGGCACCGACACGGTCCAGAGCTCGGTCGGCTTCAGCCTCGGCGCCAATGTCGAGAAGCTGGTCCTGACGGGATCGGCGGCGATCAACGGCCTCGGCAACGGGCTCGCCAACAGCCTCACCGGCAATGCCGCGGCCAACCGGCTCGACGGCGGCGCCGGCGCCGACCTCCTCACCGGGCTCGCGGGTGACGACCTCTATTTCGTCGACGATGCCGGCGACCGCGCCATCGAGGCGGTCGGCGGCGGCACCGACACGGTGAACAGCTCGGTCAGCTTCAGCCTCGCGGGGCAGCAGCTCGAAAACCTTCAGCTGATCGGCACCGCCGCCGTCAACGCCACCGGCAACAGCCTGGCCAACGCCTTGACCGGAAATGCCGCCGCCAACGCGCTCGACGGCGCCGGCGCCGACGACCTTCTGGACGGCGGCGCCGGCGCGGACGTCCTCACCGGCGGCGCCGGCGCCGACCGTTTCGCCTTCACCACGGCCCTGAGCGCGGCCAATATCGACAGGATCTCCGATTTCGCGGTCGCCGAGGACCGGATTGTTCTCGGCGGCGCCGCCGGCCAACCCTTCGCGGCGCTCGCGACCGGCGCGCTCGGGACCGGCGCGTTCCGGACCGGCACGGCCGCGGCGGACGCCGACGACCGACTCATCTACAACAAGGCGAACGGCGCCCTCCTCTACGATTCCGACGGCGCCGGCGGCGCCGCGGCCGTCCAGTTCGCGACGCTTGGCGCCAACCTGGCTCTGGGGGCGGCCAACTTCACCGTAACCGGCGCGGCGAACCGGCTGCCGACGATCAGCTCGCCCACCACGGCTCGGACGCCGGAAGGCGCCGCGACCTCGACGATCGTCTACCAGGCGCTCGCCCAGGACCCCGACGGCGACCGCCTCGCCTTCACCCTCGGCGGCGCCGACGCGAGCCGGTTCACGATCGACCAGAGCGGCGCCGTCCGCTTCGTCAGTCCGCCCGATTTCGAGACCAAGGCCAGCTACAGCTTCGCCGTCGGCGCCGCCGATTCCACCGGGACGGTCGTCAGCCGGACCGTCACCTTGTCCGTCACCGACGTCGCCGAAGGCCTTCGCGTCGTCCCGGAAACGACCTCGTTCAACGACGGAATCGACTCGGCCCAGAGGATCGATCGGGACCTCCTGAAGGTGTTCGGCGATCCCGATCTGCCCGATCCGACGCTGCCGTCGCTGCGCATCGAAGGCAGCCTCTCCGCCACCACCGACAAGGACTTCTTCGTCGTCCTGCTGGACGAGGGCGAGCTGCTGATGCTCGACGTGGACGGCACGCCAACGCTCGATTCCTTCGTCCGGGTCCTCGGCCCGGGCGGCCAGGAAGTCGCTTTCAACGACGACCTCGGTTCGTTCGATGCGGGTTCGACCGCCCATCCGGGCGTCTCGCACAACCAGGATTCGTTCCTGCGCTTTCGGGCCCCCACTCCAGGCGAATATCGTTTTTCGATCGAGGCATTCAGCGACGAGAACGGGCCGACCACCTCTGGCCCCTATCAGATCAACGTCAGCATCGGTCCGCCGGCGAGCCAGGACGAGATCGACCAGGAGAATGTCGAATCCCTGCTCAGCGGCGAAAAGTGGTCGATCCTCGACCTCACCTACGGCTTCCCCTCCAGCGAGAGCGATTACGGACCCGGCGAGGGGACGGCCGAGATCGACGCGGGGATGGAAGGCCTGAACGCTCAGCAGCAGAGCGCGGTCCGCACGATCCTCGCCTCCATCGCCAAGCTGACCAACCTGACCTTCAGCGAATCGAGCGGCAATCCGGGCGGCGCCCAGATGCGCTACGCGCTCAGCAACGAGCCGGAGACCGCGCATGCTTACTATCCGGGCGGCGGCGAAGGCGGGGACAGCTGGTACAACCGGATCGAATATACCGATCCGGTCATCGGCAATTACGAATGGTCGACCTTCCTCCACGAGACCGGCCATGCCCTCGGCCTCAAGCACGGCCATGAATCGCCGGCGCTGAGCCACGACCGCGACTCGATGGAATATACGATCATGACCTACCGCAGCTATGCCGGCGCGCCGGTCGGCGAGGATAGCGGCTTCACCAACGAAACCTGGGGTTTCGCTCAGACCCTGATGATGTACGACATCGCCGCGCTGCAGCGACTCTACGGCGCGGATTTCACGACCAACTCCGGCAACACCGTCTACAGCTGGAGCCCCACCACGGGCGCCTTCATGATCGACGGCGTTACTCAATGGGCTCCTGGGACCAATCGGATCTTCATGACGGTCTGGGACGGGGGCGGCACGGACACCTACGATTTCTCGAATTATCCCACGCACGTCAGAATCGATCTGCGTCCAGGGGAGTGGACCATCACATCCGAGGTTCAGCGGGCGAATCTCGGCGACTTCCATAAGGCGTACGGCAATGTCGCGAACGCGCTGCTGCACAACAACAACCCGGCGTCGCTCATCGAAAACGCGATCGGCGGTGCTGAGGGCGACGAGGTGACCGCCAACCAGGCTGCCAATCGGTTGACTGGCGGCGGCGGGATCGACTGGTTCTTGTTCAACGCGCTGGCGGATAGCCCGGCCGGCCGGGCCGATACGATCACGGACTTCGTCTCGGGCAGCGGGGAACAGATCATTCTCGAGCGCATCGATGCGAACCCCGCCACCCCGCTGAACGATTCCTTTTCGTTTATCGGCGCCGGGGCCTTCAGCGCCAAAGCCGGGGAGCTGCGGTTCGAGGCGCGAGCCGACGGCCTGCACATTCTCGGCGACGTCGACGGGAACGCCGTCGCTGATCTGGAGATCATCCTCACCAACCAAACCACCATTCTGTTCCACGATTTCGTGTTGTGAGAGCTCGCCAATGATGCCCCAATTCATCCGGGGGGCGGTCGCGATCCTTGCCCTCGCCAGCGCGTCCGGTGCATTCGCGAGCCCGATGCCACCGCAAGTGCCCAAGGCCCGCGACGGGAATATCGCGATTGCCGAGGAGCTGGAGGCGGCCCGCAAGGCGGATACCCTGGCGGCCTACGACATGTTCATCGCGCGACACCCGCAGCATCCGCTGGCCCAAGTCGCGAGACGCGAACGCGCGCGCCTGGTTCGGCGAGGGCATCGCTAGATCGCTGTTTCGTGCAACTTTCCCAGGATGTGGCGGGCGGCGGCGAGGTCCTGGACGATGCTTCCGAGCGATTTGTAGACGGTCACGTCGCCGGCGCCGCGCCGGCCGGCCAGGCGCCCCGCCATGACCTCGCCGATCTCGCCGAGGACATGGTCGTCGCCGACCAGCCCCGCCGCCCTGGCGCGAAGGAACTCGGCGCCCTGGGCGAGCACGCCGTCGCGATGGTCGGCGATGAAGCGCGAGCGCGCCACCAGCGCGTTGTCGATCTCGGCGGGCCCGGCACGGCCCGAGCCGACCGCGTTGACGTGGCAGCCGTCCGCGACCCAGCGGCCGAACAGGATCGGCTCGGCGGCGGCGGTCACGGTGCAGATGATGTCGGCCCCGTCGACGGCGGCCTCGACGCTGGCCGCGACGCCGGCCCCGGCGCGGCGCGCGAAAGCCTCGGCCTTGGCGGGGGAGCGGCCCCAGACGGTGACCCGCTCGATGTCGCGGACGAGCCGGATCGCCTCGACGTGGCGCCAGGCCTGCTCGCCATAGCCGAGAATGGCGAGGCGCGAGGCGTCCGGTCGGGCGAGCGCGTCGGTGGCGGCGGCCGAGGCGGCGGCGGTTCGGATGGCGGTGATCTCGCCCGCGTCGAGGACCGCGGCGGGCGCTCCGCTGGCGCCGTCGAACAGGACGACGACGCCCTGGTGGGAGGGCCCGCCCTTGGCGAAATTGTCGGGATAGATGCTGACCAGCTTGGCGCCGAAGCCGCCGTCGTCGAGAAGGGCTCCGGGCATCACGCCGAAGGCCCGGCCGAGCGGCAGGTCGAGGATTCCGCGGAGCAGCTGGGCGGTGCGGCCTTCCGACAGGGCGATCATCGCTTCGCGCATCAGCGGGATGCATTCGCGATAGGGAAGGAGACGGGCGACCTCGGCGGCGGAGACGAAGAGTGGGGTCATGCCGGCTCCGGCGATTCGGCGGCGATCCGGCCCCGCCACCAGCGGATCAGTAGGCTGGCGTTGAGGATCATGATGACGCCGTAGATGTTCTGGGTCACCGCCAGAGGCAGGCTGCCGAGCACGGTCAGGGTGAGGAAGATGGCGAGGGTGACGTTCTGGACTCCGGTCTCGATCGCCAGGGTCATGGAGTCGCGGCTGCTTGCGCCAAGGACCCGACCGAGCAGCAGGCCGAACGCCATGGCGGCGACGTTGAGGGTCAAGATGGCCGGAGTCGCCCGAACCAGGCTCTCGAGCACCATCTCGACGCTGACGATGACGGAGACGGCGATGACGGCGACGAGGATGACGAAGGCGGTCGGGCGCAGCCACCTCGCCATCCGGGCCGCGGCGGCGGGGGCGAAGCGCCGCACGATCATCCCGGCCGCGATCGGAAGCAGGGTGATCCGGACCAGCTGGAGGATGGTGCCCGGGACCGACAGGGTCGGGACCTCGCGGCCGCCCCCGGCGAGGAACCAGGGCACCGCCCAGCTCAGCAGCAGCGGGATCGTGAACACGGTGACGAGGCTGGTCAAAGCGGTCAGGACCACGGCCAGCGCGACATTGCCGCGGCCGACGAAGGTCAAGGCGTTGGAGGTCGTGCCGGCGGGGCAGATCGAGACGATGAACAGGCCCAGCGCGAGCTCGGGCGGGAGCCGGAACAGCCATCCCACGCCGAGCCCGAGCAGCGGCAGGACGAGGAGGTGGGTGGCGAAGCCGGCGCCGGCGATCCTCGGGTTGCGGGCGACCAGAGCGAAGTCCCTCGGCGCCAGGGTCAGGCCCATGCTGAACATGATCAGCATCAGTCCGACCGGGACCAGCGAAGCGTTGAAGAAGGCGATCCAGGGGTCGCTCACCCCCAGATCTCGCGAGCGAAAGCGAGGAAGTTCAGGCCCATGATCTTCTCGATTCGCCGCGCCGGATAGCCGCGGCGGCCGAGCAGGTCGATCAGCCGGCGGAACTGGTCCGGGCCGGACAGCTCCTCGACGAAGGGGAGGGTGTCGGGATTCTCGCCGGTGGCGCCGATCCCGGCGGCGCGGCGCTCGGCGATCTCCTCCCTGATCCGGGCGCGATAGGCGGGCATGTCGTCGATGCCGGTGGTGCCGCCGTCGGTGCCGATGCCGACATGGTCCTCGCCGCATATGTTCACAGCATGGTCGATATGGGCGACGACGTCGGCCGCCGTCGCGACGCTGTCCGGGCTGAGGAAGGGCATGAAATAGATGCCGACGAAGCCGCCGCGGGAGGCGACGAGGCGAAGCTCCTCGTCGGTCTTGTTGCGCGGCAGATCGGTGAGCGCCCGGCAGCCGGTATGGTTGATCGAGACCGGCCGGCTCGAGATCCGGGCCGCCTCGAGGCAGGTGCGTTCGCCGCTGTGCGAGAGGTCGACCATGATTCGCGCGGCGTTCAGCGCTTCCACGACTTCGCGGCCGAAGGGGGTCAGACCCCGGTTGAGCGGCGCCATCGAACCGTCGCCGACCTGGTTGGCGGGGTTGTAGGTGAGCTGGACGACCCTGACCCCGAGGTCGGCGAAGAGCTGGACCCGGCCGGCATCGCCGCCCAGCATCGCCGTGTTCTGGAAGCCGTAGACGATTCCGATCCTGCCTTCCCGCCGCGCCCGCAGGATGTCCGCGGCGGTCAGGACGTGGAGCAGGTCGGCGGGTCGGCTGAGCAGCCGGGCGTTCCAGCGGCCGATCTCGCGCACGCTCTGCTCGAACGGCTCCTCGTCGCCCGAGACATAGCCCAGAGTGACGTTGACCGCGTCCATGCCCGAGGCTCGGGCATCGGCGACGACCCGGTCGGAAAGGGTTCGCCGGCTCTCGGGCGTCTGCGCCTCGCCGCCGACATT